>Ga0307374_10000194_pt1 | contig 113145 bp, 107 predicted proteins | sample OX3MG_FD_202532 | JGI IMG/M metagenome (GOLD analysis project Ga0307374, IMG submission 202532) | Soil microbial communities from Risofladan, Vaasa, Finland - OX-3 | ecosystem: Environmental > Terrestrial > Soil > Coastal area > Acid sulfate soil | place: Finland: Risofladan, Vaasa...
TTCCTTGTTGAATTCAGTCGTGGCCTTGCCGCTAACCGACGTCCCGTAGACCGAGGTCAGGTGGGCATGCGCCACCGGGATCGTGATTGCGTGCAGGTACTCTGAACCTCCCGTGACGTCGGTGCCCCCGAACGGGATGGCCAGGTTGTTCAGTTCTTGGAAGTTCTGATAGAGAACGGCTGCGGTCGCCGTATCGGTTTGGGTGAAGATCACGTCCGGCTTGGCCGCGATGACTTGCTGGACCTGGGACTGATAGGAACTCTGGTCCGGGGCCAAAGTTATGTTGGACACAATCGTGCCTCCCAGCTTCTTCCAGGTGGCGGTTATCGGCTTGATGAAGGTTTGCGCCGCGATGTCTGAGTAGAAGAGCAAGGCGGCCTTCTTGTAGCCCTTGTTGTGAGCGTAGAGGGCCATCGCGACGCCCAGCTGGGAGTCCGACGGGCTGTCCCGCCACAGGTACTGGTTGGTGTTCTTATCGAACAGGGTGCTGCCACCCTGGAACTCGTCGGGGATCTTGGCGTGAGTCAGGATGGGCGCCACCGCGGCGATCTCCTGGGTCTCCGGCCCGATGATTCCCGCCATGTTATTCACCGCCAGCAACTGGTGCACCGCGGGAACTGCATCGGCTTCGTCGCACTGGGTGTCCGCGTGCTGCAGGGTGAGCTTCTTACCCAGGATTCCCCCAGCGGCGTTGATTTCTTTCTGCGCGACCTGCGAACCCTGCAGCATCGCCTGCCCCAGACTGGCCAGCGTGCCCGTGAAGCAGGAGAGGACTCCGTAGGCGACCGTGCCGCTGGCGTTTACGGTGAGCGTTGCGCTACCTCCGGCGATCACCGCTAGGAAAGCGAGCAGGGAGAAGATGAGCAGGCGGGGTTGAGACCGCTGCCTGCTTCCAATTGAAGTAGACGATTTGTTCACTCCGCTCATCCCCTCACTACGCCTCCCTGCTCGGGCCGCCGGCGCTGCCGGGAGCGTCTCTGGGCAACCCGTCGCCCGGAAGCTTAGTCCCGGCGACCCGCGGCGTCAATGGTCTGACCACTCATCCTCTGGTCCCTGGTAGACTCGCCGCCATGGTGAGGGGTTCGACGCTGGCACTCCGCCCCCTCGAACGCAGCCGGCTCTACGAAGACCTGGTCGAGCGTCTCGGCGAGTACGTAGAGGAGGCGAAGATGGTGGCGGGAGACCGCTTCCCGCCAGAACGTGACCTGGCCCGCCAACTGGGGGTGAGTCGCACCTCCATTCGCCAGGCGATGGTGGTTCTGCAGGCGCAGGGATTCGTCGATATCCGCCACGGTGGAGGGGCGTTCCTGCGTCGGCCGCGCGGCTTCGGGGAGTCGCTGCCCCGGCTCATGGAGAGGCGGCGGCGATTGCCCGAGGTTTTGGAAGCCCGAGAAGGACTCGAAGTAAAGCTGGCCACGCTAGCGGCAGGTCGTAGAACCGGGCAGCAACTGGTGGCGATGCGGGCTGCTCTCCAGCGCATGCGAGACGATATCGCCCACGGCGGACTCGGAATCGAGGGCGACCGCGACTTCCACCGGGCAGTCGCCGAGGCCGCCCAGAATCGGGTCCTGGTGCATCTGCTCGACGAGATCGCAGACGCGGTTCAGGAAACACGGGTGGAATCGCTCTCCGAACCGGGGCGCCCACTCCGTTCCATCGACGCGCATCAACGAATCCTGGAAGCCGTCCAGGCGAGCGACGCGGACGCGGCCGCCAAGGCGATGCTGGACCATCTCCGCCAGGTCGCCGATGTATCGCTCCTGCGTTGGGAGCCGCCCTCCGCCGGGCTGGCCGACGAGTAAGCGATCGATCGGCGGTCACAGCTCATGCCCTCGGAATGTCCGGCCTGCGGTGGAGTCGTTGACGACCTCAGAGTCTGCACTGCATGCGGCCACCACCTTCGCCTAGCGGCCCGGCAGCGCATCGAGCAGATCGTCGACCGGGGAAGCTTCCGGGAGACAGACCACTACTTATGGTCCGCCGACCCCCTCGACTTCACTGACGGAGTGAGCTACGAGAAACGGATCCTCGAGGCCCAGGCCATCACGGATCTCCTGGACGCTGCGGTTACGGGACGGGCCCGGATACTCAACGTGCCGGTAGTCTTGATCGTCTTCGACTTCCGTTTTCTCGGCGGCAGCATGGGCAGCGTCGTTGGCGAGAAGGTGGCTCGAGCCTTTGCTTCAGCACGACGGGAGCATGTCCCCGCGGTGGCCATCTGCTCGAGCGGGGGTGCCCGCCTCCAAGAGGGAATGGTCGCGCTGTTTCAGATGGCCAAGACCGCGGCCGCCACCGCCCAGCTGAGAGAGCGCTCGGTGCCGCTGGTCACCGTGCTGGCCGATCCGACGATGGGCGGCGTACTCGCCTCGTTCGCCAGCCTCGGCGACATCGTTTTAGCCGAGCCGAAGGCGCGGGTTTCCTTCGTCGGGCCGAGAGTGCACGAGCGGGCGACGCACGACCCCACTCCTCCGGGGACTGCTGAATTCGCCTTCCTGCACGGCGGAATTGACGCCATCGTCGAGCGCGCTCAACTCCGCACAGCCTTGGGATCCTTGGTTTCGATGCTCGGGAGTGGAGCTGCCCGCTCCGGCGGCGCCGAAATCCAGCGACCCTTGAACCACCCTCGCCGCGTGCGCCCGGTGTGGGAAACGGTGGAACTGGCGCGTCACCCGGACCGACCCAGTGGCCGCGCCCTAGCAGCCGGAATTTTCAGCGATGTGTTCGAACTGCACGGGGACCGACAGGGTGGCGATGACGGCGCCATCGTCGCTGGTCTGGCCCGGTTGGGTGAGCGCCCGGTGGTGTTTGTGGCGCAGGACCGCAACGGTGGCGACGGTGGCCACACTCGGCCAGCGGGTTACCGAAAGGCCATGCGGGCGTTCGCGCTCGCCGAGCGTTTCCGCCTCCCCGTGATCACCTTTGTCGACACCCCGGGCGCGGCGGCTGACACCGAGGCGGAGGCTCAAGGGGTGACCTCGAGCATCGCGGAATGCCTTGCTCAGATGGCCCGGCTGCGCACCCCCATCATCAGCACGGTGGTGGGCGAGGGGGGAAGCGGTGGTGCTCTGGCGCTTTCGGTCGGCGACCGCATCCTCATGTTGGAGAACGCGATTTTTTCGGTGATCGCGCCCGAGGCAGCCTCGGCCATTCTTTATCACGACGAAGCCCATGCCCAGGAGTTGGCCGGCCGACTCAAACTGACCGCCTGGGACCTGATCGATCTTCACCTGGTGGACCGAATCGTGCCTGAGCAAAATCCAGCCCACGAGGCAGCCGATGCGATGATTGCCGTCCTGCACCGGGCGCTACTCGAGGAAGTCGCCCAGCTGGCCGGAACGCCGACCAAGACGCTGCTCAAGCGAAGAGAGGGTCGATTCCGGCACGTGAGTCAGGCCCGGGGCAGATTCCGTCTGCTCGTCCGCCGCCCACGAGGCCGCGGCCAGCTGGCGGCGGCCAGTGACGAGGTACCGGAGGGTCAGGCCGCGGATGGCCACGTCGTCAGGGTCTGAGACTTTGGGAGAGGAGGGGCCGGCGCTGCCCCTGCTCGGAGTTCGGGTGCTCGACCTAACCCACGCCCTGGCGGGTCCCTACTGCACCTTGCTGCTGGGGGACCTCGGCGCCGACGTGATCAAGGTGGAGCCACCGCAGCTGGGCGACCAGTCACGGGTCTGGGGTCCCCCTTTCCTGGCCGGCGAGTCCTCCTACTTTCTCTCCGTGAATCGCAACAAACGAAGTGTCAACATCGATCTGGCGACGGCATCCGGGCGAAGAGCTGCCGCCGCTCTGGCCCAGGTCTCAGATGTCGTGGTGGAGAACTTCAAGCCGGGCACCGCCGCCCGCTTCGGTCTCGACGCGGCCACACTCCGGGGATCCCGGCCCGAGCTGATCTACGCCTCAATCAGCGGTTTCGGCCAAAATCGACCCACCCTGTCGGGCTATGACCAGGTTGCCCAGGGCACGTCGGGATTGATGAGCCTGACCGGGAGCGCCGATGGCCCGCCCACCAAGGTGGGTGTTCCGGTCGGCGACATCACGGCGGGGATGTTCGCCGCCCACGCCATCCTGGCAGCACTGGTCGAGCGCCACCGGACCGGCACCGGACGCACCATCGATGTGGCCCTCAACGACTCGCTGCTCGCGCTCCTGACCTACCAGGCGGGACAGCTGTTCGCACTCGGAAAGGCGCCCTCGCGGACCGGCAACGGCCATTCCACCATCGTCCCCTACGGGACCTTCGAGGCCGCCGACGGATTCGTCAATGTCGCGGTCGGATCAGATGCCCAGTTTCAGCGATTCTGTCAGGCCTTGGCGGCACCGGAACTGGCCTCGGATCCACGCTTCGAGACCAACGCGCAGCGCCAGGTGGCCCGTGAGGAGCTATTCACGGAGCTGCAGCGGCAGATGCGGCGCCGGCCGCGCGCCGAGTGGTTGGAGATCTTCGAGGCGCACGGCATCCCCGCAGGACCGATCTTTGACCTGGAGGAGGCATTTGCGAGCCCGATCGCAACCGACCGCGAAATGAGGGTCGTGGTCGATCACCCCACGGTTGGGCAGATCAGTCAGGTCGGAGCGCCCTGGAAGCTTGATGGGCGCTCGAGTCCGATCCGGAAGCCGCCGCCCACCCTGGGTGAGCACACCGCGGAGGTCTTGCGGGAACTGCTGGGGTACGACGACGCCATGATCGCGGCGGCATCGGCGCCTAGCTCCAAGGACAGCTCCGACCCGACCTCCCGGAGTTTGGTGGAGAGTTCCTGTGCCAGCGAGGAGAGCCCGAGCTCATAAGGCGCCGAAGCTGAATTCATTCGGAGACGAGCGCCATCCTCAAGACATCGGCGACGTGCAGAGTTGGGCGGCCAGTAACCTGCTCGATCTGCTCCCGGCAACTGAACCCGCTCGCCAAAATCAAGGTCTCAGGATCGGCCGCTCGCACCGCGGGAAGGAGCGCGCGTTCCCCGCAAGCGATCGCCACGCGGTAATGCTCCCCGCGCTCGTAACCGAAGGCTCCCGCCATTCCGCAGCACCCGGCGTCCAGGAACTCCCCAGTGACCCCGGCGGCCGCCACCACGGTGCGATCGCTGCCCACGCCAGCTAGCGCCTGCTGATGGCAGTGACCCTGGACCAGTCCCCGAGCGCCCAGCTGGCGCAGCCGCAAGCTAGCCAGTCGGGGCGCGACAAAGTCCGACAGGGATTGGGTTTGAGCCGCGAGGCGGCGAGCGTCCGCCCGGTCCCCCATCAGGTTCAGGAGCTCATCCTTGAAGACGGCGATGCAACTCGGCTCTAAACCGATGATGGGAGTCCCCGACTGGATCTCATTTCCCAGGGTGTCCAGCACTTCGGTCAGCTGGCGCCGGGCGAGTTTCAGCATGCCGCTGTCGTAGAGCGGTCGGCCGCAGCACACCCTCCGCGCGGGCAAGACAACCTGCAGGCCCATCGCCTCCAGGACCTCGAGCGCCGCCCGGGCGGTGTCCGGACGGAAATTGTCGTTGAACGTGTCGACGAAAAGCACGACGCGTTCGCCCCCGGCGGGCTTCGGGCTCCGCCTGGAAAACCACGCCCGAAAGGTCTGGGTCGCGAAGGTGGGCGGCGTGCGCTGTGGGGCGATCCCGGCCAGCCACTTGAGAGTCGTGCCCAGCCCCGGCGCGCGCAGGGCGCCGTTCACTGCTCGGGGAGCAGCCGCCGCCCAAGCCGCCCACCAATGGATTAGACCCATGGCGTAGGCAGCCCGAGGCCGGAGGCGGCGACTGTAGTAGTGGGCCAGAAATTCGGCCTTGTAGGTGGCCATGTCGACCTCGACCGGGCACTCGCCCCGGCACCCTTTGCAGGCGAGGCACAGATCCAGCGCGTCCTTGACCTCGCGGCTTCGCCATCCTCCCGGTACTGAACCGGTCTCCAGCAGCTCAAACAGGAGTCGAGCGCGTCCCCGGGTCGAGTGGCGCTCCTCGCGGGTCACCATGTAGCTTGGGCACATCGTTCCGCCGGAGGGCCTGGTGCACTTGCCCACTCCGACGCAGCGGCGGCTCGCCATTCCCAGGCTACCTCCGTCCTCGGCGAAGCGAAAGCGGGTCGGCTGGAATCTGGCGGTGGGCCGTAGGGCGGCCAGTCGCAGGTCCGCGTCGAGGGGACGTGCCTCGACAGCCTTGCCGGGATTCATCCGGCCGTCTGGGTCCCAGATGCGTTTGAACTCCCGAAACGCTGCCACCAGCTCGGGGCCGAACATGCGCGCCAGCAGCTCGCCCCGCGCCTGGCCGTCGCCGTGTTCCCCCGAGAGCGAGCCACCGAAGCCGACTACCAAGTCGGCAGCGGCTTCAACATAAGCCCGGAACTTACTAACCCCCTCCTTGGAGGTGAGCTCGAAGTCGGTCAGGGTGTGCAGGCACCCGTCCCCAAAGTGACCGTAAAAGGCGCCGGAAAAGTTGTGCGACTCGAGGAGACGGCGGAGCTCTCGAAGGTAGTCCCCCATCCGAGCGGGCGGCACCGCTGAGTCCTCCCAGCCGGGCCAGGCGGGGCCGCGACCGGGAGCCTGGGCGGTGGCCCCGAGAGCCGACTCCCGGATCTGCCAGAACCGCGCGATCTCGGCCGGGTCGGCGAGGACCAGGGCATTGCGGTGGCGGAGCGCGTGAACCGCTGCGGTAGCCATGGTGGTCGCCTCATCTTGGGTGGCTCCGCCGAACTCGACCAGCAGCCACCCGCCACCCGGAGGGAGGGCGTCGAGTTGGGCCAGGTTGATCCGGCGGCGGCGCACCGCTGCGACCAGTCGGTCATCGATCCCCTCCAAGGCTGTCGGGGAGAGCTCCAGGACCAGCGGAACGGCATCGGCAGCATCGGCCACGTCGGGGTAGCCGAGCACCAGTAGAGTGCGGGCCCGGGGGCTATCGACCAAGCGAACGGTCGCTTCCAACAGGACGGCGCAGGTGCCTTCAGTACCGACGAACGCTCGAGCCAGGTTGGGGCCACGCTCCGGCAGGAGCTGGTCCAGGTTGTAGCCAGACACCCGCCGCGGAATGTCTGGAAATCTCGCCCGGACTAGCGGCGCTACCCGCTCACCCAGCTCCTTGAGCTTGCTCCGAAGGGCGTCCTCCGACCCGGGCGCGGCGGTGCTCTGGAACGGACCAGGCGGGTAGCCTTCCAGGGTCACTCGGAGTCCGCGGTAAGTGACAACGTCCAGGGATTCAACGTTGCGCACGGTTGTGCCGGAGGTGACCGAGTGCACCCCGCATGAGTCGTTGCCGATCATTCCTCCGAGGGTGCAGTACTGGTGGGTGGACGGGTCCGGGCCAAAGGTCAGGTGGAAGCGCTCCGCCTCCTCCCGCAGTCGATCGAGTGGAACTCCGGGCTCCACGCGTGCCAAACGGCGCTCGGGGTCAATCTCCAGGATCCGGTCGACGTGGCGCGAAAAATCTAGAACGACTGCCTGATTGCAACTTTGCCCGGCTTGGCTGGTCCCCGCGCCGCGAGGGAGGACCGCCACTCCATGGTCTCGGCACACCGAGAGCGCCGTCAGCGCATCCGGAATATCGAGTGGCTGGACGACTCCGATCGGAAGTTTGCGATAGATTGAGGCGTCTGTTGAATACAGAGCCCGATCCCCTGCTGAAAATCGGACTTCGCCGCGGACGGCATTCCGAAGGTCACGGACCAGTTCAGCGCCCGGTACCCGCCTCATGATGGATAGCCTACCGATCGTGCTCAAGGGCATACCAGTTCGCAGAAGTCACCCGGGGCTGCCTGCCGTCCGGTGGAGAGGAACCGTCGGGAGTTCACTTCGTCGGAAAAGATGGGGAGATCGAGAACGCCCCCCGGTTCCCTTGGGCTTGCGCGGTTTCGCCCGGGCGGTTATGCTGGCGCCAGCTCGCGTGTCTTCACACGCCACGTCATGAATACCGTCCTAGAAAAACCCCAGATCGCCGCGAGCACGCTGGAAGACCTTAGTCGCCAGCATCTCGATGCCGTGGTCACGTACGCCCTTCACCTGACCGGCACTGCCGAAGACGCGGTGGAGTACGTGACAGCTGGCCTCTTTCACGCGCGACACTTCCCGACGGCAGCGCTGCAGCGTGATGGACGGGCAATTCTCTACCGGGCGGTGACCCGAGCCGCCCGCCAGAATCAGCACTACCCGCCGCAGCGGCGCGGCGTGGCTCGGCTCTTCGCCAAGCGGCCCGCCCTGATCAGCCTCGGTCCGGCGGCCGCCGATGCCACTCGGATCAATACTGCCAAACGAGCGCTCCTAGCGACCGAGTTCAGCCGCCGAGCCGCGCTGTTGCTGCGCGATCTAGCCAAGCTTTCCTACCGCGAGATCGGCGTGGCCATGGAGTGCTCCCCGGAAGCGGCCTCCCGGCTGGTGGCTTCGGCCCGACGCGAGTTCGGCAGCATTTATCGCGATATTTCTATATGAAGTGCAGTCTCCTCACCCTTAGTTGCGCGCTGGACGGGGAGCTTTCGCGAGATCGCCAACTGGAGCTCGACGCGCATCTCATCACCTGCGAGCGCTGCAAGACGGGCATGCGCTACCTGCGCGAAGAGACGGAGAGGATCTCCCTTCTGGCGCCGGTGCGACTCACGTCAACTACTACCACGGCCCTCCTCGAGCGCTCCCGAGTTCTGGTCTCGGCACCCGGCCATGCCCCGGAAGAGCCCTTGGATTCCGCGACCGAACCCGGGGAGGAGCAGCTCCCCGACCCCATGCCGGCCGCACCAGATCCCTTTGGCGCACTGGGGATCAGCGCTGCCGTCCTGGACGCTCCGGCCATGCTGGAGCCGCCGGACATCATCCCCTCCGATCAGGAGGAGGCGCCGGAGGGTCAATCCGATTCCTCCGAACTCGAGGGGACGGATCCCGAACTCGCGCACGGCAGCGCCTTTGAAGCGTCCGAGGCCGACCGGTCCGCGTCGGATGCACTGGCGGCCGTCCCGGAGGAACTCTGGCTCGCCGACACCTCTGACGACCCGGAACCTGACCCGACCGCTGATCCTTTCCTGCCGACCCAAGACGCGACCCCGCCCTTCGCCGAGCAGGAGGCCACCGCCGTTGACGGATTTCCGCCTGCGATCGCTCCCCCTATCGCCCCGGCCGACGAGGAGGCACCGGCGGAGTCCCTAGGGGAGAGCTTGGTGGCCCTCGATTTGCCGCCTCTTCCCGATGAGTCCCCCTCCGCCACCGATGAGCCGGCGGCAGACGACTCCCGCCCCAACTCGATGGTGGTTCCTGGTTGGGAGCCGGCCACCGAACTCAAGGTTCCCTGGGAGGACATCCCGGCGGCCACCCCGGCGAGTGAGGCTTGGTCGCCCGAGGTGGCTGGGCTGGCAGGAATAACCGGGCTGCCAGTGGCGCGCCCGAGCCCGCTGCCGCCGGCCGCGCCCTTCCCCGCGGCCCCCCCTCCCACCCGTCCGGCGGTGGCGGCGGTGCCGGGATTGCAGGCCGACCGGAAGTCGAGCGTCCTCGACCGACAGCCTCCCCGCCGGAGCGTGGGCGGCGGCTTCCGACTTCCGGTCGCTCCTCGGTCCGGCAAGGGCGGCTCGGAGCCGCGCAGCTGGTCCCGTACCGGACTGGTTGCGGTGGCGGCCTTGGCGGCGGTCCTGATCCTCTGGAACATCACCCACGGAAGCAAGCCAGCCGGCGTGCACCATTCCAATCGCCAGGCCACCGCCGCCGCCTCGGCGACACCCAGCCCGTCGACCAGCCCCTCCCCAACCTCGACGGCCACACCACTCGTCTTGACCGGCACCCAATCCGTGGGCAGCTCGGGAAGTGGCTACTCGGTCCAGACCGTCCAGTACGGGGTGCACGGATCGCAGTTCTGGGTCGTCTTCCACTTTGTCGGTGGTTCGGGTCAGCCTGCGATCACCTCAGGCTTTGACGGCCCCCAAACCATCTATCTCGAGATGCAGGGGGTTGCTCCCGGCACTCAGGTCACCCAGCCGGCCACGGGCAACCTGGTCACCAGCGTCTCGATCGGTCATGTCGCTGGCTTCAGCGGCGCGGTTTACGTGCTCCATCTCAGCCGAGCGGCGCAGATCTCCCCCTCGCAGCTGACCGGGAGCGAGGCGGGCGCGCCGGGCTACCTGGCAATCATCCAGTAGGTTCACTCGGACCGAATTTCCCTGGCCGACTCCGGTCTCCCGGCGGTCGCGCTTAGTTTCGGCTGTAGGTGAGAACCGGCCGGAGTCGATTCGCCAGCTGCAGGTCGAGCAGAGTCGACTCCCGCCTCAAGAGCTCGATCTCCTGGCGCAGCCTCTGACTCACGCTGGGTTGCTCCAGGAGCTCTTGCTTGGGTGGCAAATCGAACACCAGCGTGGTGGCGATCACCCAGGAAAGGAGCAGGGGATCAGTTGGTAGGGGTTTTGCTCTCGAAGTGCTGCCGGTGATGTCGGCCAGCCGGGCGGTGTACCGATCCAGCGCCAGCCGCGCCTCACTGGCCAGAATGAAAGCGGCCGGGTCCGGCGCTTGATCTTCCAGCAGTTCCACCTAGGCCCGTAGATAAGGCATCCCGGTGAGGAGTTGTCTGATCCGGAAGCGGTGCGCACCGGTCGCCACCAGATGCGAGCGCCCGTCCCCAAGTGGGCGGACCTTGGTGATGACCGCCGCCGTCCCGACCAGCTCCGGATTGGCCGACCCCTCAACTTCGTCAAGGTTGTGGATCGCCACCACGCCGAATTGGCCACCAGACCCCCGGCAGTCCCGGAGCAACGCCTGGTACCGCGGCTCGAAGACGCGCAGGGGTAGCGGCATGTGCGGGTAGAGCACCACGGGGAGTGGAATCAGGGATAGCTCGGGCAAGTCGCCAAGTATGCACATCGGGGTCGTCCGGGCGGAGCGAACTTCAGATGCGGGCAAGGGGAGAGAGCCCGAGCAACTCGAGGGATCTTGCCAAAGTCGCCCGGCTGGCATCGACCAACCCCCGCCGGAGGCCCCTGAGCTCCGGATCCTTGAGCTGGTAGAGCCGACCGGAGTGCTCGTAGAAGTCGTTGAAGGCCGTGGCCAACGAGAACGTGTACCCGGCCAGGGTCGAAGGGCTGAGACCGTCAGCGGCCTCCGCCACGACCCGGGGGAATCGCTCCAGCAACTTGACCAGCGTCTGCTCGGCGAGGCTGAGCGCGGGCGCTGGTTGCGGGATGGGCAGGGGCTCGACCTTGGCCAATATGCCGCAGGCGCGGGCATGGGCGTACTGCAGGTAGACTCCCGTGTCGCCACTGGTTCGGAGTGCCTCACCGAAGTCAAAATTGATGATCGAGTTGAGGCCAAATCGGAGCAGGTAGTAGCGAACCGCGCTGGCGGCGAGGCGGGCGGTCACGGTCTGGTCGCGGGCCTTGGACTTGACCTGCCGTTCGGCCTCATCGAGAAGGTCGTCGGCGCCCACGTCGATGCCATGGCGTCCGCTTAGCGGGTACATCGCCTTGCCCTCGCTGGTATCCACCCCCAGCGCGGTCGCCGCCGTCGGTGAGAGCGCCACCACCTCGTAAGCCAGGTGGTGCAGAGCCGACGCTTGGGACTCGAACCCCAGCCGGCGCAGCGCCTCCCGAACCACGATCTGGGGAGCGGTCTGGCGCTGATCGATGACGTTGACGACGCTGGCTGCCCGCCCAAAGCGTTCGGCCGGAAGTTGGGCGAGTGCGGGGTTGGCAGTGGTACTGGCGGGCCCCTGAGGAGACCACAGCTGATAGTTGAAGTCCAGCCCGAGGACACCGAACTTCCAGAGGTGGTAGGCGATGTCCTTTCCGGTGTAGGTGGCGATGCCGTCGCTCTTGACCAGGACCTTGGCCTCGCCTTGAGCCAACCCCTCCGCTCCTGAGCCCTCCTCCAGGGGCAGCACCCAGCAGCCCTGGAGGGGGCCGTCGGCTGGCTGGCGAATCACTCCTGACTCCTCCATCCAGTCCAGCGCGTGGCCCAGGAAGCCGAGTTCGATGATGTCGGACTCCCAGGTGAGCAGGTCGTAGCTGACCCCGGCCCGAGCCATCGTCATTAGATGGGCATCAACGATTTTCCCGGCCAACTCCTTGGCGGCCACGGCAACCTCCCCGTCCCGCGCCTCGATCTGTCTCAGGGTTCGCACCCGCAGCTCTACCAACTCCGGCTCGGCCTCGTAGCGGCGGCAGACCTCAACGTAGGCCCGGGAGCAGAAACGGTCGAACGGCTCGCCCTCTTTCGGAGCGAGCTCCAGGTGACGGATCCCGACCAGTACATCGGCCACTTGGACGCCAGTGTCGTCAATGTAGTTCTGCACCTCCACCAGGTGACCCCGAGCCCGAAGCAGGCGAGCCACCGTGTCGCCGATACAGGCGTTGCGGAGATGGCCCACGTGAGCCGCCTTGTTCGGGTTGGTGGCGGTGTGCTCGACGACCACCTTGGGCCCTGCCTTGGGATCCAAGCTGACCACCTCGCCCAGTCTGAGAGCGCTCTCGATCACCGTCGGGGCGAGCGAGGGGAAGTCAATCCGAAGGTTGATATAACCCGCTCCACTTACCGTGATCTCCCGACAGTGAAGAGGCGGATCGCCGGCAAGGTGGTGGGCCAGCTCCGCGGCAATCTCTCGAGGAGGTCGCTTCAGCACCCGGGCCAGGCGAAAGGCCAGTGCCGACGAGTAGTCCCCGATCTCCGGAACCGCCGAGGGTTCTACCGCCGGGTCCGCCACCGGCCCGGCCCCCAAAGCCGAAGCGGCCCTGGTGAGGGCGCGCTCGAACGACTCCTGGAGGTCTGTCATGGGCGCCTGATGGTAGCGCCCCAGACGCCGATACCTATCTCAGACGAGGGCGTCGAGCTTGGCCTTGAGTGCGGACTTCGGCTGGTATCCAACCACCCGCTGCACCGCCTCGCCGCCCTTGAAGAGAATCAGGGTGGGAATACTCATCACCCCGAATTGACCTGCGACGTTGGGGTTGGCATCGACATCGAGCTTGGCTACTTTGACCCGGGCGCCGTACTCGCTGGCCAGCTCCTCGACGATGGGAGCCAGCATCTTGCAGGGATTGCACCAGTCTGCCCAGAAGTCGACCAAGACGGGGGTGGGAGACTTGATCACCTCGCTGTCGAAAGTCGCGTCGCTCACTTGCATTGGCTCAGCCATCGTCTTCTCCTGGCGTCAGGCGCCTTGGCCCGCGGGGGCGGCACTTCCCGGCGCTGAATCGGTTTTCGGTGTATCAGACTTGGTCACTGCACCCCCGACATCCGCCTTGGCCGGGGCCGGGGTCGGGCTGGTCGCCGGCTTGCTATCACCGGTGGCCGGTGCGATCGAACTGGAGGATGACGATCGGGAGTCGTTTTTGTAAAACCCCTGACCTTTGAAGACGATTCCGACAGGGAAGACCATCCTCCGGACCGCGAGGCCACAGGTGGCGCATTTGGTCAACGCCGGTTCAGTGATTCCTTGGACGGTCTCGAATTCATGGCCGGCCTCGCAGCGATAGGCGTAAGTGGGCACTCCGTACTAAACCCTACCCGATTCGACCCCTACTTCAAACTGCGCCCCCTCTCGGCTCGGGGGCTCGGTTGCCGCCGCTGACTCTGGAGTGGTCATTCGCTTCCCATGATCACGAGCCCGGCGGGCACCTTGGGAAAGAAGTAGGTCGACTTTTGGGGCATCGCCTCATCGGCGCGAGCGACGGCCGCCATCTCCGCAACCGTGGTCGGGCTGACCAGGAAGCCCACACCCTGCTGGGACTTCGCTATCTCGAGCACCTCGTAGGGGTCGCGGGAGTAAAGGAGCCGACCTGCGGCAGCATCTCCCGGGGTGATGCCCAGCATCGGTTCCAGGATCTCGCTTTCCAGCACTACCACGTCGAGAGCCAACCGGGGGCTTGCGCTCTCCCCTTCGCCACGCGTCCGGCTCACCACCAGCATGCCCGACTCGCCCACAATCGCCAAGACGTGGGTCGTATCCCTAGCCGCGGCGATCTTTCCCAACGCTTCCTTCACATCCTTGACCGGTTCGGTCTGCCAGCCACGTTCTGCCAGCGCCTTCGCGATCTCGTCGACACCCTTAGCCGCCCGGGGAACCGCGCGGTGGGTCGGCAGGATTACGTTTCCCGCATCCTCCAGCGGGGAGACCAGGGCCAGAACAGCTGGAAGTCCCAAATTCAGAGCGGTCTCATAGCGGTGGTGTCCGTCGGCGATGAAGAGACGGGTGTGGCTAAGACCCGCAGTGATCTCCGCCAGCGCCTGGGGATCGGAGAGCCGCCAGAGCTGGTGACGCTCGGACCCGTATTCGCCATCCACCACCGCTTCAGCGAACGGGCGCGCGGCCGCGGATGCTCGTTCCAGCTCCCGGGTCACTCTGGAACCATCCTCGTAGAGCAGGAATACCGGCGACGTCTGGCATTTGGTTGCCTGGAACAGTCGAAGCCGGTCCGCCCGGGGCCCGGTCAAGGTCAATTCGTGGCGAAGCACTTCCCGGCGTTCGTGCGGCACCGGCTCCACCCCCACAAAACAGCCCAACCGCTCTCGAGGGCCGCCGCCTCCCGGAGGCCGAAATGTGTGGCGGTGGACATAAAGGGACGGGTCCTCGTCCTGCACCAAAACACCTTCCGCCAGCCAGGTGCGAAGGTGGTCCCGTGCTCGGGTGTAACGGTCTCGCTCGCCGGGCACGTCGCCCTCGAAATCTCGGCCCAGCTCGATCCGGACTACGTTCTGCATCGCCCGGCCGTACAGCTCCATCTGGAGCTGCGAGCTGATCACGTCGTAGGGAGGTGCCAGGACGGTCTCCAGAGGGACCAGGGCTGGGTCGTAGTGGATGCCGCGAAACGGGGACACCTGGGCCATTGGGCTCAGAGCTCGACCAGATGGAGGTCCGTGACGCCGTCGATGGCTCGTAACTGAGCGGCCAGTTCTGAGCTCACACGCTCGTCGATCTTCACCGCGGTCACGGCCCTCCCCCGGGGCGCGTCTCGGCCCACCCGCATCTCGGCGATGTTCACGTTCGCCTGACCGAGAAGCTGCCCAATCGCCCCGATCAGGCCGGGGCGATCTCGATGTTCGAAGAACAGGAGCAGTCCTGCCAGATCGAGATCGATCGATAGCCCATTGAGGCGGACGATGCGTGACCCCCCACTCGCCGTGGTCCCCTCCAGCTCGGCCGGACCGTCACCATCCACCTGGAGCACGAGTGAGCTCGCCCAGCTGGCAGAACCGGAGACCCGCTGCTCGGTGACCTCGATCCCGTATTGGCGGGCGACCGCTCTGGCGTTCACCGCCGTGACCCGATCCTGGGTGAAGTTGCGGAGGATGCCACCCAACGCCTCCGCCGTGATCGACCCCGGCTGAATCGTGGCTAGCTCGCCCCGGAAGATCATCTCCACGGCGCGGATCTTGCCTCCGCCGAGTTGAGCGTACAGGCTTCCCATCTTGGCTGCCAGGATCTGGTAGGGGACGATCAGCCCGGCCTCCTCTGGCGCAACCGCCGGAGCGTTGACCGCCCAGCGAGCCGGCCGCCCGGCCAGCACCTCGGCAATCTGATCGGCCACGTCGGTGGCTACCGTGAGTTGAGCCTCCACCGTCGAGGCCCCGAGGTGGGGGGTCACTAGGATCCCCGGCACCTTGAGCAGCGGATTTTCCGGGGCAGGGGGTTCCTTGGTGAAAACATCCACCGCCGCTCCCGCGAGATGGCCCCGAACCACCGCTTCGGCCAGCGCGGACTCATCGATGATTCCCCCCCGGCCGACATTCAGAACCCGGGCCCCCTGCGGCAGCCGAGCAAGCTCGGTCTCTCCGATCAGTCCGCGAGTGGCATCACTGAGGGGGGTATGGACGGTGAGCACGTCAGCTTGAGCCAGCGCCTGATCTAGCGAGCAGAGCTCGACTCCGAGCTGCTCGGCGCGTTCCTGGGAGACCAAGGGATCGAAGGCCACCACCCTCATCTGCAAACCCTGAGCCATCCGCGCGACCTCAGCGCCGATTTTGCCCAGCCCGACGACCGCCAACGTCTTGCCGCGGAGTTCGCTGCCCACCAGCTGGGAGCGCTCCCACCGGCCAGCCCGGAGCGAGGCATCCCCGCGGGCGACGTTGCGAGCTAGGGCAAGCATGAGTGCCATCGTGTGTTCGGCCGCCGCGACGGTATTGCCCGTCGGAGCATTCACCACCAGGACTCCGTGCGCGCTCGCCGCCTCGACGTCAATGTTGTCAACGCCAACCCCGGCTCGACCGATGACCCGAAGGTTGACCCCCGCCGCGATCACCCGGGCCGTCACCTTGGTCTCGCTGCGCACCACCAGCGCTTGGAAGGGAACGACCCGCTCCACCAGCTGATCCTCGGTCAGCTTGAGGGCGACCTCGACCTCCGCCGCGGCCTGCAGGCGGCTGATCCCGTCATCCGCGATCGGATCGGCGACTAGGATCCGAGCCCGGCCCGGAGGTAATAGCGAAGACATGAGAATTTCCTCAGCGACAGCGGTGAACGGGCTGCGGGGGCGGCTGCGGGGCAGCAATTCCTCCCTGGCCACTGCCAGTCTATCGGACCTGAGGGTGCCTTCTTCCGGTGAGCTCCCAGAGCCGGATCCCACCCAGGAGCCCGGCGGAATTGTCAACCAGGGAGACGTCGTCACCCAGAGAGATGTTCACATGGCTCGAATTTCCGCCACCCACGTAGAGGTGGTCGAAGAACAGCAGCGCTCGCACCAGGCCCACCGCCCGCAGCACCCTGCGATTCCAGCGCTTCTCACCGACTCTTTGCCGAGCTGCTTCGCCGACGTACTCGCTGTAGGACTGGCCGTTGCGGCAGGGATGATGTGCCAACTCCAGGTGAACGGCGAGCTTGCCGTCCTGAAATATGGCACTGCCGAAGGCGGTGCCTAGGGTCACCACGACCTCCAAGCCATGGCCTTGAATCACCGCCATGCCCTGGACCTCAGCGTCGTTGCCAACTCGAGTTGGCTTGCCCAACACCCGGGCGGTCTGGTCGGCGAGATTGAAGTGGTCCCACGCGCGGGCCAAGGGCGGGGCGATCGGGGTCCCGTCCCCCTTCTCGCGAATGAAGTGCGGGGCACTGAGGATCACTCCACCCCGCACCACACCTGGGAACCCGACCGAGACCCGGTCATAGCCGGGGCTGGCCTCGGCCAGCGTCTTCAGGACCTGAAGCAGTCCCGACGGGGGCAGCGGGTACACCGTCTTGACCCGGACCAACTCCTGCATCGGCTTGCCCTCAGGGTCAAGCAACTCAGCCTTGATGCCAGTGCCGCCAACATCGACCGAGAGAGTGACCAAGCCACCCCCGCGCGGCCGACGCGGCGCGATTCGCGGCCGCCCAACTGCGGGCTGCTTGAGAACCGCCACTACTTCATTCTCCTGATCATCGACCGCCTCTGCCGGCACTTTACCCCCTGGGGAGATCGGACCGGTTGCCCATCCCCTCGAGGAGATGGAAGGCTCAGTGCTGGTCGGTGGCGAAAGGCAACAGGGCCATATGCCGGGCGCGCTTGAGCGCCACGGTGAGGCGGCGCTGGTGCAGCGAGCAGGTCCCGGTGACGCGGCGAGGCAGAATCTTGCCCCGCTCGCTGATGTAGCGGCGCAACCGGGAGACCTCTTTGTGGTCGACCTCCACGATCCGCTCCAAGCAGAAGTTGCAAACCTTGCGCGGGCGGCGCCGCGCGTACTCCGACATGATCTGTTCTCTCAACCTCCCTTTGAACGATTCATGACGCCCCTAGAAAGGAATGTCATCAGGGTCAATGTCCCCGTCTGGCGAGTCGCTGGGAATTTGAGGGGTGTCCTCGGCCCCGCCGGGGGCCGGGAAGGCCTGCACCCGGGGACCGCCATCACCCCCCTCCGAAGATCCGCTTTTGGAGTCGAGGAACTGGATGTCGTTGCAATTTACCTCGGTGCGATACCGCTTCTGGCCATCCTGGCCATCCCACGATCGGGTCTGCAGCCGACCCTCGAGGTACACCAGGCTGCCCTTGTGCAGAAACTGTCCGGCCAACTCGGCGAGCTTGCGCTGGCCGATGTTCCAGACGACCACATCGTGGTAGTCGGTGAACTCGCGACGCTCACCGTCCTGGGAACTGCCGTAGCGATTTGTCGCAATCCGAAGCTGAGTGACCGGCTGGCCACTCGGGAGATAGCGCATCTCCGGATCGGCAGTGCAGCGGCCGATCAGCATCACCCGGTTGAGGGAACCTGCCATCGCTACTCCTCCCCATCGTCGTCGCCGACTAGCTCGATCGACTCATCTGACCGATCGGGAAACCCGTCATCCGCAGCGATGTCCGCCTCCAGATCATCGTCCTCCAGCTCAGGGCTTTCGGGGACGGACTCGTCGGCCGCCTCGGTGCGGTCCTTGCTACGGTTCCGGACCCGACCCCGGCGATCCTCATCCCCAGGCAAGTAGTACACCTGCCTGAGGCTGATCAGATGCCGAATCACCCTCTCGTCCAGCCGGAGCTGCCGCTCGAGGTCCCTCACCTTCTCCGCGGGCAAAGTCAGCTCCTTGAGAACGTAGTAGCCATCGTTGAAGCCAGCGATGGGATACGCCAAGCGGCGGCGCCCCCAGAGGGACGACTTGGTCATCTCGCCACCGTGGCCGTCGATCATCGCGGCCACTTCGTCCATGGCGGTTCGCACCTGATCCTCGTCGATGTCGGGGCGAACGATGTAGAAGAGTTCGTACTCGCGGTTCAAGTCAGGCGCCTCCCAGGTCCTATGGGTTTGCAGCCGGCTGGGTACCGGGTGCAGGGGAGCCAAATTCTAGCATCGGGCGCAGCCAGACGGCGAAGCGGAGATGGCAGCCGGGCGCCTACTGACCCAAGCCCAACTCAGTCACCAGACGCTGCCCGTACCACCTGGTGGAAAGCGCCACCACGCCAGCCAGGGCGACGGCCAGCAGGGCAGCCACAAGCGGATGGAGCGTGTTGCTCGAGACCGGGAGAAGAGCCCCCACCAGGCAGCCCAGTGCCAGCGCCACCGCGATCGCTCCGACCGAGATAACCGGCAGCCAGACCGAGATCCGGACGGCCCGCGTCACTGGAGGAGTGGTCATGGTGGCCAGCCGATCCCGGCGGATCACGGTCAGAGCTTGGACGTGGTTCAGGCTCGGGGTTACGGTGAGACCAACCACCGTCGCGCCACCCGCTCGGAGTTTTTCAAAGAGCTCCGGGCGTACCCGGAACTGTTCGACGTTCTTGCCCACGGTGATGGCTACCGTCGCCAGTCCCGGAGTTGGGGAGACCTCGCTGGCACCCACCAGGGGGCCCTGGATATTGCGCGCCGGTAGGCGGCGGTCGCGGCGCGCCGCCCTCATGGCGGGGGCCACGACCGATCCGGTCACCCCGGTGATCACCAGGGCCACCAGCATGGCCACGATCCCCAGGAACAGGTCGTTCTGCCCGATCTCCACCAGAATGCCAAACACCGCGGCCACGATCATGATCAGGCTGATCGCCATCACCGCTAGGGTCAGCCGGGTGATCACCCGGGGAGATAGACCCTCCAGCAGCCCGCCTCGTCGCATCATGTCGGAGCGTCGTGGCACCGCCGTCTGATCGCGAACGGTGGTTCGCTGCTGGCTCTCCAACCGAGCTTGACGGCGACGGAGCTCTCTGCTTCCCGGGTTTCGCATGGGACGCTAAGGATCGCACCTGGACCATGGTCGGCGCGCCGCGGGCCAACGCCCCACTTCCCCGACGCCGGCGACTCCCTTCGAAAAAGGTGAGGCGTGGTGGCCGCCGGGGGACTCGAACCCTCGACCTCACGGATGTGAACCGTGCGCTCTAACCAGCTGAGCTAGGCGGCCGTGCCTTGCCGGGCGCCCAGTCTACCTAACGCCAGATCCCGGGATTCCCTAGCCCAACCCCGGTTGAATCTGCTGAACTGAATAGCCGAGCTGGGCGACAACCGGAATCGTCCCAACCGATACCGAAGGCAGGTCATGGACAGTCACGCCATCGGACCAAAATCCGGTAGCAGTCACGTTGTAGACCAAGCGGGCACGGATCAGGCCGCCGTCGTCGTAGGTCTGGGGGATCCACTCGCTGTTGGAGGTCGCCGTCCCGTCGGGCCAAGTCCACCAGACGATCTCCGGTGTTGCTGCCACAACCCAGACCACATGCAGGGACTCGCCGGAATCGCCGTCTCCGAGGTCGGGCACCGCAAGATTTACCTCGGCGTACTTTGGTATCGGAGCAGGAGAGAGCTCTGCCTCGACGGGAACGCCAACGATTCCGGGGCCGGGGGGCGTCGCCACGATCGTCTCGGGCGGCACCTGACCGGAGACCGCCGCAAGGAAGGTGCTCGGGTTGAGACCGGGTAGACAGTTAGCGGCGGTGGTCTGCGCACTGCACGGACTCGGCGTGCGCGGGCCGGAAACAACGCTCAGGAAACGCACCGCCCCCGGAGACCCGCAAGTTACCGAAAACACCCAGCCCCAGTCTGTTATCGGGGTCGAAACCACGATCGGTACCCGCTGATCCTCAAGGGTATAAACCTCTCCCACCACCCCACCGCTGGAACCCGCGGATGCGGGAGCCCATTCGGTAGTTTCGTAAGGGGAGCACGCCGCAGGTGCAGAAGGCGGACTGGTGAGCCACGAGTGCCACAGTGATGGTTGCGTGGGCTGTGATGGGGCCTCGAGCGCGAAGCACGTTCCCCCGAATGCTGTGCCTGACACACCGCCATCGCATGCCACGGTGGATGATGCATGTACGTACCCCGCACTGACCGGAAGTTCATTGAGCATGGTCAGCGCGGTGCTAACAATCGTGAGGGTTACGACAGCGTAGATACGTCGCATTGCAAGTAGCGATCCGCTGTCGTGGACCATAAGAGCCAGATCTGCACTTTGAAGTTCTCCACTGAGGTGCGTGGCTTGTTGGCATTCGAGCGTTGTTTGGTCGTTTCGACTCCGCGCACAACGACCGCTATCTGTGCAGCGGCGTTGTTGGGATCCGCCTGCCGACCTAGTGCCATGTTCGACACTGCGTCGTCGATGCTAAGTAGCCGAAGTCCGGTGGACTTGTTCGCGGATATCTGCCTTTGATCCACAGCAAGTACACCTCCGACGTCCGAATAGGCGAGAAGCGCCGGATCATTTCGCTCGAGAGCGGCGTTCTCGATCAGGTCATCTATCACCACGTCCTTCACTACCGTTGCTGCGGACACGCCAGGCGGCAGTGGATTGGAGGTCGAAACCGTGTACGGCGGCAGAACCAGCTCGGATGGCGCCACGGACACGCCCGGCGCGATGGTGGTGGGTCGCACGACTGGCGTCGCGGACGCAGACGGAATCCTAGCTGGGGCGCTAGCGCAGGCTACCATCCAGACCACCACCATCCCCACCCCGACCGCCAACACGGCCTTCTGCGACCGTCCCCATCCGGTCACCTGGCGCCCCCGTGAAACCTGGCGAGACCAGAAACATAGTCGCTGGCCGCCGGGTTGGACAACCCCTTTTGATGACGGCTCACCCTCCGCTGAGAGGAAGCTCGGTCAGGTGCAAGCCCAGCTCCTGAGCCGTCCGAGCCAGACAGGTGGCCAGCCACCCGGGCGCGCCCGGCTCCAGGATCCGCAGCCGCGTGCCGCGCTCCCCAGTGTGGGGGTCGAGCGACTGACCCAGCACCACCACGGAGCTCTGGAGGTGGTCCCGGATTCGCCGGCACAGTTCGGGTTCACCGGTCAGCTGAACCGGAAATCCCCAAGCTTCCGCGACCACTCGTCCGCCGCTCGCGAGGAGTCGAAAGCGCTGTTCCATCGCCATCACCTCCCGAGTTCCCGGCCGACGCCACGACGTACCAACTGCAGTGACTCCCAAGGCCGCTCCGGAGTCAGCGCGGGCCGCCTTGCTCCGATCGCCCGGTCGGCGGTGCGCCAGGGCTCCAGCAGAACCCGCTCCCCCTCGAGCAGCGCCGGACGGCTGTGCTCCGCCCGAGTGTAGGGAACGTGGATGCAGCGGAAGATCTCGGCCGGGGTCTCGGAGACGGCGTCCTCCGCGTAGAACGAGATCCCCCGCCGCCGCCGCAGCGCGGCATCGACGTCCTCCAGGACCAGGCCGCAGTCCGCGAGGTCTCGGACCAGGCGTCCGGGGTCCGCGTGTCGGAGTCGACGCAGAAGCTGCTCTGATCCTTGCAGACCCAGCGATCCACGCGCTTTGGTGCGGTGCCGGGTGGAGGCGCGAACGTCGCGCATCACATCACGATCCAGCTGCGCCGAGGATGGCAGGGCGGGACTGCCCAGCGAGAGCTCTCCGTCCCAGCTCGAGTCGACTTCGCGTAGCCGCTTCAGGTAGTAGGCACTGAGGGTGGATACCTGCCTGCCGACCGGTCCGTAGGGGACGGCATCGTCAAGCGGGTGGGGAAGCCAACCGGAGGCGGCGATCAGGGCCACGGCGTCGCGCAGGCGGATCCCGCCTCGGGGATCCTCGACCAGGGCGTGGCCGGTTTCATGAGCCAGGGTGGCCCTGAGCAGGTCATAGCCGAGATCCCGGTGCCAGCCGGGGTCTCTGAGGGCCGGGATCAGGGACCAGTCCTGATTGATCCGCATCGTGCCGTCCCGCCAGCTCCCCAGGGTGTCCGAGGGAAAGCTCTCCTGGGAGTCGAGGCGCACCTCATCGATGACGTTGCGGAGAAGGTCCTTGATCTGGAGCGGAAGCCGGTCTACGGTCTCCCAGATCTGGCAGGCCCGCGTCTCGGCGCCCTCCGGGCCGCCCTGGGAAACGTGGACCCGGAGATTGAATTGCTCAGCGGCCCAGGTGCCGTCCGCCAGTCCCAGCCGCCGGTATGTCTCAAGTCGGGCATACTGCCGGTCGGATCGGTAGGGGCTGAGCGGGACCAACTCCTCCACGCTCCCCCCGTCCGCTCAGGGGAGCTACTCGGGGCGGAGAGAGGTTCGGATCAACTCATGTCGGGCCAAGCCGGGGTCTCTGTCTCCCCGCCTTCACCCTCATCGCCGCCCACCTTCTGGTGGAATCTGGCGGCGACCATCTGTTGGGCCATCGCCTTGGGGATACCGAACTTGACCAGGGAGCGGACCTCGTCGGCCATAACCTTGTCCCGAGCGGTCTCCACCGCGGTGATTAGGTCGTCGAGCGAGATTGTGGCCTGCTTCACGACTCAATGGTACCCGGACGGCAGTTGACCCAATCGTCCACTCGGATCAGGTCGGGCTGGGCCGTCTGCGCCTTTGTCATCGAGGTCAGGCCAGCACCCCCGCCGGAATGGCCAGGTTGGGGTTCAGGCAGAAGCCCTCGTAGTCGATCGGCTCAGTGATCGAGGGATGCTCGCCGCAGACCGGGCAGTGCGGGTCGCGCCGGAGGCGGAAGGTGTTGAACTCCATGGCCAGGGCATCGACGTGCAGCAATCGACCACTCAGGGTTTGACCGACGCCCAAGATGAGCTTCACCACCTCCGTCGCTTGGATCAGCCCCACCAGCCCGGGCAGAACCCCGAGCACGCCGGCCTCCGAGCAGCTCGGCGCCTCCTCCGGGGGTGGCGGGGCTGGGTATCGGCACCGGTAGCAGGCCGACTCGAAGGGGATCATGGTGGTGACTTGGCCCTCGAAGCGGAAGATCCCACCGTCTACCAGCGGCTTGCGCAGGAAGATCGCCACGTCGTTGGCAAGATAGCGGGTGGGAAAGTTGTCGCTCCCGTTCACGATCACGTCGTATTGGGCAAAGATCTCGGCGGCGTTGGAGCTGTCCAAACGAAGGTTGTGCTCCACCACTTTGACCTCGGGATTGAGTGACTTGAGGGCGATCGCCGCTGACTCGGTCTTGAGCATCCCGATCCGGTCCACGGTGTGCACAATCTGCCGCTGGAGGTTGCTGAGCTCCACCCGGTCGAAGTCGACCAGCCCGATGGTCCCGACACCCGCGGCCGCCAGATAGTAGGCGACCGGCGCCCCCAGACCGCCCGCTCCGAGCAGGAGTACCTTGGCGCCGAGCAGCTTGGCCTGGCCGGCCTCACCGACCTCATTGAGTAGGAAGTGGCGGCTGTAGCGCTCGCGCTGCTCCGACGTGAAGTGTTGGGGCACATTGAACGGAAGCCCCTGGTCCTTCCAGGCATTGAAGCCGCCCTGCAGGGAGACCACGTCGGAGTAACCCATCGCCCGCAGGGTCTTGCCCGCCAGCAGAGAGCGCACGCCGGAGGCGCAGTAGACCGCGATCGGGGTGGCGCGATCAGGGATGGCGGCCTCGACCCGCAGCTCGAGGAAGCCCCGGGGGATCAGCACGGCGCCCGGCAGCACCCCCTGGGCGACCTCCTCGGGTTCTCTAACGTCGAGGAACTGGCGGTCCCCATCGTTGGCCAGCCGGGTCCGTAGCTCCTGCGGTCCCACCTCCCGCACCTCATGACGAGCCTGGTCGACCAATTCCCGCGAACTCAAAGCCATCTGAATTGTGCACTCCCACGGATAAGTCTGGGCCGAAAATCCGACCCGCTAACCAAGAATACCCGAGAAGGGCAGGCTCGAATCAGGCCGGCAGCCGACGCATGCTCCCCGCCATGACATGGATGTGGAGATGGGGCACGGTCTGGCCGCCAGCCGACCCGACGCTCACGTAGAAGCGGTAGCCCGCCTCGTGGCCAAGGTCGGCGGCGACTTGGTTGGCCACCTGGGTCAGCCGCAGCCAGAGATCGGCATCCTCCTCGCGGAGATGGCGGAGGTCCTCGATGTGGCGCTCCGGGATCACCAGAACGTGGGTTTCGGCGACCGGGTGAATGTCCTTGAAGGCGATGATGCCCGGCTCCCGGTGTACTTCGTCAGCGGGTAGCTCACCCACCACGATCCGGCAAAAGAGGCATTCGGGACTCATTCCGTCATCATAGATCGCAGGCCACGCCGCCCCGGATCGGGTCGGAGGCTACTCCGGGCCACTCTCCAGCTCCAGTCCGACCTCGCCCAGCCGGGCGATATCGTCATCCACCAGCACCACCTCGCGGCCCGCCCGATCGAGCAGACTGGCAGCGACCGCAGACCGGTAGCCGGCGGCACAGTGCACCCAGGTGGGCCGGTCGGGCAGTTCGACCAGCCGGGACGGCAGGTCGGGGAGGTGGATGTTGATGGAGTTCTTGATGTGGCGCTCGCGCCACTCGTCGGGTCGACGAGCATCGAGAATCTGAACCCCCTCGGACCGAACCGCCTCGGCAAGCCCTAGGAAGTCGGTTACCAGATAGGAGGAACGGCCGTGGGCGGCCTGCAGCTCCGCCTGGGGTGCGCTCGACCAGCCGGCGAGCCCGTCGATGCCGATCCGGGCCAGGTCTCGGCGCGCCCGGGTCACCAGTTCTCGAGAACTTGACAGCAGGGTGAGCGGGGCTCCCCAGGGAATTACCCAGCCGACATAGGTCGCCAGCTGATCGCCGATCGGGAAGTTGACGGTTCCCGCCAGGTGAGATGGCCCGAACTCGGTCCGGGGTCGCAGGTCGATGACCCAGTCGTGGTCCCGGATCCGCCGACCGACCTCAGCCGTGTCGATTTCGGGGGGCGGCCCGAGGGCAGGAGCTGCCGCGCCCGCCAAATTGATCGCCGCCATGTGAGCGTAATAGCGAGGGTATTCGGAGTAGCCCGCGAGCAGCGCCTTGACGAAGTCGTCCTCGTCCTCAGTCAGCGCGGGATTGCTGAACCGCTGCGTCCCCACGTTGTGTTCCGGCTCGGTCGCTGAGGTCGACCCACTGGCACAAAAGCTCCCGAAGCCGTGCGTGGGGTAGAGGTCGAGCTCCGGCGGGAGCGCCGCGAGCCGGAGGGCGGATCGGTATTGGGCGTGGGCCAGCGCCTCGGCCAGAGCGGGAGAGACCAGGTCGGTGCGACCAACAGCGCCATACAGGAGGGAGCCCCCGCTGAAGAGGGCCTTCGGTCCTTGCTTGGAATCAATCAGGAAGGAGAGGTGGCTCTGGGTGTGTCCGGGAGTGGCCAGAGCCTGGAGGGTCATCGAACCCACCTCGACTCGGTCCCCTTCCCCGACCGGCTGGCGGGGGAAACTGACCTGGTCCGCGGCGGCGACCAGGTAGCGGGCGCCCACGGCTTGTGCGAGTGACCATCCCCCCGAGACGTAGTCGTTGTGAATGTGGGTCTCCGCCACACAGGTGATCTTCACCTGGGCTGAGGCGGCCAACGCGACTATCCGATCCGTATCCCGCTGGGGATCGACCACCAGGCCCTGCTCACCGTCGTGGATCAGGTAGGTTCGATCCCCCAGCTCGGGCGTCTCCAGGGTTACGACCGTGACCAACCCGCAGCCTCCTCAACTCCCCCGCTGGGGCCATCAGCCGGTGGGGAACGCCAGCTGGTGGTGGCCTGCGCTCTCGACCCCGGCGAGTCGGGGTAGTGTGACAGACGTTCTTGGCGGAAAGCCGCAACCGAAGTTGAATCAGAGCGGAAACCTCTGCCGGAGCGGCGTGCCCGTGGCCTCGCCTGCTACGGTCGGTCCCTCGGGCCTTGGATGGTGACTGAGCGATCAGGCGGAGCCCCGGGCAGGGATCGCGCGCAGGCGCCGTCTGGTGCCCCACTCTCAGGAGGCTCCGGTCACGAATCGCTGGGTGGTCGGTTGGGTCGCTTTGGCGGCGGGGGGGTTCTGATGGAATCGAGCTCGGAGAATCTGGTCGATCTCACGCCGCTGCTGGACCAGTTGCGAGCACGGCTGGCCGACCGGGGCGGGGCTCGGAGCCGTCCCTACCGGCTCGGGCTGGTGGTCGAGGAAGGCAACGTCGCCGGTGGTTCCTTCGCCCGGTCTCTGGAGCGCGAGGCGGTCGCAGGCGGTGTCGAGGTCGTGCACCGGACGGTGCCACGGGATAACCCGGAGATGACCCTGACCGTACTCGACGCCCTGGTGGTGGATCCGACGGTGAACGGGGTGGTGGTGGTGCAGCCGGTGAGATCGCTGCCGGCCGGCGTCGTCGCGGCCCACCTGCCTGCCAGCAAGGACGTCGAGGCCGTGACCCCGGCGGCGCTCGCGGCGGCCGCCGAAGGTCGCCGCCGGGGAACCCCGGTCGCCGAGGCCTGCCTGGCGACCCTGGAACACCTTGGGGTCGACTGTGCGCGAGCTCGGATTCTGGTGGTCGGCCACGGCGCGACGGGGGGTCGGCCGATCGTCCAGCGGCTGTTGGCGACAGGCGCCCAGGTCTCGGTGATCCAGAGCGAGATCGCGAAGGCGATTCCCCTGCCCTCGTATGACGTGCTGATCTCCGCGATTGGCGTCGCGGGAATAATGCCCCGGGCGGCGATCCTTCCCGGGACCATCGTGCTTGACGTGGGCACCTCCATGGTCGATGGGCAACTTCGGGGCGACCTCTCCCGGGAAGCGGGCGCGGCGGCAGCCCAGGTGACCCCGGTGCCGGGAGGGATCGGACGGATCACCGCTGTCTGCGCCCTCCTCTCCCTGACCGAACTGGGGGGGCTCCAGCCCGGCCCGGTCGCATCGTGGTCACTTCTGGAGACGGTCGCCCGCATGCTCTCCCCCAGAGACGCGGCCGGCGGTGCCGCGGCGGCGGCGATCACCGGTGCGCTGGCGGCGGCACTGGACGGTCTCTGCCGGCTGCACGCCCCGGCGCCGGAGATCTCGGAGTCCGGCCGGGCGGCGGTCCGGCTCCTACTGGCCGCCGATCGGGACCGACTCGCCTTTGGGGAGTACCAGTCGGTGCAACGCCGGGGAGATCCGACGGCGGTCGCCGCCGCCCGCCTCCGAGCGCTGGCCACGCCCGGGGAGATCGCGGAGCAGCTGCAGGTGCTCGAGGTTCGGTTACGTGCACTCGAGACGACTCCCTCGTTGGATCTGGACCGACGGTTGGCCCTGGAGCTCACCGAAGCGGCCCGGAAGGCAGTCATTCGACTCCAGTCGGAGTTCTCCGCCCAGCCTTGATGCCCTAGGGGACCAGGACTGCTGCTCCGGCGATCCTCGATTCCTGCAGCTGGTGGAGGGCAGCGTTGGCGTCGGTCAGGGGGAATCGCTGGACCAAGGTCCGGAGTGGAATCCGCTGCGCCAACTCGAGGAAGTCCGCCGCATCCTCTCGGGTGAAGTTGGCAACGCTCAGGAGCCTCCGCTCCCAGTAGAGCAGTTCGAAAGGGAACTCGGGGATCCGATCCAGGTGGATGGCGTTGACGACGCAGATCCCGCCCCGGTCCAGGGATCTCAAGGCATCGATTACGACCACTCCGACCGGCGCGAAGGTGATCGCTCCCTGGATCGAGGCGGGCAGCTGGTCACCGGGAGCGCCTACCCAACCGGCGCCCAGCTCCCGGGCACGCTGGCGCGCCGACTCCTCGCGGGTGACGACGAATACCTCGCATCCGGCGGCGAGCGCCAGCTGAGCGACCAGCAGAGCCGAGGCGCCGAACCCGAACAACCCGAGCCGCTGCCCTGGGCCGACCTCGGTCAGGCGCAGGGCCCGATAGCCGATCACGCCTCCGCAGAGGAGGGGTGCCAGCTGCAGTGGATCATCTTCTGGGGGCAGTCGGTGGGCAAAGTCCGCGCGCACCACCACCTGGCTCGCAAAGCCTCCGTCCCGGTCCCAGCCAGTGAAGGTCGCCTGAAGACAGAGGTTCTCCCGACCCGAGCGGCAATGGCGGCACTCGCCGCAGGTGGAGGCGAGCCACCCCACCCCCACGCGCTCTCCGAGCAGCTCCGGGGACACCGCCGGGCCCAGCTCTTCGACTATCCCCACTATCTGATGTCCGGGCACGATCGGCAGCCGCTTGACCGGTAGTTCCCCGGAGGTGATCTGGAGGTCCGTTCGACAGACGGCGCAGGCCTCCACCCGAACCCTGACCTCTCCCGGTCCCGGCCTCGATTCGGACCGCTGACTCAGCCGCAGAGGAGCCAGTCCGGTTTCGCCGGAACCCGTGAGCTCCATCGCCTCCATGGCCGCCATTGTGGGCACGCACTATCCGAGGAACCCGGCGGCTAGGCTTGGACAATGCGCTGGTCCCTGCTCGCCGCCGCGCTTGGAAGGCAATCAAGTTCGGCCGAGCTTGGGGCAGAGGAGGTCACCGCGATCGCCTACGACTCGCGGCAGGTCGCCCCGGGCACGGTGTTCGTCGCCATCCCGGGCCAGCATCACGATGGCCACCAGTTCGTCGGCGCGGCACTCGCCCAGGGAGCGGTCGTGACCGTGGTTGAGCGTGAGGTCCCCGCCCCTGATCCGGAGCGCCTCTTGGTGGTCAGCAACTCACGCTCGGCGCTGGCGGTGCTGGCGGCGACCTTCTATGGCCGTCCTTCGGAGGAGGTACCGGTGGTTGGGGTCACCGGGACCGATGGCAAGACCAGCACCACCCTCATGCTTCACTCCGCCCTGTCCTCCTGCCTGGGAAAGGTGGGCAGCCTCAGCACTGTGGACCTGCGCCTGGGGGCGGAGATTGAGCCCAATCTCTCCCGCCAGACGACCCTGGAATCGCTCGAGCTCCAGGGCTGGATGCGGCGGATGGTGGACCAGGGCTGTCGGGCCATCGCGCTGGAGTCGACCTCGCACGGGCTGGCTCTCGGTCGGCTTGACGAGATCCGCTTTGCCGGAGCGGTCTACACCAACATCACCCAGGAGCACCTGGACTTCCACGGGAGCTGGGAGGCCTACTTCGAGGCCAAAGCCACCCTCCTGGACCGGGCTGCCTCGGCTGGCGGCTTCGCCGTCCTCAACCGCGACGACGCGCGCGCCTACCGCCGGCTCCGCGACCGGAGCTCCGGTCCGGTGCTTACCTACAGCGCTAGAGGAGACCCGGAGGCGGACCTCCGGGCGGAAGAGGTCATCCCCGAGGCGGCCGGGGTCGCCTTCCGGGCGGTGACCCCGGCCGGGATGGCAGCCGTTCGGCTGGCGACGTCCGGGCGTTGGAACGTCGGCAACGCGCTGGCCGCGCTGGCCGCCGGACTGATGCTGGAGCAGCCTCTGCCGTCGCTGGTCGCCGGTCTGGCGGAGCTCCCAGCCATACCTGGCCGGATGGAGGCGGTTGACCTGGGGCAATCGTTCGCGGTGGTCGTCGACTACGCCCACACCGCGGCGGCTCTGACCCTCGCCCTGCACGAGCTGAGGGGGGCCACCTCTGGTCGACTCTGGGTGGTCTTTGGAAGTGCGGGCGAGCGAGATATCGCCAAGCGGTCGGAGATGGGTCGGATCGCCGCCCAGCTCGCGGATCAGGTGGTGATCACCTCGGAGGATCCCCGGGGGGAGGACCCCGACGCCATCATCGACCAAATCTGGAGCGGGGCGGTGGCCGGCGGAGCCGACCCGGAGACCAACCTGCGCCGGGATCCAGACCGCGCGCAGGCGGTGCGGCTCGCCATCGGGTCGGCGCTGCCCGGCGACACCGTGCTGTTGGCCGGGAAGGGCCACGAGCGCAGCATCATCGGAGCCACCGGGGCGATACCTTGGGACGAGCGGACGGCCGCGGAGACGGCTCTGCGCGAGCTCAGAGGACTTTGAGAGGTGGGCCCGAGAACCGGAGCTCATCCAGACCAGGGGGGGACGTTGGGATGACCGGCGAATCCAGCGAACTGGTCACCCTGGACCCTCAGGGGGTCTCCGCGAGCTCGGTTGTCGCCGTCGCCCGCGAGGGGGCGAGGGTCGAGATTTCGCCGGAGGCAGTGGCCGCCATGGAGCGAGCCCGGGCCCTGGTGGAAGAGGCGGCCAACAGTCCGGAGCCGGTGTACGGGGTTTCGACCGGATTTGGGTTGCTGGCCACCACCCGGATCGATGCGGAGCGCCGGGCTGATCTCCAGCACGCCTTGATTCGCTCCCACGCCGCCGGGATGGGAGCCCCGGTCGAGCGGGAGGTGGTGCGGGCGATGATGCTGCTCCGGGCGCGCACCTTGTGTATGGGCCTGTCCGGCAGCCGACCAGCTGTGGCGGCGGGGCTGGTCGACCTGCTCAACGCGGGGATCACCCCGGTCGTACCCGAGCATGGCTCGCTGGGCGCGAGCGGCGATCTGGCTCCGTTGGCCCACATGTCGCTGGTCCTGACGGGAGAGGGTCGCGCCCAGATCGCCGATGGGCGCACGGTCGACGGGGACGTGGCCCTCCGCGAGTCCGGGCTGAGCCCACTTCGACTGGAGATGAAGGATGGGCTCAGCCTGATCAACGGCACCGATGGGATGCTGGGGATGCTGGTGCTGTCCCTGGCCGACCTAGCGCTGCTGCTGCCCAGCGCGGACATTGCGGCGGCGCTGTCCACCGAGGGACTGATGGGGACGGACCGCCCCTTCGCCGCCGACCTCCAGGCCATCCGGCCTCATCCCGGGCAGATTCGAAGCGCGGCCAATCTCCGACTGCTCCTGCAGGGCTCCGGTGTCCTGGCTTCCCACCGCACCTCCCCTCACCTGGTCCAGGATCCCTACTCGATCCGGTGCGCGCCCCAGGTGGTGGGAGCGGCTCGCGACACCGTCGACTTCGCCCGCCAGGTGGCGGACCGCGAGCTGTGCTCGGCGGTGGACAACCCGGTGGTTTTGCCGGACGGCCGGTTGGAGTCGACCGGCAATTTCAATGGCGAACCGCTGGCGTTCGCCTGCGACTTCCTCAGCATTGCCGCCGCCGAGGTCGGCTCCATCTCGGAACGTCGGGTCGACCGACTCCTCGACCCGGCACGCTCCGCCGGGCTTCCGCCCTTTCTGGCCCCCGAGGCCGGGGTCAACTCCGGGCTGATGATCGCGCAATACACCGCCGCTGCCATGGTGGCCGAGAACCGCAGGCTGGCCAACCCGGCCAGCGTGGACTCCATCCCCACCTCAGGGATGCAGGAGGACCACGTCTCGATGGGCTGGGGAGCGGCGCGCAAGCTGCGCCAAGTGGTCAACAACCTGTCCCGGCTGCTGGCGATTGAGCTGCTGGCTGCCTCAAGGGCGCTGGAGTTGCGGGCGCCGCTCGAGCCCTCCGCGGCGGATCTCCGGGTCGCTCGGCTGGTACTCCAGCTGGGCGGTGGGGTGGGGCCGGACCGTTTCCTCTCTCCCGAGCTGGAGGCGGTCGCCGAGGCAGTTCGATCGGGCGAGATCCTGCACGCGGCGGAGTCAATCGTGGGAGAGCTGAGGTGAGCGGGCCCCGCCCGGTGCGAGCTCCGCGAGGTACCGAGATCAGCTGCAAGGGCTGGCCCCAGGAGGCGGCGCTGCGGATGCTGATGAACAACCTTGACCCCGAGGTCGCGGAGAACCCCGATCAGCTGGTGGTTTACGGCGGATCGGGACGAGCAGCCCGCTCCTGGGATGCCTACGACGCCATCATCCGCAGCCTCCGCGACCTGGAGGGGGATGAAACCCTCCTGATCCAGTCCGGAAAGCCGGTTGGGGTGTTCCGCACCCATGAGTGGGCACCCAGGGTTCTGCTCGCGAACGCCCTCCTCGTTCCCCAGTGGGCGACCCACCAGGAGTTCCGCCGGCTCGAGCTTGAGGGGCTGACGATGTACGGACAGATGACCGCCGGTTCCTGGATCTACATCGGCACCCAAGGGATTCTCCAGGGCACCTACGAGACCTTCGCCGCCATCGCTGAGAAGCGCTTCGGTGGTTCGCTGGCCGGAACCATCTCCCTGACCGCTGGGCTGGGCGGCATGGGCGGGGCCCAGCCCTTGGCGGTGACCATGAATGGCGGGATTGCACTCTGCATAGAGATCGACCCGGAGCGGATCCAGCGCCGTCTCGACCATCGCTACCTGGACCGCTGGGCTCCCGACCTGGACTCGGCTTTGGAGCAGGCGGAGGCAGCCAGAGGCTCGAAGGAGGCCGTCTCGATTGCGGTGCTCGGCAACGCGGCCGAGCTGGTTCCCGAGATCGTGAGGCGCAATTTCCCGGTCGACATCGCCACCGACCAGACGCCGGCGCACGATCCCCTCATGTACCTGCCAACCGGTCTGACTCTGCCGGAGGCGGCCGACCTGAGACTGGAGGATCCCGAGCAATACATCCAACGCAGCCGGGAGTCGATGGCCCGTCACGTCTCGGCTTTGGTGGAGCTGCTGGACCGCGGAGTGGAGGTCTTCGACTACGGCAACAGCCTGCGCGCCGAAGCTGAGCTGGGTGGCTGTCTGAGGGCCTTTGACTACCCGGGATTCGTACCCGCCTATATCCGGCCCCTATTCAGCGAGGGGAAGGGGCCCTTCCGCTGGGCAGCGTTGAGCGGGGACGCGGAGGACATCGCGGCCACCGATCGAGCGGCTCTGGAGGAGTTCCCCGACAACGTGGCGCTGGCGCGCTGGATCCGGATGGCCTCGGAGCGGGTGGCCTTCCAGGGACTGCCGGCCCGGATCTGTTGGCTGGGCTACGGGGAACGGGACCGGCTCGGCCTGCGCTTCAACGAGATGGTCGCCAGGGGTGAGTTGAGAGCGCCCATCGTGATCGGCCGCGACCATCTCGACTCGGGCTCGGTGGCCTCGCCTTACCGGGAGACCGAGGCGATGCGCGACGGCAGCGACGCCATCGCCGACTGGCCGATCCTCAACGCACTGCTCAATACCTCGAGCGGAGCGACCTGGGTCTCGGTGCATCACGGTGGGGGAGTGGGGATCGGCCGATCGATCCACTCCGGGCTGGTGGCGCTGGCGGATGGCTCGGAGCTGGCCGCCCAGAAGCTGGCCCGATGCCTTCTCAACGATCCGGGCAGCGGAGTGATTCGTCATGCCGACGCCGGCTACCAGATCGCCCTCGATACCGCGGCTGAGCGGGGCGTCCGAATCCCGATGCGGGAGACATGAGGTCGCTCTGGCTGGCCGAGCTGGCCTGGATCGGGGAGCGGGTCTTGCCCCGGGTCCTTCTGGAGGAGGAGGACGGCCGGCTGCAGCGGGTGGAGGAGATCGGACAGGCTCAGCTCCCGCGGGGAGCGAGGGTGCTCTCCGGCCTGACCCTTCCAGGCTTGGCGAACGTCCACTCTCACGCCTTTCACCGGGCGTTGCGGGGGAGATGCCAGGCAGCGGAGCTGGGCGGTGGGGACTTCTGGGGGTGGCGACGCCGGATGTACGCCTTGGCCACCTTTTTGGAGCCAGATCAGTACTTCCTCCTTGCCCGGGCGACCATGGGAGAGATGACCCTGGCCGGCATCACCGCCGTCGGCGAATTTCACTACCTCCACCACCAACCCGACGGGAAACCCTACCCGAGGCCGGAGATGGAAGAAGCGCTGGCTGCGGCCGCCAACGAGGCCGGATTGAGACTTACCCTGCTCGACACCTGCTACCTCCGTCCCGGTTTCGACGATGCTCCCCTGGAGGGGGCCGCCCAACGGTTCAGTGACCGGGACGCCCGCAACTGGGCCCGGAGAGCGGACCGGTTGAAGGAGAGTGCCCGGGTCCGCCGGGGAGCCGCCATCCACAGCGTCCGCGCGCTCGACCGGGACTCGATGCGGGTGGTGGCGGACTGGGCCGCCGAGCGGGGCGCCCCGCTGCATCTGCATCTCTCCGAGCAGCCGGCCGAGAACTCCGCCTGCCTGCGGGCGACTGGCCTGACCCCGACCGAGCTGGTCGGGGCCTGCGGCGTCCTGGGCGCCCAGACCACCGTGGTTCACGCCATCCATCTCAGTCCCACCGACATCGCGCGACTGGGGGAGTCGGGAACCCGGGTCTGCGTGTGCCCCACCACCGAGCGAGACCTGGGCGATGGCGTGTGCCGCGCGGATGAGTTGCAGGCGGCCGGCAGCCCGCTGTGCCTAGGGAGCGACAGCAACTCCACGGTCGATCTGTTCGAGGAGGCCCGGGCGATCGAGCTGGACCGGCGGCTGGTCACCGGGCGCCGCGGCTGGATCAGCTCGGAGGATTTGCTGCGGGCGGCCACCTGCCAGGGGATGGCCGCACTGGGCTGGGATGCTGGCGAGCTTCGGCCTGGCGCACTCGCGGACTTCACGACCTTGGAGCTCGCCAGCCCGCGACTGGCCGGCGCTGGGCTGGCCGACCTAGTGCCGCGGGTCGTGTTCGCGGCCGGCGCCGGGGACGTCGCCTCGGTCGTGGTGGGGGGTGAGCAAGTGGTCCGGGACGGCCGGCACCTGCGGCTCGGGAGCGTGGCGGAAAAGCTGGAACTGGTGTTGACCGAGCTGGAACCCGCCTGGCAAAAGGCGCTAGACCAGCTCCCCGCATGAACACCCTGCTGACCCATGTGGGCCGGCTCTTCACCAGCGGCCAGCCGGTCTCCCAGGACGTCGATGTCCTGCTCGGCGCGGGCTCCATCCTCGCGGTCGGCCGGAGCGGCACGCTGGCGCCGACCGCCGACGCCGAAACTGTGGACTGCCAGGGCGCGCTCCTCACCGCGGGATTGGTCGACGCGCACACCCATCCGCTCTACGGGCATCCTCGGCTTGCCGAGATCGAGGAGCGCTCGGCCGGGGCGGGTTATGCCCAGATCGCCGCCCGGGGAGGCGGAATCTTGGCGACGGTGCGGGATACCCGGCTGGAATCGTGGGACGCGTTGGAGTCGGGGCTGCGGGACCGTCTGCACCGGTGGTTGCACTGGGGGACCACGACGGTCGAGGCCAAGACTGGGTATTGGCTGGAGCAGCAAGGTGAGCTGCACGCGGTGCGGCTGCTCCGGGAGCTGTCCCATGTGGCCCATCTGCCCGATCTGGTGGTGACCTTCCTGGGCGCGCACGCGCTGCCGGGCGAGTTCGTCGGGCGACGCCGGGAATTCATCGCTGAGGTCGCGGGGTGGAGTCGGGCAGCCCACCGTGAAGGGGCGCGGTTTGCCGATGTTTTTTGCGATGAGGGAGCCTTCACCGTGGGCGAGGCCCGGCAGCTCTTGCGCTCTGCCCGGGAGGCTGGCCTGGAACTGCGCGTGCACGCCGACGAGCTGGCCCTCACCGGTGGAACCCGGCTGGCGGTCGAGCTGGGGGCGAGGTCGGCTGACCATCTCCTCCGCATTGGCGCCGCCGAGGTGGCCGTCCTGGCCCGATCCGGCACGGTGGCCACTCTCTGCCCGATCACCGCCCTGACTTTGGGTCGGACGCCGCCCGCTCGCGAACTGCTCGCCGCGGGGGTCCCGGTGGCGCTGGGCAGCGACCACAACCCGGGCACCTCCGGCTCAACCTCGATGAGCCTGGTCGTCTGGCTGGCCACCACCGAGATGGGACTTAGTGTCGAGGAGGCGCTGACCGCGGCCACCGACGGTGGGGCGCGCTCGTTGGGCCTGCCGGATCGGGGCCAGGTCGTCGCCGGCAAGCGGGCGGACCTGGTGCTCTGGAATACGGAACACGAGGGTGGTTTCGCCTGGAACCCGGAGCTGCGCCCGCTGAAGGTCTGGCGGGCTGGTACGGTCCTGCCCCACTACGACGCCCACTAGCTGGACAGCTTCACGAAGCGGAGGAAGCGACTCCGTCCCGACGACACCAGCTGCAGATCACCCAAGCCGACCCGCCCGGCGGCTCGGAGCAGCTCAGCGGTCAGGCTCACCGATGCGCCGACGTGAACCATTCCCTCACCCTCCACCCGGAGCAGACGGCGAGCGACCCGGAAGAGCTCGCGCGGCGGTAATGCCGCCCGTGACACCAGCACATCGGCCAACCGAAAGCGCTCGCTGCGCGCCAGCTCCAGACCGTCGAAGGGCAATATCTGGACAGCGGAAAGTCGCAGGCTGACGACACAACTCGACAGGAACTCCGCCTTGGCGCGGTCCCGTTCGATCAGACCAACCTCAAGCTGGGGTTGGGTGATTGCCAGGGGGATGCCGGGGATACCGCCGCCGCTGCCGAGGTCGAGGACGCGCTCACCGGACGACCATTCGCGCAGTGCAACCAGATCGAGTGATTCCTCGATGTGCCGCGTCCACGCATCCGCTCGGGGGACTCGGGTCAGGTTGACCCAGTTGGAGTCCGCGTAGAGCAGGTCGAGGTAGTCCTCCAGCAACTGGCGCTCAATCTGGGGGTCGCGGAGGGGTGGGGCGGTCACCGCGCTACCGGTTCCACCGGCCGGTCCGCGACCACACAAAGCGCCTGGCAGCGACTCAGTTGAGCACGTCGTGCCGCGCCAGCGAGGTCATGGCGAGGACCAGCAACACCAGCCACCAGGCGGCGACCACCGTCATCGTTTCCGCGAGCGAGGTGGTCACGGAGGGGGTGGTGAGTGAACCGACCGCCCCCGACTGCTGAATCTGCATCAGCGTGGGCAGATGGTTGAGATTGGGTCCGTAAAGAAATGCAGTAGCTTCCTTCCAGAGATGGGATTTGGTGATGTTAGTAAGTTGGTCGAGCGCCATCGAAAGACCGTTGTCGACGGGAAAGAAAAGTACCGCCAACAGCATGCCGCCGGTCACCGAGCGCCGGAGCGCCGCCATCGCCACCGACAGCAAAATGCAGGAAAATTCGCTGATTGCGCAGGCGAGAATGGCCAAGCCCACGTTCGCCCAAGCGCTCGCCGGCAGGCTCCGCAGGGCGGAAAGCGAGCCGGTCTGGTGCTGAATCACGGCCACGGTACCGATTGCTGAGAGCACGACGAATCCCACCAGCAGGATGAGTCCGAAGATGGAGAGCGCCGCGATTTTGGCGGCCAGCAGCTGCTGTCGCCCCGTGCCTCGGGAGAAGAGCACCCGCACGGTGCCCAGGTCGAATTCCATCCCCACCAATCGCGCGCCCGTCAAGAGCAGCGCGAGTCCGGCACCAGCTGTAAAGAAGAGCTCCAGGGGGTGCAGGATGCTGTAGAAGCCCATCAGCGGGTGCTGGGTGAGGGAAGCCCGGTATTGAGGCTCGCTGGCGTACAGCGCCAGGACCAGCGCGAGGAACAGAAGGCCGAGGGCAATGATCACGAAGGAGGGTCGGTTGCGGCGCAGTTTGAGGAGCTCGCCCCGCAAGGCTCCCCGGAAGGTGGGCTGCGCGGGCCGAGAGCCGGGCAGCGACGGCCGGGAGAGGGTTTGCGTGGTCACTGGTCGTCTCCGGTGAGTTCCAGGAAGATCTCCTCAAGGTCACGCTGCTGACGGAAGATCCCATCCGGGACGAATCCGGCTCGGCTGAGGGTGGCGTTGAGATCCCGTCCCAGGTCCCCCGGCGCCTCGGTGACGATCCGCCCTTGAGGATCCAGGTGGGCGTTGCGCCCCCACGGTTGGCAGTGGAGCAGGTCCAGCGCACCCCGGGCATCCAGGACATCGACCACGAAGGGTCCGGTGGACTCCCGAAACTCTTCGATGCGGCCCACCTGGATCAGCTTGCCCCGACGGAGAATGGCCACCCGGTCACAGAGCCGCTCCACCTCGCCCAGGACATGGCTCGAGATAAACACCGTCTTGCCGGAATCGCGTAGCTCCCGTAGGAGCGACCGGATCGACTTGATCCCGGCCGGATCGAGGCCGTTCGCCGGCTCGTCCAACACCAGCAACTCGGGGTCGTGGAGGAGAGCTATCGCTAGGCCCAGGCGCTGCCGCATTCCCAGGGAGTAGGTCCTGACCTTGTCCCGTTGGCGGGCGCGGAGGTCGACCAATTCCAGGAGCGCGTCGATCCGAACCTCGGGAACGCTTCCCAGGGGGGCTGCCAGGACGCGCAGGTTGTCGCGGCCACTGAGGTGGGGGTAGAGCGCCGGAGTCTCCACCAGCGGCCCGACTTTGGGGAGGACCGACGCCGCGTGTCGGGCCACATCCTGCCCGAAGACCTCGACCCAGCCAGCGCTGGGCCGGATCAGGCCGAGGGCCATGCGCATGGTCGTGGTCTTCCCGGCTCCGTTCGGACCCAGGAAACCAAAGATCTCGCCCTTGTGCACCTCCAGGTTGAGGTGCTCGACTGCGACCTTGGCTCCAAAGCGCTTGCCCAGGTCATGGGCGGCCAGCACCGTCGGTGCACCGCTCCCGGGCGCCGGAGGGTCCATCGAAGCCGCCACTCTGGCTCTGGTCTCTGGAGGCTGACTCGCACCCCTGGTCGAATCTAGACCGGAAGCGGAGGGGTCCCCGATGCCCACCTCGCCATGATCGCCTATCCGGACCGCGCCGCGGCCCTACCCCGTACGGAATCTGAGCGCCGCCGTTGAGTTCGGCTCGCTGGTTGACAGGCAGCCGCGCACCCCGGTAGCGTCCCCGTCGTGCTGCAAGTCGCCACCTCGGCGCGCCCACGGCCGGTACTCGCTGACCTCATTCCCGGCGAACGGGTGCGGGACGTGCTGGTCGTCCTGGGCTACGCGGGCCTGGTCGGGATCTCAGCTCAACTGTCGATCCGGCTTCCCTTCACTCCGGTCCCCATCACCGGCCAGACTTTTGCCGTATTGCTGGGGGGGCTGGCAGTGGGAACCCGCCGGGGTGTCGCCGGCATGCTCCTCTATCTGGTCCTGGGGCTGGTGGGAGTCCCCTGGTTTGCCGGCGGAACTCACGGGATGACGATGCTTGCCGCGCCCAGCTTCGGCTATGTCATCGGCTTCGTCTTCGCCGCCGGTGTCCTCGGTCGGCTGGCCCGGCGGGGATTCGACCGTCACCCTCTGACGGTCATCGGGGCACTGGTCGCCGGGAACGTGGTTGTCTACCTATTCGGCGCCAGCTGGCTGGCCTGGAAGCTACATGTCGGAGCGGCACAGGCGGTCTCGCTGGGAGTGACCCCCTTTCTCTTGGGCGACGCCCTCAAGGCACTCTTGGCGGCAGCCCTGCTCCCGGCCGCCTGGAAGCTGACCGGTCGCTCGCAGTCCGGCGGACTTCCCCTCTCCTAGTAGAGGCCGAGCTCCAGCTTGGCCTCGTCCGAGGCCATGGTGTGAGGGTCCCAGGGGGGGTCCCAGATCAGGTCGACCTTGACGTCGCGGATTCCCGGCAGGAACTGGGTGGCGGCATGAACCTGAGACTCCAGCATCGGCCCCATCGGACAATAGGGCGTGGTCAGCGTCATCGAGACCACCGCGTCGCCATCCTGGTCGACCGTCACCCGGTAGACCAGTCCGAGGCTGACGATGTCCAGGCCCAGCTCGGGGTCGATCACCTCCCGAAGCGCCTCGTGGACATCTTCGCCGGTCGCCGTCGGCCCCTCCGCGGGCCGGGCCTCGGTGGTCGCCGCCGCCACCTCCTCGGAGTCAGTCTGCACTTCGGCCATCAGCCTCCCTCAACTGGGTCAATCCCGCCTCCAGCGCGGTCCACGGCAACATCGCGCACTTGATCCGAGCGGCGTAGCGACGCACCCCCGCCAGCGCCTCCAGGTCTCCGATCTCTCCCACCGCCGCCGGGTCCTGCCCGGCCAGCAGCATGGCGCGGAAGCGCCCGACCAGATCAATGGTTGCCACCAGCGACTTCCCCTGGACCTCCTCGCTCATCATCGAGGCGGCGGCCATCGAGATCGAGCAACCCTGCCCCTCAAACCCCACCGCCTCGACAACCCCTGCTCGCACCCTGAGGGTGAGATCGACCTCGTCGCCACAAAGCGGGTTGTGTCCATGGGTGGCGACATCCGCCGGCTCCAGCAGACCACGGTGGCGAGGATGCCGGTAGTGGTCCAGGATGATCTCCCGGAAGAGTTCGTCGTCCAGACCTCCGGAGTTGACTTGAGCCACCCGTCCATCGTACGCCGCTCTCTAAATACGAGCGGGGACCGGAATCAGTTTCCAGTCCCCGCCGATGGGTTTACCGCATGAGCACAGCTGACGCGGGACGGCCACGGTCCCGGGCTTCTGACCCGGATCAGCTAACCGTGGGTGACCAGCGCGTCGAGAGAGTTGAGGTCCCGGCCACTGCCCTCAGTCGGTTCCCAAGATTGTGAGAGTCCGTTTGGTACTACCTTCGAGCACGGGCATTCCCTCCTTTTTCTTCGGGTACCGCCGCGACAGGGACTTCCTCGCGGCCCTGACGGGACGGCCGGACGACGCTGTCACCGACCAGTCTAGGACCGATCGTGGCCGCCGTGGGGCCGGGCACGGTCGCACCGCTCAGACGGCTGGCGGCCGCAGTAGCCCCCTGGTTGGCCGCGCTAAGGACGATCACCCTCGAGCACAGGCTCGGCGACCGACCGCGCACCCAGGCCCGGTCGAGGCGGGTCGGGCCGGGCGAGCTGGTTCGCCCGATGGCCGGTACTCGCTCCCGCAATGCCACCACCCGGCGAGCGGTGGGAGATCCTCGGCCAGTTCCGGGGCGGTGAGCACGAGACTCGCCGCCCGAGCCTGATGGGTTGGCCAGATTGAGGTCCGGGGTGGATTGACCGCCAGCTCGCCCAAGCGGTGGCCCACGGTCACCCCATCGCCGTCCTTCACTCGGTGGGCGGCGAAGGTTGAGCCTGAGTCAGTTGCCGAAGATGCGGTTGGCCTCGCCTAGCGCCTCCACCAGTGCGTCGACGTCGTCGCGAGTGTTGTAGAGATAGAAGCTCGCTCGGGCGGTAGCCGCCACCTGCAGGCGGCGCATCAGCGGCTGGCAGCAGTGATGCCCGGCCCGGATGGCCACCCCGCGGCGGTCCACGATGGTGCCCACATCGTGGGGATGGACTCCCGCCAGGTTGAAGGAGACGATCCCCAGTTGGTGCGGCCCGCGGGGACCATATTGGGTCAGCCCGGGGACTTCGGAGAGCATCTCTTCGGCATACTCGGTGAGCTCGGCGCCGTGGCGAAGGATGGCTGACATCCCCACCTCCTCCAGGTAGGTGACGGCGGCCTGAAGGCCGGCGGCGCCGGCGATATCCGGGGTCCCCGCCTCGAACTTGTGAGGAATCTCGTCCCAGGAGGTCTTCTCCAGGGTCACCACTGAGATCATCGAGCCGCCGGTGAGGAAGGGCGGCATTTCGTCCAGAAGTCCGGGCCGACCGTAGAGGACGCCGATCCCGGTCGGTCCGCACATTTTGTGCGCCGAGAAGGCGTAGAAGTCGGGATCCAGACGGGCGATGTTGACCGGCATGTGGGGCACCGCCTGGGCACCGTCGACCAGCACGGTAATTCCCTCCCGGTGCGCCTGGCGGATCAGCTCTTCCACCGGATTTACGGTGCCCAGCACGTTGCTCACGTGGGTCACCGCCAAAAACCGGGTAGGGGCCTGGAGCAACCGCGCCGTCTCCTGCTCGTCCAGGCGCCCGTCCGGGTTCACCGGGATGAACTCTAACTGGCAGCCGGTCTGGTCGCGGACCTGTTGCCAGGGCACCAGGTTGGAGTGGTGCTCCATCTCGGTGCAGACGATTCGATCTGCCGCCCCGAACCGCTCCCGGGCGAATGCCTGGGCCACCAGGTTGATGCCCTCGGTGGCGTTGCGCACGAACACCACGCCCCGGGGATCGGCGCCCAGCAGCCTTGCCACCGATGTCCGCGCCCCCTCAAAGGTCTCCGTCGCGCGCTCACCGAGAACGTGAACCCCACGGTGCACGTTGGCATTGGCATGGCGGTAGTAGTCGGACACCGCGTCGATAACCGCCTGAGGTTTCTGGGACGTGGCGGCGCTGTCGAGATAGACCAACGGGTGGCCATTGACCGGCTCTTGCAGGATGGGAAAGTCAGCCCGGGTCCGCGCGGCGTCGAGAGTCGGCGCCTGCATCACAGCTCCTCCTCGCTGAGCGCCACCCAGAGCTCGCCACCGCGCAGCTCCACCTGGTGGACCCTCACCGGCTCCACCGCCGGGAGCCCGATCGGCTCACCGGTCACCAGGTCGAACTGGCTGCCATGCAAAGGGCACTCGATGGCACAGGTCTTGGGATGAAGCTCACCCTCTGAGAGAGATGCCATCGCGTGACTGCAGGTGTCATCCAGGCAGTGAAATTCGCCATTGACGTTGAAGACGGCGATCGGCAGATCCCCGATCTCGACCCGAGCGGCATGCCCCGGAGGGATGGCCTCGGCGTCGCAGATCTGGACCCACTCCGTCATCAGTCAGGTCGACTGGAGCTAGCCAGCGCTCCCGACCGGGCGAGCGTCTCCAGCGCTTCGAGCACCACCCCGCGGCCGCACTCCCTGAGCGCTCCTTCGGGAAATGAGTCGACGACGTCAGCGAAGAACCCCTCGACGATGAGCCGGCGCGCCTGCTCCCGTGCGATGCCCCGACTTTCACAGTAGAAGAGTTGGTTGTCATCAATCCGCCCGGCGGTGGAGCCATGGGTGCAGCGCACGTCATTGGCCAGGATCTCCAGCGTGGGGTTGCTGTCCGACTTCGCCTGAGGGCTCAGCAGGAGGTTGCGGTTCTGGACGTAGGCGTTGGTCTTCTGGGCCCCCTCCTCGACCCGTATCAGGCCGGCGTAAACCGACCGTGACCGGTCAGCCACCGCCACCCGATAAAGCAGGTCGCTGACCGCCCCTCGAGCTACGTGATCCTGGAGGGTCTGCACATCGTAGTGCTGGCGTTCGCGGCCGACACAGAGCCCGACCAGCCGAGCCTCGGAGCCCTCGCCCAGCATCGTGACCTCAAAGTGGGATTTCTGCCAGGCGGCCCCGACCATGTTCCAGCGCACGTCATAGCGGGCCTCCTGGCCGACGGTGGCCCGGACGGTGGACTGGAGGACCGTCTGGTCGCCGCACTGCTGGAAGAAAAGATGAGTGAGATGGGCTCCGCGGGCCAGCTCCACCTCCACCACCGGCGCCAACAAAGAGGTGTCGCCGTCCGGCGAGACCCACTCCTCGACCAGGGTCAGGCTCGCCCCCTCGTCAAGCCTGACCAGCGTTCGAGGGAAGCTGGCGCTGCCCTGACTGACCCCGTGGAGCAGCCGAACGTAGCCCTCCGGGTGCTGGCCGGAGCCGACATGGATGCAGGCTCCGCCCCGGGTGCGGACGGTGTTCAACGACACCAACTTGCGCAGTCCTGGGGGGGCGATCTTGCCCGCGACGGAATTCCAGACTCCTCCTTCCCTGGCTAGCCCGGAAGCCAGGGTCTCGGCCACCCCTGAGCCAGCTCCCGAGCCTTTGGGGTCGGGTGGCTCGAGGTTGCCCCGCTCGTCGGAGACCACCGTGCCGCTGACGTCCCCAGCGGAGAGCGGGCCGGCCAGGGCCGCCTGCAGGTACGCCGGCAGCTCACTTCCAGCCAGAGCGTGCGGCTCGGTGAAGGTGGCCGGATTGAGCTTGTCGATCTGGGGGGTGCGCCGCCAGTCCTCATCTCGGCTGGAAGAGGGCCAAGGCACCTCCCGGTAGGCCGCGAGCGCCGCCTCGCGCAGGCTGGTCAGCCAGACAGGCTCCCCGCCGGCCAGGGCGACGGTGGCTGCCTCCTCCCGCGTGACTGGGGAGGATCCGGAGATCTGGGTCAAGACCAGCTCAGCTGCTCCGAGGGCGATCCGCCCTCCGCCAGGCCCCGCTCACCCGACGCTGCCCTCCATCTGCAGAGAGATCAGTCGGTTGAGCTCGAGGGCGTACTCCATCGGCAGCTCCTTGACGAAAGGTTCGATGAAGCCGTTGACGATCATCGCGGTCGCTTCCTGCTCCGAAATGCCCCTCGACTGCAGGTAGAAGAGCTGCTCGTCGCCGACCTTGCTCACCGTCGCCTCGTGGCCGATCTGGACATCTTCGGCTTCGACATCCATATAGGGATAGGTGTCGCTGCGAGCCTGTTCATCGAGCAGGAGAGCGTCACAGCGAACGCTGGATCGCACGTTGTGGGCCTTGGGATAGACCTTCAGGTGGCCGCGGTAGGAGGTCCGTCCGGTCCCCTTGCTGACCGACTTGCTGACGATGGTGCTGGTGGTATTGGGGGCCACGTGGATGACCTTGGCTCCGGCATCCTGGTGCTGCCCGTCACCAGCGAACGCCACCGAGAGGACTTCGCCATGGGCACCCTCGCCCATCAGGTAGATCGAGGGGTACTTCATGGTCACCTTGCTGCCCAGGTTGCCGTCGATCCACTCCACCACGGAGTGCTCCTTGGCGATCGCTCGCTTGGTGACCAAGTTGTAGACATTGTTGGACCAGTTCTGGATGGTGGTGTAGCGCACGTGCGCGTTCGGCATGGCGATGATCTCCACCACTGCGGAGTGAAGCGAGTCCTTGCTGTAGGTGGGAGCCGTGCAGCCCTCGATGTAGTGAACGAAGCTGCCCTCCTCGGCGATGATGAGGGTTCGCTCGAACTGGCCCATGCTCTCCGTGTTGATGCGGAAGTAGGCCTGCAGGGGGATCTCGACCCTAACCCCTTTGGGAACGTAGACGAATGAGCCGCCCGACCAGACAGCCGAATTCAGGGCGGCGAACTTGTTGTCATTCGGCGGGATCACCGTCCCGAAGTACTTGCGGAAGATCTCCGGGTGGTCGCGAAGCCCGGTATCGCAATCGCAGAAGAGTACGCCCAGCTTCTCCAGGTCCTCCCGAATGGAGTGATAGACGACCTCACTCTCGTACTGGGCCGAGACCCCGGCCAGGAACTTCCGCTCCGCCTCGGGGATCCCCAGGCGATCGAAGGTGCGCTTGATGCCCTCGGGCACCTCGTCCCAGGTGCGCCCCTGCTCCTCCGCTGGCCGCACGTAGTAGTAGATGTCGTCAAAGTCGATCCCGCTCAGATCGGCGCCCCAGCTCGGCATCGGGCGTTGGCGGAAGTGCTCCAGCGCCTTCAGCCGGAACTCCAGCATCCAAGCTGGTTCCGATTTGCGTCGCGAGATGTCCGCCACCACTTCGGCAGAGAGCCCGCGCTCGGCCCGGAAGACAAACTCGTCGCCATCGTTGAAGCCGTACTTGTAATCCTTGGTCAGGTCCTTCGCGGCAACTGCCATTTAGTGCTTCCTCGCTTCATCCCCACCGTGAGGAGGTATTCCGACCTGAGACTGGGTATTTTACTCTGCCGCTGCCAGCGCTGCCGCATCGATCTCCAACCCGGCCTCGCGAAGCAGGGAGTCGTAGCCGTCCTTCTCGATCTGATCCACCAGCTCGCCGCCCCCTGAAGCGATCACCCGACCCGCGGCCATCACGTGGACGCGATCCGGCTTGATGTAATCGAGGATCCGCTGGTAGTGCGTGATGATCAGGACTCCCATGCCGTCGCCCCTCACCCGGTTGACCCCCTCGGCGACGGTCCGGAGGGCGTCCACGTCGAGGCCGCTGTCGGTCTCGTCCAGGATCGCCATTTCCGGACGGAGCACGGCCAGCTGGACGATCTCCATGCGCTTCTTCTCTCCGCCGGAAAAATTGTCGTTGATGTAGCGGGACATGAACGCCGGGTCCATCTTGAGTGCCGCCATCTGCTCCCGCACCAGCTTCAGGAACTCGCGGGCGGGCAGCGCCTTGCCTTGCCCCTTGAGGGCGGCGCGCAGGAAGTTGACGGTGGTCACCCCGGGGATCGCGGTCGGGTATTGGAGGCTCAGGAAGAGGCCCATCCGGGCCCTGTCCTCGGGGAGCATTCCCAGCAGGCTCCGGTCCTTCCAGCGGATCTCGCCTCCGGTCACCTGGTATTTGGGGTGCCCCATCACGGCATAACCCAAGCTGGTCTTGCCCGCCCCGTTCGGGCCCATCAGCGCATGCACCTCGCCTTGGGGCACGGACAGGCTCACGCCGGACAGGATCTGCTTACCATCGACGGCCACCTCGAGGTCGGAAACCTCCAGCCGCTCCACTTTCGGGGCCGACTCAGACACTGGCCGGTTGCCTCACTTCATGATGCTGAGGCAGGTTCGAAACCGGACATTCTGGCTGAACCAAGCCGGGCTCGTGCATCATGTCGGACAGGGTGGTGCCCCCCAGGACCTGCTGGACCGCCTCCTGAAGCCGTCCCCAAAGGGGTCGGCTCAGGCACTCCGGCTCGCGGGAGCAGCTGCCCGACTGGTAATTCTCGGCCAGACACTCGACCGGCGCGACGGGCCCCTCCATCAGCTCGACGATCTCCAGAACCGTCACTTCCTGGGGCGGACGCGTCAGCCGGTACCCTCCGTGCAGCCCTCTCGTACCCTCAACCAGGCCGGCCCGGCGCATGGGAGCTACCAGCTGCTCGAGGTAGGCGAGCGGCATTCGCTCGCGGCGGGCGATCTCGGCCAGGCTCAGCGGCGGCCCGCCGTGGGCCTTGGCCAGCTCGGTCATCATCCGCAGTCCGTAGTGGGCGCGGGAGGAGATTCGCATCGCCACTGGCGTGGGTCCAATAAATCCGACTGGCATATGGCTATTTTAGGCCACGGCCCCCGGAGCGGGTCGGAGGAGTCCGGTCCAGCTGCTTTCCACCGAAGTGTCGCGGGATGCCCGGCCCGGTCGTGACTAGACGGCAAATGCCCCCTGACGAAGGGCGGCGACCTCCCGACAGATCATCTCGCCGGCCCGCTCCACCTCTGCCTCCGTGGTCGAACGTCCGAGGGTCAGTCTCAAGTGGGCTGATGCCAGCTGGGGGGAGAGACCCATCGCCAGCAACACGTGCGAGGGAGCCAGCGATCCGCTGGTACAGGCCGACCCCGCCGAGCCATAGATCCCGCATCTGTCCAGGCGCAGGAGCAGGAGCTCGCCCTCGGCGCTGGGAAAGGCGAAGGTGCAGAAGTTGGCCAGTCGCTCCCCGGCCGGCGCGCCGGTGGGAATGGCATCGGACACCCCGGCTAGGATCCGCCGGGCGAGATCGGCGGCGAGCTCCGCCTGCCGGGCCATCTCCCGCTCCCGCTCGGCCTCCGCCAGCTGGGCGGCGACCCCGAAACCCACGATCCCCGGAACGTTCTCGGTGCCCGACCGCCTAGTCCTCTCTTGGCCACCACCGGTGATGATCGGGTCCAACCCCGTCCCGTGGCGGGCGAACAGGGCACCGACCCCCTTAGGGCCGTAGATCTTGTGGGCTGAGATGGTGAGCAGGTCGACGCCCAGCTCTTGAACGTCCACCTTGAGCTTGCCGAGAGCCTGGGTGGCATCGGTGTGGAAGACCGCCCGCGACCCGGCGTGCGTGGCTGCCGCCAGCTCCTGAATCGGCTGGATGGTGCCGACCTCGTTGTTGGCCATCATCACCGAGACCAGGATGGTTTCGGGCCGGAGCGCCTCCCGGAGCCGATCGGGCAAGATCCGGCCCGCCGGGTCGGCCGGCAGCTCGGTCAACTCGAACCCTTGCTGGGCGAGATCCCGGGCCGTCTCCAACACCGCCTCGTGCTCGATCGAGGAGACGATCAGGTGGCCTCCCCGGCGGTTCAACCGCCGGGTCACCCCGCGGAGAGCCAGGTTGTCAGACTCGCTGCCGCCCCCAGTGAACACTATCTCCCGCGGTCGGCAGTTGAGGGTCTCGGCCAGCTGGTCCCGAGCGGTATCGATCAGCGCGCGGGCTGCCCGGCCGGCGCCATGGACACTGGATGGATTCCCATAGGTCCCGGTGAGGGCCGGAGCCATCGCCTCCAGCACCTCGGGCCGGAGCGGCGTGGTGGCGGCGTGATCGAAATAGATGCGCGGAGGCGTCACGTCCCGGTCGCCGAGGTCAGTCGTTAGCGCGCTCTTTGAGGAGTGAAGTCAGCGGTCCGGTGTGACTGCTCAAGGCGCGGTGGAGCTCAAGGAGTTCGTCGGTGCTGATCGGTTCAGTGGCAGCGTCGCCACCGACCACCAGCTCCACTCCCTGCTCGCTGCCAGCGGCGTCGCTATCCTCGCTCGCCGCCAGCTCCAGTGCCACCAGGAATGTGAGCGCGCAGTTTCGGCAGGTGACCTCAACCGTGTACCTCTGGCCCTCATGGTCGAGCTGCCTCAGCTTGCAGTCGGCCAGCGAGCGGCGACACATGGGGCAGCGGAATGCCCCAGCCCTCTCGCGCAAGAATGCCAAGATATCCATCTCTTCCTCGGCTCGAGTATACCCAGCCCACCCGAGATCAGCCGGAGAGGAGAACGAACCAGCCCTCTCAGCTGGGCAGACGCTCCAGGACTGCCGCGGTGAACTCCTCGGTCCGGGCGTGGCCGCCGAGGTCAGCGGTCCGGACACCATCGAACACGGCCCCCATGGTCGCCTCGCGCACCTTGCCGCCGAACTGGACCAAGAAAGGGTCTTCGGTGTGCTCGAGTATCGCCGCGGCGGCCAGGATCATGGCCATGGGGTTGGCGATGTGCCGACCCTCGAGCGCCGGGGCCGTCCCGTGGGGCGCCTCAGCCATGACCAGGCTGGGGCGACTGGAGTCATCGAAGCCGATCAGCAAAGATTCGCTCCCAGCCAGGGTCCCGTAGAGCGCCAGCACCAGATCCGCGAGAATGTCCCCGTCGCGATTGAGGGACGGAATTACCAGCCGGTCGTCGCGGGTGAGAATGAGGGCGAAGGTGGCATCGATTAGCTGGGGTTCATAGCGCACCTCGGGGTGGCGCCGGCTGGCGGCGTCCATTTCCTCCTTGAGCATCCCCTCGTAGACCCGGGACACGGTGAACTTGGGGCCGCCGAAGACGGTAGCGCCGGTTCGACCGGCCTCAACAAAGGCATACTCGGCAACTCGGCGGCAGTGCTCCCGGCTGATCTTGGTGGTACGAAAGGCGAGCTCCTCGCCTCGCTCGCCCTCGCGCCACTCCACCGCCCCGTATGCGTCATCGACCGCCATCCGGACCACGGTGATCGGGGAGTGGACGCCGCCGAGGGGCGCCACCCCGGGGATCCGTCGGCCGGTGCGAACGATCACGTCCCCCCCGACCTCTGCCCTCAGGATCGCGTTGGGGCCCTCGATCTCCCCCAGCCCCTCGGGGGTCACCGTCGCCGCCTTCAGCCCGAAATGGCTGGCCATCATCAGCTGGGCCGCTTGAAAAACCACCCGGTTGGCGCTCTCCCGTCGCGCAGCCAGACTCAGGTCGATGTGCTCCAGATGCACCAGGGAGGCCAGCTGGGGGGCGGTGAGAATGCGGAGCGCCTCCACCAGAAGCTCCTCGCCGGTTTGATCCCCGTGCAGCACGGTGATCGTGGGCTGGGTCACTGGGCTAACCGCTGGACAGGCGACGGAAGGACTCGGCGTAGGCCATCCCGTGTGGCTCGCCCATCTTGGCCATCCGTTCCATAACCCGAGCCGAGAAGTCCTGTCCAGGGGGGTGCTGGCTCCGGTGCCGAGCCAGAGCTGCCAGCTTGCGATCGAGGGTTGAGGTGACGTCGACGAAGTGGTCGGGCATGTCGGTACCGACGATCAGAACCTCGCGCACCGAGTGCGGCGCCAGACCGAGCGCCAGCAACTCCGGGTAGGCGTGGGGATTGCGGGCGTACGGATAGACCGCTTCGATGGCCAATTGCCCCGCAGCCAGGTGGTCGGGGTGGTTGCCGTAGAGGTTGGAGTAATTGCGCACGGCGTTCTGACAGATGATCAGGTCTGGCCGGTGCAGGCGGATCAGCCTCACCACCTCCCCGCGGAGTTCCGTGGTCACCCGGAGCTGGCCGTCTGGCTGACGCAGGAATGTCACCTCCTTGACTCCCAGCACATCGGCGGCCTCCCGCTGCTCCACCTCTCGGATGGAGGCAAGCTGGCCTTGCTGGAGCGTCGGGTCGGCCGAACCCGCCGCACCGTCGGTGCAGATCACGTAATGCACCTCGACTCCCTGGTCCGCCCAGAGCGCCACCGTGCCGGCGGAACCGAATTCGGCGTCGTCGGGGTGCGCCACCACCACCAGGACGCGCTCCAGGTTTCCCAGCTGGTCGACAACCACCACGGGTCCCAGGATATCTAGTCGCCCCGCCCCCTCCCGCGACCTTCCGTCAGATCCGTCAGTGGAAAAGCCAGGGAAGCTTTAGTCTCAGGCCGCCATCCTTGAGCGCGTCAATCACGTCGTCGGCCAGGACCCGTCCAATTGGGCGACCCTCGGCATCCACCACCACCACCGAGGAAGACCGAGCTTCGGTCAGCCGGTCAACCACCTCGTCTAGGAACGCCTCGGGGTGAAGGGTGACGGGGCGGGAGTCAGGCACCAGCTCGCTCAGAGGCGTCTCGTCGTCGGCGACGAGAAGATCGAACAGGGGCAGGTCCGCGATCAGCCGACCGCTCTCGTCGACTACCGCGACCGAGTCGATGTCTGCACTGTGAGCACTCTGCGCGGCCAAGTCGCGGCGCGCGGCGCGCACGGTCGCGCTTGGAGAGGACTTGGCCAAAGCGGTGGTCATGAACCCTCCGGCCATGGTTTCCGGATATCCCAACAGCACGGTCAGCTGGCGAGCGACCTCAGGAGAGACGTGGGCCAGGATCGCGTCTGACTCGGCCCGTTCCATGTCCCGGAGGACATCGACGGCTTCGTCCGGTTCCATCGCCGATATCAGAGCTCCGGCCCGCTCCGGTGGAGCGTCGCGAAGAATGTCCTCGATCTGGTCCGGCTCCATCTCCTCGAGTGCATCGGCGATCGCCTCCGGGTCCAGGGCCTCGGTGAGCTCGTCCCGCGCTGGCTGATCAAGCTTTTCCAGGAGGTCGGCTAATTCGCCGGCTTGGAGCCGCCGCAGTCCCTCGTTAGGCACCTGCAACCTCAGCTCGGAGCCCGGGTCCCCAAACGGGTGAACTGCCGACCAGTCGACCAGAGGGCGGCGCTCGGCCGCTCCGGCCGGGAGAAGTCGGGCCCACCAAGGTCGGCTTTCGCCGGCCACCGCCACCAGCCGGAGTCGGCCCACGACCGGCGCCAAAAACAGGTCCTCTGCCCGGAATACCTTGATTCCGTCCACGTCGACCAGCTGCCTTCCGAGAACATCCTGCACTAGCCGAAGTTCTCCCTCGCGGCGCTCGAAACCGGAGGCATCGGGTGGGACCTTGCGGACCATTACCGCCTTGGTGTCGATCCGCAGAATGTCGGCGGTTCGCACAAATACCTGGCGATCTCCTTGCTGGAGCACAACGCCGGTCACCAGGGGATACGGTTCAGTGCCCGTCCAGCGGACCACCACGTCGTGGAGCCGACCGACGCCCCGACCCTCCTCATTGGTGGGGGAAACGGAGCGCAACTGTGCCAGCGAGACCAGCGACGCCCGCACCAGCCGGGTGGCCAGGAGACGCCGCCGACGTCTGCGTGGTCGAGCGGGAGATGAACGCAGGGGAGCGGTCATATCTACCCGGACGGGGAGCTGGGGGAAACTGTCGCATCGGAAGCTGATCGCAAGTTCACCCTGGTAGCATAAGGCGGCGCTCCGGCGCATTCTTTGGTGTCGCTCCGGAATCACTCGTGAGCTGCGGAGTGTCATCGTCCAGCGGAGTTTGGAGGTGCGCATGGACGGTTCAAGTAGACCGCCTGGCCCACCCTATCCCGCGCACGCCGTGAGCCTCTAGGCAGAACGACGACGGCCTCCCCGACGTGCGCATGGCACGTCGAGTACTCGCTAGCGCGCTAGGAGGTCCCAGATGTCTAAGGGGCGGAGATCGCCTGCGCCGATGGGCGCCAGGGCCAGAACGCCGGTTCCCGAGGAGGAGATTCGCGGCGCTCTCGGGACGGTCCCCGCTTGGACCCCAGACCGTCCCCGCTCATGGTCCCGCCGGCTGCTGACCCTGGCCGCCATCATGGGCCCGGGCCTGATCGTGATGGTGGGTGACAACGACGCGGGCGGAGTCTCCACTTATGCTCAGGCTGGCCAGGACTACGGTCCCACCTTGCTCTGGGTGCTGGTGCTGTTGATCCCCACGCTCATCGTCGCCCAGGAGATGGTGGTGCGGCTGGGAGCGGTTACCGGAGTCGGCCACGCCCGCTTGATCAAGGAGCGTTTCGGCACCTTTTGGGCAGCTTTCTCGGTGGGCGACCTGTTTCTGCTTAATTTCCTGACCCTGGTCACCGAATTTATCGGCGTGAATCTCGGTCTTCGCTACTTCGGTATCAGCCCCTTGGCCTCGGTTCCGATCGTGGCCCTAGGACTGCTCGCCATGGTCGCCACGGGGAGCTTCCAGCGCTGGGAGCGTTTCATGTTCGTCTTCATCGTCACCAGCTTGCTGATGTTCCCGCTCGCCCTGCTCTCCCATCCCACCGCAGCTCCGATCGTGACCGGCTTGAGCCACCCCGGGGTGAAGGGCGGCTTTAACTCCACCTCCGTGTTGTTCGTGATTGCGGTCGTCGGGACCACCATCGCTCCCTGGCAGCTTTTCTTCCAGCAGTCGAATGTGATCGACAAGCGGATTACCACGCGGTGGCTCAAGTACGAACTGGCCGACACCTCGATCGGTGCGGTCCTCACCACCGCCGGGGCGGCGGCATTGATGGTGGCGACCGCCTTCGCCTTCGCACACACCAATCTCGCCGGACAATTCGGCTCCGGGCTAACCGTCGCCGACGGACTCAATCGTCGGGTGGGCTCCGCGTCGGGGGCGATCTTTGCGGTGATTCTGGTCAACGCCTCGGTGATCGGTGCGTCGGCGGTCACCCTGGCCACGTCGTATGCGCTCGGCGACATTTTTGGACTCCGCCACTCGCTCCATCGCAGCGTCCGAGACGCCAAGGGTTTCTACGTGACGTTTGCCCTGTTAATCGCGGTGGCCGCGGGAATCGTCCTCATCCCGGGAGCCCCGCTGGGACTGATTACGACCGGAGTCCAGGTGCTGGCCGGGGTGCTGTTGCCCTCGGCGATCGTCTTCCTGCTGTTGCTGTGCAATGACGCCGAAGTGCTCGGCCCCTGGGTCAATTCGACGCGGCAAAACGTGGTCGCGACCGTGATCGTTTCGGTGCTGGTGCTGCTCTCGCTGATACTCACCGTCACCACCGTGTTCCCCGCGCTTCCCTTGGGCCCGTTCACGGCCGCCACGGTGGTCGTCGGGGGAGCCGGACTGGCTTGGTTGGGCGTCGCCTCGCGGCGTCGCCAGCGGGCAGACTCGGAGCGCCAGCTCTCCATCAGAGGCGACCGCCAGCTCTGGCGGATGGCGCCACTGGCCAGCCTGCGACCACCGATCTGGTCTCGCGGTCAGCGAATCGGAATGTATGCCCTGCGCGCCTACCTGGTGATCGCCGTGGTGTTGTTGGCGGTCAAGATCGGGCAGCTGGCGCTCGCTCGCTGAGCTGCCGCCGCATCTTCGGTGCTGGCTCGGTGAACCATGCTGGTCTGGGGAGCTGGTTGGGCAACAAGCCCTGGAGCTGGAATGCCCGGCGCTGATCATCAGCCGGATGAGGCTGGCGAGCACCTTCCCCTGACGAAAATCACGGCCCTCCGGGTCAGAGCCGCTGCGGCCGGTAGGCTCTTTCCCGGTGGCTGGTCTCGCCCGCCCACTCGGTTCGTCGGATCAGCGCTGACCCGCAGTGTCCGCGCCGGTTTTGCTGGTCCGGCGACACCGGACCCGGCGCGACGCCATCACGCCCTGCCGGGCGGTCTCCGTAGGGATGCGCCAGAGCGGCCCGTGGTGGCCGCTCGGCGCAGCTCGTTTTGGGATGTGGCGCGGATGGCCTTCGAGGCGTCGTCTCAAGGCCTGGCCTCCAACAGGCCTTGCACCCCGAACGCAGATAGGGCCGCCTGGGCGGCAGCGAGGCCGCCGGCCATCGCCATCTCCAGTGCCTCCTCATCGGTGCGGCCGAGCTGGGCAATCCGGCCCAGGAGGCCACCGGCCAAGGCATCTCCGGCGCCGGTGGGATCCACCACCGGGGGACCTGCCAGGGCCGGGTATTGCTGGTGGCGGGCGGCGGAGACGATGACCGCCCCGCGGACCCCGAGCTTGAGTATCAGGTAGCGGAGATCCCAGCGGGTTACGGCTTGCCTGGCCATGCGGATGACGTCGCCTTGGCCTGAGGACAGCAGCGCTCGCAGTTCCGCCTCGTTGGCGAAGAGCACGTCGCTGCGCTGCAGTAGCTCGTCCAACTCAAGGGGAGACCACGCGATGAAGTCCCGCATCGTGTCCAGCGCCACCAGCTTTGCATCTGGGCACTGGTTCAGGATCTCGAGCTGCCGCGCTGGTGGCATCGATCCGAGAAAAAGGATCTCGCTGCCGCGGGCCGCAAGGGGGAGCTCTGGGATCCAGTCGAGGTAAACCCCTAGCTGCTGCTCCTCCGTCACCGGGACGGTCTCGCTCGGGTGGTGGACGGCCCGCCAACGGTAGGTCGCTCCCGGGAGGGTGGTCACCGTCGAGCGGTCTAAGTGAGCGAGGTCGAATATCTCCAGCAGCGGCTCGCCATCGGCGCCGAGAGCCGCCACCACATGAAGAGGGCAGAGCCGACCGGCAGCGAGCGAGAAATAGAGGGCGGAGCCGCCGGGGATCTCACGCCGGCGCCCGGCCTCGGTCGTGAGATCGTCGAAGCCCAGGGTTCCGCAGGCGGTGATGGTCCAGATGGACCCGGCGACCCGGGGGTCGCTAGGGGGCGGGGAAGAGAGGTATGACAGGGGCGAGACCTCGGTCGCGCTCGTCCTGGATGGCCCACATCAGGCGGCCCTGGACCTCAAACAAGATCTGGCCCACGTGATCGGGGTCCCGGCTGACTCCCAGGGCCATGCGCAACCCGGGGTCGACCGACCTGGTAAGCGCAGCCACCTGATCGAAGACCCACCCAGCTACCGATCCGCTCGACTGCAATCGGCAGCGCTCCACCTGCTCCAGCAGGAGGTCGGATGCCCCTAGCCGCTCCTGGAGGGTGCGTCGGTGCCGGGAGCGAAAGGTGAGCTGGGCGCGGGCAGCCGCGATCTGCAGCGCGGTCACCTCGTAAGGGTTGGTGTAGGCGGCGCCCAGTGACATGGGCGCCATCATACCCACGGCTGGTTTGGCCTATCCTCGAGACAATGGCCAACTTAGATCTCGCACCCGAGGTCCTCATCCTCAGCCAGGAGCACTTCTCTGGCCGGCTGATCCGGATCACCGTGGATCGGGTGAGGCTGCCGGGGGGCGGAGAAGCCGAGCGGGAGGTAGTGCACCACCCGGGGGGAGTGGGCATCGTCGCCCTGGCCGAGGATGGCTCCGTCTTGCTCGTGCGGCAGTACCGACACGCCGCCCAGGAGCTGCTGTGGGAGATCCCGGCCGGAGGCAGAGAACCGGGGGAGTCCCCACTGGAGACCGCGCGGAGAGAGCTGGCGGAGGAGACTGGCTACGCGGCGGAGTCCTGGTTGGGGGTAGGCGCCACCTTTCTGGCCCCGGGGTACAGCACTGAGCTTTTCTGGTACTTCCGGGCGACCGGCCTGACCCCGGTCGCCGGCGTGAGTCCCGATCCCGATGAGAACCTGCAGAGCAGAGCCTTCACCCCCTCCGAGGTCGCCGAGCTCGCCCAGCAGGGCCACCTGCGCGATGCGAAGACGCTGGCTGGGCTGGCACTGGCAGGGGCGCTGGACCTGGGCGCCTGAGAAGTCGGGGCGACCTGTGGTGCAGATCGGCCGTGGGATCAGCGGCGGGGCCGGGCCGGCGGACGGACGCGACCAGGCTTGCCGGACCGCCTTCCCCAGGGAGGGCACGGCTCCCTTGGAGAAGCTGGACTGGGTGGAGAGGCCTAGTGGGGGGTCAAGGCGGGGCCGAGCGACGTACCTGGAATCTCGACCGTCTCTCGGTTCCACCACCTGGAGGGGCCCTGATCGGACTGGATCAGTCGGAGGGTGACGCTGGCCCGACGCAGGGGTGCTGATCTGAGGGTGGCTAGGCTCCGGTTCAGCACCGGCCTCTCCCGCTCAAGGCAGAAACCGACTGGCTCCCCGGTTCAGCTAGCCCCGGGCGGGAGCGTCGATCTGGCCAGCCGGGATTACCCCCAGTTTGCCGGCGTGATAGTCCTCGAAGGCCTGCTTCAGCTCCTCGGCGCTGTTCATCACGAAGGGGCCGTACTGCGCCACCGGCTCCCGGATCGGCTGGCCTCCCAGGATCAGGACGTCGAGGTTGGGGGCGTTGCTGTCCTGCTCGAGATCGGCCGCCACCGTGATCGCCTCACCAGCTCCGAAGACCACCAACTGACCCATCCGGAACTTGGCGCCCGAACTGCCCGCGGACCCCGCTCCGGACAGGCAGTAGACCAAGGCATTGAAGTCGAAACGCCATGGCAGGACCAGCTGAGCCCCTGGACTGAGGGTGGCGTGGGCCAGGGCGATCGGAGTGTGGGTGATCCCCGGGCCGGAATGACCGGCCACGTCACCGGCAATCACTCGGACCAGGGCACCGCCGTCAGGAGATGCGAGCAACGTCACCTTGCCGGCTCGGATGTCCTGATACCTGGGCGGCGACCACTTCTTCGCCGCCGGCAAGTTGACCCACAGTTGAATGCCGTGGAAGAGCCCGCCGGACATCACCAGCCGCTCGGGCGGGGTCTCGATGTGCAAGATCCCGGCTCCGGCGGTCATCCATTGGGTGTCCCCGTTGGTGATGAGACCCCCGCCGCCGTTCGAGTCCCGGTGCTGAAAGGTGCCGTCGATCATGTAGGTGACCGTCTCGAACCCGCGGTGTGGATGCCAGGGGGTGCCCTTGGGCTCCCCAGGGGCGTAGTCGACCTCGCCCATCTGGTCCATGTGCACGAAGGGATCGAGCTCCGCCTTGCTCACCCCAGCGAAGGCGCGCCGAACCGGGAACCCGTCCCCTTCAAGGGCGCTGGGGGCGACCGTGATCGAACTCACCGGCCGGTTGATCGTCAGCGCCAGGTCTAATTGGGGAACTCGCGGTAGGGCTAGCGGATTGGCCGAAGTGATGGCCGGCATGAGCGCCTCCTAGGTGGACGGGAACCGTCCGGCAAAAGTGGTTGCTTGTGCAATTATAGCTCACCGCCAGTCGACTGTCGATCAGGCGCCGGCCGCCTCCCGAGCATGAAGCTGCTGCTGGCGGGCGGCGATGATCGGCTGGGCCACCTGGGCCGGCACCTCCTCGTAGTGGTCGAAGGTCATGGTGTACCGGCCTCGGCCCTGGGTGGCGGCGCGGAGTTCGATCGGGAACTGGTACATCTCGGCCAGGGGTACCTTGGCCGTCACCTGCTCCAGCGCGGAGCCCACCGGGTTCATCCCACCGATGTGACCGCGCCGGGCATTGAGGTGGCCGATGACATCGCCCATCTGCGCGGCGGGAACCGTGACGACCACCTCCATCACCGGCTCCAGAAGATAGGCACCGGCCTTCTCCACGGCCTCGCGCATTGCCATCGCTCCGGCCAGCTGAAAGGCGATGTCCTTGCCGTCGACCGCATGGGTGGAACCATCGACCAGTCGGACCTTGACATCGACAATCGGGTAACCCGCCAGGGCCCCCTGCTCCAGGGTCTGGCGCACTCCCTTTTCGACGGAGAGACGAAAGGGTTGCGGGATCGCCCCGCCAAAGATTTTGTCCTCCCAGATGAACCCAGATCCGCGCGGCAGCGGCTCAATCTCCAGGGTGCAGTCCCCGTACAGTCCGGCCCCTCCGGACTGCTTCTTGTACTTGTGCTGCTGCCGCGCCGTGCCTCGGATTGCTTCCTGGTAGGGGACGTGGGGGACGGCGAGAACCGCCTCCACTTGGTACTTGCGCCTGAGCTTCTCCAGGGTTACCTCGAGGTGGACGTCGCCCAGGCCGTGCAGGAGTGTTTCGTGGGTCCCCGGCTCCCGTTCGATCCGTAGGGTTGGGTCCTCCTCCAGGATGTGATTGAGGCCGGCTTGGATCTTCTCCTCATCCCCTTTGGATTTGGGCCGGATCGCCATCGTGTAGGAGGTTGGCGGGAACTCTGGAAGCGGGGAGGCCACTGTTCCTTTCGGTCCCAGGGTGTCCCCGGTCGCGACGTGGAGGAGCTTGGTCGCCGCGCCGATCTCGCCCGCACCCAGCTGGTCTACCGGCTCGAGGGTCTTTCCCCGGGGTCGGAGCGGCCTGGCAATCCGCTCCTCAGCTCCGGTGCGCGAGTTGAAGAGGTGGGCGTCGGCCTGGAGACTGCCGCTGATCACGCGGAAGTAGGAAATTTTGCCGAAGGGATCGGCGACCGTTTTGAAGAAGAACAAGGTCGGCGGCCCCCCCTGGTCCGGGCTCGGGCTCACCCGACCAAGGCAGTTGGCCAAGGCGTCGAGTACGGGCTTCGCGCCCAGGGCGTGAGCTGGGGCGGCGACCAATACCGGAGCCAATTTGCCGGCAGCGGTCGCCTCGTGGAGGGTCTGGAGCAGCTGGTCCGGGGAGGGCTCACTCCCCTCCAGATAGCGCTCCAACAGCTCGTCATCTGTCTCGGCCACCGCTTCGACCAGCTCCTGGCGCCGCCGGTCCACCTCGGCCGCGAGCTCCGGCGGGCATTCGGCCTCGGTATAGCCCCCCTGGGGATCGAACAGCAGGGCCCTTCCCGAAAGCAGATCCACGGCGCCTCGAAACGAGTGCTCTATCCCGATCGGAATCTGCAGGGCGATCGGCTTGGGGCTGAAGCGGCGCTGTAGGGTGGAGTAGGTGGCCTCGAAGTCGGCATGCTCTTTATCCAGCTTGGTGAAAACGATCAGGCGAGGCAGATCGCGCTCCGCCAAGAGATCCCAGGTGCTCTCGGCTCCAACCGGCAGGTTGCCCCCCGCATTGGCCCCGATCACCAGCACAGCCGCGTCGGAAACCGAGAGCGCCTCCAGCACCTCGCCCTCGAAATCCTGGAAACCCGGGGTATCCAGCAGAGCTAGGGCGGAATCCTTCCAGCGGAGGCAGGCAATCCCGAGCTGAACCGAGATGTGCCGGCGTTGCTCCTCTGGCTCGTAATCCATGAGGGAGGTTCCCTGGTCGGTTGACCCCAGCCGGGGAGAGGCCCCGGCAGCGAAGAGCAAGGACTCCGCCAGGGTGGTCTTACCGTCGTGGCTGTGGCCCAGGATGGCAACATTCAGCCCGGGCCCCCGCACACCCACTGCCATTCCACGGCTGATTCTAGGCTGAGCCTGCCCCCGTGGGCGGATCTGTCGCAAACTGCCGGGGTGGCTGTCCACACCGCTTCGGGACCCTTGGTTCGCCTGACCCCACCGTACCCTGATCTCTCCACCCTGAGTGACCGCAGCGAGATCTGCCTGCGGGTCGAGATGGACCCTGAGTCAACCCAGCTGCCGGCCAATCTGGTGGGGTTCGGCATCGACCGGGTCGAGGTCGCTGAGGACGGGTCGATTCTCATCGCCGGGCAGTTGGGCACCCTGCGGGCGGCGGTCGGCGCCCTGCCCCCCGATGGGGTCCATGACCCAGCCATCGCGGCGCTGCGCCAGACGTTGGAGCACTTGCGCGATCCGCCCCCCCCCCTGCGGCTCGGCGATGTCGTCTGGTCGTTTGGGACTCGCACCTACCTTCTGGGCGTTGTCAACGTCACCCCCGACTCCTTCAGCGGCGATGGCGTGGGCGGCCACCCGGAGGCGGCGCTGGCCCGGGCGGCGGAGCTGATCGAAGAGGGGGCGGATGCCGTCGACGTGGGCGGGGAGAGCACCCGTCCCGGGCACCAGCCGATCTCGGCAGCGGACGAGATCGGCCGGGTGGTCCCCGCTGTGCGGTTGATCGCCAAGGAGCTCTCGGTGCCGATCTTCGTGGACACCAGCAAGGCCGAGGTGGCCCGAGCCGCTCTGGCTGTCGGAGCGACCGGAGTGAACGACATCTGGGGACTTCGGCGCGACCCGGAAATGGCCGAGGTGGTGGCCACCGCCGGGACTCCGCTGATCTGCATGCACAATCAGGCGGGCGCCAGCTACCGGGACCTCATCGGCGACGTGCTCGCCCAGTTGCGCGCCTCGCTGCAGATCGCCGAGCGGGCAGGCATCGCCCGAGACCAACTGGTGCTGGACCCGGGGATCGGGTTCGGGAAGACCCCGTCCCAGAACTTCGAGGTGCTCCGGCATCTGGTGGAATTGCGCACCTTGGGGTGCGCCATCCTGGTAGGAACCTCCCGAAAATCGCTGATCGGTTGGCTGCTTGATCAGCGACCGGTGGAGGGTCGCCTGCTGGGTACCGCGGCGACGGTGGCGTGGTCGATCGCCCGCGGAGCCGACATCGTCCGGGTTCACGACGTGGCGGAGATCCGCGATATCGCGCGGGTCATGGATGCACTGGCCCGCCGCCCTCCGGGGTGATTTGGGGTGAAGCAATCGGCGGCGGGCTCGCTGGCGGTCCTGGCCCTGGGGAGCAATCTGCCGTCACGACCGCGCTGGCTCGATGTAGCTCGAGCCGCCATCGAAGGTGCGGGGATAGAGGTGCTCGCCACCACTCCCCGTTGGAACACGGTGCCCATCGGGACAGTCTCCCAGCCGGACTATTTGAATCAGCTGCTCCTGGTTGCCGGACGTCGGCGCGGAGCAGAGTGGCTCGAGTTGGTCCGAGCCGTGGAGGCGCGGGCTGGACGCCGTCGCGGTCTCCCCAAGGGGCCCCGGACCCTGGACTTGGACATCATCCTCATCCAAGACGAGAGCTGGGCCACCGCTGAACTACAAGTGCCCCATCCCGGTTTACTGAACCGGCCGTACCTGCTCAGGGGATCCGCCCTGCTGGTCCCGGACTGGATCCACCCCGAGGAGGGACTTTCAATGACCGAGCTGGCTTGGCGCGGTCTGACCGGCTGCTGGGCACTTGGCGACCCGGCCGTCGGCAGCTCCGGCTAAAGGGGAAGCCGGTCCGCCAAGGCCGGAGTTGCCTTGAGAGTGCTGGCGATCACCTTGCAGACCAGATTGAGGTCCGGCGGCTCTCCCAGGTCGAGGTACCAGGCTTGCTCAGCATGGAAGCGCTCAACCCAGATGCCACCGTCCCGAACCGCCAGCCCGATCCTGACCGATCGGCCTTCCTGGTCCGGGACCGCTCGGGAAAGGAGACCGTCGACGGTCCCCAGCCACCCGTGCACCTCGCTCAGCTCGCGGAGCTCGTAGCCGCCGTCGCCGAGGTCGAACTCAGCGACCAGCTCGATGAAGGGACGGGGCGCGTTGTGGCGATGGGTGCAGATCTCCTCATCGTCGTGGTAGAGCTCGCAATCGCTGCCGGGACCATAGGTACCGATGTAAGTGAGCAAGGCATCCCAGTGAAAATGCACCGTGGCGGCATATCGGTGCGGCGGCTCGCTCGCCGGGAGCCGAACTGAAGCATGGAAGGTGCGCTCGCCGCTGCTTGGCTCCAGTTCATGACCGACGTCGTGGACAACCAACGAGGCTCGCTCCAGTCCATCCAGCAGCTCGGCAGCCACTTCCTCGTAGGTGGGGAAGTAGGGCTCGCCGGTATCGGAATCCTCTCCCGAGCCGTCTCTTTTCATCTCCTCCCTCGGGTCCTCACCTGGTGACGGATGGCGTCGGAGACCGCCAAGATGGTGGCGCCGGATGGCCGAAGCTGCAGCAATCTGGATCCGGCGTAGCGCACCTGCTCGCCGCCGAAACCCAGCTTGAACTGCGCCAGCCCGCGCCACGGGTGGTGGGGATCGTCGTTCTCCGGAATACCCCAGAGATCGTAGTGATGACATCCCTCCTCGCGGGCGCGCAGCATCGCACTCCACTGCAAGAGGTGGTTCGGCATTCGATCCCGGTGGTGGCCGTTGGAGCCCCCGTACAGGTAGGTGGCCTGGCCATGGAAGGAAGCTACGAGGATCGCTGCCACCACCTCGTCCTCAACTTCGGCGGCCAGGATCCAGGCACTGCTCCCCAACAACTCCATCAGCGCTTCCAGATGGCGGAGGCCAGGGAGGTGGATTCGGTGCCGCCCCTCAGTAACCGTGATGCACCGGAATAGATCCGCCACGGTCGCCTGCTCGTTGATGACGACTCCGCGCCGTTGGGCCAGCCCCACGTTGTAGCGCGCCTTGGAGTGGAATTGGGAGAGAATGAGCTCCGGCTCCGGCTGCAGATCAATATTCACTGTCGCAGTTGGCTGGCGAGCTCGGGCCGGACTCCAGCTGAGCCAGGGATGCCCCGCCGGGACCTCGTCCGCCCGCCAGGAAACTTCAATCTCCAGGGCCAGAGCGCGGCACCGCCGACCCAGATCGACCAGCGCTGCGAGCACTGTCCGGAATGTGTCCTGGTCGGAGGCGGGACAGCAGGGACCCCGCGGCACGTAGATCCGGGTGAAGCCCGGCAGGCCGGCTTTGGTCACTTGGGCGGACACCGGAAGCGGCCCGGCCGCGGTTGGGACCAGCAGGCGATGGGTGGTCCAACCGCTCCGGCTCTGGACCTCTCCCCAAGCGTAAGTCTGAAGTAAATTGGCGGCTGGCCACTCCCCGAGACGGGCGTCCCATTCTGCCGCCGCCCCCGACCCTGACGGCTCCATCACCGGGCATTCTGGCAGACGACCGATCGAGAACCTCCACCGTGTCGACCAAATGTGAAGCTGGCCTGTGCTAGTATCGCGCGGTCCGCTCGTGGGGAGGGTGGGCCCGAGTTCACTTCGGGTTGCCCTATTGGAGCTACTCGGCAGAATGCAAAATCAGGGAAGCCTCGGACCAACCACGGTCGCCGAGTTGCTCCAAACCATGCAGCAGGAGCGGGCTACCGGAACCCTCTCGCTGACCAGCAACGGTAGCCAGTGCTCCCTCCATTTCCTGTTCGGTCACCTGTTCCACGCGGTGGGCGGCGAGGCCGACGGTGAGCCGGCCGTGCTCGACGTCCTCGGCTGGGGCGAGGGGGAGTATAGCTTCAATCCAAGGGCCAAACTGCCTCCAGAGGAGACGATCAACAGCTCGACCGAGGATCTCCTGGCGCTGTGGCGGAATGGTCGAGAGGTTCGCCCGGCGATCTCGGCCGCGGAGGTGACAGTGACCGTGGCAGCTGCGGCCACTCCAGCCTCCAACGGGGATTCGAGCCAAGACGCCGAGGGTAGCGACGAGGACTGGCTGGACACGGTTGCTTCCGGTGAGATCGGCGAGCCAGCCGACATCCCCACCTTCCAGACCCCCGCGCCCCCAACTGCGGCCATCGTCGAGCGGGCGTTCGCCGCACCTCGTGCCTCGGCGGGAGCCCCGAGCCCGGTACCGACCCCCCGCCCGGCTGCGGCCTCCAACTGGCCCTCCAGCAGTCAAGCCGCGGCCAAATTCCCGACCTCCAAAGAGACCACCCGGCCAGCTTCATCAACCCGAGCGGTGGCGGCTCCCTCCGGCGCGGACCGGGGTGAGGCGCCCACAGGCAAGCCGGCGGCGGGCGCGGCCAGAACGCAGCTGACGCTGCTCATCCCGATTCCGTCCGGCGCCTCTCTACACAGTGGCCTCAAGGCCAGCTTCCTGAACTTCCCGATGTTGCTCCAGACGCTGTCCCAGGATGGCTTCTCCGGCTACGTCAGCATCACGGGGGAGAAAGACGCGCGCAACGTCGGCCACATCCTCTTTCGGGAGGGAGCGATCGTCCAGGCCCAGCAGCGGTCGTCCGGATCCTACCGACGCCACAAGGTCGCACTTCAAGAGATCATCCGAGGAGTCGGGGCGGGGGAAGGGCTGATCGACGCGATCGAGTTGTCCCCGGAATTAGTCGAATCGGTTGGTGGCCTGGTGGTCGGCAACACCCTGTTTCTCCAGCTGCCGTCGCGGATCGTCGACTTTGACGCCCTGGTCGAGTTCGTCGAGGAGCAACCCCTCACGGGAGGGATCCTGGTCACCTCGGGCCAAGAGCAGGTGTCGGTCGTGCTCTTGACCGAAGGCCGGTCCAAGGGCAGCTACAGTTCGGTCAATCAGGACCTAACCGAGGGTCCGGGCGTGGCCGCCGCCGCCTGTGGCGATCGAGAGGCCAGGATCGACGTCGTGGCCGCTCCTCCGGGGCCCCTCCCGGTGATCGAGCTCGCGGAGATCGTCTGACCTTTCCGCGCGTGCCGCCGGGAACGCGTGGTCCCAGGCGGCTCCTGCTCCCGGCCGTCCCCTTGCTGGGGCTGCTTGGCGCCTCACTACTTGCCGGTTGCGGACCGCTTTCTCCACCCCAGATCACCGATGTATCTCCGGCGCCCAGTCAGGGGGCGGTGCACACCAATGACGCCTTGGTGATCACCTTCAACATGCGGATGAACGAGGCGTCGGTGGAGCGGCGCCTTTATCTGCGGACGCGAAAAGACCACTTCCCGCCCGGCTGCTCGATCGCGCGCGCGGCCGCCGGACGCCCGACCGGCTGTCACTTTGTCTGGCGCAAGCGGCGGGTCATGCGCTTGGTTCACCCAGATCATCCCTGGGCGGTAATCACCACCTACCGGGCGACCCTCCTCGGCGGGATCGAGGCGGCCAACGGTGCCGTCAACCCCCTATCCCACTCCTGGGAGTTCTCCACCGAAGGTGGGCCGCAAGTCTCTTCCACGTCGCCGACCAATGGGGGAACTGTCGGTCCGGATCAGGCGATCTCGATAAATTTCAGCCGGGACATGCGGGTGGCGACGGTCCGGCGCGCGGTAACGCTCTCCCCGGCCCCCGCCGGGGGGTATCGCTTGGCCCAGAGTTCAGCGGTTCCAGGGCGCTTCCTGGTTGAGCCGACCCTCCCACTGGTCCCCGGGACGACCTACGCGCTGGCGATTGCCCGCTCGGCCGAGGATGTCGAGGGCGACCGGCTGCAGAGGTCGGCCCGACTCCATTTCACAGTGGGCCGGCTCGGCAGCACCACGACCGTGGTCTTCCCGGCTGGACCCTCGGCCAACGACTACACCGAGGTTCTCGCCGCGTCCCCGAGCCAGCTCTCCGGCGATCCGCCGGCGCTGCGCGTGTTGGCCACCGCTCCAGCTGGACAGCACTACCTCTACACCTGGCCCTCTCCGGACGGGGCCCGACTGGCCGTCGAGTTGGCTGGCGGCCAACCGATCGAGGTGATCGATCTGAGCACCGGCAAGAGCACCACGGTGCTGGGCAGCTCCGGCAGCGATGGGGCCTCTTGGAGTCCCAACGGGCAGCAACTGGCCTTCGTGGTGGCGGGAGCCCTTCGGGTGTACACCGTGGCCAGCTCCACCTCACTCACCCTCGCCACCTCCCCCGCCATGCGCGGTCCGCTGGCTTGGCGGAATGACGGTCAGGTGCTGGCCGCGGTCTCAGTTCCGTCCGGAGACCCGTCCCGGGTGGCGCTACTCAGCCCGGGGCTGAAGGCGATCACCTTCTTGCCTTCCGCCTCCACCGCCCTGGCGGATGAGGCTGACCCGGTCTGGAGTCCCACCAGCAGCGGCCTCGCCTTCGCCGTCGGAAACGAAACCGACCCGGCGCTCTGGATCTATCGTCCCTTGAACACCAACTCCCCACTCAGCCTGGTTGCCAACGCAGCTGGGAGGCCCTTGGCGTTTCTCGACCTGGACACGATCTTGGTCCAGCGCCCGAGTGGGGCCTTGGCGACCATCTCCACCACGACCGGGACCTCCACGGTTATCGTCGGGGGCCGGTCCGGCCACTTCCCAATCGCGGCCGCCGCGACGGCCACAGGCCGCCAAGTCGCCTTCACGATCTCCGTCGACGGAAGAGTGCAGGTGTACCTGGCCAATGCCGATGGAACGGGGGTGGAAGCTCTGACCGAGTTCGCTGGCACGCTGGTGCGAGACGCTGGGGCACCCAGCTTCGTCGGCGGGTGATTGCGGGGCCCGACCTGCGCAGGCCTTGCCTTGAACGGGTCCCCCCGGATCATGGTCGGTCGCGAGCGCAGCGCCTGGTGGTTGCTGGCGCCGGTCTCGGGGGTTTTTTGGTCATGGCGCCGAGGGGCCACTCGATGCCAAGTCGAACCGTGAAGTCAGCTGGATGGCGCTCGCCCTGATCGCCCCAGCCGAGCTCCCAGCCGACTGGGGACCGGTCTGGCCGGGCTGGAGGTACTCCCCGGCGGGACGTGATGGCGGAAGCCTTCCAGCTGGCCTCGCACCGGCACTGCCGCTGCTCGTGGAGTGTCGCGGTAGCGAGGCGAGGGCTTCCCGGTGACCGTTGCCCCCGGGGCGCTGGCTGCGCTTTCCCAGAGAGCCTCCCACGCCCTTTGTTCGCGCGCCGCCTCTTGTTGGCCCTCGCCTTAGCTCAGCCGAGCAGGATCCCTGAACTGGGCGGGGCCGCGTGCTTCCTCGCCCGACTACTCACTCCCTTCGCCGAGGACCCACTCGGGAAATCGGGTTGGCCGGAGTTGGCGAATCGCAAGCGGGCGGCCTGTCAGACCGCGGTGCGCCTCGTGGCGAGTTCGACACCCCTCAACGGCGGGGCTTGGATCGGTTGACTTCTCGAGCTGTTCGCCTGACTCACAGCTCGCGGCTGGCCAATACCGCCCGGTCGGCGGAAAGCCCGTATTCCGGAAGGAGCAGGTCAACGGTTCGCTCCCAGGTGAAGCTCTGGGCTCGTCGCCAGGCGGCCAGTCCCATCGGCAGCTCAGCTACCTCCGGAGCGACAAGGATCCGGGCTATGGCCTCCGCGTAGTCAGCGGGGTTGTGCCCATCCACCAGATACCCCGTCCGCCCATGAGCCACCACGTCCCTGAGTCCCCCCACCGAGGCCGCCACCACCGGGGTGCCGCAGGCCTGCGCCTCCAGTGCGACCAGGCCGAACGACTCCGTGTGCGAGGGGACGACCACCACGTCCGCCAAACAGTACAGAAGGGCTAACCGATCTTGGGGTTGGGCGCCCAGGAAGCAGACGTGATCGGACAGCCTCAGCTCCCGGACCCGGGCCTCCAGCGCCCCGCGCTCGTCAACCTGGGCGCCGTCGCTGCTGACGTCGCCCACGAATAACAGCTGCATTGGCGCCGAGAGCTCTTCGCGTTTCATCAAGGCGGCGAATGCCTCCAGGAGGGTGTCGGGTCCCTTGAGCGGCTCCAATCTTCCGGCGAATAGAACCACCTTGCGACCAGCCAGCTTGAGCCGGTGCCGCAACCGGTCGGGGTCGCGCGGCTGAAACCTCACCAAGTCAACTCCCGGCGGCGCCACCACCACCTGCTCGGGGTGCGCCCCGTAGAGCCTGCGCAGCGCCTGGGCCTCGCCCGGGGTGTTAGCCACCAGCCGCGCGCCGCGGGAAACTGCCTGCTTCTCAGCCAGGAGCCGCTCCGGTCCGTCGCCGTCGAAACCGTACTCCCCTTTGACAGCGGCCAGAGTGTGCGCGGTATGCAGCCAGGGAATCTGCAGTCGGTGGGCCAGCTCAGCCGCCACATCCACCGTCAGCCAGTAGTGGCTATGGACGGCGAGGTAGCGTCGCCCTGAGCGCTGCATGAAGAACCCAACCCCTCGGAGGTACTCGTCCCTGGTGCTGGGCAGCTGACGCTTGGACAGCCGCCGCGCCGGCCCGGCGTTGACCGCAATCACCCGGCTGCGCGGGCCCATCGCCTGCTCGGCCGGTTCGTCGGGATCGGTCCGCCGAACGAAGACGTCAGTGTGCACGCCGCGAGCGCCGAGCTCCTCGCACACGGACCGCACATACACGTTGAGGCCCCCGTTCTCCCGCTGGCCAAGTCGGGCTAGCGGGGAGGCGTGGAGGGAGAGGAAGGCGATGGTGTCTCCCGGGCCGGCTCCGATGCCCTGGGCGGACGAGGTCAAGAACTCCCCTTCGATCCGGACCCCTGGCGGATCTGGAGCCGCCAGAGCGGTTTGTCCACCGCGCCCAGGTGGTACTTGTAGGCCTCGCTGCCTCGCAGGAAGTCTGCCGCGTGGCAGCCCTCCTCGATTGCCAGCCGGATCCCTTCGGCGACGCAGAGCAGGCCCGGGGAGAGTGAGGCCGCATTCGGTCGGTACCCCGAGTTGTACAGATGCCACCGACCCGAGACCGTGAACCCGAGAGTGGCTGCGGTCAACTTCCCGCCGACCTGGAGGAACTGCAGTCGCAGCCAGCCCCGCTCTTGCAGGGCGCGAGACGCGCTCCGGATGAACGCCTCCACTTGAGGCGTGAGGAACTCGGCCTTGTGCAGGCCACTGGCCTTGAGGATGGGGAAGAAGGCGTCGAGCGCTTGCTCCACACCGAGCTCGCTCTGCGTGACCAGGCCCCAATCGGGCTGCTCGGTCTCCAGTCGCCGCTGCTTCCGACGAAGCTCGTGCCGGTCTTTCTTGTTGAGCCGCTCCCTCAGATAGGCCTCGAAGTCGCCGTCCAAGACCACCTGCGGGCTAACCTCCTCCTGGGTCAGCTCCTGCTCCAGCCCCATCTCCTCGGCCGCCTGCCGCAGCGCCTTGACTGCGGGAGATTCGTCGAGCAGGTAGTGGAGGTCTAGCTCGGGTGCGGCCGCCGACTGGTCCTGGTGAAACAGATGCTCGAGGGCGCTGGCGGCGACCTCCGCCGCTCGCCTGGGACGAAAGAGGAATCCCAAATGGTCGGAGAGTTCCACTCCTCCTCCAAACGCCCACGGGCCGCGGCGATCGGACTTGCCCTGGAGGGGGAAGATGCCCACCACTTGGTCTGAGTCCGAGATCACCAGACACCTGAGTTCGAGTTCGGCGCCAAAGGCTTCCCACCAGCTCCACTGCCAATCCCAGGAGAGGAATGGGTTGACCGACTCGCCGGCGGCCTCCACCGCGTTCCAGTCGGGGCGCAGCCGACTTAGCCCGTCACTGGTGGTGATCTCCTCCACCCGCAGGCCGCGTTCGCGCGGAGACAGTGCCGAGGGCGCCCCGTGGGGCGCAGGACATGAGGCCGCGATGCTTGCTCCACCCTGAAATCCCGCCGCTCCGCCGGGGCTGCGAGAGCCGCGGCCAGCGAGTTGACTCTACCATCGGCGCCAGCGTCCAAACGTGTAATGAGGAAAGCCAGCAACTTGACCGACCCGGAGCGGGCAGAGATTCAGATCTGGGCCGCCGGCACCGGTGGGGGTCACTTGAGCGTGGCCCAGGCCCTGGTCACGGCGCTCGCCGACCGCAGCTCAGGACAGGTCAAGGTCGCCCTGGACGACCCGACGAATGAGCCCATCGGCCGCGCCGCCCGCTCGCTGGCTCGCGCCTATGGCCCCTTGGTGCGCACCTCGCCCGCGCTCTGGGGTGTTCTCTTCAGAGGTTTCAGCGGTCAGCTTCTCAGCTCGGGGATGGATCGTTTCCTCCTCCGGCAACTGGCGCCCGCCATGGCCGAGCGAACCCGGTGTCGCTCTCCCCAAGTGATCGTCAATTGCCACCCACTCCTCGGCCCCGCCGCCCGAGCGGCGGGTAGAGCCGCCGCCAGCGAAAGCGGCTCCCCGGCCTTGATAACGGTCATGACTGACCTGGTGGGCGGTCACCAAGGCTGGCTGTCGGGCCGCCCTGACGCGATCCTCACGGCGACCCAAGAAGCCAGCGACTGGTGCCGGCAGCGCGGCTTACCCTCGACCGTGATCCGGGAGACTGGCCTGCCGATCGACCCGGCGCTCTCCGGGGAGCGACTCCGAACCGAGGAACGTCGAGCCCTTCGAAGCTCGCTCGGACTTGATCCAGATGTCTTGGGGGTGCTGGTGGGGGGCGGGGCTGAGGGGGTGGGCAACCTGCGCCGGCTAATCAGTTGGCTGGGGGACAGCGGCCTGCCGCTGCAATTGGTAGTTGCCTGTGGCAATAACCGGCGCCTGAAAGACTGGCTGACCCACAATCCGCCTCCGGTGCCGCTGGTCGCCCTAGGCTACCAACCCACTTTGACCCCCTGGCTGCGCGCGGCCGACGTCTATCTCGGCAAGCCCGGCCCCAGCACCCTAGCCGAGGCCGGCGCCGCGGGTTTGGCTATCTTGGTCACCAGCGCTCTGCCGGGCCAGGAGGACGACAACGGCGCAGCGCTGGTCGCCGCGGGGGCGGCGCTCCAACTCGCGGGCAAAGGCGCGGTGCTGCACGCCTTCTCGAGATTATGTCGAAGCGACGACCCGCTCCTCGAAGAGTTGCAGCGCGGCGCGCAGGCTTGGGCGCGGCCGGATGCTGCCCGTCGGGCGGCGGAGGTGGTGCTCAGCTTCCTCAAGCCAATGGCCCCTTGGGGCGCGTCCCCGCTTCAGGCACGAACCGCAGGCGGGTAAGGGCTCGGCCCCCGACCTCCGCGTTGATGGCATCCAGAATCGTCGCGGAGTCGATCTGCAACTGGTGAGCGATCGCCGGATGGGCACAAGCCAGAACCAGGACCGATCGCTCGACCGCGCAGACCCGGACGTGGGGTTGGATGTAGTCTCCGCAGACTTTGGCAAACGCGGCTTCCACCCGAACCTGACGAACTTGGCCCGTTGCTCCCAGGCGGCGCAACACCCTGGGCAGGATCTCCTCTATCCCCTCCATGCGGCGAGCTCCCAGCCCGACTCGGCCTGTCGGATCAGTTGGCCTTCCCGGGCCCGAAGGACCTGAGCCACCGCCACCTCTCCCCCGATCTCAGGGTCCTCTGTGGAGGTTATCAGCGTCTGCTCGACGGCAAGTTCTTCTGAAAGCAGCCGGATGAGCCCGGCCCGCCTCGGCTCGTCGAGTTCGGAAAGAACGTCGTCCAGCAACAAAAGAGGCGTCTCCCCTCCCGAGCTGAGGTGCTGGCGAACTTCGGCCACCTTTAGCGCTAGCACCACGCTCCGCTGCTGACCCTGCGAGGCGAATTGCCGGGCCGGTCGGCCTCCCAGAAGAATCTCGAAGTCGTCCCGGTGCGGTCCAACGACGCACTGGGCACGGGCAATCTCCTCGGCGGAAGTCCGGGCCAAAGCACGCCGCAGCGCGTCGGCCGGCTCGGCTTTCTCGTCCCCTGCTCCACCACGCCCGAGACCTGGTCGGTAATTTAGCTGCAACTCGGCGGTCTCGCCAATCTTGATCGCGGCTTCCGAAGCCACCGGCTGAACCTGGTCCAGATATCGCCTCCTCTCTTGCATAACCGTGGCCCCGAGTTCAACCAACGCCTCGGTCCACGGCCGAAGCTCCTCGGTTCCGGCCTGACCGTCCCTGAGTCGCCGAAGGAGAGTGTTGCGGTGTTCCACCGCCCGGCGATACCTGGTTGCCGCCTCGGCATAGCGGGAGGAGAGCTGGCTGAGCACTACGTCGAGCAAGCGCCGCCTCGGCTCGGGGCCGCCCTTGACCAAAAGCAGGTCCTCCGGCCAGAAGAGAACCACCCGGAACCGTCCCAGGAGCTGGCGGGGTTGAATCAGGTCTCCGTCCTGGCGGAGCTTGCGCACCCAGCGCTCGCTGGTCTCCTGGCGCTGCGCCCGCAGATCCAGATCTGTCTCTCCAGAGCGGCTGACCAGGTGGGCTGACACGCCCATCCGCGACTCCCCCCACGAGGCGCACTCTCCGAGTGATCCCGACCGGGGTGATCTGGTCAGCGCGAGGGTGGCGATCGCCTCCAGCAGACTGGTCTTGCCCTGGCCGTTCTCGCCGAGGACCAGGTTGACCCCGGGGAGGAGCTCGAGCGCCGCCTCTTGGTAGATACGGAAACAGAGCAGGCGCAGCTGCGACAAGTACAACTGGGAAGATCCGCCTAGGGCCTCAGATGGCCACCCGCACCGGCATGATCACGTAGCGGTAGCTATCGTCTCCCGGGGCCCGCACCAGTCCCGGGGAAAGGGGCCCGTTCAAGATCAGCTCCACCTCAGGTGAGTCGATCAGATTGAGGACATCGGCGACGTAGCGGGCGTTGAAGGCGATTCCGAGACTTTCTCCCTCCACGGACGCGTCAACCCCAGCAACATTGTCCCCCACTTCGTTGGTGTTGGCGGAGAGCACGACCTGCCCCGGCTCGCAGCGAATCTTCAACACATTCGCCGCATCGCGGGCGAATAGAGAAACGACCTTCGTGGTCCTTCGCAATTCCTCGGTCGAGGCTCGTACCACCGTTTGCGACGAGGTGGGGATCACCTTCTCGTAGCTTGGATAGACCCCGTCGATGAGCCGGGCCGTCAGCTCATAGCCAGGGAGTTGAAACTTGACCTGCGCGCGGGACGCTCCGATGGCGAGGGTGACCGAGGCCGGGCTAGAGGCCAGTGGCTTCAACAGCCGAGACAACTCCGCGAGCGCCCGGGAGGGAATGATCACCCCAAAGCGCTCTCCCTGTCGGTCCCCGTCAATCGCGCGCAATACCCGGATCGCCAGCCGATGTCCGTCGGTGGCGACCAGAGTCACCTCTGGTCCGGCGATCTCCGTGAGCACCCCCGTATAGATCGGCCTCCCATCGTCAGCGCTGGCGGCGATCACGGTTTGGTCAATAGCGGTTAGAAGAGTCTGGGGATCCAGCTCCACGGTGTCCCCGTCGGAGACCTCAGGGAGGGGCGGGAACTCCTTGGCGTCTACCCCTCTGATGTGGGCGTCGAAGCGGCCGCTTTGGAGGCTGACCGTCTGGTGAGCCTGGTCCAACTGCCAGCGCAGAGCTTGTTCCGGGAGGGCGGTCACAAACTCCGAGAGCATCCGGGCGGGCACGGTGACCTCGCCTTCTTCGTCAACCTCCGCGGCCAAGGAGTGGTGAATTGTGAGATCAAGGTTGGTCGCGGTCAGCTCCAGTGAGCTGCCTCGGGCAGCGACCAGCACGTTGTTGAGGATCGGAAGGGTCACTCGGTTGGAGACAGCGCGGCTTACCGAGTTGAGCCCAGCTCCCAATTGCTGGGGCGAGATAGTGCACTTCACTGAATAGGCCTCCTTGGCTTCAAGAGCTCTCCACCTTCCCTTTCAACACCCCGTCACGGCTCTTGAAACGAACTTGTATATCCGTAGCCATAGTAGGGGAGTGAACGTTGGGGAAACCGATCGAAGCTGAACTCGGCTGAGCGGTGGAGAGCCTGTGGAAATCTTTGACCAGTCGCGCGCATAAACCGGGGGTTCTCCTGAGGACTTGTGCTTGCCCACAGCTTCCGGGTGGTCGGTAACAGGGACACTGGAAAAGCTGGGTTAATCCTGGTTAGCGAGAAAGGAGCAGTTCCCGAAGGCGGGCCACGTCATCGGCGACCCGAGGGTCCTCCTTCAGTTCATTGACGATCTTCTCGTAAGAGTGGAGGACCGTAGTGTGGTCGCGGCCCCCGAAAACCTGGCCGATCGCCGGCAGGCTCATGGCGATCTCCTCTCGGATCAGGTACATGGCCACCTGACGGGGGAAAACGATGTGCTTGTCGCGGCGCTTGCTCCGCATCTCGTCAACTGAGATTCCGTAGTACTCCGCGACCACCTGCTGGACCAGCTCGATGGAGAGTGGCTTGGTGTCAGCCGAGGGGATGATGTCGCGCAAGATCTCGGACACCTGACTCAGAGACGGGCTCTCGCCTCCTGCGATCGAGGCGTGAGCCAGGACCCGGATCAACGCCCCTTCCAACTCGCGGATGTTCTTTTGGATTTTGAAGGCGATGAAGGTGAGCACCTCCTCGCTCAGCGGGTTCTGCCCGAGGTCCAACTTGCTGCGGAGGATGGCCAGCCGGGTCTCGAAGTCCGGCGGCTGGATATCAGCCATCAGCCCCCCCTCAAATCGGGTCCGAAGCCGCTCCTCCAGGGTGGGGATCTCGCGAGGAGGACGGTCGCTGCTGATCACGATTTGGCGGTTCACCTCCTGCAGCGCGTTGAAGGTGTGGAAAAACTCCTCCTGAGTCCGATCCTTTCCGGCCAGGAATTGGATGTCGTCTACCAACAGCACATCAACGGTTCGGTAGCGGGCCCGGAACTGGGCCATGCGATTCTCCTGGATGGAGGTGATCATCTGGTTCATGAAGCTCTCAGAAGTCACGTAGGCAACCCGCAAGCGGTGGCTCTGCCAGACGGCATGGCCCACCGCATGCATCAGGTGGGTCTTTCCCAGACCCACTCCGCCATACAGGAAAAGGGGGTTGTAGGCGCGACTGGGTGAGTCGGCGACCGCCCGGCAGGCGGCATAGGCGAAGCGAGAATTGTTTCCGTCCACGAAGGCGTTGAACGTGTATCGCTGATTCAGCCCGGGGACCGTCTCGGCGATCCCCTCGGACCGGTCATCGGTGAGAACCACCGGACCCTTCGCGTCCACCGGCGAGACCGAGCCGCCGTCTTCGGAGGCGGTCTGAACGGCGAAATCCACCTCGATATCCAGGTTGAGAATGGCCGACAGGGTCTCCCGGATCACGGCCGCATAGCGGTCGCTCACCCAGTCGCGAGCTAGCGGGGTGGGCACTCCGATGAGCGCCCGGGCCTCCTCGGGATCAAAGGTGAGCAGCCTGGCGTTCTTGAGCCAGGCCTCGTACCCGGGGCGGCTGACCTGGAAGCGAAGTTCCTCCTGGGCGGCGGACCAGAGTTGGTCGGCAGAGAGGCTCACCAAGGGCTCCGCAGGGAAGCCAGGGCGCGTCGAATGAAGCGCAATTCACACCTTCTGCACAGGAGTGGAAAACCCACCTGAGGGGTAGATTCGCCCTGTGGAAGAGAGAAGCTTGGACCGGGTCTGGCCCACCCCTGCGGTCGCCCCCGGATGGTAGCACCGACCACCCGTCCGTGCAACGGACCAGCGCAGGATATTCCGCTCCTCGGCGGGGCGTGGTGCGGGTCCAGGGCTACGACCGGGCCGCTCCCCCAATCCGCCGGATGGGAGCGCGTATGTTCGGTCCGAGGCGTCCGAAGGGAAGGGTCCGGGGAGCGCGGCCGAGGCGGCCCTGAGACCCCCCGGATTCCCGACCGAGCGCCTAAAACCCCACGTTTATCAAGGAATTCTGCGGGCGATCGGGGAATTCCCAGGCCGCAGCGCTGGAGTCTGCTCGAGCTCTGGGCTCCGCAAATTGCGGTGGCCGGTGCGTGACGAGCTACCGCGCAGGTCTTCACCCGCGGCGGCTCGACTCGGTCCCCATAGCGGCTGTGAGCCGGGCGCGCCGGGGCAACGCCACACTAGCGAGGGGGCGCCCCGTGAGGACACCCTCAGCACCTACCATGGGACGGCGTGGCCTGAACCCGCTCACCGCCGGAAGGAGCACTCCCAGGTCCCCGTCCGAGGCGCCATCGGAGGCGCCGCCGCGCCGTCTGGTATCCTCAGCGCCGATCCACAGAGAGAGCCATCCCGCGCGGCCGACTTGGTTGGGAAGTCCCGAACTGGGCCCCGGATCCGAGTCTGCGAAGGAATCAAACCATCAAGAGAACTTTTCAGCCGAAGAAGCGCTACCGGAGGAAGACGCACGGGTTCCGGGCTCGGATGGCAACCCCCGGAGGAGTCCGCGTCCTCAAGCGTCGCCGTCTCAAGGGAAGGCTGCGCCTGACCCCCGCGCCTGTGCGGTGAAGACGAAGCACCGGCTTCGACGCCCCGCCGAGTTCGAGGCTGTGCGGGCGGAGCGGAAGGACGCGGGGGACTACCTGCTCCGGGTCCAGGTGCGGCCGAACGCGCTGGGGCACCCCAGGTTCGGCGTCGTGGTGACCAGGCGGCAAGGGGGATCTGTGGTCCGGAACCGCCTGCGCCGTCGCCTGCAGGCGGCCGCCCGGTCAAGGCTGTGCTCCACGGCCGCCTACGACATCGTGCTGACGCCCCGTCGGGCCGCACAGGCCGTCGAATTCGAGGCCTTGTGCGCATCGCTCGCGCAGGCCCTCGAGTTCACCGGCGCTGCCCGATGAAGAGACTCTCCCTCTGGTTCATCGTCTTCTACCAGGCGACCCTGAGTCCGATTTTCGGTCTGATGTCCTCCTGCCGATACGAACCGAGCTGTTCCCACTACGCCTACCAGGCGATTCAGCTGTACGGGTTCCGCCGAGGCTGGTGGATGGGAATGCGCAGGATCATCCGGTGCAACCCCTTCCACGCCGGCGGATACGACCCCGTCCCGACACCTGAGGATCTACTCCGTGGGCACTGAGTTCCTCGGCTTCGTCAACCCGGCCGCTCCCGCCCCGACCAACCCCTTGTTGGCCATCTTTTTCTACGTGTTGCTCACGCCGATTGCGGTGGTGCTGCAATTCCTGGATCATCTTTTCCGCGGATTCGGTCCCACCGCAACGATCGGCGCCTTCGGCCTGGCGGTGATTGTGCTGACCCTTTGCATCAGGGGCGTGCTCTTCCCGCTATTCCGCTGGCAGATCCGCACCCAGTGGAAAATCCAAGCGGACCAACGACGGATGGGTCCTGAGCTACGAGAGCTCCAAGCCAAGTTCAAGAAGGACAAGGCTCGGCTCCAGACCGAGACGATGGCGCTCTACAAGCGCCATCAGATCAATCCCCTCAGCCAACTGTCGGGTTGTTTCCCGCTGCTGATCCAGCTGCCGTTTATCTATGCGCTCTTCGGTTCCATCAACAGCCTGTCCAAGCACCTGGCTACCAATCAGAAGAGTTTCTTGTGGATTCAAAACCTCGACAAGTCAGCGTTTAAAGCAGGTTTGGCCACCCACCCCACCTTGATCATCGTGCCGATCCTGGCCGGGTTGCTGACCTTCATGCAGTCCAAGATGATGATGCAGCCGCAGCGACCGGACATGACGGATCAGGAGAAGCAAATGTACAACGTCATGCGCCAGACGACCTACCTCATGCCGGTCCTGATCGCCGTGTTCGCTCTCAATTTCAACCAGGGGATTGGACTCTATTGGATCACCCAGAGCGGCGTTATGGTCCTGCAGGTGTTCTCGATGATGGGCTGGGGAGGACTCAAGGTGCCTCCGTGGTTCCCGGGGGAGGGGTGGCGGCCAAAGAACTCTCCGCTGGGTCGGACGCCCAGCGACAGCCCCCAGCCAGCGGTGGCCCTGGCTGGTTCGGGCAATGGAACCGTGGTGTCCGGGGGCACCCGCCGTACTCCGCCGCGACAGGCGCCCCGTCGCCCGAAGTCGCGGGAACGGGGTCGGCCGCGCCGCTGAGTAGGCATGGAACGCAACACCGACACGTTTGAAGGCGCGGGCGCCACCGTCGAGGAGGCCACTCTGGCCGCCTGTCGCGCCGGAGGGCTCGAGCCCGAGGCGGCGATGGTCGAGGTGCTCAGCGAAGGCGGGGCGGCGGTCCCCGGGGAGCGGATCTCGGGCGCGATGGCACGGGTGCTGGTCCGGGCCATGCCCGCCGAGGGGGCGCTGGGGAAGAGAAACCTGGAGACGATCCTGAGATTGATGGACATCGAAGCCCAGGTCCTGGTGCGCCAGGTCCGTCCCCCTGGCGCGGAGCAGGGTGAAGCCGACGGGCCCAGTCCCTTACTGTTGGAGGTGGAGGGGGCCGACCTGGGCATCTTGATCGGGTGGCGAGGGGAGTCGCTTCGGGCTCTGCAAACGGTGCTCAACCTGATGCAGGGCGAGAGGGGTCTGCCAGCAGGAGCGCCCCGTTTGATCGTCGATGTGGCCAAGTACCGGCAGCGCCGGGAGCACACCGTGGCCCAGATGGCGCTCCGGATGGCCTCCGGGGTGGTGAGAAGCGGGCGGCCGGTCACTCTCGAACCGATGCAACCCTACGAGCGTCGGGCGGTGCATCTAGCCCTGCAGGGCGACCCCAACGTCTCCACCGAAAGCACCGGGACCGACGCGGAGCGGCGGGTGATCATTCGACCTACCGGAGAGGCCGGGCTCTGATTCGGAGATCCGGCCAAACCTGGACCGGACCCCTCTTCGGCGTCAGCCTCGCCCTGCTCCTGGTTGGTTGCGGGAGCGCCGCCGGACTGATCCACCGATCGCCCGGATCTCTGGTGCTCCGGTTGTCGCAATTGCCATATCCTGGCTTTGTTGCGGAGAGTGGAGCGTCGAGTACGGGTGTCATTAGCAACAAAGCTGCGGCAGCTGGCGAAGGCTCGGTTCTGCGCCAGTTCCGAGCTCAGGGGCGACTGAGTGCCTATATCGCCACATTCGCCCGGCAGGTGAGCCCGCAGGAGGTCGTTGGACCCGTCGTAATCGCGAGCTCCGCAGTCATCTACCGGTCCGCCTCCGGCGCCGCGCTGGGATTTGCTCAAGAGAAGCAAAACCTCACTCGCTCGGGCTGGGTTCAGGTCTCAACTGGGCAGCTCGGTGAGCAGGCGGCGGCGTTCACCGAGACTAAGGCACTGGACCAAACCGAGTACCAATCCTTCGTCTTGGAGTGGAGACAGGCAAACGTGAACAATCAGGTCCGCATTGCCGGCAACGCTGCGACGCTCGACCTCAACTACGGACTGACGCTGGCCAGGGTCCAACAGCGCGCGGAGGTCCATAGCTAGGTGCTCAAGCCAACCGCCGCGACCCCCTCCAACAGCCCCGGTACCGAACCCAGGTGGGAGCTCGTTACGCTGGCGAACGGCGCCCAGCTGGTACTAGCGCCGATGGCCGGACGAGACTCGGTCGCCGCGTCGATCCTGGTCCGGGTAGGCTCTCGCGGGGAGTCCAAGCGGCTGGCCGGCGTGTCCCACTTCCTGGAACACATCGTCTTCAAGGGCACGCAGCGCTTTCCGACCAGCCGAGAGGTTTCCCAATCGATTGAGGGAATCGGTGGCGTCCTCAACGCCAGCACCGACAAGGAGCTGACCACCTTCTGGGCCAAGGTCCCGGGAACCCACCTCGAGCTAGCCCTTCGGCTGCTCTTCGATTTGGCGTTCGCCCCCCAGATCGCGGCGGACGAGGTCGAGCGCGAGCGCAAAGTGGTGCTCGAGGAGCTCGCCATGTATCTGGACCAGCCCGGCGACCTGGTCCAGATGATCTTCGACCGCCTGCTCTGGGGAGACCATCCCTTGGCCCGCGACCCGGCCGGCACCAAAGCCTCACTGGCGCGGATCGGAGCGGGGGAATTGATCGCCCACCGAGAGGCGCACTACCGGCCGGACCGGGTGGTGGTGGTGCTTTCTGGGGGATTCGATCTCGACCGGGCCCGAGACCTGGTCGGCCGCTGTTTCGATGAGCACGCACCAGCCTTCGCGGCGCGGGCGGCACGGCGGGGCGACGGCGGCATTCCGCTCCCGCTGGGCACTGAGCCGGTCGCCAAGGTGCGCAAACGCCGGGGGGAGCAGGTGCACCTCCTCTTAGGGGTCCGGTGCTCGTCCTATCTCGACCCGGAGCGCTGGGCGGTGGACGTGATCAACACGGTTCTCGGCGAGGGAATGAGCAGCAGGCTGTTCTTGGAACTCCGGGAGCGGCGGGCGCTGGCCTACGACGTCCACTCGTTTGCGGTCCGCCATCTGGACTCCGGAGCTTTCGGCATCTATTTGGCCACCCAACCGGAGCAGGTTGGCACTGCCATCCGAAGCGCCCTCATGGAGGTCGGTCGCGTGGTGCGGGAACGCCTTACCGCCGAGGAGCTGGACCGGGCCAAGACCCAGATCGAGGGCCGGCTGAGACTACAACTCGAAGGCACCAGCGCGATGGCGGAGTTTCTCGGCCACCAGGCCGCCTTGATCGGATCGGTGATGTCTCCCGAAGAAGTGATCTCGGCCGTGAGAGCGGTCACGGCAGATCAGGTACAGGCGACCGCCGAAACACTGTTCTCGGGGAAGGGGTGGCGGCTCGCGTCCGTGGGGCCCGGCCCGGAGAGCGCCGCGGCACTGGACGCGATCTCTGACGGCGTTGACGGATGATGTCGTCTCGAACGAACTGCGTCACAGCCGAAGCGGCGAGGAGGAACTGACCGTGGAGCGGACCCTGGTAATGATCAAGCCCGACGGCGTCCAGCGGGGGCTAGTCGGCGAGTTGGTGGGTCGCTTCGAGCGGCGAGGACTCCACCTTGTGGGCCTAAAGCTCATGTCGGTCTCGCGCGAGCTGGCCGAGCGGCACTACGGCGAGCATCGCGACCGACCGTTCTTCGCCGCGGTGATCGACTTCATCACCTCCTCTCCAATCGTGGCGATGGTATGGGAGGGACCAAACGCGGTGTCGATGGTCCGATCCATGATGGGCCCGACCAACCCGGCGACCGCCGCCTCCGGGACGATCCGGGGGGACTTCGGCATAGACATCGGGCAGAACGTCATCCATGGATCGGACAGCCCAGCCCGCGCCGAGCAGGAGATAGCACTTTTCTTCGCCGAGGCGGAGCTGGTTACCTGGGAGCGGGAAGGCGGCCGCTGGATCTACCCGTAGCCCGGCGCCAGCGCCACCGCCGCAGCGGGAGGACCGTCCCCGCGGCCAGGATCAAGCTCAACGCGGGCCGCTGACCCGGCACCATCCCGAGTTTGTCGAGCGGCCAGAAGCGAGCCACCGCGATAGCCACAATACCCTGTTGCGGCTCCCAGCCGAAGGTGCGGGAATCCTCGGAAAAGTTGCGGTTATCACCCATCACAAAATATTCGTGGGCGGGCACGCGGACCCACCTTCCCGTGGTTGGCAACAGCGGGGAGAAGGCACCTGTTGCGGTGCAGCAAACCACTTCGTCCACCCAGCTCCCGTTGATGTAAGGCTCATGGAGTTGGGTCCCACCAGTAGTGGAGGTGGGTTTGGTGTCGCTGATAAAGACGTGGCCAACGTGGTGCCCATCCGGAGCGATGCGCACCCATTCGCCGGGTAGCCCAATGATCCGCTTGATGAAATCATTCGAGGCGGGGATCGGCGGCTTGATGATCACAATGTCGCCCCGAACCGGGCCTCCGAAGTACAGCGATACCTTCTCCGCGATCAGGAGGTTGTTGTTCTGCAGTCCCGGGTACATGCTGGTGCCCTCCACATGCACCGGCTGGATCGCGAAGGCGATCAGTAAATAGATGAGGATCGCCAGGGCGACCACCTCGACCAGATCCCGAACTAGCGGCCGATGCTGGGATCGGCCTTCTCCGTCGACCCGATCCGGCGGGGGATCGGGGACGAAGGAAGGGTCGGATGGCACCACGGCAGTATAGGGAGGGCGCAAACCCCGCCCTATTCAGATCGAGATCGACAGTCGGTCGAGCAACCCGTTGAGCTCCTCTTCTGAGAAGTACTCAATCACGATTCTGCCTCTTCCTTTCGGACCGGGGAAGAGCTTAACCCGGGTGCTCAGTCGTTGGGTCAGCGCCTCCTCGATCGCCCCCAGAGCCGTATCCGCGCCCCCGCCAGGGCGGGTGCGCCGGCGGGGTCGCTCAGCGGCCTGTTGGGAAACAATCCTCTCGGTTTCCCGCACCGACAAGTTCTGGGCCACGATCCGGCCCAGGAGTTTCTCCTGCGCATCTCTGTCGGGCAAGGAGAGCAGTGCCCTGCCGTGAGCGGGAGCGATCTGTCCTCCCTGGATCGCCAACTGAACGGCCGGCGCCGTCTGCAGCAGACGCATAGTGTTGGCGACCCCTGATCGGCTTCGGCCCACCCGTTGCGCGACCTGCTCCTGGGTGAGCCCAAACACATCGCAGAGGCGCGCGAAGGCTCGCGCCTCGTCGAGAGCCGAGATGTCGCTGCGCTGCAGGTTCTCCACCAAGGCGACTTCCAGCTTCTCCCGGTCAGGTCCGACGGGGCGTACGACCGCCGGCACCCGCCCCAGGCCGGCCAGCTGGGCGGCACGCAATCGTCTCTCCCCGGCGACCAGACGAAAGCGCGTCCCGTTTGTCTCCACCACCAGAGGCTGCAGCACGCCGTAGCTCTTGATCGACTCGGCCAGCACGTGCAGCGACGGCTCATCAAAGTTAGTCCGGGGCTGCTCGGGATTGGGGTCGATCAGGGCGATCGGGACATCCCGAGCCCCCTGGCCGCTCAAGATGGGATTGAAGTCGGTGGCGCCAGTCGGAATCAGCTGCTCGAGGCCCCGTCCCAGTCCGCGGCGCTTGGTCACGCAGCGACCGGTGCCGTGCGCGCCAGCAGTTCCTCGGCCAAGGCCCGATATGCTGCCGCGGCGCGCCCGCCCGGCTCGTAGAGGGTGATCGGCAGACCGTGGCTCGGCGCCTCGCTGAGTCGTACCGAGCGGGGGATGACGGTGGTGAACGCCTGATCTCCAAACTGACGTCGGACTTCGCTGACCACCTGTGAGCTCAGGATCGTTCGCGGATCAAACAAGGTCAGCACGATGCCAGCCAGCGTCAGGGCGGGATTCAAGGACTGCCTAACCAGGGTCTGGGTCTGGGTGAGGAGCGAGAGGCCCTCCAAGGCGTAATACTCGCATTGGAGAGGGATGAGCAAGGAATCGGCGGCCACCAGGCAGTTCACCGTAAGCAGGCCGAGCGAGGGGGGGGTGTCCAGCAGCACGTAGTCGTAGTCCTCTAGACCGTCCAAGGCAAGCCGGAGCCTCGACTCGCGAAGCGGAAGCTCGGCGAGCTCGAGTTCCGAGCCCGCTAGCGACACATTGGAAGGGACCAGGGTTAGCCCCGGCACCTCCTCGATCGCGATCGCGACCTCCATCAGGGGCTGGCCCAGCACGATCACGTCATAGATTGAGTTAGACAGGCTGGCCGGCCGCACCCCCACCCCAGAGGTGGCATTGCCCTGCGGATCGCAGTCCACGAGGAGTACCCGGAGCCCCTTTTCTGCCAGAGCCGCTCCGAGGCTGACGGCGGTCGTGGTCTTGCCCACCCCGCCCTTCTGGTTGCACACGGCGATCACCCTAGGGCGAGACATGCTCGGCAGTATAGAAGCGCCGGCATGTTTCACGTGAAACATCTCTCTTTGGTCACGGTCGGGCCGCCACGGGGCCGTCCGGCACGACATCTCCCGCTCGGTAGGTCCTCCGAATAGGGCCATCCCTCACCTCGACCGCACCCTCTCCATAAACGCGCCACCCGCCTTCTTCGGACAGGATTGCAGTCCGTTCAGAAATGCCAATGAGGCGGCAGCCTGGGGGGACGTGCCGTATCACTGTCGGGCGCAGAACGCGCATGAAACGGGAGTCCCAGTGCACCCCAAATACGATCGTGGGGAAGAGCCCCAGTCCCCCTTGGAACCGAAATCGACCTCGAGCTGGCCCGGAATTCTGGGCGGTTCCGGCCACCATTGCCCCGGCGCTGCATCCGCCAAAGACGGCACCACGCGCGAGAGCTGCCAGCACGGCGCTCCAGAGCGCTGTCCCCTCCAGCGTTCGAGCAAGATGTTCCGGATTCCCGCCCGAGAAAAAGATCAGGCTCGCCTCCCGGACCGCTTCAGCGTGTGCCACTACCTGGGCATCCTCGCGAGTCCGCACCGGCAGCGCCCGAGCGGGCAGGCGAAGGTCGCCGTAATGCTGAAGTCCCATTCGGTTCCAGCGGGCGAAGGTCGACTCGCCTTCCGGAGCACTCGCGGCGGCCACTACGACTACGCTGCCGTCTCCGCTGGCGCCGGATACCGCCTCGATCTCAGCCGGTCCCACCCAAGGCTCGAACTCCCCGGAGCCCAGCAGCAGGCACCGGGGAGGTGGTTGGTACCCGCCTGGGTCCTCTCCGTCCAGTTGACCGTCGAGGGGAGTGATCAGCCGAGTTTGTGCCGCGGAGATCTGGCGCTGGGCGCAGGGATCACTTTCTCCTTGAGGGTTTGAAGCGCAGCATCGGCCTTCCCATTGCCGGCGCTTGCCTTCGCACTTATTTCCAGGAAAGGTTGGATCAGGTCGAGCGGCAAGGGGAAGACGACCACCGTGTTCTGCTCCGTCCCGATTTCGGCCAGGGTCTGGAGGTAGCGCAGTTGCAGGGTCGCCGGTTCTTTGCCGATCACGGCGGCGGCATTGGTCAGCTGCTGGGCTGCCTGGAACTCGCCTTCGGCCCGGATAATCTTGGCACGCTTCTCCCGTTCCGCCTCCGCCTGCATCGCCATGGCGCGCTGCATCGACTGCGGCAGATCCACGTCCTTGACCTCGACCGCCGTGACCTTTACCCCCCAGGGCTCGGTCTGGTCGTCAATCACCGTCTGAAGCTCAGCGTTCACCTTGTCCCGCTGGCTCAACAGTTCGTCGAGGGTCGACTGGCCCAATATCGACCGCAGTGTGGTCTGGGCAGCGGTGGAGATGCTGCCCCGGTAATCGTTGACTTTCACATACGCGTCGCGGGCGTCAACCACCCGGAAAAACACCACCGCGGTGACGCGAACCGTCACGTTGTCCTTGGTGATGATGTCCTGCGGCGGTACCTGGTGCACATTGATGCGCAGATCAATCTTGAGCAGCCGGTCAATTCCGAACGGGATGATCAGGCGCGGACCTGGCCCTTTGACGTCGATCAGCCGACCCAAGCGGAACACGACCCCGCGCTCGTACTCATTGATTACCCGAAATCCTGTGGAAAACGTAATTAGCAGCAGCACCACCACGATTGCAAGAACCACCAAGCCGACCACTGCCAGACCCTCCTTATCCGATACCGGTCCCGGCGCCTACGCCGAGCTCACCCAACTGTTCGCTGGCGGTCGCGGGGCCGGGCAGCGGTTCCACAATCAGCGTAAGGCCATCCTGGGCCATTACTTCAACCTTGGCTCCGACCTCGATCGGTTCCTCTCGACGAGCCGCGATCCTCCAGAGCTCCCCTTCCACCGCGGCAATTCCGATTGGGTCGGCGCGTTCTCTGACCACCGCGATCAGCCCCAACAACTCGTGGGAGCTCGAGGCGTAAGGGAGGTGCCGCACCCGAAGCGCGCGGCGACTCAAGGTGATCCAGGTCCCACTCAGGACGACCGGCACCGTGATGAGAGCCACCAGGCTCACCCCGCTCTCACCTGGGGAGCTGCGGTACAGGAGGAGGCCCCCGACCACGGCCAAGCCGACCCCAGCAATGCTGACCAGTCCGTGACTGTGCAGCGAGGTGTCGACCACCAAAAGCGTGGCCGCCAAGGCGACGATCACCAGCCCGACCCACTCGACCGGCTGGTTGGCGAGTCCCACCGCGGCGAGGCCCCCGGCCAGCAGACCTACGGCGCCGAAGACGAACGTCCCCCGATGGATCGTTTCGAGTCCTATGCCGAGCAGGGCCACCAGAAGGAGGACGAACGCCACGGTGGGGTTGGCCACAAAGCCCAGGAACCCGCTCGTTCGGCTAACTGCCTGGCCCGATGAGGCGGCCGCGAGAACCGGAAGCTGACTTCCGAAAAAGCCGCTCGCAGCGACGAGAACCGCACCCACAATCGGCCGGCGACGCATGTCTATTCGATCATACGCCCCAATTCAAAACAGACTCGATTGTGATCCGCCGAACCTATACTTAGCACGATGGCGCCCATCTCGAACGCTGGAGATTGACGGTCCCGGGTGGGCTCGGCGTGCGGGTGGTGGCGGTCCCCGACAGCGCCAAGCGAGATTGGGATGACTACATCAGCCAGCAGGAGACGGGCCATGTGCTCCAGTCGTGGGGATGGGGCGAGCTGCGTCGTCGGTACGGGTGGGGGGTCCATCGCTTGGCGGCGGTACACGGCCCGGAGGAGCATTGGGTCGGTGCCTTGCAGCTTCTCCGGCAGCGTATCGGCCCGGGAGGGATTGGCTGGGGGTATGCGCCCAAGGGACCGGTGCTCTCGTCGCTGGGGGACGTGGAGGCATGTAGGGCGCTGCTCGGCGCCGCCGCACGCATTCTTCGCCACCACCGAGCCATTCAACTCAAATGTGATCCGGAATGGCCAGTCGACTCTCCTGAAGCCGATCAACTGCGCTCGCGTTGTGGACTCCGGCCCGGACGCTTTGATGTCCAGCATCGCCAGACCTGGGTGGTCGATCTTCAAGGTGGAGTGGAGGCGCTGTATTCCCGGCTTCCCTCGGCGACTAGATACAGCATTCGGGTCTCCGAGCGGGAGGGAGTTGAGGTCACCGCCGATCAGAGCGCCGAGGCGGTGGCTACCTTCTACTCCCTGCACATGGCCACAGTCGGCCGCAAGCTACTCCATTCCCGCCCCCTGTCCTACTACCAGGCGGTGCGAGATGAGCTGGGGGCGACCATCTTCATCGCGTCCTATCGGGGTCAGCCGCTCGCGGGAGGATTGACGGTGGCTTATGGCCGATGGCTGGTACATCTCTTCGGCGGCACCAGCACGGCGATCCCCCGAGCCCAGGCCAGCTATGCGATGCAGTGGGCGATGATGAAGTGGGGGATCGAACAGGGCTGCACGACTTATGACATGTTCGGCATGCCGCGCCACTTCGATCGCGCCGACCCAGCCCACGGTTACGCGAAGTTCAAGACGAAATGGAGCGGCCGGTTGGGCAGCTACAGCGGACTGCTGATCGCGCCGGTGTTGGGTCCACTGGATCCCCTGGTGCACGGCCTGGAGGCACTCCTACTGCGCCGCCGCCCCCTGCTCCGCTGAGTTCGGCTGGCGCTCGAACCAGCGCTCGGGTGCCGGGAGACTGACCGGACTCCTCTCTAGAATCTGAGGATGCTCTACCTCGGGCGGCGGCGCAGTAACCGCTGGGTCACCACCGTGTACACCCCGCCACGAGAGGTCTTCGCCCTTGCGGAGCAGTTGATGGCGTTGCCGCCGTTCAGCTTTAGGATCATCGACGAGCACACCGCCGAAGTTGCCCAGCTTCTGGCGAACGGGTTCTTCGGCCAATGGATCAAGGTCAAGCACCCCAAGACGAAGGTGCGGATCGAGTGTCACTCCACCGCCCAAGGCACCGCGCTGACCCTGGTGGCGGAGGGCCAGCGAAGTGCGACGATCCGGGCGGTCAACCTCCTCCGAATCCTGACCCAGGGCGAGCGCGACGCAGAAACCGTCTACCGACTCAGGAGGATTCCTCCCGGCCCTTGCACATTGGTCCAGAGCTGGGCCGGTACCGGGTACCCGCTCTTCTCCAATCCGGACTACGGGGCCGAACGAACGCTGCCGGTGCTCCCCTCCAGCCCGCTGGTGGCGGTGCAGCAGACGGGTCGCTGGGTGCGGGTGAAGTCCGGGGTCGGTGAGGGCGTCCGAGAGGGGTGGATCGAGGCGGATCAGCTGGTTCCCGAGGTGATCGCGGCCTAAGAAGGGGCGCCTAGCCGATCAGCTGCCGGAGTCGGAGTTGTGATGCGCGAGGTCGTGCCACGAGCCCGACCCCAGCAACGAGTTGGCCGAGTCCGGACCCTCGCTGCCCGCGGGATAAAGCTTGACCCGGGGCAGGTTCTCGAGCACCGGGTCCAGGGCCGCCCACGCCGCCTCGGTTTCATCCTGGCGGATGAAAAGGGTGTGGTCACCCAGGAGAGCGTCGTGCAGGAGCCGCTCGTAAGCCTCGGCCGGCTCAGTCTTGAATGACTCCCCGTAGGAGAAGTCCATCCGAACTGGCTGCTCGACCACGGTGGCTCCCGGTTGCTTGGCCATGAAGGAGAAGGAGATTCCTTCGTCGGGCTGGATGCGGATCGTGACCCGATTCGGAGTCAGGCGCTCGATCCCGGTGCCCTGAAACAGATGTAAGGGGACATCACGACAAAAAAGCATGATCTCGGTGCGCCGAGTGCAAAGGGCCTTGCCACAGCGCAGATAAAAGGGGACTCCCGCCCACTCCCACGTGTCCACGTTAAGCCGCATCGCCACATAGGTCTCGGTGGTGGAGTCCGGCGACACCCCCTCGACTTCACGATAGCCGGGCATGGTGGTGCCGTTGACGGACCCCCGGGTGTACTGGCCCCGAACGACTTCAGTCGGCTGGACCGGGCGGATCGAGTGGAGCACCTTCACCTTCTCGTCGCGCAGGGCCTCCGGATCGAAGGAGCTGGGAGGTGACATGCAGGTGAGCGCGAGCAGCTGCAGAAGGTGATTCTGGAAGATATCCCGGATCGCTCCGGTCTCCTCGTACAACCTTCCCCGACTCTCGATGCCGATATCCTCGGCCACGGTAAGCTGTACATGGTCCACGACGTCCCGGTTCCAAATTCGCTCCACCAGGGTATTCCCGAAGCGAAAAACCAGGAGATTCTGGACCGTTTCCTTGCCCAGGTAGTGGTCTATCCGGTAGATCCGCTCCTCCGGGATCATCTTGTGCAGGGCCGCGTTGAGCTCCACCGCCGACCGGAGGTCATGCCCAAACGGCTTCTCGATGATCACTGAGGACCCCCTCGCTAGCCCCGCCCCCTTCAACTCCTGAAGGATCGTTACGAACGCCGAGGGAGGGACTGCCAGGTAGATGAGCCGGCGCGACTGCTTCAACTTCCCGGCCAACTTCACTCCGGTGCCCACCTGATCGTGGGTGGTGGGGACGTATCGCAGCCGCCTGGCGAACTCGGCAAAGGCCACCCGATCGAAGCCGGTCCGGGAGAAATGCTTGACCGCCTCTTCGGCGATCTGCCGGAATCCTCGATCTCCAAGCGCTTTCGTGGCCGTTCCCACGATCTCGCATCGGCGAGGCAACAGGCCCTGCCGGCTGAGTTCATACAAAGCCGGCAGTAGCTTGCGCTGGGCCAGATCCCCGGTGGCGCCGAAGACCAGGAGATCCTGATCCGGGGGGACGCGGAGGCGACTGGCGGCCACGGACCGAGTTTACGGGTGCAAGAGTTCGGAGGCACCGGGGGGCGCGGCGACGGCTTCTATACTCCGGGCCATGGGCAGCGGCCGAGCGAAGTCAGACGCCTAAGTGGGGGTGGGCGAAGTGGCTCGATCGGAGGAAGTCCATGAGCTGGTGGCGGGATTCGATCGCCTGAGCCGGGAAGAGACCGCTCGGCTCCTCTCCGAGCCCCGGGAAGATGGCCGGGCCGCGGAGCAGCTGGTTGAGGGAACGCTCTGGTTGGTGCTTGAGACGGCCCGGTCGCGCGACACGGAAACAATCCCGCTGGACGATCTCTTCCAGGAGGGGAGTACCGCTCTGGTCACTCTGGTCCATGGCCTCGACCCACAACACCCGCTCTCACCCAACCAGTTCCAGGACCGGGTGCGGCAGGTAGTGGGCCAGGTGATGGATTCCTTGGTCGCCGATGAGGAGGCTGCCCGAAGGGAGGACCTTCGCTGGGCCGCCGATTCGGAGCGGCTTTTAGCCGCCGAAGCGGAGCTGCGACTCAATTCAGAGATTGCTCCCACCGACGGCCAGCTTGCGGCGCACCTGGGCTGGCCGGAGGAGAGAGTGGTACAGCTTCGGCGGGCGGTGGGCGAAGCTCGGTCGCAGCACGACGTTGAACTTATGGACATCCTGGGGGAGATAGCAGGTTCATGAGCGGAGGAACGATGAGAGTCCCGCTCGACGCCAGCCACCGCGCCTTAGGTGGGCAGATGGTGCCCTTCGCCGGCTACGCCATGCCGCTCCACTACGGATCGATTCGCGGGGAACACCTTGCGGTGCGAGAGCGAGCGGGGCTCTTCGACGTCTCCCACATGGGCGAGGTCAGCGTCACCGGCCCGGGCGCTCTCGAGTTCTTGAACCGACTGGTGACCAATGATCTCTCCCGACTCAATGAGGGCCGTGCACTCTACACCGTGATGTGCCTCCCGAACGGCGGCATCGTCGACGACCTCTTGGTGTACCGCCAGCCGGACGGGTACATGTGCGTGATCAACGCCGCCCGCCACGACGCTGACCTGGACTGGATGCGACAGCAACTTTCCGGTCTCGCGGCCGAGATCAAGGACATCTCAGCAGAGACCGTCCTCCTGGCGGTTCAGGGTCCCCGGGCCAAGCAGATCGTCCAGGCGCTCAGCGCGACGGTGGAGTTGGACTCGATCCGCTATTACCATCATCGCTCGGGCATGGTCGCCGGCGTCCCGGCCCTGATCTCGCGGACGGGGTACACCGGGGAGGACGGATTTGAGCTGTATGCAAGCTCGGATGATGCCGAGCGGCTCTGGTCGGCCCTGCTCGAGGAAGGCAGTCCGCAGGGCCTGATCCCGGCCGGGCTGGGGGCTCGGGACACCCTCCGGCTGGAAGCCGGGTTCCGGCTCTACGGTCAGGACATCGACGAGAGCGGGGATCCAATCAGCGCCGGGCTGGGCTGGGTGGTCAAGCTGGCGAAGGGGGCGTTTGTTGGAAGTGATGCACTGGCCACGATCGCAGCTGCCCCGCCGCGGGCCTTCATCGGGTTGAGGCTCGGCCCGCGCGAGATCCCCCGCCACGGTCACCCGATTTTTGAGGGATCTCGAGAGGTTGGCCAGGTCACCAGCGGCTCCTTCGGGTTCACCGTCGGTGCCGGTCTGGCCATGGGATATGTGGACCCGGGCAGCGGGGCCCTAGGGACGGAACTCAGGATTCAACTTCGGAACGACCCTCTCCAGTGGGCGGTGGCCCCGGTAGTGCCGCTACCTTTCTACACACGACCCGCCAGCTGAGGCAGCGAGCTTGACCGAATGGGAGGAGAGTTGGTGCCCGACCTAGGTGCGTATCGCTTCACCAAGACCCACGAGTGGGTCCACCAGGAAGCTCCGGGAGAGGTGGCGGTGGGGATCACCGACCATGCCCAATCACAACTTGGCGATGTGATCTTCCTCGAATTACCCCAGGTCGGGGCCACGGTGGGGGCGGGCGCGCGCTTCGGAGCGGTCGAGTCAGTCAAAGCGGCCAGCGACCTCTACTCGCCGGTGAGCGGAGAGGTAGTCGCGGTCAACCCCGAGGTGAGCGCTTCTCCCGAACTGGTCAACCAGGACCCCCTTGGGAAGGGCTGGCTGATCCGGGTCCGCGTCGAGGGAGAACTGCCGGCCGATCTCCTCGATACCGCCGCGTACGATTCTTTCGCGCAGGCGGATGCTCACTAGCGGTCGCACTACTCAGTAGGGGCGCCAGCCTATCTATGGCCTATCTTCCCAATTCAGACTCAGATCGAACAGAGATGCTGGCCGCCCTCGGGCTGGATGTCGTCGGCGAGCTGTTTCGCGACGTCCCACTGGGGTTGCGTGACCCAGAGCTCGAGCTCCCCCCGCCGCTCGCGGAGCTCGAGCTCATCGCGGAGATGCGCCGGCTCGCGGGGCGTAACCGGCCGCTCTCGCAATGGGACTGCTTTTTAGGGGCCGGGGTGTACTCGCGATTCATTCCGGCCGTAGTGAGGGCAACGGTGGGTCGGCCCGAGTTCTACACCGCCTACACGCCCTACCAGGCCGAGGCCAGCCAGGGGTACCTGCAGTCGATCTTCGAATTCCAGTCCATGGTGGCTGAGCTCTACGACCTCGATGTTGCCAATGCCTCCATGTACGACGTGGCCACGGCCGCCGCCGAGGGCGCCCTGCTGGCCACTCTGCACACCGGCAGGCCCAGAGTGCTGGCGTCCTCGACGCTCCACCCGGAGGTACTGGCGGTGCTGGGAACCTATATTTCGGGCCGGGGGGCCGAGCTGGTGATCCTGCCTCAGCGCGATGGCGTCACCGATCTGGAGCAGGTCCAGAGCGCCCTCACCGGCGGCGATCCGGCCGTCGTGATCGTGTCCCAGCCGAACTTCCTGGGGCTGCTTGAACCGGTCCGGGAGCTGGTAGAGCTCGGACACCAGGCGGGAGCGCTGGCTCTTGTGGTTGCCGATCCCATCGCGGCAGCGGTGGTCGAGCCGCCCGGGGCGCTGGGAGCTGATCTGGTCGCGGCGGACGGTCAACAGTTAGGGATACCTCCCCAGCTCGGTGGCCCCACGGTCGGACTGCTCGCCTGCCGGGATGAACTGGTCCGTCGCCTTCCCGGCCGTTTGGTGGGTATGACCACCGACTCCCGCGGCGGCCGCGCTTACTGCCTCACCCTGCAAACCCGCGAACAGCACATCCGGCGCGAGCGGGCGACCTCCAACATCTGCACCAACCACGCCCTGATGGCGCTGGCGGCCACGGTCTATCTGGCGAAGATGGGCGAGGCCGGCCTGCGGGCGGTGGCCGACGTCTCCTACCGGAGGGCGCACCATCTGGCCGACCGGCTCCAAGAGATCCCCGGATTCCAATTGAAGTATCCCCAGGGCGACTTCCTTTGGGAGTTCGTCATCGAGACGCCGATGGAGGCCGAGTCCCTGGCTCACGAGCTGGCCGCCGAGGGGACCCTGGCCGGGTTTCCGCTGGGGGCCATCGATCCAGCGCTCAGCCACTGTCTGCTCCTGTGCACCACCGAGATGACTTCGCCTGCGGCGATTGACCGGCTGGTGACCCGGCTCAGCCGGGTCGCCGCTCCCAGTCTTCCGCTAGGGGCACGAGAGTGACCGGGAAAGCCGAGCCGGCCTGGGCCGGTCCCGAGCCCCTGCTGTTCGAACTAAGTGGTCAGGATAGCCCCAGTCCGCTGCTTCCCGGGCCCGGAGTCGACGCGCCGGGCTTGACGGAGGCTCTACCCGCCGGCTGGCGGCGACGACTTCCGGCCCGGATCCCCGCGGTAAACGAGCCCGACCTGGCGCGGCACTTCGGCAGGCTCGGGCGACGTAATCACAACCTGCAGCAGGGTGCTTATCCCCTCGGATCATGCACCATGAAGTACAACCCGGCCGTCAACGAACAGGCAGCGGCCCTGGACGGATTCGCGGACATTCATCCACTTCAGCCGGTCGAATCCATTCAGGGAGCGCTGGAGCTGATGTGGGAGCTGGAGCAGATGCTCTGTCACATCACCGGCATGCAATCGGTCTCGCTTCAGCCGGCTGCGGGAGCACACGGAGAGTGGACCGGACTGCGCATGATTCAGGCTTACCACCTCCGCCACGAAGACCACGCGCGCACGGAGGTGATCATTCCCGACACCGCCCACGGAACCAATCCCGCCAGCGCGGCACAGTGCGGCCTCACGGTGGTGACCGTCCGCAGCGCCGCCGACGGCACCGTAGATCTCGTCGATTTCGCAGCAAAACTGGGCCCCAACGTGGCTGCGGTGATGCTTACCAATCCCAACACTCTGGGGATTTTTGAGCGCAATATCGAGCAGATGGCGCGCCTAGCTCATGAGGCGGGTGCACTGCTTTATTACGACGGAGCCAACCTCAACGCCCTGGTGGGAGTGGCGCGACCGGGCGACATGGGATTCGATGTGGTGCACCTGAATTTGCACAAGACATTTTCGACCCCGCACGGCGGGGGTGGCCCCGGGGCTGGACCGGTCGGGGTGACCGCTGCCCTGCAGGATTTTCTTCCCGTGCCCCGCATCGCGCGCCAGGGAGAGGCATTTGGGTGGGAGTACGAGCGTCCACACAGCATTGGTAAAGTGCGGTCTTTTTATGGCAATTTCGGGATGTTGGTGCGCGCGTACGCCTACATTCGCGCCTACGGCGACGATATCCCCCAGGTGGCGCGGGACGCTGTGCTGGGCGCCCGCTATCTGAGGCATAAACTGAACCCTTGGCTGCCGGTGGCCATCGCTGCCGACTCCTTTCACGAGTTCGTCGCGACGCCGAAGCGGGCCCGTCCGCCCTACTCCGAGCTGCGCGCGTTAGACATCGCCAAGCGGATGATCGATTACGGGGTGTACCCGCCGACCGTCTATTTCCCCATGACGGTTCCTGAAGCGATGATGTTTGAGCCGACCGAGACCGAGTCCAAGCGCTCCTTGGACGAACTGGCGGCGGTGGTTGGAGCCATCATGGAAGAGGGCAGTAGAGATCCCGAGATTCTGCGCACGGCACCGCACCAGGCTCCGGTGGGCCGGGTCGACGAGGTGAGCGCCGCTCGGCGTCCCGTCCTGCGGTGGCGCCCCGAGGCGTCGGTGGATTGAAGCAGGCGGAAGCCGATCGTCGCCGGCTGCTGGGTCTGATGTTGAGTCGGGCGTTTCGGGTCGGGGACTTTCTGCTCGTCAGCGGCCGTCGCAGCCCCTACTACTTCGACGGGAGGCTGGTCACCCTTGACGCTGAAGGGTCTCTGCTGGTGGGTCGGGCCATTCTGCAGTTTGCCCGGGAGGATGGGGTGAGCAAAATCGGGGGTCCGACTCTCGGGGCGGATCCCATGGTGACGGCGGTGGCTCTCTGCAGCGCCCTCGATGAGGGCCCGCGGATCTCCGCCTTCATCGTGCGCAAGGAGGTAAAGGAGCACGGCGCGGGAGGCTGGTGCGCGGGGGAGGCACCGGAGCCGGGAGAGGCGGTGGCGCTGGTGGACGACGCCCTCACCACCGGCGGGTCGCTGCTGCGGACGGCAGGTCAGGTGGCTGCCGTCGGAGCCAGGATCGTGGCGATCTACACCCTGTTGGATCGCGAGGAGGGTGGCAGGGAGCGCCTCGAGGCGGCTGGCTACCGGACCCGTTCGGTGTTCGTGCGCAGCGACCTGTTGACCGCGGACGGCCAGGCTCTACCCGCTGCCCCATGAGGTAGAGGGCATGTCCAGCCCCGCGGGCCCTCGGCCGATCCATCCGGGCCGGCGGCGGGCGGCAGTTGGTTGGGCGCTGGCAACCCTGGTGCTGGTCGCGGGATGCGGTTCGAATACCAGCGCCAGCCAAGCCGTGGCGGCGCTGGGAGGCGGACTACCGATCAGCCAGCACGCGCGCCCCCTGGAGAACGCTCTAGTGACGAGCAGTCCCGACGGGGGTTTCTACACCGATCCAACCTACCTCCACTTTTACTTCGTCCGCCAGGTTCCCCTCCGGGACATTCTTCCCCTCCTTTCGGGCTCGGAGGCGCACGACGCCAAATCCCTCAGCGGCTTGGGGCCGCTGCTGGAAGTGGTGGTTACCGCCACCAACCCCGGGGCCTCAACCACCGCCGTCGACCTAACCCAGACGGTGCTGGAATCCGCAGTCACCGCGCGGCTGGACCCCCGCGGGGTCCAATCCTCGGTCCAGCTGAGCTACTACGAGCCGATTCGCCCGATTGTGGTGATGTCCAGCAACCGATTGGATGTCTGCTCGGCAGATGTCAACCCCGGAGCCCGAGTGTGGATGGTGGCGATTTTCCCCCCGATTAACATCTCCGTCAGGGTGGCCTTCGTCGACTCCGAGTTTGTGACCCCCAAGGCGCACGGCTTTTATCTGCCTATCGGCCGGGGAGCGGTACCGAATCGTCTGCCGACCACCCTATATGCTCAGGATGTAGACCACTGCATTCAGATCCTGAACCAGAGCTGAGCCGTGACCGCGAGGCGCTCGTGGCATCCCTCCGCGAGAGGGGAATCGGTGAAGCCGCACTGGAGGCGATGGCCCGGGTTCCCCGGAGAGCCTTCCTCCCGTCCGACCAGTGGGGTCGGGCCAGCGAGGACCGGCCGTTGGCCATTGGTTTCGGACAGACCTGCTCCCAACCCTGGATCGTCGCGGTGGTGCTGCAGGCCGTCGATCTGCGCAGCGGGGCTTCGGTGCTGGAGGTGGGCGCGGGCAGCGGATACCTGGCGGCCCTCCTTCGAGCCGCTGGGGCTGCCCGGGTCGTCGCCGTCGAACGCCTCCCCCAGCTGGCCAGTCGGGCCCGCCGCAATCTCAATCGGCTGGGGGTCACCGGGGTCCGAATGGTAGTCGGGGATGGTCGCTTGGGGGTCCCGCCGTGGGGGCCGTTCGATGTGGTGATCATCTCCGCCGCCACCCGCCACATTCCCCGTCCGCTTCTGGAGCAGGTCGGTCCCGGGGGAAGGATGGTCGTGCCCGTGATCGGACCCGATGACGAACGGCTCTGGTGCCTGGCCCGTGAGGCGGACGGCTGGGCTCGTCAGGATCTGGGCGAATGCCGCTTCGTGCCCCTCCTCGGCGAGGGTGACCAGGCGAGCTCCGCCGTCGACGGGGCGTCGGTACCACCCTTCCCGTGAGTCTCACTGCGAGCGGCCGACTCGGCCCTCTGCGGCAACACCCGGCTACGAGGATCAGTCAATGATCAGCCCCCAAGGACCGGTCGGCCGAATCGAGCTTTCAGCGCCGCCCGGCGGACCGTGGGCCTGGCCGATGCGGGGAGAGTTGGTGGAGCTAGTCCTGCACAGCGACCTGCTTCGTGGCAATCACCTGGGTGATCCCGCCGACCGGCCGCTCTGGGTGTACCTGCCCCCGGCCTACGCCGAGGAGTCGGAGCAGCGCTTCCCGGTCGTCTACTTGCTCCAGGGGTTCTCGGGGCAAGTGGACATGTGGGGGTCACGGACCGGATTCCGGCGTACCGCGATCGAGCTTTTCGACGAGCTTTTCAGCGACCCCGCGACACCTCCGTGCCTGCTGGTCTTTGCGGACTGCTGGACCAGTCTCGGTGGCAGCCAGTTCCTCAATTCGCCCGGTACGGGCCAGTACCACAGCTACTTCTGCGAGGAGGTGGTGCCGGCGATCGACGCGACCTTCCGGACCCGGGCCGACCGCGACCACCGCGCCGTCGCCGGGCACTCGAGCGGCGGCTACGGGGCACTGGTCAGCGCGTTGCTCAGACCCGATCTCTTCGGCGCATTGGCTAGCCATGCCGGCGACGCGCTCTTCGAGTTCTGTTATCTGCCGGAGTTTCCCGAGGCGGTGCGACAGCTCCGCGACCACTACCAGGGGTCGTATGCCAACTTCTGGGCCGATTTCCACCGCCGTCCGCCCGTCTCCCGACCCCAGGACCGGGTGCTGGTCGAACTTTGGTGTATGGCGGCATGCTATTCAGCCAGGGCCGATGGCACCCCCGAACTGCCCTTCGACCCAATCACCGGAATCTTGCGCCCCGGAGTCTGGCAGCGTTGGCTCGACCTGGATCCGGTTCGGCTCATCGCCGCCCGTCCCGAGGCGGTCCAGTCGCTAAGGGCCGTCTACTTGGAGGGTGGCTTGAGTGACGAGTGGTATCTCGAAGTGTGCGCGGGAGGGGTGGCGGCCACGATGCGGGAGCACGGGGTGTCGAACCTCCGACTGGAGTTGTTCGAAGGGGGCCACCGGGGCATCGAATTTCGCTACCCGATCTCGATCCGCTATCTGGCCGAGTCCATGTCGCGCTAGCGACTCCCGATCGAGTTCAGGCTGACGCAGACGGGCCGTCGTAGGAGTGGAACCCCCGGCCGGTCTTGCGGCCCAACTGACCAGCCTCCACCAGCCGTTCCAGCAGGGGATTGGCCGCGTACCGTGGGTCGTGGAGGCCCTCGTACATCACACGGCAGATCCCCAGGATGACGTCAAGCCCGATGAAGTCGGCCAACTCCAGGGGTCCCATCGGATGACGGAAACCGAGTCGGGCAACTTCGTCGATGTCCGCCGCAGTTCCCACGCCCTGCTGAAGGGCGTGAATCGCCTCGTTGATGAAGGGAATCAGGATCCGATTCCCGATGAAGCCCGGTGTGTCGCTCGCCTTGACCGGAGTCTTGCCGATCTGGACCGAGAGCCTTTCGATGCTGGCAAAGGTTTCGTCGGAGGTGAGCAGCCCCCGGATCAGCTCGACCAGCTTCATCACCGGGACCGGGCTGTAGAAGTGCATCCCCATGAACTGCTCCGGCCGCGAGGTCGCGGCGGCGAGCCTGGTGATGGAGATGGAAGAGGTGTTACTCGTGAACAGGGTCGTCGCCGGGCACAGCTGGTCCAGTTCGCGCCAGAGGGCTAGCTTGGCCTCCAGTTCCTCGGTGATCGCTTCCACGACCAGGTCAGCCTGGGCGGCTGTCCCGAGCTCGGTTGCTACCGCCAGGCGATCGGTTGCCGCCGCGGCATCACCCGCTGGTACTCGCCCCCCCGCCACGGCCCGGCGAAGCCGATCGGTGATCTTGCCGCGGGCGCTTGTGGCCGCCCCGGGTCGCGAGTCGAACAGCTGCACTTCGAGGCCGCTTTGGGCTGCCGTTTGGGCGATTCCCGACCCCATCAGGCCGGCCCCAACCACCAACAACTTCGGGAATTCGGGGAGCGTCATGCAGGCGCGTCGCCCCCTCCCAAAAGGGGCGGGGAGTTGCCCCCAGTCTGGCCGCCGGGTGCTTGGTCACCCAGCGGTCGCGGGCCACGACGGCGATGGCGATTGCGGCGGCGGCGGGCACCGTCCCCTGGAGGTCTCGGAGCGCCGGGCGGAGAGGGCGTCGATGTCACGCCGTCGGGATTGGTCACGGCGGGGTTTCCCGCCCAACCTCCCCGCGAGCGATGGCGGTGTCGCCGCCGCCGGGCTGGCCGGCCCGCTGCGTCCCCGGCCTCGGTGCTGGGCTGAGGGGCGGTCGTGGCCGTGTCAGGGGCTACCGTCGGCTGACCGGGACTGCCTGGGTGACGGCGGCGGCGGCGGCGACTTCGCCTTGGAGCGGTGGGATCACCTTCCTGCAGTGTTCCCGGAGCGCCTCCCACCGCTCGGCGCGTCGGCCTCGGACGGACACTGGCCCGGCTCCCGAGGAGGTCGGTTGCCCTCAGATAACCGCCGCAGGAGCGGGCTGCCTCAACCAGACGCCCATACATGGTCTCCTCGCCGGCGCGAAGGGTGGCGGCGTCGCCCACACAGACCACCAGGCGGCGAGCTCGGGATATCGCCACGTTAAGTCGGTTGGGGACCCGCAGGAAGCCAATTCGCCCCCGCTCATTGCTGCGCACGAGAGATATCACGACCATGTCCTCCTCTCGGCCCTCGAAGGAGTCCACGGTGTCAATTCGCACTTGGCGGAGGAAGTGCCGACGGCTCAGAGCCTGCCGCAGCCGGTCCACCTGGTCCGCGTACATGGCGATCACGGCCAGCGAGAGGGAGGGGTCCGCCCGCTCGTCCAGGATCCGAACCACCTGAGCGCACACCCTCACCTCCGCGTCGTTTCTCAGCGCGCCGCCGGCGCCGCGCCGCTCGCGCCCGCCCCTCAGTCCGGCGGTGTCGACCATGTGTAGCGCCACCGGGAAGGGCCGTCGGGTCACGTACTCGTAATCGAGAACCTCGGGAGCGTTCTCCAGCTGATTGTCGTAGGAGGCACTGCTGATATAGGCAGAGATCTCACGGTGCATTCGGTGCTGCTCCACCAGGAGGCAGCGCGCCTGCTCCGGAACTCCCTTGTCCCAGCATCTCTGAAAGAGGCTGGTATCGACGATCTCCTCCAGGTCGGGGTGGTCCTCGACAATTTGGTAGATCGCGTCGTCTTCCACCGGCGGCAACTGTTTGTGGTCCCCGACCATGACCACGGCTGCACCCAGCCGCAGGCAGGGCAAGGCCTCGTCGATTCGGGCCTTGTTGGCCTCGTCCAAGATCACCACGTCGTAGGCCTCGTCGTTGGTGATCGAAGAGGTAGCCGCAGTGGCACAGGTGGCGAAGAAGACGTTGGCCTGAATCAGCCGCTCGTCGTCCTCGTCCTCCACCCGGAAGGCGTCAACAGCGGGATGCACCCGCTCCGCTTTGGCGACCCGCACCGCCCGCAGCCCTTCCGTGCCCGCCAGCCGTTCCAGGGCGTTGTCAACCGCCAGGTTGCTGTGGGAGCAGACCAGGATCCGCTGCTCCGGCCGCTCGGCCAGCCGGTGCTTGATCGACTCCACGATGACGGTGGTCTTGCCGGTTCCGGGAGGGCCCTGGATCAGGGCCGCCTGACCGGCTTCCAGGGCCACGATGATCCCGATCGCTCGATCCTGTGCCGGGTTGCTGCGCATTCCCGGGGTCAGCCAGTCGCCGCGAGGCTCCACCTCGGGCGCGTAGACGGAGGTAGGGTCGGTCAGGAGCTGGGCCAGCAGCAGGCTGCGCGCGTCTCCCGAAGCGATCGACGCCAGGGTGCTGCGCTTGGAGGCGTAGAGCTGCTTGTTGAAAGATGGGGTGATCCAGCCCTGACTTCCGGCAGACTCGTAGGCCTTGCAGGCCACCTCGACGAGCCGACGCCGGTGATCGACCTTGGTGACCCGGCCGAGGTAGTGGGGCTCGTCCTCAGGCTCCACCATCACCGCCGAGTCCACCGTGATCGTGATCGTGTGGTCCTTTGGTACCGAGAATTCGATCCGCCCCAGTTCGGGCCGACGCCGATCCTCCTCGGTGAACTCCCTCCCGCAAGAAGGGCAGCGCTCGTCCCGGTCTGACCGCCAAAGGCCGCGGCAGTTCCGGCAGCGCCAGATCTCGACCACCCCGTCGAAGGGCGTTCGCTGAGTTGCGGCCCGGTTGCGCTCGGCACTCTCCAGGCCGTCGACTAGGGCCAGGGTCTGGAGCAGGATCGGATCAGGATCCTTGGAGCCGCGGGCCAGTTTGGCCAGGTCCATGAGATGGAAGGTGTCGCTGGCGATACCGTCCTCCGCACTGACCAACGGGAGACGGCAGCTGACCCGAAGCACCCGATTCCCCAGGTCGTCCCGCTCGGCAGGGGCGGGGCGGACGCTGTCAACTCGCAGGGCGGTACGCTCCCGCTTGGCTCGAGCTGGTCGCAGCGGTGTGCAGGTGACATCCAGACCGGGCAGAAGGAGGGTCATCTCGGGGGACTCTCCCTGGCCGGCGATGACCGCGAAGTCGTCCAGGGCGCCGATCTGAGCTGCGAAGTGCTCGCGGGCGCCACCGTTCCCGTGGCCGTTGAGGGCCTCGAGGAACGACATCGCTTCAGTTGCCTCGGGCACCACCAGGTGGAGGTGCTGGAGGGTCAGGGTTGGGGGCGTCAGGGCGCCACTTCCTCCGGTCGGACCTTGCGTTGGGAACTAGCCTGGAACAGGCTGAGCTGTATCGGTCTCCTTGCCTGAGGCCGAGGCCTCAAGCACGAGGCCTGCTGGCGATCGGCCCTACCGCAGCTGCAGCGGGCCGTCGTGCATGGCGAAAGATAACGCGAATTGACCCCCGCCGTGCAACCGAGCTGCACTTTGGGGGTCGGCGGACTTTCGGGAGGCCGGTGCCGGACTGCTAAAATTGGGTGTGGCTTCCGTAAGGCTGAGGTCCCGGAACCGCCCTCCACGTGATGGTGGAGCGCCCCGCCAGCGCCCCGGTCGCTGCGCACTTCGCCAAGAGGAGCGATTTGGTAGAGCCTGACCCCGAATTGTGGCTTCCCATGCAGCCGGAGGGGGACCCACCGACCCCTGAACCGAAGCCGGGCCGCAAGGGCAGGGCGCCAAAGTCCGGGGGCAACGGCTACTCCGCTGAGCAGATCCAGGTCCTCGAGGGACTGGATCCGGTTCGCCGCCGCCCCGGAATGTACATCGGCTCCACCGACGTCCACGGACTCCACCACCTGGTCTACGAGATCATCGACAACTCCGTCGACGAAGCGCTGGCCGGGGAGTGCACGAACGTCGAGGTCAGGCTTTCGCCGGACGGGTCATGCCTGGTCAGCGACGATGGGCGAGGCATTCCGGTCGACATCCACCAGCCGACCGGCCTGCCGGCGCTAGAGGTCGTGATGACCAAGCTGCACGCCGGCGGCAAGTTTGGGGGGGGCGGCTACAAGGTCTCGGGTGGGCTCCACGGCGTCGGCCTGTCCGTGGTGAACGCTCTCTCCGAAAGGATCGAGGTGGTCGTCTATCGAGACAAGCGGATCTTTCGGCAGGAGTACTCCCGCGGCATTCCCATGAACCAACTCCGCAGCGAGTCCGACACCAAGTCCGGACGCCGCGGCACCACCATCCGGTTTTGGCCGGACCCCCAGATTTTCACCGACACCCAGGAGTTCAATCGGGAGACGATCCTGACCCGGTTGCGGGAGCTCGCCTTCCTCAACAAGCGGGTGCTGTTCCGGCTGATCGACGAGCGCCAGATGCCGTTCGCCGAGTCCAACTTCTACTTCGAAGGCGGCATCGAGGCCTTCGTCCACCACCTCAATCGCGGCAAGGGTTCGGTCCAAGCGCGGCCGATGTACATCGAACGCGAGATTGAGGGCAGCACGGTGGAGGTCTCGATCCAGTACAACAGCGGATTCGCTGAGCATGTGTTGGCGTACGCCAACAACATCAACACCGTCGAGGGTGGTAGTCACCTGACCGGATTCCGCACCGCGCTCACCGCCACCCTAAACCGCTACGCCCGCAAGGCCTCCATCCTCAAGGACGGGGACGGCAACCTGACCGGGGAGGATGTCCGCGAGGGGTTGACCGCCGTGCTCAGCGTCAAGCTGCAGGAACCTCAGTTCGAGGGCCAAACCAAAACCAAGCTGGGCAACTCGGAGATTGCCGGCCAGGTCTCCACGGTGGTGTCGGACGCGCTCAATCAGTACCTGGAGGAGAACCCCGGAGACGCCAAGCGGATCATCGAGAAATCGCTGACCGCGGCGCGGGCGCGGGCGGCGGCGGTCAGGGCCCGCGAACTGGTCCAGCGCAAATCGCTCTTGGAGTCAGCCACCCTACCCGGGAAGCTGGCCGACTGCTCGGAGCGGGATCCTGAGCTCTGCGAGCTGTTCATCGTCGAGGGAGAGAGCGCCGGGGGAACCGCCAAGGGGGGTAGGGATCGCCGCTACCAGGCGATCCTGCCGCTGCGCGGCAAGATCCTCAACGTCGAGAAGGCCCGCGAGGACAAGATTCTGCAGCATGAGGAGATCCGTAATCTCATCACCGCCCTGGGAACTGGAGTGGGCGAGAAGTTCGACCTGGAGCGGTTGCGCTACAACCGGGTGGTCCTGATGGCCGACGCCGATGAGGACGGCTCCCACATCCGTACGTTGTTGCTCACCTTCTTCTGGCGGTACCTGCAACCAGTGATCAACGAGGGCCACCTGTTCATCGCCCAGCCACCACTCTTCCGCATCGAGGGGTCCCGCAAGCGGCTCGTCTGGTGTTACAGCGAGGAGGAGTTTCGCCTGGCCCTCAAGGAGATGGGTGAGAAGAGCAAGGTGCAGCGCTACAAGGGGCTGGGCGAGATGACTGCTGACCAGCTCTGGGAGACGACGCTGGACCCCGAACATCGGGTCCTGCTCAAGGTGGAAGTCGAGGACGCGCTTCGGGCTGACGACATATTCGACCGACTGATGGGGGTGGCGGTGGAGCCGCGCAAGCGCTTCATCCAGTCCCATGCCAAAACGGTCCGGAACCTGGATATTTGAGTTCCACCTCTCCGGCGGTGGCGGTTGATGCGATGGGCGGGGATCGAGCGCCGGAGGCGCTGGTCGCGGGAAGTATCAGCGCGCTCCGGGAGGAGCGGGACCTGCGGCTGATCCTGGTCGGTAGACCCGATCGGCTCACCCCCTTGCTCGGGGTAGGGAGCGATGTCGGCGACCGGCTCACGCTGCAGGAGTCGGAGGGCGCCATTCCCATGGAAGCCCACCCCGCCCAGTCGGTGCGGAACCACCCTCGCTCCAGCATCGTGATGGCGGTCGATCTGGTCGGCACGGGGCGGGCCGACGCCTGCTTCAGCGCGGGCCATAGCGGTGCCACCATGACCGCCGCCTTGCTGCGGCTGCAGCGCCTCCCCGGAGTGGCCCGACCGGCGATCGGCACCGTCTTCCCCTCCCGAACCGGGAATACCCTGCTGGTGGACGCTGGCGCCCAGGTCGAGTGCCGTCCGGAGTGGCTGGCCCAGTTCGCCCAGATGGGAAGCGAGTATGTGCACCGCGTGCTGGGGGTCAAGTCGCCCCGGGTAGGGCTGCTCAGCAACGGTGAGGAGACCTCCAAAGGCAATGCCCTGGTCCAGTCAGCGCACGGGTTGATCTCCGGGCTGGACCTGAACTACCTGGGCCCCGTCGAAGGCACCGACCTGGTCTCCGGAAAGGTCGATGTAGTAGTCGCCGACGGTTTCGTCGGCAACGTTGCCCTGAAGACCGCAGAGGGAGTTGCCGACGCAATCATGGCCGCGCTCCGGCAGGAGGCGAGCTCGGGCCTGCGCTCGCGCCTGGGCGCGTTTCTGCTGCTACCAGGACTGCGCCGGCTGCGTCAGCGGCTGGATTGGAGTCAGGTTGGCGGGGCTCCCCTCCTCGGCGTGGGTGGACTGGTCTTCATCGGTCATGGTCGCTCCGACGCTCACGCCGTCAGCAGTGCACTCCGGGTGGCCGCGGCCGCCGTGCGCTCGGGTCTCGCGGAGGCGTGGCAATCGGCGATCGAACAGCCCGCTCCCGCGCCGGTGCCGGGGCGCTAGCGGTGGCCGTCGACCAGGGCGGAGGCCGGGTTGGAGGGGTGCGCGGGGTAGAGCTCGTCCAGGAGATGCGCGAGTCGTACCTGGTCTACGCCATGAGCGTGATCGTCGCCCGGGCGCTGCCGGACGTGCGCGACGGTCTCAAGCCAGTCCAGCGCCGAATCCTGTACGCCATGCAGGACCAGGGCATGACCCCGGGAGCGAGCCACCAGAAATGCGCGGCCATCGTGGGCGAGGTCCTCAAGAACTACCACCCCCACGGCGACATCTCGGTGTACGACACCCTGGTCCGGCTGGCCCAGCCCTGGGTGATGCGCTATCCCCTGGTCGACGGACAGGGCAACTTCGGCTCCCCGGAGGGCGACCCCGCAGCCGCCTATCGGTACACCGAGTCCCGCATGACCGCGATCGCCGCGGAGATGTTGGCTGACATTGAGAAGGACACAGTCGATTTCGTCGACAACTACGCCGCCACCAAGCAGGAGCCCGCCGTCCTGCCGGCGGCCATGCCCAACCTACTGGTAAACGGGGCTTCGGGCATCGCCGTCGGAATGGCCACCAGCATTCCGCCTCACAACCTCACCGAGGTGTGCAATGGCCTGGTGCATCTGATCGACAACCCGGATTCCACCACCGAGGAGCTGATGAAGCTGATCCCGGGGCCGGACTTCCCCACCGGAGGCATCATCTACGCCCGCGATCTCGCCCAGGTCTATGGGACCGGTCACGGCCGCGTCGTGCAGCGGGCCAGGGTCATCTTCGAAGAGTCCAAGGCGGGCCGCGAGCAGATCATCGTGACGGAACTGCCGTATCAGGTGAACCCGAGCCGAGTCCTTCAGACGATCGCGGAACTCGTCAACGAGCGCAAGTTGGACGGTATTGCCGACCTGCGCAATGAGACCGGTCGACGCGAGGGGACGCGGCTGGTGATCGAGCTTAAGCGCGATGCGCGTCCCTACACGGTGCTGAACAATCTCTACAAGCACACCCAGCTGCAATCCACTTTCTCCTGCATCTTGCTGGCTTTGGTGGATGGGCAGCCACAGATCCTGTCTCTTCGCAACATCCTCCACCACTATCTGGAATACCGCCGGACGGTGGTCGAGCGTCGCACCCGACACGATCTGGAGCGAGCCCGCGAGCGAGCTCACATCGTGGAAGGGTTGCGCATCTGCCTGCAGAACCTCGACGAGGTGATCAAGCTGATTCGGGCTGCTCCTGACGAGGCGACCGCGCAGCGGCAACTGGAGGAGCGCTTCAGTCTGAGCGATCGCCAGAGCAAGGCGATCGTGGACATGCGCCTAGGTCGGCTGACTCGGCTCGAGCGCGACAAGCTGGAGACAGAGCACGCTGAGTTGATGGAGCGAATTGCGGCGTTGGCGGGGATCCTGGAAACCCGCGAGCGGTTGATGGGAGTCGTGCGGGAGGAGATCCTCCAACTGCGCAAGAAGTTTGGTGATGAGCGCCGGACGGAGATCACCTACGGAGATATCGAGCTGAACGAAGAGGACCTGATTCCCCGGGAACAGGTGGTGGTGACGCTGACCCACCGGGGCTACATCAAACGCACCCCTACCACCGACTATCGCTCCCAGCAACGCGGGGGCAAGGGAGTGATGGGTGCCAAGCGAGTCGGCGAGGAGGATTACGTGGAGCACCTCCAGGTGGCCTCGACCCACTCGGACATGCTCTTTTTCACGAATCGCGGGAGGGTTTTTCGGCTGCGCACCCATGAGGTGCCCGATGTCTCGAGACAGGCCAAGGGGACCGCGGTGATCAATCTCGTGGAGCTCGATCAGGGCGAACGGGTGACTTCGATGCTGTCCGTGGATGCGTACTCCGACGAGACCTACATGGTCATGGCGACCCTGCATGGGCACATCAAGAAGACCCCGGCGGCGGCCTATGCGTCGGTGCGGCGCAACGGCCTGATTGCGATGAACCTGAGCGAGGGAGACGAGCTGAATTGGGTTCGCATCAGCACCGGTGGAGACGAGATTCTGCTGGTGACTCGGCGGGGAAAAGCATTGCGGTTCAGCGAAAAGCAGGTGCGACCCATGGGTCGCGACACCATGGGAGTTACCGCGGTCCGCTTGCGGGGCGAGGATCTGGTGGCCGGGGCGGACATCGTGCGACCTGAGGGCCATGTGCTGGTGGTGACCCAGAACGGGTTCGGAAAGCTGACTCCGGTCTCCGATTACCCGGTGAAGAGCCGGGCCATCCAGGGCGTCTATACCCTGGACCAGCACGCTATCTCCAAAGTCGGGGAGATAGTGGGCATGAAAATCGTCGAGGAACTCTCCGACGAACTGATGCTGATCAGCACTCGGGGTCAGATCATTCGCATCCCCTTGGAGGGGGTGCGGATCTCCAGCCGGCAGACCCGCGGAGTGATCCTGATGCGCCTCGATGAGGGCGACCTGGTGGGATCGATCGCGGGCGTGGCTCCTCCCGGCGACCTCGAGGAGGCCTAGGGTTCTCCGCGGCTGAGCCAGGCGGGAGGCGGTAGGCCACCCTGAGCCACATACTTTTCCAACTGACCCACCTTCCGGCGGTGGGCATCTACGGATTCCTCCTGTTCTGGCTGGCCGCCGAGTCGGTGGGGGTTCCCCTTCCGGACGAGGCGGTGCTGCTCACCGTGGGCTTTCTAGCCCATGAGGGGACCGTCCAACTGGTGCCGGCGATGGCCTGCGCGGCAACGGGGGCGGTGATTGGCTCCTCCGTCTCGTACACCATCGGGCTGCGACTGGGCCGACCCGTGGTCGCCCGGGTCGCGGCGCGGGTCGGCATCAAGGGCGGCCGACTGGAGAGCGCCGAGAGCTGGATGCGGCGGCGCGGAGGGGTGGGAGTCTTCCTAACCCGGGTACTCCCGATCGCCCGCAACGTGGCGTCCTATGCGGCAGGTATCGCCGGTATCCCTCCCAAAGTGTTCTATCCCGCCATGGTGGGAGGCTCGGTGCTCTGGTGCGTCACCGTGCTCACGATCGGGGAACTCGTCGGTTCTCACTACCGGGACATTCTGCGGGTGGGTGGGCGGGCCTTTGTGATCGCCGTGGTGGTAGCGGTCATCGGAGCTCTCGGCTGGCTGGTCTGGAACTGGTTTCGGCGCCGCCGCTCTCCGGCCGGGCGCTAGCGCCGTCGGCGGCTACCGGGTCAGACCGCAACCGCCTCGGCCCCCGATCAGGAGATATCGGTCCGGCCGGCCGGTACGTCTTGAGGGAGAGCTGCCCGGATCAGAATCAAACGGCAGTGGGCGTGGTTCAGCAGGTCGGTGCCGGTTCTCCCGAGATTGAACTCTCCAAATCTCGCCTTGGTGCCGACTCCCACGACCATCAGGTCGGCATCCCACCGGCGGGCCTCGTCAACGATCGCCGGCCCTGCCTCCCGGGCCTGGAGCACAGTGGTCTGCACCTTGGAATCAAGTTTCGCGGCCAGCTCCTCCATGTCCACCAGCACCTCCTCCGCCCGACCGAGCTCTCCTCCCAGGCTGGCGGACAGGGGGAGGTTGCGGGCCACTTCCAGCACGGTGAGCACCAGGATGTCTGCCTTGGCAGGACGAGCCAACCGACACGCGGCCTTCAAAGCGTCTTTGTCCACGAGCTCACCCCGTACCGGGACGGCGATCCGCCGCGGCCAGAGGATCCCCGCGTGGTCCTCGGCCGGCGCACCCATCGGTCGGGCGCGGAATATCCTCGAGGCCATGGGGAGTAATTGTCGCCCCTCCGGGCCGCTCCAGTCTGCCCGGCCGCGCACTCCGGTTGCCCCCGGTCCAGGCGCCCGTGGGAGCGCGCCTTGATCCTGGAGCAACGGTCCCCATTATTGAACTGGCCAAGGGCGGGCTCTTGCGGGAAGGGAGAAGTTGGCCGAGCTGGGCGGCCAACCTAGTCTCCGATCGGGGATATACTCGGGACAGTGAAGGTGGTGATCGTCGGGTGCGGCCGCGTCGGTTCAACCCTAGCCCGAGACCTCGCCAAGGCGGGCCACGACGTGAGCATCGTCGACGTCTCCCGGCGGGCGTTCGATCGACTGGGAGACGACTTCTCAGGTCAGGTGGTGTTGGGTACGGGCATTGATCAGGAAGTGCTGGAACTTGCCGGCGCCGAGCACGCTGACTGCTTCATCTCGGTGACCAATGGGGACAACCGCAATATCATGTCGGCCCAGGTCGCCAAGGAGATATTCAAGATTCCTCGGGTCATGACCCGCATCTACGACCCGATCCGGGAGCGCGTGTACCGGGATATGGGGCTGTACACCTTCTGTCCCACGGTGGTGGGTGCAGCCATCGCCCGCACCTTCTTCGAGGGCGGCCAGGAGGAGGCCGATCGAGCGCGCCACGCCGTGGCGGCTTCGGGGGCGTCGGGCGGTGCCTGAGAGACCCGCCTACATCATCGTGATCGGCGCCGGCAAGGTCGGCTTCTACCTCACTCGCCATCTGCTCGAGGGCGGCTATGAGGTGGCCTTGATCGAAAAGGACCCGGCGCGGGCAAGTCTGGTCGCGGCCCAGCTGGGCAGTTGCGCCAGCCTTGTGGGTGACGGCGACGAGATGTCCTTTCTCGCCACCAGTGGCATTGAGCGAGCCGATGTGGTGGCCGCAGTGACGGGGGATGATGAGGACAATCTGATCGCCTGCCAACTGGCCAAACGGCAGTTCCGAGTGCCCCGGACGATCGCCCGGGTAAATAACCCCCGGAACGTGCAGCTTTTCCACCAGCTGGGGGTGGATGTTGCGGTATCGGCAACTGAACTGATCCTGGGGGTCATCGAAAGTGGACTAGCCAGCCATGGAGACGTGCTGCAGATCCCCATGGGTGGCAGCGAGGCGTCATTGGTGCGAGTAACCGTGCCCGTGGGAGGGGCGGTGGGAAGACGGGCGAGCGAGATCAGCGATCTGACCACGGAGCGGCTCCTCCTGATCGTGCGTGACGGTCACGAGGTCCCCCCCGAGACGCCACTCCAGGCGGGAGATCAGATCGTGCTCTTCACCAAGCGCCCGGCCTCAGACTTCATGCTGGAGGTGCCGGAGCTGCTGTCGCCGGCCTTGCGCTGAGAGTCTCTTTCCCCAGTTCCCCGTAGCGCTCCCACAGGAGCCCGACCGCCTGCATGCCTCGGAAGAGCTGATTCAGCACCACCCGTTCATTGGGGGCGTGGATGCGATCTCCGGGCAGCCCCACGCCCAGCAAGACGCAGGGCACCCCGAGCTCCTCGGCGAGCGCGACCACCGGCGGGATGCTGCCTCCCTCCCGGATGTAGCGCGTGGTATCGCCCCAGATCTCTTCCAGAACCGTGGCGGCGGCACTAACCGCCGGGTGGTGCGACGGGGTGAGAACCCAGCGCCCGGTGGAGATGGTCTCAAATTCAATCCGGACTCCGGCCGGCGCGATCTGGCGCAGGAAGGCTTCCACCAGCTCGGTCACCCGGTCGGCGTCTTGGTTGGGCACCAGTCGAGAAGACAGCTTGGCGGCGGCTCGAGCCGGGATCACGGTCTTGGCGCCCGCGCCCTGGTAGCCGCCCCAAATTCCACATAGCTCGAGGGTGGGCCGGACGGTTCGGCGCTCGGCGGTGCTGAAACCGGACTCTCCCCCGAGCACCAGGTCGGACTCAGCCACGAAGGCCCGTTCATCGAAGGGAATTGCCGCGATTCCGCTCCGCTCCGCGGCGCCCAGCTCCACCACCTCGGCGTAGAAGCCAGGCACGGCCACCCGGCCATCCCGATCGTGCAGCTTCGCCAGCATCTCCGCCAGGACCGTGATCGGATTGAGCACGGCTCCGCCGTAAACCCCGGAATGGAGGTCCGTCGAGGCGGTCTCGACGCGCAGCTCCCAGTAGGCCAGACCCCGCAGACCGACGGTCAAGGCGGGAACGTCCTCACCCGGCATACCGGTGTCGGAGATGACCGCGACATCGGCCTGCAAGCGGTCGTGATGCTCGACGAGCAGCTCCCGAAAGTGCTCTGAACCATCCTCCTCCTCGCCTTCAGCGATGAGTTTGAGGTTTATGGGCAACCTTCCTCGCGCGCCCAGGTAGCCCCGGAGTGCCTCGAGGTGCATGACCAGATGGCCCTTGTCGTCAGCTGTCCCTCGGCCGAGCAGCTGACCATCTCGTTCGAGCGCCTCGAACGGCGCCCGATCCCACTCCTGCACCGGATCTACTGGCTGGACGTCGTGGTGCCCGTAGACCAGGATGGTGGGCAGGAGCGGGTCCTCGATCCGCTCCGCGAACACGGCCGGGTTTCCCGCCGTGTTCCAGACCTCGGCCACGGTGAATCCCGCGTCGAGTGCCGCCCGACGCAGGAACTCCGCAGAGCGCCGGACATCGGCAGCATGCTCGGGGTCAGTGCTAATCGATGGAATGGCTACCCAACGGGTGAGGGATTCGACCAGAGATCGCTCCCTGCCGTGGATGGCCGTCGCTAGATCGTCCGCCGGGCTCACCAGCCCCGGGCCATCGCCGAAGCGAGGCCCGGGCCGAGTGAGAGGGCCCTCAGGCCGCCTTCCCGATCTTGAAGATCTTGGTTCCGCACACGGGGCAGGTTCCGGTGGTTGCCGGCTTGCCGTTCTTCAGTTGGGTGGGCTGGGGATTCGAAATCTCCCGCGCCGTCTTGCACTTCATGCAAAAGCCGGTAACGGCCATCTTGGTTCCCCTCCGCTGGAAGTAGAGCCCGAACTCGGAAGCAGGGCGATCAGCCGCATTGTATTCACCGACTCGACTTCCCGCAACCTCAAACGCATATCTGGTCCGGTTCCGGGGCCCAGGTGGGATCCCCAAGGACCCGTGGCGGAAGTCAGTTCAGCTTCCTTCGGCTTGAGATCGCGCCTGCCGCTCCAGCCAGCCGAAGAGTCCGGCCGCATTGGAGCTGAGCCCGTTCAGGGCGCTGGCCGCCTGGCTCCGGCCAGGATCTCCATCGCCGCCGGGTGCCAACCGCGCCCTCAGCGCCTGCTCGATGTGATCTAGCTGGGGCAGTTCGCGGTAGGCGTCCTGGGCCACCGTGGCCCAGCGTCTGAGCGTCTCTTCGGCCTCGCGAAGGACCTCCTCGGGGGGGCCGGCGGACCCATAGTGAGTCAGGATCACCTGCTGCGGGCGGAGTTCCAGAAATCGATGCAGGGAGCCGACTGCCAACTCCAAGTCGAAGTCGTCGGGTGGGGTGGCCGGGCGAAGCGGGCCGGCCCCCGGCAGCCTGACCCCGACCGCGTCGCCGACCAACAGCACCCCGGAATCGGCCTCCAACACGCCGATGTGATGCTTGGCGTGCCCGGGCGAGTGGACCACGACCAGCTGCCGGCCCCGACCGAGGTCGACCAGGTCGCCGTCCTCGGCGGCGACCAGCCGGTCGGAATCGACCGCGGTCATCCGCCCGTAGAGCGAGTCCAGTCTGGCGCCATAGACCTGGGCGGAGGCGGCGATAAGCCGAGTGGGGTCGGCCAGATGGCGCAGTCCCTTGGGGTGGCAGAGGATCTGGGCCCGGGGGAATTGCTGGGCGATCTCGCCCACTGCGCCCGCGTGATCTAAGTGAATGTGGGTGAGGACAACCCAGGCGAGGTCATCGGGCCCAAGTCCGTGGCGGCTCAGTCCCTCGATGACCTGACCGACATCGCGCTGAGGGCCGGTTTCCACCAGGCAGGGTCGGTCCGCCTCGATCAAGAAGACCGAATTGACCTCCTCCCAGCCGCCCAGCAGGGTGTCGATCTGCCAGAGACCTTTGGTCACGAGCGTATCCACCGGCCCAACTCCCATGAATGCCTGCGAGCCTCTCCTCGCCCCCTCCCTCCACGCCGGACATTACCCGACCGGCTCAGTCAACTCTCAGTCCTTTCCGAGACTACTCCCAGTGGGGTCGGCTCTACTGGGGATCTGGCGCCCGGCGCCGAGCACTTGTTGAAGGAGCCTTCTTGTACTTCCGCTACTTGGGACGTGAACTGCGCCGCCGGGCGCGCTCGGCCAGTTTGGTGGCGATCGGGCTGGCCGTCGCGGTCGGTCTGGTGATCACCGTAACCGGGGCCGCCTCCGGGGTGAAGGTCGCGCAGGGACAGGTACTTCGCTCTCTCTACGGCGTCGGGACCGACATCACTGTCACCGAAGCGGCCGCCCCAGGGAGCGGCGGAGGCTTTCGCTTTGGCGGAGGACCACCAACTCGCAGCCAGGCGGGACAGAGCTTCAGCCGAGACCGCGTCAGCTCCGCCGGGGGACTGACCACGATCAGCGCCACCAAGGTCACCGCCGTCTCTAATCTCAAGGCGGTGGCGGCGGCGACCGGCACCCTGGATCTGAACTCGATCCACGTCACCGGGACCTTTGGAGGCGGCCCGCCTGGGTCCACTTCCGGGTCCAACTCGACGCATCCTTTCAGCGTTTCGAGCTTCACGGTCGCGGGGGTCAACCCGGCTGACCCTGGCGTCGGTCCCCTGAGCTCTGCCAATGTGACCGCGGGGGCCAAAGTGGTCTCGGCCTGGTTCAAGCGGGTGGAGAGCAGCCCGTCCGCCGGTAATCAATTGCTGGCCCTGGTCGATAGCAGCTATGCCAAGCAGAACTCGCTCAAGGCAGGCTCCGCGGTCACCATTGCCGGCACCAAGTTCACCGTGCTGGGGCTGGTGTCAACGTCCGCAACCGCCTCGGCCGAAGACATCTACGTGCCGCTCAGTGAAGCCCAGAAGCTGGCCAGCGACCCGGGCAAGGTGAACACGATCTTTGTCACCGCCTCAAGTGCCTCGGCCATCGCCACGGTTCAGACCGAAATCCAGCACCTACTCCCCAAAGCCACGGTCACGACCGCCGCCGATCTCGCCAATCAGGTCACCGGCTCGCTCAGCACCGCCTCCAGCCTCGCGACCTCCCTGGGGGTTTGGCTGGAGGTGCTGGTCCTGCTGGCCGCCTTCGGTTTAGCCGCGCTGCTCACGACCGCCTCGGTGAACCGACGGGTCCGAGAGTTCGGCACGCTCAAAGCGATGGGGTGGCACAGCCGCCGAATTGTCGGCCAAGTGCTGGGAGAGTCGGTGGTCCAGGGTTTGATCGGCGGAGCGCTGGGGATCGGGCTCGGAGTGCTGGGTGCATTTCTGGTCACCAAGCTCGCCCCCCCGCTGAGCGCGACGGTCGGTGCGGCCGGACTGGGGACGGGCCCAGCCGGCCCGTTTTTCGGGGGGTCCAGAAGCGGAAACGGGGTAACCCACCGGCCCTTCGCGCACACCTTCGCACCGGCGACCCACACCATCCCCCTGCACCTCACCGCCCCGCTCAGCCTGGGGATCCTGGGACTGGCCGTTGCCCTCGCGATCGCGGGGGGGCTCATCGCCGGAATCCTGGGGGGGTGGCGGGCAGCCCGTCTGCAGCCCGCCGAAGCTCTGCGACGGGCGGAGTGAAGGCATGAATTTTGGTTCCGCCTCGTCCGCCGCGGCGGCTGCAATGCTGCGCTGGGAGCAAGCCCATGTATGAGCTCACCAACATTTCCCGCGTCTATCAGAAGGGACGGGGGCGGGTGACCGCCCTCAAGGAGGTCAGTCTGGTACTCCAGGACGGTGAGTTCCTGACAGTTCAGGGGCCCACCGGCCACGGCAAGACCACCTTGCTCCTGCTCCTGGGCGCCCTCGACCGACCAACCAGCGGAAAGGTCAACTTTGACGGCCGCGACCTGGGGGCCTTGGCCGAGTCACAGCTGGTGGATGTGCGGGCTCAAAACTTCGGCTTCGTCTTCCAGAACTACAACCTGATG
>Ga0307374_10000196_pt1 | contig 112574 bp, 82 predicted proteins | sample OX3MG_FD_202532 | JGI IMG/M metagenome (GOLD analysis project Ga0307374, IMG submission 202532) | Soil microbial communities from Risofladan, Vaasa, Finland - OX-3 | ecosystem: Environmental > Terrestrial > Soil > Coastal area > Acid sulfate soil | place: Finland: Risofladan, Vaasa | collected...
TTGGACCGAATGGACCGAAAATCGAAACTGCAGCGTTACGAGAAATGGCTGCATCAGCTTGATTCAAGAGAGATAAGTGGCGCGCCCGGAGGGACTCGAACCCCCGACCCTCTGCTTAGAAGGCAGATGCACTGTCCAGCTGTGCTACGGGCGCGTCTTCATTGATTGTAAGATAGTTATGGCTTGGACCGCCACTGTTTTGAGGCTTTGACCGTCTGCGCAACGGGTAGACGCTCATGGTCGAGCAGTACCTCATGGTCGAGCAGTCGCCTGCCTCGTGAGTCGGCGGAATTGATGACGAGAATGTTCGACAGGCCCGCTCAGCGACTAGCGTCGACAGTTGCTTTCATTTCGAACTGCTTGATTTCGCCGTTGAGGAAAAGCTATGGCGATGGCTCGCCGAGCTAGTCCACGAACCGTGATCTGTGTCACAGCCACAAGCGGCGAATCGGAGCATCTTTCCAAGCTAATCTGAATCCGCCAATAAGTAATGCGGCCCTGCTGCCGTGTAACTCGTAGAAGGGATCGCACAGAATAGCCAACGTACCGTGGCGCTGGCCTGCTTACCTCTTCCCTACGGGCGAAGCGTACGGGGGAACAGCGATCGCCCGAGCATATGCGATAAGCGCGCGAATTTCCGTTTGGGTTAGCGTATTACTGTAGGGCGGCATCATGGCGGACTTTCCCATGGCGCTGCCTCCCTGCCCGATGACCTTCCCGAGATAGTCGTCACTGAGCGGATTCAGTGTCGCTCCATCGTTCCATAAGGGCGGAGAAGGAGTCACGTTGGAGCGATTGGATGGCCCAGCGGGCGTTTGGTCGGCGTGACACCAGACGCATTGCTGGTAAAAGATCCGCTTGCCTTGCGCTTGCTGATAATTCAGCGGAATGATCCGTTGCCCATCGTTCCAATCCGTTTCGTAGTCATAAGCATTTTCGAGCGCGCCGGCTTTTGCTGGGGCTGCAGTTTTACCACCGCAGCATGTAAGCAACGCAGATCCAAGGAGCGCAAAAAGGAGGAGCGCGCGCGCCCTCATTTGGCTCCTCCAGAGCTCGACGCGGTGACTGCCCTGCTTGCGGGGCCGCCTTGTTTCAATGCCAGCAAGTAGGCCGTCAGGTTCTGAATCTCCTGCTGGCTGAAAGATTCCTTCGGTTCAATCGTTCCGGGAACGAGCGCCTGCGGATTGCGAAGCCAGGCCTCGATCCAGCCCGGCGTCAGCCAGTTTCCCGCATCGCTCAGGCTTGGGCCCACATAACCGCCAGCGGATCCAATCGTGTGGCAGGACTGGCACTGAAACTTTTTCTCGTAAAGCTCCTTGCCTGCAGCCGCCATCGCTGGCGTGAATTCCTTGGGATCCAGCGTCTCATCTACGTCGGGACTTTGCATGGTGATCTCCAAGTAGTCGGCGATGACCCCTGCTTCCCGTTCCGACATATTGAACTGAGGCATGCGAAGAACAAGTGTAGGCCGCAGCGTTTGCGGGTTCTCCATGAACTGAATCAGCCATTGGCGGGTGGTTCGGCTGCCTTCGTAAGAAAGATCCGGCGCGAGCGTTCCGCCAAAACCGTTGAATTGGTGGCAGGCATAGCACTTGTACTGTTCGTAGAGCCTGCCGAATTCACCGGCGGGATGAAACTCCGGATGCGGGCGCGCGATGATAAGTGTTTCCATGCCGCGAGTGGCGGGAGGGCCGGTCAGACTGAGCAGCGCGGTCGTGATGTCGTCGAGGCTTTCCTGGTCCAGATGATACTGCGGCATGCGCCCCATGGGATTGACCGAAAGCGGATCGGAGATCTTTGCCTGTATGTAAGCGATGAGCGTGTTCGGAATTCTTGCGGCGCCAAAATCGAGCTGAGAAACATTACGCGCACCGAGAAAGGAAAGATCAGGTCCAAAATCCTCCTGTGGAGGAACACCTGCGATAGCGTGGCAGCTGGCGCAGCCTTTGTCGATGAACAAGCGGCGGCCTGCGGCGACCTCGGCGTCTGTAGGCGACCCCCAATGCGGCACGTCCGCGAGCAGGGATGGATCCGTTAGCTTTGTCTCCATATACTGCGTCACTTCGTAAAGATCGGTGTCCGACCATTCGTAGCGTGGCATCTGGCTGTGCCGTAAGTACTGTTGAGGGTTGCGAAGCCACTCCACTAGCCAGTCCGGATTGACCTTGCTGCCGATCTTGGTCAACTCCGGCCCAATGTCCCCGCCGATCAGGGTCGTTTCTCCGGCGCGCGTAACGGCCAGCGAATGGCACGTCGAACAAAACATCTGGCGGAAGCGCGCTTCACCCTGGTCGACAACATCCTTACGCTTTGACAGCGTCGCAACGACGCGCGGATCAAAACGATATGGCTGAATCGGACGGGCACGTTGTGCACTCAAGTAGGCGGAGAGATCACGCAATTCGACGTCGTTCAGCCGAAACGTCGGCATTTGCGGCTCGCCAGTATCGACACCGTCAACGGTCTGGTTGCCGTTAGCGTCCGTAAGCGTGCGAGGTTCCTTGAGCCATTTGTAGAGCCATTCGCGGCTGACTTTGGTGCCAATGTCGGTCAGGTCCGGGCCGAGCATTGCAGGACGGTCTACCCCTGCAATCTTGTGGCAGCCGATGCAATCGAATCGCGCGAGCAGCTCGCGTCCCCGGTCGAGTCGGGGCGCTTGAGGCAGATCGTCCTGATGACAGGTTCCGCAGGAGGCTTGAATAAATCGCCCCGGCAGGATCGGTTGTTCCCATGCGACAGTTGTTGCGTGGGCGGCCGCAACGTCAGTCGCCGATCCTTGCCCACGGTGACACACGACGCAGCCCCATGCTTCGGGGTCGTGCGGAATCACTGGATGAGCACGGAATGGCAGCGGTACCGCTGCGCCGGCGAGGGTAGGTTCGGCGATGCCCAAATGGCAGGTTGTGCAACGGTCTACCACTCCCAGCTGGGGAAGCCAGATTTGATGGATGCCTGTTGTCGCGCGCGCGCGAAGCGCCGCCGCGTCCGGCCGATTCCTAATAAACTTCGAGTATTGCCGCTGATAGTGACGCCACTCCCGAAAAAAATCCTTCGTGGGTGCCACGGCGAGCGAAATCGTTAGAATCAGGCTTGCCCAGGCGAAACGCCGCGCCGGATCGCCCAGGAAAATCTGCTGCAGCATGTTGAACACGCCTTGCTTGCGTTCTTGATTCACCAAGGCTTAATCCAGGTCCACCCTGGCCCCCGGAAAAATGTTCCGACGGAGGTCAACACCACTGCCTCCATCAGGAACCACGTCATGATCCAAAAGGAGAGTGGCTTGGCGCTTAGCCAACGGCGAAACCCTTCCTTGTGGCGTCCCTGGCTGGCCGCGGCCAGGAACATGAAAATTGCGATGACCCACACGGGAACCAGCGCATCCCACGCATCGAACCACACGAGGAGCACCGTAAGCGCGGCCACGATGACACCAAGGATGACCAACCGCTGTGATTTACGGTGTACCCAAAGATTTTCGTCCTTGATGTTCACATTGAAGAAAGGCACCACGATCAGGGCCACGATAATCAGCGTCGGCAGAATGATGCCGGCAACGAAAGGCGGAAAGTAATGCAGGAGTTCCTGCAGTCCGGTGAAATACCAGGGCGCCTTGGCCAGTTTTGGCGTCTGTTGCGGATCGGCGAGCAGTTCCAGTGGCGCATTCCACGTGAGGGCGATCCACACCAAAATGCTGGCGAGCAATTCGATGGCAATCGTTTCGCGGAACAACATTTCCCAGTACGGAAGCGATCTCCCCTCGCACACAGCCTGCGGCAGATCGGTTTCACGGCCCGGACTGGGATTGTCGTTCATGGCTTATTCGCAGGATGCTCGTGCTCGTCATACATTCCGCCGTCTTTGTGCAAACGCCACAAATGGACGGAGACAAGAAGGATCACGGCGAGCGGCAGAATGACCACATGCAGCACGTAGAAGCGAAGCAGCGCATTGGCGTTCACCGAATGCCCGCCCAAAAGGATAAAGCGCAGTTTTTCACCAATATATGGCGTGGACGAAATAATGCTCGATCCCACCGTCGTGCCCCAGTAAGAGAGCTGGTCCCACGGCAGCAGGTAGCCGGTATAGCTGGCCAGCAACGTCAGCAGCAGAAGGCACACCCCAACGACCCAGTTCAATTCGCGCGGAGGGCGGTACGCTCCGCGATAAAACACCTTTGCCATATGGGCGAATACCAGAAAAACCATGGCATGCGCCGACCAGCGATGAAGATTCCGCAGAAATACTCCGGAAGAGACGACGAATTGCAAATCCTTCATATCCAGGTAAGCCTGCGGAATAGAAGGATGGTAGTAGAGCATCAGGAGCAGGCCAGTCACGATTTGGATGGAGAAGCAGCCGAGAGTCAGTGCGCCCAAATACCACGATCGCCGAAAGCCGAGCTGTTGTTCGCGAACGCGCGCCGAGAAGATCTGCTTGAACTCGTCGCGCCAGCGCACCAGCGCATGAACCGGGTTCCGAATCGCCGCGCCTTCCCGAGCCGCGATTGGTTTCTGAAGGTTCAAGCCTGGATGTACTCGCTTTCTGGACGAATTTGGCTGGAACGGTCAACCACGATGTCCCCGCTGCTTGCAAGCCATGTCTTGAGCCACGGCAACGGGCGCGGCGCCGGCCCTCTAATCACCGTGCCATCTACCCGAAAATCGCTCCCATGGCAAGGGCACGCAATCACACCGGCATCCTGTTTCCACACGGTCATGCAGCCCAGGTGCGTGCAGACGGCGCTCATTGCGTAGAATCCCTTTGCCTCGTGCACAATGTAAATGCCAAAGCGCGGATCGAAGGTCACCGAGTTGGCGGGGAAGCGGTCAGGACGCCCAGCACTGACAACCGGTGAAGGCTCATACAGGACGTTTGGTGACAAGTACTGCACGGCAAATACGGTAGCCCCGGCACCAGCGAGGACGAGCGAGCCGGAGCCCAGTTTAATGAAGAACTGCCGCCGGCTCAGGAAGGCATTGTCGTCAACCCGTGCCGATTCCTTTTTCTTTTGCTCCTCTTTCATGCTCACCGGCTGTGCGGCTACTTCGTGACCGTCAATTTCAAATTCAGGCCTTCATTGCCGACTGTGATCGCTTGTGTCGTCGGCTTCCCGCCTTCGCTCCAGGTCCTCAGCGTATAGGTTCCCAGCGGAACGTTCTTGATCTCAAAAGCTCCGTCCTGCCCCGTAACCGCAAAATACGGCGACCCTGCCACCACCACATACCCCGACATTTCCGGGTGAACGTTACACAGCAAAGGAACAACTCCGAGATCGTTGAATTGAAATGATTTTTTCTCTCCCTTGGGCCACGTCCCCAAGTTGTGTGCCAATTTCTTGTTGCCACTGATCGACGGCCAATAAACGTTGTGGCCAATGGGATCACTGTTCAAAAAGTCCACCGTGGTTCCCTGCAGAACAACGATTACGTGCGGAACAAACATCATTTTATGCTGGTCCACGACGACGTGAGTTGCTGGTGCGTCGAAATGCTTCCCCGATACAGCGTCGATGTAGACGGCAATATCCTGCGCTGACCGCAGACCTTGCACGGTAACCGTTCCCTTAATGTCGCCTGCCCGGCTTGCCGGGACAAACACAAAGCCACTCGCCAGAAGCATGGTCATCACGCGGAGCATACTTTTTGTTTTCATGCATTCTCCCTTCGGTGCACTTCTCAAGAATTTCGCTGCCATCGATGTATCCTTAGAAAAGGAATCGCGCCACCAGGTACGTTGTGTTATTGCTACTTGCGTTGCGGCCGGCACCATCGTAGTTCGTCGCGGCGCCATTGTACCGCGTGTATCCCGTATATTGCAGGCCCAGCTGCAGGTTCTGCATGGGCCAGAATGAAATACTCGGAAGATAGCCGGCCGTCCTCGGATCGCCATTGGCGTTGCCCGTAACCGGCGCTTCTGGGTACAGCACCGGGTCGGGAGTCCCCGTGGTATTGAACCAGCCGATTGTCGCCGAGAATCGATTCCCGAAGTGGTATTCGGCATTGGCCAGCACCGTATTCAGGTGGTGGTTGACCAACGACGGGTTGGTCGCAGCCAAACTCGAATTTTCTCTAATATATGTACCGCGTAGCGAAACCACATCCTTTCTGAACAACGTGCGGTCCATCTGGAAGTCGACGGCCCAGTCCGTATAGTCATCTTCAAGACCCGTCACCGCCCCAGGGCTCGACCTCATATGCATCCCATAGGTGCCCACCTCGAACTCGGTCGTCGCCGACGATTGTTCCCAAGCGACGCGCCAGTACGGTGCAACTCCACGGATGTTGAATGTCGCTCCAGTTCCTGGATTCGGTTGAGGTCCACCGACGTGCTCAGATCGATAAATCGTTGTGTCCAAGTACAAATGGCCATTCCACATCGCGTAACCGCCGAGTCCTGCTACATCTTGCGCCAGCGAGCCGTCGATGATCGCAGCAGCAGTCGGAGACGGAGCTGAATCGCTGGCGATCCAAGGGAAGCCCCACGCTGGAGTATCGTTCCAGAGGTCTTCTACCGTTGGGTTGTTGTTCAGAGTCAGGCCGTAAACAAGCTCTTTGCCCTTCAGTTTTCTTGTATTCGCATACCGAATGTCCGTGTTGTCGCTCGTGAAATGATCGTCCTGAGTATCGTAGGTTACCTGCGCAAAGCTCCCAATATGGGTGGTCCAGGCTCCCGCTAGGAAAAGCGACATATCCTGAGGGAATTCGAAATTGCCGTTCTGCGTGCCCGGCTGAGGGGTTTTCAGGGCGGTAAGCGAAGTTTCCAGCATAACGGAAAGAGGCAGCGATGCAAGAAGGTCAAGCCCCGCATGCCGCTTGCTAGAGTTGTCTTTGACCGATTTGGTGTCTTCTCCCCTGTCTACATAACCGAGCAGCTTAAACCGCCGGCCCGCGGCATTCAGTTCCGGAGGCGTCGTATGGCAGCCGCTGCACGGCAACCCTGTCTGGCGCGCGTAGCTCGGTAGGGCCACAGCGCGAGGCGTCGTTTCCATCATCCCAACAGCCAGACCCGAAAGCACAAGCAAGCCCCCGAAGCCTAAAACAATTCTCTGTCCTTTCATCAAACCCTCCGCCAAGTGACGCGCGGTATTATGTAGCTTGCGCCATAGCAATTCTATGACAGAGATCACAGTGCGTCGTGACGTGTCTCCTTGTAGATAACACCTAACAGGTGCCCTGTCCTTCGATAGATATGCGTGCTTTTTGCTTCCTTTTAGATCGCGCGTCGACCCAAATACTGGGGCTAAAGACGAAAATCGTTTACACCGGCTTTGTGGATTTCACTCTCTAATCAACTTTCGGTAACACCAGCATCTCTCAGACTGACGGGCGTTGCCTTGGTCAGCTTTGGACCCTGCTCATTTGGTGCAGCAGTTGGTGCAGACATTTTGATCTCTCTAGAAATACAATGTCACTGCCCCGCAAGTGCAAGCCGCGTCTATTTTTCAAGATCGTACAACCGGAATCGTGGCTGAGACAATCTCGACGCCAGTCCTCTTTCCAACTGAGCTACCGCGCGTCGGCTACCTCAGATTCTAAATCATCTATCGCAGACAACGACACCATTTCGGAGGCCTTAGTTTTATCACGCATTCGGTTACCGATGTTTGATAAATCCGCCCGCATGCAGTTCGGCGATGGCTTGGCGTATTTCTTCCTGAGTGTTCATTACAATCGGGCCGTACCAGGCAACCGGCTCCTCAATCGGCTTTCCCGACACCAGCAGGAAGCGAATACCCTCATTACCGGCCTGAACCGTGATCTCATCGCCGCGATCGAAGAGCACCAGCGAGTGATTGCCGACATCGTAGACCGGTGCTGCCTCGGGGTGAATTACTTGATCGGTTAGCACTGCGCGGGGCTTCGACGCGTCACGGAATGTGCCTGAGCCTGCGAATACATAAGCAAAGGCATTGCGCGTGGTCTCTATTTTCAACCGCTTGCGCGCGCCGGCCGGGACGAAAACGTCGAGGTAATTCGGATCGGCTGCTACTCCTTCCACTGGACCCTTCTTGCCCCAGAATTCGCCGCAGATCACACGCACGCGCGTTCCATCGTCGTCCGCAACCTCAGGGATCACACTCGACGGAATGTCCTGATACCGCGGGTCCGTCATTTTGAGCGACGATGGCAGGTTAGCCCACAACTGGAAGCCGTGCATGCGCCCCTGCGGGTCACCCTTGGGCATCTCCTGATGCAGAATGCCGCTGCCGGCCGTCATCCATTGCACGTCGCCCGCGGTCATTTTGCCTTTGTTGCCCAAGCTGTCGCCATGCTCGACAGAGCCAGCGAGAACATATGTAATCGTCTCGATTCCGCGATGAGGATGCCATGGAAATCCGGCCAGATAGTCTTCCGGGTTATCATTCCGGAAGTCATCGAGCAGCAAGAAAGGATCGAAGTCCTTTGTTTTGCCGAAACCAAAAGCGCGTTCGAGCTTCACGCCTGCGCCCTCGATGGTGGGTTGCGTTTGAAGTACCTGTTTGACTGGTCGAAGCGACATACTGATTCTCCTTTGTGCGCAGAAAAGCGCAAACCTTGCTTTACACCACCGGCGCCCAGTTCAGGCCTTCACGAACTGGAGGTCGAGGGTAATGGTCACTTCGTCGCCGACGAGAATGCCTCCGGTTTCGAGGGCGGTGTTCCACGTCAGGCCGAAGTCTTTGCGGTTGATCTTTGTGGTCGCCGAAAGCCCAAGCCGGGTGTTGCCCCAAGGGTCTTTGGCGGGGGCGGAGGGCCCTTCAACTATAAAGACCGCCGTGCGGCTGATGCCATGGATCGTCAGATCGCCCTTCACTTCCAATTCACGCTCGTTGTTGCGGGTCACGCGGGTGGACTTGAACGAAAGGGTCGGGAATTTCTCCACGTCAAAGAAGTCAGCGCTTTTGAGATGCGCATCGCGCCGTGGTTCGCGGGTATCGACCGAGGCGGCCTCGATCGAGGCCTCGACGCTTGAGTTGGTTACGTCGGCATCGTCCAGGCTGAGCGAGCCTTTGATCCCGGAGAATTGCCCTTTCACATTAGAGATCATCATGTGCTTGACCTTGAACTCCGCGCCCGAGTGGACCGGGTCAATGTTCCAGGTCGTGATTTGCGGTAAAACCGATGTATTCATTGTAGTCATCCTCGCTTTCCAGCCGAATTAGATGTGTCAAAACGTTATTCGTTGCAACGACTACATGACCAAAAAAAAATCAGCCTCCGCCCCGCGCCGCGCTCAGCAGCTCGGCGAGCTCTTGCAGACGTCCGCGGCCGAGGTGCCCTAATTGCTTGCGATGCCCTTCCTGCACTGGCCCGTCGAGTTGGGCAAGAAGCCTGAGACCTTCGGGCGTGACCCGCGTGAGCACCATTCGGCGGTCTTTCGTTTCCCGGCAGCGCGAGATCAGCCCTCGTTTCTCCATGCGGTCGAGAAGGCGTGTAATGTCCGGGTCCCGCGTAATCATCCGGTTGGCAATCTCTCCGCACGGGAGCCCGTCTCCCGAACCACGCAGGATCCGGAGTACGTTGTACTGCGTCGGAGAAAGGTGGCGGCTCCTGAGCACGTGGACCATGCGGCGCGTTAATATATCCGAAGTGCGCAGTAGATCGAGGAACACCGCCTCCTCCAAACCGCCGGCTTGCCGCCGCCCCCCGCGCCCGAAATGACGTGCTTTTGCCACGAATCAATACTACTTGTTATAACGAATGTTGTCAAGACGCAGATGTGACCTGCCAGGAGAGTCCCGACGACATCCACTCGTCGTCGGCGCGTTGGCACCAATAGTTGGCCGATTTAGAATTTATCTCTTGAGGGTCGGAAGAATTGATAATTTCAATTGATATTTTGTCGACGAAAGATAGATTATAGTTATGCAGCACAATTACTATGAGTAACGAGTGTCTCGTTTCGCAGAATAGTGCCCGTGTGTTCGGGTGCGCTGACTTCCTCGGCGACAGCGCGATTCACGTTCCGCCCAGACTCTAGCACTGGCGCGCGGCCCTAGGAATTCGCCTCCGTTTGCAGTATCTTCAAAGTATTGGCAGCCGACCTCGGAGGGACGCATGGCCGACGACAAATGCGAGAGTCCGCAGCAGGCGTCACCCGCGACGCAACCCGCGGCGGAAGGCGCGCACATGGTGAAGTGCGTGAAGTTTGGGCGCGAAATGCCCGGCCTAGACCGTCCGCCCTGGAAGGGCGAACTCGGCAAGCGGATCTACGAGAACGTGTCTAAAGAGGGATGGAAGATGTGGATCGAGCACTCGAAAATGATCATGAATGAGTACCGGCTGAACCCTCTTGACCCTCAATCACAGAAAATTATCGCCGAGCAGATGGAAAATTTCTTCTTTGGCGAAGGCGCGCAATTGCCTCCCGGCTTCGTTGCACAGAAATCGAAAAGCTAGCAGGCGGATTCCATCTCCGGCCTACGCGGAAATTCTTCCTGTGATGGGGTGTTCCACCGGCAAGCGGGGAGAAAATTCAAAAAACAATTTGGCGTGCGCCCCACGAAGCGCTGCTTCAGCCTTATTTGGCGTCTCCGCGCGCGCGAAGATGAAGCCGAGATAGCTCGAGCCCTCCGGCCAGGCCGCGACGTAATCTTTTAACCGGGCCGTGATATGCATCTCCGTGACACTTGGAACGCGCTCCGCGTCTTCGAGACCTTCGACGCGCTCGAAAATTCCACTGCGCGGCACCGGAATCATCATCACACCAGACGCGTCCGGCTCGCGCTCGACGTTTGTGCCGCCAAGCCCTAGCGCGTGGCGCAGCAAAAGCTCCTCAAGCGAAATTCGCTGCGGCCCGAAACGGAGCGCTCGCGAACACAGGCCGCCAATCGGGCGCGGCGCGATTTCGAGAACCCACGGACCTCGCTCGTTCATCCTCAATTCCGCGTGCACAGGGCCATGCGTCAGTCCGAGAGCGCGGACGGCGTGCACAGCACAATCACACACCGTAGATTGCTGCGCGCCCGTCAAACGCGATGGCGTAACGTAAATTGTCTCTTCGAAATACGGACCTTCGAGGGGATCGGGCTTATCGAACATGGCGAGAATTCTCAAACTCCCTTGATCGAGCAAGCCTTCTACCGCGACTTCCCTTCCCGGAATGTATTCTTCAATCAGCAAACGATCGATGCCTGGTTCGCGCGTCACCTGGATTTCCGGGGACTGGAGGAGCGCCCGGATGCGCGACGCCGCGGCACGGAATTGCCTTTCGTTGTCCGCGCGGATCACGCCCTGGCTTGCCGCGAGTGAAAGCGGCTTTACAACACACGGAAATTTGATTTGCGCCATGATAGTTTCGACGGGTTCATTGAGGGCAAGTGACAAGAATTCGGGAACTGGCAGGCCCGCGGCGTGAAGTGTTTCGCGCTGCGCCAGTTTGCTGCGGCAACGTTCGACAGCTTCCGGCGCATTACCGGAAATGCCCAAAGCGCGCGCGGCGTAGGCCGCTGTCGGCGTCGGGCGGTCACCCAACGCGAGAATCGCATCGGGCGGATCGCTCGCAAATCGCTGGACGATTTCTTTGGCGGCGTCCTGCGGCTTTTCGAAGTGCAGCGGCACAGCGCCGTCGCTCCAGGGATCGTCGAGTTTGTGGCAGCGATCCGTGGCGAAATGCACTTCGACGCCGAGAACTTCCGCAGCGTCAGCGAATCCGCGCGTCTGGTACCCCAGCTTGCTTGCCAGAATCAGCAATTTTTTGCGCGCAATATTCATTAAATAAATCCGTCCGTCTGGCGAATCGATTTCCTGGCATCCGCGATAGGGGCCAACTGGTCCCCGGTGGGCTCGGCTCAACAATACCAGGGCTCGGTGAGATGCGGGATCGCGGCGCGCGAAATCATAGGCGGCTGCTTCGGAAGCGCTGGCGCTCCTGCGGCGCGCCGAGCCGCCGTTTCGATGCGCTCAAAGATGCGCGAACGGGACTGGTTCAATTTCTCGCCTGCGTGAACGATTTGCTGCAATTCCTGAGACAGTGTATCGACGCGAGGATCGGAATGTTTCCACGGATAGACCATCGCGGATTCGTCGAACCGCGTCGCAAGGGCGCGCACTTCGCTTAATTCAAGCAGGCGCGAACCGGAGGGGATTAATAGTCGGATGGCAAGCTGGATCGGCGCGACATTTTCGACCAGGCCGTTTTCGCGCAGCGCTTCCAAAAGGTCCAAGTAGCTTTCGAGGCTCGTCCAGGGCGTAAAGGGCAAAAACGTGGGCTGCAAGGTCAGACCAATTTCTTGGAAGCGGCGGACGACGTCCAAAAAATCGGCGCGCGTATGATGCTTATCGAGTTTTTCGAGGACTACGTCGTCGACTGATTCGACAGCGCTCGTAACAAATAGGCATCCTGTCTGGCGCAGCATCGGCAAGAATTCGGAATGCCTCAGCAGATGCTCGATCTTGATTGTCGCGTCATACGTGATTTGCGGAAATTCATTGTGCAGGACCTTGACGAGAGGAATTGCGTGGCCGATGCCGTTGAAAAAATCAGGATCGCCGAAGGTGATGTGTTGCGCGCCGGTGGCAATTTGCTGGCGAATGTCGGCAAGTACGACATCGCGGTCCACGACGCGAAAAACACCTTTATATACGGGCACAATGGGACAGTGGCGGCAAAGATGTTTGCACCCGCGGCTCGCTTCCGTGTAACCGACCGTTCGTTTTTCGCCGTCCGGCAGCGCCAGCCGCGCGTATTGATCCAGCGCGAGGAGTCCCGTGCGATCCGGGACCACGAACTTTTGTCTGGCGAGCGATATGACTGGTTCGGATTGCGGATCCGCACCGCGGCCGGCTGCGATTCTCTTCGCGAGATCCGTCAACCCTTGCTCGAATTCGCCGCCGAGAATTGTCTGCACGCCCAGCGCGCGAAGCCACGGCTCATTCACCGGCGCGTAAAGACCATAAAAACAAATATGCGCATCAGGATTACGTTCGCGAATTGTTTTTAGGAGTTCGGCAGCGAGGCGCGTCGCGGTGTGCATCGGAACGTAAAATGCGATAAGCGCGGCGCCGCGGATTGCTTCCTCGCGGAATGGTTCACGTGACAGATCGAGACACGCGACTTCTGCCCCGCTCCGGCGCAACCACGCCGCAGGAGAAGCTAGCCCAAATGGCTGCCGCCCCAACTCGTACGTCGAAATGAGCACAATGTTCATGGCTGCCGGCGATTCTCAAATTATGGCATGCGCGGAGAGGAGTCACAAACCTGAGTGCTGGCCGAGAAACACTAAAATCCAGAAAGTACAATCGCACGATTGCGCTATCATAGAGCGTTCCGGAGAGGAGTCGAAAGAGCGCCATGGGTTTCGTTTCGAAGAACTCATTCAACACGCGTTCCACACTGAAAGTCGGCAGCGAATCTTTTGAGATTTACCGCCTGGAGCCCATCGAACGTTCCGGCGCAGGAAGAATTTCGCACCTGCCATTTTCAATGAAAATCCTGCTCGAGAATTTGCTGCGGCAGGAAGACGGTCAATTCGTGCATGCGAATGATGTTCGCGCGGTGGCGAACTGGGAGCCAACCGCGGAGCCGTCGAAGGAAATCTCGTTTCTGCCCGCGCGCGTGCTGTTGCAGGATTTCACGGGCGTTCCGGCAATCGTGGACCTCGCAGCGATGCGCCAAGCGATGAGCAAGCTCGGCGGCGACCCAAAAAAAATCAATCCGCTGTTTCCGGCGGAACTCGTCATCGACCATTCCGTGCAGGTGGACCAATTCGGCACGGCACAATCGTTCGCTTTTAATGCCGAACTCGAATTCATGCGCAATATCGAACGCTATGCGCTGCTTCGATGGGGACAGAACAGCTTTTGCAACTTCAAAGTTGTGCCGCCGGATACCGGAATATGCCATCAGGTAAATCTGGAGTATTTGTCGCGCGTCGTTTTCCGCAGGGAAGCGGATGGCAAGCAGTGGGCATATCCCGATTCGTTGGTGGGCACTGACTCACACACAACGATGGTTAACGGCCTGGGCGTGTTCGGCTGGGGAGTCGGCGGAATCGAAGCGGAGGCGGCGATGCTAGGCCAGCCACTTTCGATGCTGATTCCGCAGGTGGTCGGATTCAAATTGCACGGGCGCTTGCACGAGGGCGCGACGGCAACGGATCTTGTTCTTACCGTAACCGAGATGTTGCGCAAGAAGGGTGTAGTCGGAAAATTTGTCGAGTTCTATGGCGCTGGCCTTTCGAACCTTACGCTTCCCGACCGCGCCACAATAGGCAACATGGCGCCGGAGTATGGCGCGACGATGGGCTTCTTCCCTGTCGATGCGGAGACGCTCGCTTATTTGCGCTTTACCGCGCGCGATGAGGCTCAGGTGAAACTCGTCGAAGCCTACGCAAAGGAACAAGGGCTTTTCCGCACCGACGCGACGCCCGACCCCGAATTTTCCGACAAGCTGGAACTGAATCTCGGCGATGTGGTGCCGACGATTGCGGGACCGAAGCGGCCGCAGGACAAAGTGCCGCTGACACAAGCGAAAACGGTGTTTGAAAAATCGCTGACTGGCCCGGCGAAGCGCACGAACGTGCAAAGCAATGGCGATCGCTTCGAACTTCACGATGGCTCCGTCGTAATCGCGGCCATCACAAGCTGCACAAATACTTCGAATCCGTCACTGATGCTCGGCGCAGGGATCTTGGCAAAAAAAGCCGTGGGGCGCGGATTGAAATCGAAGCCCTGGGTAAAGACCAGCTTGGCTCCGGGTTCGATGGTCGTCAGCGATTATCTGAAGAAGGCCGGGCTGATGCATTTTTTGGAAGAGCTGCGCTTCCATCTGGTGGGCTACGGCTGCACGACGTGTATCGGGAACAGCGGGCCCTTGCCGGAAGCTATCGGGAAAGCCATAAAGGAAAGCGATCTGGTAGCCGTTTCGGTTCTCAGCGGGAACCGCAATTTCGAAGGACGCATTAACCCCTATTGCCGCGCGAACTATCTGGCATCGCCGCCGCTGGTTGTTGCGTACGCGCTTGCGGGCCGCATGGATTTTGATATGGAAAAAGAACCGCTGGGTAAGGACAAAGCCGGCAAGCCGGTCTATCTGCGCGATATTTGGCCGACTCCGCAAGAAGTGGAAACACTGATGCGCTCGTCCGTTTCGAGCGACATGTTCCGCAAGGAATATGCGGACGTTTACACCGGCGACAATCGCTGGCGCTCATTGCCAGTTCCCGAAGGCGACCTCTACGCATGGGACGCGAAATCGACTTACATCAAGTTGCCGCCATTTTTCGACGGGATGCCGGTGAAGCCCGGACCGCTGGAGGATCTACGCGGCATGCGCGTGCTCGCGCTGCTCGGCGACAGCGTGACGACCGACCATATTTCTCCCGCGGGCTCGATTCCCGCGGACAGCCCGGCGGGGAAATATTTGATCGCCAATGGCGTGCAGCCCAAAGATTTCAATTCCTACGGAGCGCGCCGCGGCAATCATGAAGTGATGATGCGCGGAACATTCGCGAATATCCGGTTGCGGAACCAACTCGCGCCGGGAACCGAGGGCGGTTGGACGCTGCATCAACCAAGCGGCGAGAAGCTGACGATTTTTGATGCGGCGGAAAAATACCGCGCCGAAAATGTGCCGCTGCTCGTGATCGCGGGGAAGGAATATGGCGCCGGGTCATCGCGCGACTGGGCGGCGAAAGGCACGCTGTTGCTGGGAGCGCGCGCGGTGCTCGCCGAAAGCTTCGAGCGCATTCACCGCAGCAATTTGATTGGCATGGGAGTGCTGCCGCTCGAATTCAAGGAAGGGGAAACGGCCAAATCGCTGGGCTTGACGGGCCAGGAACTATTCGAGGTCGACGGTCTCGCAGAGCAATTCAAACCGCGAAAAACGCTTCGCGTGCGCGCTCGAGACGCCGCCGGAAAAGAGAAAACATTCTCCGCGGTCGCACGTATCGACACACCGGTCGAAGTCACGTATTTCCAGCACGGCGGAATTTTGCAGTACGTCCTGCGCCAGATGTCGTAGTTGCCGATAGTATTAATCCGCAAGATCAGAAAAACCAAAAATACAAAACTTTGCGTCTTTGACAAAGCCAGCCGGCAGGGGCGTGCACTAAGCCGTCCCGGCAACAACGCTATGGCCCAGTAACTGTAATTGTTTGTTGCTGAGCGGCTGCGCTCAATCCTCCACCCGGCGCTTGGTTATAAACGTCGACTGCCACGGTGACGCTGTTATTGTTTGGAGGGGGCAGCGTGGTGTTGTTACTGCCTACACCTCCACAACCTCCGATCAATAGCAGCACAAGAACTGAGGTGAACGTAGCGCCGAGGACTAACCGGCGCTTTCGCGGCACTGCGACGAAAAATAAAATGCCGATGATCGCTGCACAAAGCGCCGCCAGCAACCAGAAAGCACCTGGCTCCTTGGATATAGGAGTGCCCGGAGCAACCGGAACCATCCTTGCAAGGGACGACGATAGCAAACTGGCCGGAACAGTCACGGTGAATGACGTGCTCGTGCCGCCGGCTAATTGGGGCAACGCCGTGCTCACGCCGTTGTTGACGCCCGTCGACTGCGGCGTCCAGATTACTTCCGAATTCGAATTGAAGTTCGAACCCTTTACCGTGAGTGTGATATCGGCGCCTGTGTTGGCGGTGGTCGGCGAAATTGAGGTGAGCGTCGGCACGGGGCCTTCGATACTAAAGTTCAGCGGCGAAGTGTTTACGGTGGCGATACTCACGGGGACGACGGCTGAAGTCGCGATTGCTGTGGCCGGAACCGTCACGGTAACTTGAGAGCCGCTCCCTGATCCAGTTAACGCCGTACTGCCAAAGTTTACGGTTGGATTGCTCGGCAAGCCTTGTCCGGTAAGCGTTAAGGTAATGCTCTGAGAACCGGCGGTAGTGCTCGTCGGTGAAATTCCCGTGAGTGCGGATGCGGGAAGTCCGGGCAATTGCAAATCCCAATCGCCGCGGCCGTGCGTGCCGACGCGCAGCAGCCGTGCCGCATTACTCAGCTTGAGCGAGGTACACTCGACATGCGGCAGCCCACTCGCCAACTCGGACCATGATGTTCCTCCGGTCGTCGTTACGAAAACGCCCACGTCGGTTGCGACATAGAGCGTATTGTTCGTCAGGTCGTTCGGATCAACCACGATATCGTTCACCGGCGTATCAGGCAAATTGCCTGTGATATTAGTCCAGGCGCTTCCGCCATTGGTGGTCACGAAGACGTGACCTAAATTATCGCAACCAGAACATGAGGAAAACCCGGAGAAGGTCGCGAATGCAGTCGTCGAGAGCGTTGGACTGGCAACGACTTGAGTCACGGTGCGCCCCGGCAATCCAGTGTCAATTTCCGAGAACGTGGGCGATGACCCAGTGGCATTTGTAGAAACCCAAACCGCTCCCGTGTCCGCGCCAGCGTAAATAGTGCCTGACGCGTTCGGCGCGACGGACAGAGTCGTAACAACGCAAATCCCGCCTCCGCAGTTTGGATTCGACGCATTCGCCACTCCTCTAAGGTCAGACGAAATAGGATTCCAGGAAAGTCCTCCATTTGTGGACTGCCACACGCGATAGGTGCCGAAATAGACGTTCTGTGGAGCGGAAGGGTCCAGGACGAGCGGCGGAACGAAGTTCGCGTTGTCGTTGTCGATCGTCGGAGTATCGAGAGCAATCCAATTCACGCCATTTCCAACTCCCGTTCCGTCCTCCTGATTTTTTAACAGGGTTCCAATCTGCCCAATCGCTTCGCACGTGGTGTAGACCGTACTCGGCGTGCTGGGATCGATCGCCGTCCACGCGCCGTCACCGCAAGCTGCCGTGTCTGCCCAACTCAATTGGCCCGTGAACATCTGCGTCCCATTGTCTTGCGCGCCCGCGAAACCAATTTCCGGATTCGACGGATCGATGGAGTTGCCGGGATAGAATTGTGTGAGGCTTAAAGTATTATTCAGGTTCGTCCAACTCTGCGCGCCGGGCCCACCGGCCACATTGGTGGAACTCCATACCCCGCCGTCGTTCCCAATATAAAAATGGCCGCCGGGTGCAAAAGCGAATGCGTGCGTATCGACGTGGATAAATGTTCCGCTGGAATTGTCGCAGGAAACGTCAGCCCAGTTCTGGCCTCCGTCAATGGACTCGATTACGGCTGAGATACCTTGATTCGCGGGAATATTGCCACAAGGCTGCGAAAGCGAGTTACCGCTGCTATCTCTGCCTATCGCCGCCGGGCCTCCGCCGAGGAACATTACATTTGCATTCGTGGGGCTGATCGCAGCAGCCATGTCGTAAAAGCATTGGTCATTGCAAAAAGCCGCCGGGCCACTCAAGGACGTGAAGGTCTGCCCGCCATTGGTGCTCTTAAAAACTCCGAGAAGATCGGCCGAACTGCCTAAATTACCGGATATGTTAGCGATGGAAACGATTAATTCCGTGGTCGAGGGGTTGCCCTGCGTCGAGGAAGGCCCGACGGCGATTGAGATGCGGCCATAATTGCTCGTGCTTAGGCCAGCCGTCTGTACAGCGGTATCCAGACCGCCCAGCCGAGACCAAGTCGCTCCACTATCAGTGGAGACATAGACGCCGTTATCCAGTTCTTCATCGCCGGCCGCGCCACACGTGCTGCTCGCGCAAAAGGGGATGCCCAGCGCCGCATAAGCGGTCTTACCCGTGGCGTCGTTCGGGTCGAATGTAACGCCCGTGCCGAAGTCAAAAGGCACGGGAGAACTGCTGTTGGGAAAAACAGGGGCCGTGCCCCAAGTCTGGCCGCCGTCGGCGGAACGCCAGATGCCGGAATGAACGGCGCTGCTCACTCCCTCAATCGCCGCGAGAACCACTTGCGACGATCCCGTCGTTGCCGGATCAACGGAAATGGCGCCAATAAACGGGCCGGCCGCGTTGCTATTCTGTGGAGTGATGACGGAAGGCGTGCCGCTTGTTACACTCACGAAGGTATTATCTTTAGCCCATGTCGCGCCGCCATCGTGTGAAGTCAACACGCCAGCGCCATAGAAGCTGTCGAAAGCAAAATTCTCTTCGCCGGTGCCGTAATAGATCGCGCCGGTATGGCCGCCTGTGCAGTCGCCCATCACCGGATCGACAGCCAACGAGCCGCTCGAAATCGACAGTTGGCTATCCGTCATGGGAGTCCAGTTCGTGCCGCCGTTGGTCGTCTTCCACACGCCGCCCTGCGCGGCACCCAGGTAAATCGTGTTCCCCGATTGATCGCACGGATCGACAGCCAGGGCATTGACGCGCCCCGAAACGTTACCGAAAAAAGAGCTCGCGGTCGGCTGCGGACCAATCGGTGTCCAGGTGGTAGCGTTCGGCGTAATATTCTGGAAACTTGGGACTCGTTCGCTAGCCGCCGCCGCGAATCGATCCATGAAAACGCCATTCGTTCGGCGCATCTGCTCGACTTGTTGGAAAGCTTTCAAGCGCGCTTCAGCGGGAATATGCCCAAGAGGGTATGCGCGCTGATGAAAAAACCAATCGGCGCGTTTGCGAATCTGGAGAGCGGAATCGTGTTCATGCTCGCCCTCCGCGCGAGTGCGATTGGATTGTCCGACGAGGGGCAGAATTGAGCCCGCGAGAAGCAGCGCAGCTATCGTCAGGCTGACGCCGAAACGATGGCTTGCAGCAAAACGCACGACTGCCGCGAACCCAGATTTGGCGCGGCGCAAATCGCTATTGTCTGAAAACACGGACTTCCTCCTGAGGGGCTCAATGAATGAAATTCCAAAATGCAACTTTCCAACGCTCGTTGCAATGCCGAAAACGATTCGGCGTGATACTAGACAACCCCTCCACCCAAGAGGAAGCCTTCCCCGAAAAATTCAAGTCGCTCCGCTTAGATGCAAGATATTGGGTTTTGGATATCATGGGAGGTCGTGCGGCAATAGAGCGAAATTGTGGTGGCAATCCCCGCCCGAAACGATCATTGGGCGCCGGGCACCTTTGTGTTGCTAAGTCGCTAGGAGCTGGCTTAGCAGGTGGAGTCCGGTGGTGAAGGGGCTGGAATGCGCGACGGGGTGTCCGTTAGTGGGACGCCGGAGTCCCACTATCGCCCGCGCGCCAGTGAAAGTTTTGGTATATAATGTCTGTAATTCACACGCGCTAAATGATTTAATTGCCTACCACCAAACGGTATCCGAATTGCGGTCATGGTAGGCGAGGAGAATTGACTTGGATATTGTCCGGCCCGACGCAAAACGGAAAAAGCGAATCCGCCGAATCATATATATTTCCGTTATTCTGATTCTGCTGCCACTGGTGACATATGGACTTTCAAGGCTGAAACCGGCACCTCCGTCGGTGGACGGCTCGGTCATTTGGGCAGGAGACTCTGGAACCGTTAAGCGCGGAGATATGACGATCGAAGTTCGCGGGCTCGGGACGCTGGTGCCGGAAACCACGCTGATCATTCCGGCAATTACTGAGGGAAGGGTCGAAAAGCGGCTGATGCTGGCTGGCACGAAAGTGAAAGCCAATACCGTCATCCTGGTCCTCAGCAATCCTCAACTCGAACAGCAATATTTGGGCGCAAAATTCCAGCTGATATCCGCGCAAGCCCAGTACAGCAACTTAAAAGCGCAATTGGAAAATCAGCTGATGGCTTTGCGTTCGACCGACGCCGGAGTGCGTTCGGCCTATCACGTGGCACAAATGCAAGCGGACGCCGACGAGGCCCTTTACAAGCAAGGTGTGGGGCCAAAGATCAACTTCGACAAATCTCTGGTCGCGGCCACGGAATTGAAAGCGCAGAACGACCTGGCCCAGAAGCAGGTCGACACGTTCGCGGCCTCCGTGCAAGAACAAATGGCGGTGCAGCAAGCCACGATTGATCAGGACAAGGCGCAGGAGCAGCTCTATGCACACCAAGTCGACCAATTGAACGTACGGCCCGGTATCGACGGCGTACTTCAGGAACTTCCGGTGGAAGTGGGCCAGGAGGTTACTCCCGGAACTGAACTCGCGAAGGTTGCGCAGCCGTCCCAATTGAAAGCTCAACTACAGATCGCGGAGACGCAAGCACGGGATATCCAACTCAACCAGACAGCGTCGGTTGATACGCATAATGGCATCATTCCGGGCCACGTGATTCGCATCGATCCTGCCGTGGTCAACGGCACCCGCACTGTGGACGTGCACTTGGATGGCGCGCTGCCTGAGGGCGCGGTGCCAAATCTCAGCGTCGAGGGCACGGTTCTGATTGAGAAATTGACGAACGTCTTATATATGGGGCGTCCCGTGCACGGCGACTCAAACAGCACGGTCGGTCTGTTCAAGGAAATCGATGGGGGCAAAGAGGCCGTGCGTGTTAACGTTCAGATTGGTAAAGCGTCGGTAAGTACAGTACAAATCCTGAAAGGACTGAATGTGGGAGACGTGGTAATCCTCTCCGACATGTCTGCCTACGATAATTTCGATCGTGTCCGGATCAACTAGGTCCTAAGATATCTGCTGATGAAGGAGCGCGAATGGACAGCACGACAAAAGCACTGATTCACCTCGATGGCGTGACCAAGGTGTTTTTCACAGACGAAATCGAAACCCACGCTCTCGCGGGCGTTCATCTGGAAATCAAAGTGGGAGAATTCCTGTCGATCGCCGGTCCTTCCGGCTGCGGCAAATCCACTTTGCTTTCGATTCTCGGGCTTCTCGATTCGCCGACCGACGGCGCCTATACGCTGAATAATCAGCCTGTGGCGAACCTGTCGCTGTCGGACCGCACCAGGATCCGCAACCGCGAGATCGGTTTCATCTTCCAGGCGTTCAATTTGATTGGCGACCTCACCGTCTTCGAGAACGTCGAGCTTCCGCTCACTTACCGAAGCATGGCATCCGCGGAGCGCAAGCAGCGCGTGCAGCAGGTACTCGAACGCGTCGGCATGGCTCACCGGATGAAGCACTACCCGTCGCAACTCTCCGGCGGTCAACAACAGCGCGTCGCTGTGGCGCGTGCGCTCGTCGGCCAGCCCTCCATCCTGCTGGCGGACGAACCGACCGGGAACTTGGATTCGAAAAACAGCGAAGCGGTGATGGACCTCCTCCGGCAGTTGCACGGCGAGGGTGCGACGATTTGCATGGTCACGCACGACCCTCGATTCGCGAGCGTCGCTGACCGCTCCATTCATCTGTTTGACGGCCGCATCGTCGAGGAAACGGTCCACGCACGCACGCAGGCCGTTTAGCTAAAACGTTAGTAAACTTTCTTCTCCCGGCTGTTTTTTGAACGGTCGGGGTGTGTTCGCATGAATTCGCAGGGGGCGAGAGCATGAACACTTTCTGGCAAGACCTGCGTTTCGGTATTCGAACGCTAGCAAAAAACCCGGGCTTCGCCTTTGTTGCTATTTTGACTCTGGCGCTCGGCATCGGAGCATCCACGGCCATTTTCTCAGTCGTGGATGCCGTGCTGCTTCGCCCGCTTCCTTATCCCAAGGCGCAGCAAATCGTAACGGTATGGGAGCAGGAGGCGCGCGGTCATCGAGCGCATCTGGCCGATCCGAATTTCCTGGATTTTCGCGCGCAAAACCGCACGCTGCGCGGACTGGCGACATTCGCTTCTGGACCGGACTCCATTTCCGGAGGCAGCGTACCTGCCCGTGTGAATATCGCCGCTGTTTCTCAGGATTTTTTCAAAGTGATGGGCGTCGAGCCTTTTCGAGGGCGCGAGTTCACGCCCGGTGAACTGGTTGTCCACGGCGCGCCAGCGATGATCGTAAGCTACAACTATTGGCGGCAATTTCTCGGCGGCACGAATGACCTATCGCAGGTCCGATTATCAATGGATCAGACATCTTATTCGGTGATTGGGGTGATGCCGCAAGGGTTCGATTTTCCTCACGGCGTGTCGGCATGGGTGGCGAGGGAGCGTTCGGGCTGGTCTACCAGCCGGACTTCGCATAATGGAGAAGGCATTGGGCGTCTGCGCGACGGAGTAACGATTGAGCAGGCACGGGCAAATCTGGACACCATCGCGCGCCGAATTCACGCGGAGTATGGGAAAAAGGAAATCTCTGACTATTTTCTGACAGATGCCGCGGTGATTCCGTTGGCGGAGGAAATGGTTGCAAATGTCCGCGGAGCGCTGCTCACGCTCTTCGGCGCGGTCATTCTGCTGTTTCTTGTTGCATGCGCAAACGTCGCGGGATTATTGCTGGCACGCACGGCGGCGCGGCGCAAAGAATTGGCGGTGCGCGCGGCCCTGGGAGCCGGCCGCGGGAGGCTCATACAGCAATTGCTTGCCGAATCTCTGGCGCTGGCCTTCGCAGGTGGGCTGCTGGGAATTTTGATTGCGCTGTGGACCACGAATTTGCTTCCGGCGATCCTTCCGGCAAATTTGCCGCGACAGCAGGGCATCGCCGTCAATACGACCGTGCTTTTGTTCACGCTCGCCGCCACTGTCATTGTTGCGGTTGGCCTGGGGCTGTTCGCTGCATGGCGCGCGGGCACCGTGGATTTGAACGACGCGCTGAGCGCCGGTTCACGAGGTTACAGCAGCGGCAGCCAGAAAGCGCGCAGCGCGCTGGTAATAGGAGAGATTGCCGCGACGCTGATGTTGCTCGTGGGCGCGGGACTGTTGGGGCGCAGCTTTTTGCGGTTGATTTCGGTGAGCCCCGGATTCAGCGGGCAGAATCTGCTTGTCATGAAGTTTTCGCCACCGTTGTCTGATGCACAGATGAATTTTAAGGTAAGCTCGGCGCAGATCGCGCGGCAGACTCAGTTCCTTGACGACGCTCTGACGCGGATTCGGGCGATTCCCGGAGTTGAATCGGCGGGGGTGACCGGCGCGCTTCCCATCGCGGACGCGGAAGGGTTCCCAGACGGCGGATTTTTGATTCTCAACGGCCAGCCGTTTCCCAAAAATGATCATGACTGGGACCTCCTCGCACGAAATCCCAAGCAGACCGGCGAGGCGGATTACGCTGTCGCGAGCGGCGGATTTTTTCGCGCCACGGGGATTCCGTTGTTACGCGGGCGGCTTTTTAATGCGCAAGACGGCCCCGAGGCTCCAAACGTCGCGGTGATTACCCAAAAGCTGGCGCGCGAAAAATGGCCGAATCAGAATCCTGTTGGGCAGACCATCGATTTCAGCAACATGGACGGCATTATGAAGCCGCTCACAATCGTCGGTGTGGTCGGCGACATTCGCGCAGAGGGGCTGGCCCACTCGCCCACGCCGGTCATTTTTGTGGATTATCGCCAGCGCGGGCTGGGCGTCAACAGTTCGCCGGCAATTATTTTGCGCGCCGCGCTGCCGGCGAGCGCGCTTGTTCCTGCGGCGCGGGCAAATTTTCACCAGCTTGATCCGAATATTCCGGTGGAATTCTCCACATTTGCGGAGGCGCTGGGCGGCTGGCTCGCCGAGAAACGCTTCCTGCTGCTTCTTGCAGGAGTTTTTGCCGCGGCGGCGCTGGCGCTCGCGGCGGTGGGCCTTTACGGGCTGGTGGCGCACTCGGTGGCGCGGCGCACGCAAGAAATCGGCATCCGCATGGCGCTCGGAGCGCAGCGCAGCGACGTACTGCGTCTGGTGGTCGGCGAAGCCGCGCGCCTGGCGGCTATAGGCTTAGTAATTGGCATTGTGGTCTCATTTGCGGCGACGCGCTTGTTCTCGAGCCTTCTTTTCGACGTCAAAGCTACCGACCCGCTTACGTTTCTGGTTGTGGCTGTGCTTTTGTCTCTAGTGGCGCTGCTCGCTTCGTATATTCCGGCGCGGCGCGCGACGCGGCTCGATCCCATGATTGCCTTGCGTTACGAATAGGAGATTGACGATGGGTACTGTGCTGCAAGACTTGCGCTACGGAATACGAATGCTGCTGAAGAATCCCGGATTCACCGCCATTGCGGTGTTGACCCTTGCGCTCGGCATCGGCGGAAACGCCACGGTGTTCAGTTGGATTCGCGGCGTTTTGTTGCATCCGATTCCAGCCGTCCAGGGAGCAAGCCGGTTTGTCGCCCTCGAAACGGTGATGCCTGATGGCACGTATCGGACAAGCTCATACTTGGATTTTCGCGACTACGGCTGGCAAAACAATGTCTTTTCCGGGATGATCGGCTTTGAGCTTGTTCCCGTAAATATGAGCTGGAACGGCCATGCGCAGGACGAACGAGTCTGGGGCGAAATTGTCACCGAGAATTTTTTTGATGTTCTTGGCGTTCACGCCGAGCGCGGACAGACGTTTCACGCCAAGGACGCTGGGGCTGCCAATGGCGCTCCTTACATTGTTCTCGGCCACAATTTGTGGCAGCGACAATTCGCTTCCGATCCGAACATGATCGGACGAACCATCGAAATCAACCGCCGCAGTTTCACGGTCATTGGAATCGCACCCGCCGGTTTCCAAGGAGCCATTGTCGGCATCGCCGCCGATTATTGGGTTCCCATGATGATGCAGCCGGTAGTTCTGCCCGGCGAAGATCTGCAGCAACGCTCGCCAACTTTCGTTCACTTGATGGGCAAGCTAAAACCGGGCGTAACCATCGCCGAAGCTCAGGCCAACATTTCCACGATCGCGCAACGTCTGGCGCGCCAGTATCCTGATTCTGACCGTGGCGTCAGCATGGTCGTGAACCCGGTTTGGAAGGCGCATTACGGCGCGCAGGACATTCTTTTTTCTGGCCTGATTTTTCTCGCCGTCGTCGCCCTTCTTGTTCTTTTGATTGCGTGCGCCAATATCGCGAACCTGCTTCTTGCCCGCGCAACAGCCCGCCAGCGCGAAATCGCCATTCGTTCCGCGGTTGGAGCCAGCCGGTCTCGCTTGCTTCGCCAATTCCTCATTGAGAATTTGCTTCTTGCGCTGGCGGGCGGCGCGGGTGGAGTCCTGATTAGTCTCTGGTCGGTCAGCTTGCTCCCTTCTTTCTTGCCCGGCGGTTATCTGCCCTTTGGACTGGATGTTGGCGTGAATGGCGAAGTTCTGGCGTTTACCGTAGGGCTTTCGGTGCTTACCGGAGTGATTTTCGGATCGGCCCCCGCTTGGCGCTCTTCGTCACCCAATTTAATCCATTCGTTAAAAGAGAGTGCGCGCACCAGCTCCTCCGGCTCACAGCACAGCCGTTTGCGCAGTCTGCTCGTCGTTTCGGAAATGGTGTTGGCGCTCGTTCTCTTGGTTGGCGCGGGATTGCTGATTCGCAGCTTTAAGCGCGTCCAAACCGCAAGCCCCGGTTTCAATCCGCATCACATGTTGCTCGCGGCCTTTGATCTTCGGCCAAACGGTTACACAAACGGATCCTCGCACGCGTTTTATGACACCTTGCTTCAGCGCATTCGCGCGCTTCCTGGCGTCGAATCCGCCAGCATGGAGCAGTACGTCCCTCTTTGGTTTTACGGCAGGGGTTCGACGCGTCTGGGCGTGGACAGCATCGAGGGCTATACGTTCCGTTCGAATGAGGACACGGATATCGACTTCAATATTGTGGGCCCCGGTTATTTCTCCACGATGCAGATTCCGGTCATTGCGGGGCGTGAGTTCACCGAACAAGACCGCGAAGGCGCGCCACCAGTTATTATCGTCAACGAAAGCATGGCCAAGCGTTTCTGGCCCGGCCAAAACGCTATCGGGCATCACATTCAGACCTGGGATGCGTCTCGAACGATTATCGGCGTGGTGAAAGACATCAAGTACCACACCATGACGGAACAGCCGGAATCCTTCCTCTATTACCCAGCACTGCAGGAGGGCCAGACGGCATCGAATGTCATCATTCGAAGCTCGCAGAATCCAACAGCGTTGCTCCCAGAAGTTCGCGCGGCGGCCAGTTCGATAAACCCCAGCGTGATGGTGCTGCAGGCGGGCGCCGTCAGCAATTTGCTTTATGTTTCCCTTTTTTCGTATCGCACGGCGGCGACCCTATCGGCGACGCTCGGCGCGCTCGGATTGTTGCTCGCCGCGCTGGGCATCTACGGCGTGCTTTCGTATTCCGTCAGCCAGCGCACCCACGAAATTGGCGTGCGCATGGCGCTCGGTGCGCAGCCTCGCGACGTTCTGCGTCTTGTACTTAGGCAGGGCGCGACATTCGTGATCGCCGGCATCGCCATCGGACTGGTGGCTTGCTTTGCGATCACTCGCCTGATGTCGAGCCTGCTTTTTGGCGTCACGGCCACGGACCCCGCCACATTGATCGGCGTGCCTGTTCTGATCGTGCTGGTTGCTCTGGCTGCTTCTTACATTCCTGCGCGCCGCGCGATGCGTCTCGATCCGATGGAAGCGCTCCGCTACGAATGACGCTTTGCCGTCATGCAGAAAAACGCGCAGAAATCCGGCGCGCGAGTAGAATTGGGATCTTGAACTGAACCCGTTGCGTCGTTAGTCAACGTACGGCGGGCAGTTCACAAATCCAATTCTGGGAGGCTGTGATGCAGGACGTTTTGCAAAAACTTAATTCGAGAGTTCGCAAGCTGGTCAACCCGGCCCTGCTCGCATCGGCCGCTGTCCTCGCGCTGACCGTTGGACTCGGCGCGCAAACCGAGCCGCCGAAGGAAAAAACAGCCGGAGAAGCCTATAAAAATATCAAGATTCTGAAAGACATCCCCGCGTCGCAGCTTTTGCCGGGAATGCGCTACATCACGACCGCTCTCGGAGTGAAATGTAATTATTGTCACGTCGAGGGCAATTTCGCCAGCGATGACAAGCGCCCGAAGCAGACCGCGCGCGAGATGATTACCATGCTCAACGCCATCAACGCCAACAATTTCAGTGGACGCCCCGAGGTCAGTTGCTATACGTGCCATCAGGGACATCATGAACCCATGGGCGTGCCAGCGCTTCCCGCCGAGGCAACCGAGCCGCAATTTATCCGGCCGACTCCGGGCGCGCAAAGCCAGCCGCTGCCGACCGCGGACGCCGTACTCGACAAGTACGCGCAGGCCATTGGCAGCCCAGATGCTTTGAACAAAGTCACTACGCGATCCATTCAGCTCGAAGAAAATGATAGTGACGGCAAGACCTACGCGATGGAGGCCTTCCAGAAGGCTCCCGACAAAATGTACGCCGTAACCACCTTGCCTCAGGGGTCCGTCACGAGTGGCTTCGACGGCTCGCGCGCATGGATCACCACCGATCGCGGAACGCGCAATGCGGAAGGATCTGACGCGATTGTTCTGCGGCGCGAGGCCGAGGTGAATACCGTGGCGTCGCTCAAGAGCTACACAGGTCCGCGGGTCCGAGGCCAAGCGAAGATCGGGGACGAAACAACCTACGTCATGATGGCGAAAGCTCCCGACGGCGTCGTCGAGTTTCTGTTTTTCGACGAGCAATCCGGCCTGTTGGTGCGGCGCATGATCCGCGATAGAACGATATTCGGCGCGCTGCCGATCGAAGCCGATTACTCCGATTATCGCGACGTGGACGGAGTGAAAATCCCGTTTAAGACTGTTTGGTTCACGGCGGGAGAGTCATCGACGTACGTCGTCAAGAATATAAAGGACAACGTTCCGGTCGACGATTCGAAGTTCGAGCCGCCGGCGAAATAGCATTAGAGATTTCGATGTGGTCGGGGGCCGCGAGTCGGCTGCGGCTCCCCGGGGAAAACAACCAACAAGGGCAAGGGAAAACTTGCATCCTCGCAAGCTACATCCCCACGCGCCCGCCAGTCGATTCCGCCCCGCGCACAGCGGTGAGGATAGGGGGAGACATGGGCACTTTATGGGCTGATATGCGGCACGGTATTCGGATGCTGATTAAGAATCCGGGCTTTACCGTGGTCGCCGTGCTGACGCTCGCGCTCGGCATTGGCGCGAATACTGCAATTTTCTCGGTGGTGAACGCGCTGTTCTTGCATCCTCCTGGCGTAGCGCATCCCGAGCAAGTAGTGGTGCAGCGCGCGCGCTATGCCAAGCTGGGACTGAAAAACATTGTGGTCTCCGCGCCGGATTTTGCGCAGATGCGCGACGGTAAAAAAGTTTTCGCGACGGCGGCGCTTGAGACCGAGGCGGATTTCAATTATACGGGCGGCGATTATCCGCAGCGGCTTCAGGGCGCGCAGGTGTCCTGGCAGTGGTTCGACGTTTTCGGGGCAAAGCCGATTCTGGGCCGCGTCTTCACTTCAGCAGAAGACCAGCCGAACGCAAATCACGAAGTAGTGCTGTCGTATGGCGCATGGCAGCGATGGTTCGGCTCCGACAAAGGCGCGATTGGCCGCACCATTCAGCTCAACCAGCAGCCGTATCGCATCATCGGCGTGATGGGGCACGATTTTCACTGGCCGAATCCGAAGACGGATGTGTGGGCGCCGCTGGGACTGGCGCAAAGCGAATTCGCCATCAACAATACCTTCAACGAAAATTATCTGGCGGTGGCGCGCTTGCAGCCGAATGTTTCGTTTGCGCAAGCCAGCGCGTTCATGGATGTGCTGTCGCATCGCGTGATTGACAATCCAGCATCGAGCTACGCGAAGGATTCCCAGTGGAGCATGTTTTTGATGCCCCTAGCGGATTTCGTGTTTGGAGATTTGCGCACCCCGATTCTGATTTTGGCCGGCGCGGTTGCGTTTGTACTCCTGATTGCGTGCGCGAATATTGCCGGGCTGCTGCTGGCGAAGGCTGCGGGGCGTTCGAAAGAACTTGCCGTGCGCGCGGCGCTGGGCGCTTCGCGAGCGCGGCTGATGGCACAGGCGCTGGGTGAAAATCTGCTGCTCGGAGCCATGGGCGTAATTGCCGGGCTTCTGGTTGCACAATGGGGATTGAAGGCGCTGCTATTTGCCGCGCCGCAGGATTTGGCGACGGGAATCACCTTCCCCCTCGATGGATACGTGCTGGGGTTCACAGCGCTGGTTGGTATCGTCGCCGTTCTGATTTTCGGTTCCGTTCCCGCATGGCACATGTCGAAGGTGAACCCGTATGACGCGATGCGCGAAGCAGGACGGTCGTCAACCGGGAGCCGCGGGCGGCAGAATTTCCGCTCGCTGCTGGTTGCCGGAGAGTTGGCGCTCGGGCTCGTGCTTCTCGCCGGCACAAGTGTGCTGCTAAGAAGTTTGTCGCGCATCGGCGACGTGAATCCGGGATTTGACTCGCACGGCGTGATGACCACGGCGCTCACTTTGCCGCAGCAGCAGTACAACACTCCCGACAAGCAATTCGCGTTTTTTCGTGACGTCCTCAACCACCTGCAACACACGCCGGGAATCAAGCAAGCGGGCGCCGGCTTTCCCATTCCGTTCGCGGGAGGAAACGCATCAGCTTCGTTTCGTATTGAGGGGCGCCCTGTGCCTCCGGGCGATCCCGGGCCGCATGGAGATATTCGCTACGTTACACCGGGATATTTCGCCGCGTTGGGCATTCCGCTCCTCAGAGGGCGCTACTTCACCGATGACGATCGCAAGGGATCGCAGGCGGTTGCCGTAATCGACGAGAATCTCGCGCGCGAGTATTGGCCGAATACGGATCCTATCGGCAAGCGGCTTCAGCGCAACAGCCGCGATTCGTGGGCGACGATCGTTGGCGTGGTCGGGCATATTCGCTTCAACCAATTGGTCGGGGAAGAATCGTCCTCGGAAGGCGCGCAGAGTGGCAGCAAGGGAGTCTACTACTTCCCCATTTACCAGACGGAAGCGCCGTTCGGATTCTTGATCGCGAAATCGAACGGCAGCGCCGCTTCGGCGGAAGCGGCAATTCGCGAAGCGGTGCGCGCGGCGGACACAAATCAGCCGGTCTCGGACATGAGCGCCATGGACGCGCGCATAGCCGAATCGCTGGGGCCGCAGAAATTCGCGACGAATTTGCTGGCGGTGTTCGCGGGACTTGCGATCCTACTCGCGGCCGTGGGACTGTACGGGCTGATCAGTTACAGCGTGACGCAGCGCACGAATGAGTTCGGCATTCGCATGGCGCTGGGCGCGCGGCCAGTTGATGTGCTGAGTTTGGTGCTGAAGCAAGGCGCAAAACTGGCGATTGGGGGCGTATTCGCGGGAGCCGTCGCGGGGCTTATGCTGACACGGGCGATGCAAAGCCTGCTCTATGGAGTCAGCGCCGCCGATCCTGTGTCGTTCGCCGGAGCCGCCGTGTTGTTGGTGCTTGTCGCGCTGGTGGCTTGCTACATTCCCGCGCGACGTGCCACGCGCGTGGATCCGATGATTGCATTACGCTACGAATAGGAACCCGAAAAGGAGCGATCGATGCTGACATTATCGCAAGATTTGCGTTACGGAGCGCGAATGCTGCTGAAGTCGCCGGGATTCGCTGTGGTAGCGATTCTCACTCTCGCGCTGGGCATCGGCGCGAACACGGCAATCTTCAGCATGATTGATGCGATTCTGATGCGTTCGTTGCCCGTGCAGGATGCGCAAAGTTTGGTCGTGCTGAAATGGAGCGCGCATAAACGGCCTGACATTCACAGCAGCAGCAGCTATGGCGATTGTCCGACGAAATATTCGCACGGGGGAGAGGGAGAATCGTCGAGCTGCTCGTTTTCCGAACCGTTTTTTCATGAGGTAGCGTCGCAAAAAAACGCATTCTCGAGCGTAGCGGCGTTTACCGGCGCCGGCCAGCTTGACTTGAGCGGAAACGGACCAGCGAGCGTGTTGGGCGCGCAAGGCGTTTCCGGCGAATTTTTCCCGATGCTCGGCATTCGACCCACCGCGGGCCGCCTAATCGCGCCCAGTGACGACGCCGTTTCCGCGCCGCCGGTCGTCGTGCTGAATTACGGCTACTGGAAGAGTGAATTCGGCGGCTCGCAATCAGCGATCGGCAAGACGGTTCGGCTGAACAACGTTCCGTTCACCATCATCGGCGTCGCGGACGCGCGATTCGACAGTTTGAGTCCCGGGCGCATCTACGACGTGTGGGTGCCGCTTTCCGTGCTTCCGGCGCTTCATCCCAACCCGGAAGAAAAAACACGGCCGACGGACATCTACAGTTGGTGGCTAGTCGTGATAGGTCGACTCAAGCACGGAGTCAGTCGAGGGCAGGCGCAGGCTGCGGTTACTACGATTTTCCGCAACGACATGCTCGACGGCGCCCAGCCGCTCTCGAAACCAGCGGACGATCCGAAAGTTGCGGCACTTCCGGCGCAGTCCGGATTGACGGGCTCAACGACCGGGATTTCAATGGAATTGTATGTCCTGATGATGGCTGTCGGAATCGTGCTGCTGATTGCGTGCGCGAATGTCGCGGGCTTGCTGCTTTCGCGCGCCACGGCGCGGCAAAAAGAAATAGCCGTGCGGCTGGCGTTGGGCGCGGGCCGTGGACGAATTGTGCGCCAATTGCTGACCGAGAGCATTCTGTTGTCAACGATTGGCGGAACGCTGGGGATTCTGTTTGCCCTTTGGGGAACGCATGCGATTGTGTCGCTGATTGCGAGCAATTCAGATCGACCATTTGGATTTGCGCCGGGAATCGACGGGCGCGTGCTGGCGTTTACGCTCGCCGCTTCCGTGCTCACGGGAATTATTTTCGGACTTGCCCCCGCATTTCGCGGGACGCGCATCGATTTGACGCCAGCGCTCAAGGAGGGTTCGGGCAGCTCGAGGGTATCCGGCCGTGCGGGCGGCAGATGGTTCACGCTAGGCAACGGGCTTGTGGTCGCGCAAATCGCGCTTACCGTGGTGGTGCTGGTGGGCGCGGGACTCCTGGTGCGCACGTTGCAAAATCTGAAAAATGTCGATCCTGGATTTGACACGCGCAATCTGCTGACGTTCGGTTTGGATCCGACGCTCATCGGTTACACGACGCCGCAGATCGATGTGTTCTACCGAAATTTGCAGGAACGCCTCGCATCGATTCCAGGAGTCGAGTCGGTCAGTTATTCGAGCAATGCGCTGCTGAGTGGCAGCATATGGAGCACAGGCTTCCATCTACAGGGCACGCCGAAGGACCAGGAGTCGGACGCAGACCATCTTACCGTGGGTGCGAATTTTTTCTCGACGATGCACATGAGGCTCCTCGCGGGAAGGAATTTCAACTCCGCCGATTTCGCGCAAGCGCAAGTGGCGCAAGAAAATCAGGATGCGCGCGAGGCGGCGCAAAAAGCAAAAGAAGCCGGCGGCGCGGGAGCGTCCGAGGGTGCTGGCACCCTTGCGGCGAAATCGGCAACGCCCGCGGAAAACGGCGCGCCCGTGCCGGTGATCGTCAACAAGAGATTCGTTCGGAAATATTTTCCAAAAGTGAATGTGCTGGGGCAGCACTTTGGCCAAGCGGAAGCAAATGCGGCCACCGGCGAGCTGAAGAATCCCGGCTGGGTAATTGTCGGCGTGGTCAGCGACGCGAAGTATCAGGACTTGCAAAGCGCGATTGACCCAACGATGTACGTACCATCGAGTGGTCGCCACACGAGTTTCGAGCTGCGCACGGCGGCGAATTCCTCGGCAATCACCGCGGCAGTCCGCAGCGTGGTAAACCAAATGGACAGCAATTTGCCGGTCTTTGACGTGCATACACAAACGCAACTGATCGACAGCCTCCTCTCTCGCGAGCGCATGATTGCGCGTCTCTCGAGTTTCTTTGCGTTGCTGGCGCTGGTGCTGGCGTGCATCGGATTGTACGGGCTGCTTTCGTATGAAGTGGCGCGGCGGACGCGGGAGATTGGGATTCGCATGGCCTTGGGAGCACAGCAACGCGATGTGCTGCGGCTGATTGTCGGTCAGGGAATTATTCTAGCCGCTGTAGGCGCCGCGGTGGGCGTGAGCGTAGCGCTCGGCGTGCTGCGTTATCTGGCGAGCCTGCTTTTCGGCGTTCACGCGAATGATCCCGTGACGGTCCTCTCCGTTGCGAGCCTTCTGCTGCTTGTGGCGTTCGCGGCGTGTTACATCCCAGCACGGCGTGCCACTCGTGTCGATCCTATGATCGCGCTTCGCTATGAGTAACTCATGGCTCTTTCAGAGCCACAACGCAAGGATGAAAATAGTCAAGGCTCGGTGCAGTGTCTTCAACGAGATAGGCGGCTATTTTCGTAGGAGTGATGATGTGGTGGGCAGAAAAATTGCCGCGCAGCAGAATTTCTAAGCGGCACAAGAAATTATTAGGAATTGGCCTAAGTTATTGAAAACAAATGGTCCGAGTGCATTCTAATCGGTACAATCCGTACAAATTGACGGTATCCAGTTCCAGGGAGATGACACGTGATCCGAATGATTGATGTCGAAAAGTTCTATGAATCCGGCGCAGGAAAAACCTGGGTGCTGCGCCGCATCAACCTGGACATTCGCGAGGGCGAATTTATCACCGTCATGGGTCCTTCGGGCGCGGGGAAATCCACGTTGATGGGCATCATCGGAATGCTTGATGGCTCCTGGAAAGGCCACTTCGATTTCGCCGGCCACGAGGTTCACAAGCTCGACAACCGCAAGCGCGTCGAACTCCACAAGAAATTCATTGGCTTTGTGTTCCAGCAGTATCACCTGCTCGACAATCTCACTGTGGCGGAAAATCTCGATTTGCCTCTTTCCTACCGCGACATAAAGAAGTCTGAGCGCGACGGCATGGTAGCCGACATTCTCGACCGCTTCCAAATCGTAGGAAAGAAAAATCTATATCCCAACCAGCTCTCTGGCGGGCAGCAACAACTTGTCGCCGTGGCCCGCGCAGTCATCGGTAACCCCAAGCTCATTCTGGCCGATGAGCCGACAGGCAGTTTGCACTCGAGCCAGGGGAAAATGATCATGGACCTCCTCAGGAAGCTCAATGAAGAAGGAACAACCATTATCCAGGTCACGCACAATGAAGCGTGGGCGGCCTACGGCAACCGCATAATCCAGCTCGCAGACGGCTGGATCGTCGACGGCGGCGCGCAAGCGACTAAAGCTTGACGATCCGCTGTCTTCTTCTAACCCGACCTCGGTCGATCCCGGGCGCGACCGGGCTGCACGCGGCTGTCCGGAATCGCGACATGGCAGTCCCGCAAGCGGGCGATACGCCCTGTGATCGAGCTAACCCGCAAGCATAAACCTCCTATAATCAGCACACTAACATGTGACGGGAGTGGCGCGTTAGCTGCCCTTGATTGTTTCAGCAGGTCGCCTGTTTTGGGTCCTGCGACGGCAAAAAAAACGAGGTAAACACGTGCTATGGGATTGTGCGGTGCAAGCAGGGCCTAACTCTCGAACGAGCTCGACGGCTGAAGCGGTAGCTCGCCCGCGCGTGCTCGTCGCAGATGACCAAACAGACGTGCTCGAAGCGCTGCGTCTGCTGCTCAAGGGAGAAGGCTACGAACTGGAGATGGTAAATTCGCCGTCCGCTTTGCTTGACGCGTTGTCGCGCCGTTGTTTCGATCTGCTGCTTATGGATTTGAATTACGCGCGTGATACCACGTCCGGCCAAGAAGGTCTCGATCTGCTCTCTCAGATCCATCAGTTGGATGACGGTCTTCCGATTGTGGCCATGACTGCGTGGGGCAGCGTCGAGTTGGCGGTGGAAATTATGCGCGAGGGCGTGCGAGATTTCGTCCTGAAACCTTGGAACAACGGCAGACTGCTAAATATGGTTCGAAGCGAGATCGAGAAAGGCCAGCGCGCGCGCGCGGCCAAGAAGAATCAGGCCGACGGCATCAGCGACAATCACCGTCACGAAGACGGAGACTGGGAAGAGGCACAAAGAACACAGCTCGGATTTCTGCCCAAGGAAATTCCGGAAATTCCCGGCTGCGAATTTTCGGGCGCATGGCTGCCAGTTCACGGAATCGGCGGCGATTATTTCGACGTTCTGCGGCTTGACGCCAATCGCTTTGCTCTTTGCATTGGCGATGTTGCCGGAAAAGGAATCGCGGCCGCTCTGCTGATGTCGAATTTGCAGGCGACGGTGCATAGTTTGGCCGCGCAGAATTTGGATCCGGCCGAGTTGACGGAACGCGTGAATCGCTTGGTCGGCAAAAACACCGCGCCCGATCGTTTCATCACTTTCTTTTATGCCGTGTTCGACGCGCAGAATCGCCGATTGCGTTATACCAATGCCGGGCACAATGCGCCGATTGCGCTGGGGCGGGAAGGTTCTGTCACCCGTTTAACCGGCGGAGGACAAGCGTTGGGTATTTCGGACGGTCAACATTACGAACAAGAAGAAATCGTTCTAGCCGAAGGCGACCGCCTGGTTCTCTTTACTGACGGAATCACCGAGGCCAGTGACAGCCGCGGAGAAGAATTCGGTGAGAAGAGATTGCTGGATATTCTTCACGCAAGCCGAGCGCTCGGTGCAGCCAAGATTCAGAAACGCGTACTCAGCCGAATTGCCGAGTTTAACGGGGAAAAATTCCAGGACGATGCGACGCTGACCGTTTTGGCGGTCAGCTAGCAAGCCGCAACGCCCAAACTGACGGTCAGGAATAAGAGATTCGAACCATGAACACATTGCTGCAGGACATTCGCTACGGATGGCGCGTGCTGATGAAAAGCCCCGGCGTCACATTGCTGGCGATTGGCGCGCTGGCGCTTGGCATTGGCGCGAATGCCGCGATTTTCAGCGTCGCGGATGCGCTGCTGTTGCGGCCGGAGCCTTTCCCGAATCTCGGCCGGCTGGCACTGATATTCAATAAAGTCGGTTCACTCACGGACGAAAATTCCATGTTTCCCGCCGACTACGAGGCCATTCGCACGCAAAGCCGGTCGTTCGAACAGCTCGCAGCGTACGCGAACAGCGACGCAAATCTCACGGGACAAGGCGACCCGGAGCGCGTACAAGCGGTGAAAGCTACGCCCAATTTCCTCGATGTGCTCGGTGTTCAGCCGATTCTCGGGCGCGGTTTTGCCGCGGAAGAAGGTACGCCGGGGCGTGACGCGGAAATCATATTGAGTTACGCCTTATGGCAGAGCAAATTCGCTGGCGACGCCGGCGTCATCGGCAAGGAAACGCACATCAACGGCAAGAGCTGCACGATCATTGGAGTGATGGGGAAGGACTTCGAGTATCCCACGGCCACGGAGTTGTGGGAGCCGCTTGCTTTCACGCCAGCGGACCAAACGGATCGCGACCACAACTATGTTTTCCCCATAGGGCTGCTGAAGCATGGCGTTTCTGTGTCGACCGCGGCTGCGGAACTCGACGGCATAGGTCGCGAAGTCGCGAAACAATTTCCCAGGTCGAACGCGAAGATGACGATTCGCGCCGTGCCCTTCCGCACTTACGCGACGGATGAGATAACCCACAATTTCATGCTCCTCCTGCTCTCCGCCGTGGGATTCGTGCTGCTGATCGCCTGCGCGAACGTCGCCAATTTGCAACTCGCTCGTGTTGCGAGCCGCGAACGCGAAATTGCCGTACGTGCGGCAATGGGCGCGAGCCGTTGGCGCGTGGTGCGGCAACTGCTCACCGAAAGCGTTATTTTGGCGCTTGTAGGCGCAGCAGCGGGATTGCTTCTTGCCGAGTGGGCGGTTGGGCTAACTGTCAGTTACATCCCGTCGGAAATCTCGCAGTACGTCGCGGGATGGAATCGCGTCGCCCTCGACTGGCGCGCCGTGGCGTACACCGTTGCCATCGCCGTTTTGGCGGGCATCCTTGCGGGACTCGCGCCGGCGCTCGGCCATTCGCGCCCGGATATTTCCAACGCGCTGAAGGAAGGCGGGCACGGCGGCTCAGGACGCGGGTCGCACCGCCTTCGCAGCGTATTAGTAGTCGCGGAAGTGGCCGTTTCGCTTGTGTTGCTCGTGTGCGCCGGTTTGCTCGTCAAAGGCTTTCGCGCTTTGCTCGATGCACAGCAGAAATTCTCCCCACAAAGCCTGCTGACCATGAACATCGCGCTTCCTTTGAACAAATATACGGACCAAGCCAAGCAGGCGGCGTTTTATCAGCAGTCTTTGGCACAAATCGCCACCATTCCCGGGGTCGAATCTGCATCGTTCGCCACCGCCGTACCCAATTCGGATGAGCAGAGCTACCACCCATTCACCGCCGAAAACCGGCCCTGGACGGAGGACGCCGGACACATCGCACTCCGAGAGTCGATCAGTCCGAATTACTTTCGCACGCTCCATCTGCCGCTGCTTCGCGGACGCCAGTTCACGGATGCGGACGGGCCGAACGCCCAGCGCGTCGCCATTGTCAGCCGCTCTGTGGCGGCGCGCTATTGGCCAGGAGAAAACGCCATTGGCAAACGCATCAAGGACGGCCAGCCTGATTCCAAAAATCCATGGCTGACCATCGTCGGCGTCGTTGCGGACGTAAAATACAATGGGTATTTTCCAATCAATACAGCAGTCTACATGCCCTGCACCCAAGATGCGGATGTGAACGGAGCATTTTTGCTGCGAACCGCGGGCGACCCGCTGAGCTTCATTCCCGCTGTCCGCGCGAAAATTCGCGATGTCGATCCGAATCAGCCGATTTATCAACCGAAGACCCTCGCGCAGCTAACACATGAGGAACTTATCGGCATTTCCTTCATCGCTACGATGATGGCGGTGCTGGGCTTGATCGCCCTGGTGCTGGCATCCTCGGGAGTTTATGGCGTCATGGCCCATTCTGTGACCGAACGCACGCACGAAATCGGCATTCGCCTGGCGCTTGGCGCGGAGCCGCGGCAAGTGCTGCGATGGATTGCGGGCGAGGGAATCCGCCTAGCGGTCATCGGCCTCGCCGTCGGTTTAGCGCTGGCGTTTGCGCTGGCGCGCTTGCTCTCGAGCTTGCTGTTTGGCGTTTCGGCCACCGATCCGTTGATCTTTGTCGGCGTTCCGGCGGTGCTCGCGCTGGTGGCACTCGCGGCATGTTATATACCGGCGCGGCGGGCGATGGGTGTTGATCCCATCGTCGCTCTCCGATATGAATAGATTAAATGGTATTGAAACGATCGGGATTATGGGGGCAAATTTCTGCAAGGCGCGGAATTCAAATGCAAGCGGCAGTGAGTAGTGCAGACAAGGAGTGTTTCGGGTGGTCACACTCTGGCAGGATTTGCAATACGCGATTCGCATACTGATGAAGTCTCCGGGCTTCTCGGCGATTGCGATTCTGACGCTGGCGCTGGGCATTGGCGCAAATACGGCTTTGTTTTCTGTCGTTAATGGTGTGCTGCTCAATCCGCTCCCTTATCCGCACCCCAATCAAGTCGTCAGCATCGATAGCGAGGCTGCGGGATTTGGCCAAAGCTCCATCTCGTACCCCGACTTTCTGGACTGGGCGCGCGAGAATCGGACTTTCGCTTCGCTGGCGGCCTATCGTCGGGACAGCTTCAACTTGCTTGGCAAGAATGACGCGCAGCGCGTCTCCGCCATGGAAGTTTCCGCCGCTTTTTTCCCGACTCTCGCGGTCACTCCCGTTGTGGGCCGCAATTTTTCCCCTGCCGAAGATCAATTGAACGGCCCGCCAGCGGTCATTTTGAGCGGCGGCTTTTGGAAAACGAAATTCGGCGGCTCGCCTGACATCATCGGTAAAACTCTCAACCTCGACGGCTCCGATTACACCGTTGTGGGCGTGCTCCCGGAGAACTTTTACTTCTGCTGCCAATCCAACAATTTTCGCCTCGGCGATGTTTACGTGCCGCTTGGCGCGGACAAGAATCCCTGGATGCAGGTTCGCAAAATCCACCCGGGAATCTGGGGCGTCGGGCGAATCAAGCAAGGCGTCACGCTGGGGCAGGCGCGCGCCGACATGGATCGCGTGGCCCGCAACCTCGCCGGCGCTTATCCTGACGCTGACAAAGATCGCGGCATCGGCGTCACGCCGCTGAAGCAGGAAATGGTCCAGAATATCCGGCCCTTTCTCCTCGTGCTGCTCGCTGCCGTCGGATTCGTCTTGCTTATCGCCTGCGTGAATGTCGCCAATTTGCTCCTTGCGCGCTCCACGGGACGTGCGCGGGAATTTGCCGTTCGCGCGGCGCTGGGCGCAACACAGGGTCGCGTGATCCGCCAGCTTCTAACCGAAAGCGTGCTGCTCGCGCTGGCTGGAGGTGCGCTGGGCTTGCTTCTTGCCGCGTGGGGCACGAGCGCTGGGCTTTCCATCGTTCCCAGCACTTTGCCGCGGGCCGACGACGTGCGCCTCGATCCGCGCGTCCTGCTTTTCACCCTGGTTGTCTCGCTTCTGGCGGGAATTCTGTTTGGGCTCGCGCCCGCACTGAAAACTTCGCGGCCCGATTTGCATGAAACGCTGAAGGAAGGAGGCCGCGGCGCAAGCGGCGCGCGCTACCGTACGCAAGGCATATTCGTAATCGTTGAAATGGCGCTTGCCGTCGTTTTACTCGTTGGCGCGGGACTTACCATTCGCACCCTCGTCCGCCTCTGGAGCGTCAATCCGGGATTTGATCCCCACAATGTGCTCAGCTTCAACGTTGGCTTTCCTCCGTCGGTCGACAGTGGCGACGCAACGCAAATTCGCGCCAGCCTGCGCCAGTTCACCGATAAAATCGCCGCTGTTCCCGGCGTTCGTTCCGTTTCAGCGATGAACTCAGCCTTTCCGATGGGCGAAGAATCGGATCTGCCGTTCTGGCTCGACGGCCAGCCGAAGCCCGCGAATGAAAATAGCATGCCTGACGCGCTGTGGTATATCGTGGGTCCCGATTATCTGAAAGTCATGAAAATTCCGCTGCTGCGCGGCCGCTTTTTGACCGCGCAAGATGACGCGAACTCGCCCGGCGTCTGCGTCATCGACGAGAACTTGGCGCGCAAATACTTCGGCAACCAGGACCCCATCGGAAAGCGCCTCGATTTCGATCTCGTGTATAAGCAGCTAGAAATTGTCGGCGTTGTGGCACACGTGAAGCAATTCGGCCTGGACGAAAATGCCCGCTCGCCCGTCCTCGAGCAATTTTATATGCCAGCTTTGCAACTCCCTGATGCGGTCATCAAAGCTTTCGCCAGCGCCACCGGCTACATTGTGCGCACGCAAGGTTCGCCCGATGCCTTCACCGGCACCATTCGCGACGCCATTCGCGGATTCAACAACGCGGCTGTGGTGTTCGGCACGGAAACCATGGACCACATGATTTCGCAGTCGCTCGCCGCGCGCCGGTTCGCCATGATTCTGCTGGCCGTGTTCGCCGCGCTCGCGCTGCTGCTTTCCGGCATCGGAATTTACGGCGTTATGTCCTATGTCGCGGGCCAGCGCACGCACGAAATCGGTATCCGCCTCGCGCTAGGAGCGCAGCCGCGCGACGTGTTGAAGCTTGTACTCGGGCAAGGCGCAAAGATGGCACTGATTGGCGTCGGGGTTGGTTTGCTGGCCGCAATGGCATTGACTCGGCTGATGAAGTCGATGCTCTTCGGTGTGAGCGCCGTCGATCCTCTGACATTTGCGAGCGTTGCAGTGATTCTCACGATTGTGGCGCTTGCCGCATGCTATTTCCCTGCCCGCCGGGCGATGGGTGTTGATCCCATCGTCGCTCTCCGATATGAATAGATTAGACGGTATTGACTTATGATATATAAGACTGCTGCTATAAGCGGCACAGTCGTTTTGGGCGCTTCCCTATACCCAAGGTACAAATGGGCACTTTTTGGCAGGACCTGCATTACGGCGGGCGCATGCTGCGCAAAAGCCCCGCGTTCACGATTGTTGCCGTCCTCACACTGGCGCTTGGCATCGGCGCCAACACCGCGATTTTTAGCGTTGTAAACACTATCCTCTTTCAGCCGTTGCCGTTCCCCCATTCGCAACAACTGGTGATGGTCTGGGAGACGGATGAGAACCGAAAGATTACCCACGGCACGGCACCGCCGGCGGATTTTCTCGACTGGCGCGCGCAGAATCAGGTTTTCCAGCATATCAGCGCCTTCCAACTCTGGTTCCACAACCTCACTGGAGCCGGGGAGCCCGAACAACTTTGGGGTGCAAAAGTTTCCGCCGACTTCTTCGATTTGCTTGAGGTAAAGCCCGTGTTGGGCCGGACATTCCGTCCTGATGAGGAACAGCCTGGACGCGATCAGGTCGTAATTCTCAGTCACGGAATCTGGGTGCAGCATTTCGGTGCCGATGCAAGCGTGATTGGGCGCAGCGTCACAATCGACGACAAGCCCTATACCGTGATCGGCGTGCTCCCCGCCGGTTTCAATCTCCTCGGCGTTGGACGCCGCTATGACCTATGGATGCCACTCGCGTTTCCGCCGAGCGAAATTCGGCGAGACAATCCGTCGCTCATCGTTTTTGCGCGGTTGAAACCCGACGTCAGCATCGCGCGCGCTAACTCGGAAATGGCGGCTATTGCGCATCGGCTGTCGATGGAATACCCGGCCACGAATCAAGGAACGGGCATCGGAGTTGTGTCCATGCACGACGATCTGACTGCTCCGCGGAGGAGCCCCTTGCTGCTGCTTTTCGCGGCAGTCGGCCTGGTTTTGCTGATCGCCTGTGCGAACGTTGCGAATCTGCTGCTCTCTCGCGCGGCAAGCAGACAGAAGGAGGTAGCCATTCGTTCCGCCTTGGGCGCCGGCCGCCTTCGTCTGATTCGCCAGCTGCTGACGGAAAGCGTTCTGCTCGGTCTTGTCGGAGGAGCCATTGGCCTTCTCCTCGCGTATGGCGGCCTGCGCATCCTGCCAGCCTTTCTTCCTCCTCCCGGCGGCGCTAGCGAAATACCACGCGCGAATTTGATCGGCATTAACACGACAGTTCTCGCTTTCACGGTTGGTATTGCCATCTTGACTGGAATTATTTTCGGCATGGCGCCAGCATTTCAGTTTTCCAAGACGAACCTGAGTGAGTCACTTAAGGAGAGCGGGCGCAGTTCAACTGGCGGAATGCAGAGCCGTTTTACGCGCAACTTTTTGGCCGTCGCCGAAGTGGGACTCTCGCTCGTACTGCTGATCGGGGCAGGCACGCTGATCCGAAGTCTTCGTGACTTGCTCGACGCGAATCCGGGTTTCAACCCGCGGAATGTCCTCTCCATGCAAATCTGGCTGCCCGACTCTCGTTATCCCGGGACCACACGGACGCGCGCATTTTTTCAGCAGGTCATCGATCGCTTGCGTTCTTTACCCGGCGTGGTATCGGCTGGCGCTGTTAATTTTCTTCCGCTGACCGGATTGACGGACTTCGCCAATTTCGACATCGCCGGCAGACCATCGCCTCCTCCTCGAGAGGAATTCGTCGCTCAGTACCGCGTCATCGACCCGCAGTATTTTCAGGCCATGCAGATTCCGCTCTTGCGCGGCCGCTATTTCACGAACAGTGATAACAAAGAATCGCCGGGGGTCGCCATCATCGATCAGGATCTCGCCAGAAAGTATTGGCCGAACCAGAATCCTGTGGGACAGCAAGTGCGCGTTCATTTGCATGAAGCGAAATCGGTGCCGTACCGGCCCAGCGCCAGCAATGCATGGCTTACTATCGTTGGAATCGCCGGCGACATTCAGGAAGGCGGACCCGCCTATCTAAAGAGCGGGAAACTCTATCTTCCATACCAACAGGTTCCGTCACACCTGATGCGCATCGTCCTGCGTACTGCTGGACCGCCGGACCTGCTCGCGGGTGCCGCGAGACAAGTCGTCCAATCGGTCGATGCGGACCAGCCCATAACAAAGGTCAAATCGTTGGAAGAATTCCTTTCCGCATCGGTTTCTCCTCAGGCACTCAACACAAACCTACTTACGTTCTTTGCGGCATTGGCTCTGATCCTGGCCGCGATTGGAATTTACGGCGTCATGTCCTACGGCGTGGAGCGACGCACGCACGAGATCGGAATCCGTTTGGCGCTCGGAGCGCAGCCCAGCGACGTCGTGCGTATGATTGTGCGCCAGGGCTTACAATTGGCGCTTATCGGCATCGCGATCGGCCTCGGGGCGACGTATGCCCTCATTCGTGCGCTCTCCGGATCCATGTTTGGCATTAAGTCTCTCGATCCAGTGCCGACGGCATGCGCGGCGCTGCTTCTCTTTCTCGTGGCATTCCTTGCATGCTACATACCGGCGAGACGCGCGACGCGAGTCGACCCTGTTCAGGCCTTGCGTTACGAGTAACTCATGGCTCTTCCCAGAGCTCGCTTCCCAATCCTCGTGATCGGCGGGGACTTTGTTCGTTAGAGGTATGGCGCTGTTCGGAATCGAACACTCGCTACCGATACAAACCTTCATCGCTTGTGGTAAGCTCATCAAAAGAAAGTGGCTTGCAGTGAAATCGAGCTAGGCAAGCTACGTGCCTTAACTTCCCGGGCGGGGCTCGGCATGGAAACTCTCTGGCAGGACGTTAAATATGGCTTTCGCGGCCTTGCGAAAAGTCCTGGTTTCGCAGCGGTCATCGTTCTAACTCTCGCGCTAGGCATTGGCGCCAACACAGCCATGTTCAGCGTTGTTTATGGAGTGCTGCTGCGTCCGCTGTCCTATCCGCAATCGGATCGCATTGTGTCCATGCAGTGGACGTACAAAGGCCAGCCGGAGGACAACCTCGACGATCACCAATTCCGGTATCTGGAGCAACACCACAGCCCTTTCCAATACCTGGCGGCGGACACGCCTGTAGGATTCAATCTGACTGGAGGAAGCGAGCCGGAGCGCGTAAGCGCTCTTCGTGTTTCCGCCGAATATTTTCACGTTCTCGGAGTGCAACCGGCGTTAGGGCGCGATTTTTCGCCTGATGAGGATCGCGTCGGCGGTCCGAATGTCGTGATTCTGAGCAACGGTCTGTGGAAATCAACGTTTGGCGGCAATCCGAGCCTCATGGGCAAGAGCATCCAGCTCGATGGAACTCCGTTTACTGTTATTGGGGTGATGCCAGCAGGATTTGCGAGCATTCCGCCGGACCCTACTATCAGCCCTCGTCCCGCAGACATCTGGACGACGATCGCTCAAGTGGCAAAAACTATCGGTGGGGGCGGCAACTATGAAGTGCTCGCGCGTCTGAAGCCCGGCGTGACTCGACAGCAGGCTCAGTCATACATGAACATCACTTCTGCCGGCCTTCGCGCCGAATTTCCCAAGCGCGACCGGGCCGATCTGGGAATGGGCGTGTTTCCCTACCTGTATGCGGTCTCGAGCGACTATCGCGCGCCGCTGTTCGTACTTTTTGGAGCGATCGGATTTGTGCTGCTGATTGCATGCGCCAACGTGGCGAACCTTCTGATGGCTCGCGCCTCCACGCGGAGCAAGGAAATCGCCATTCGCACGGCGCTCGGCGCGAGCCGCGCGCGGCTCTTTCGCCAACTGCTGACGGAAAGCCTTCTTCTCGCACTATGTGGGGGAGCGGTCGGGCTGCTACTCGCGTATTGGGGATTGGATTTTCTTCTCACCCTCACGCCGGCGAGTCTTCCTCGCGCCCACGGAATTTCACTGGATCGCTGGGCGCTCGGATTCACGGTGCTTGTTTCCGTTGTAACTGGAATTCTTTTCGGCGTTGCCCCTGCTTTACAAGCGTCCGCGGCGAATTTGAATCATTCATTGAAAGAAAGCGTGGGCCGTGCGACTTCCGGCGCAGGGCGCAGGCGCTTGCATAACGCGCTCGCCATCGGCGAAGTGGCGCTTTCGCTGATTCTGCTTGCGGGCGCGACACTACTGATTAAAACGTTCGCGAATCTTCTAAACACGAATCCCGGCTTTAATCCCCACCCAATTCTTTCGTTGCAAATTTGGACCACCAGCTCGAAATATTCCTCGATGGCGGCTGCGGATCGCCTTTACAAGAATATTACCGAGAAAATTCGGGGGATTCCCGGCGTGCAAAGCGCCGCTATCATCGCGGCAGGATTGCCATTTGAACGCGGCGGCAATGATGGCGTGAAAATCGTCGGGGACCAGAACCCGCAATGGCACAGCGCCGATTACCGGGAAATTACGCCGAACTATTTTCAGGTGATGGGCATTTCATTGCTGCAAGGACGCGCGTTCACTGAGGCGGATTCTCCAGATGCCAGCAAGGTAGCGATCATCAATCAAGCTTTTGCGAAACGCTTTTTCTCGAATGAGAATCCCATCGGCAAGCATCTGCAGGGCACGAGCACCACGCGGGAGATTGTCGGAATCGTTGGCGATGTGAAATCCGAAATAGCCGAGCATGTTCCGCCATCGATTTTTATTCCCGTAGCGCAAGCCGACCGTGAGACCGACCAACTTTTCCAAGGATGGTTTCCCACCGCGATCATTGTTCGCACCAGGCAAAATCCGCTGGCCGTCAGCGAGGCCGTGACGAACGCGGTTCGCAAAGTTGATCCTGATTTGCCCATCGGCAAAGTCCGCTCGATGGATCAGGTGCTATCCACATCGCTCGCGTTCAATTCGTTTTTGATGACTCTGATGGGTGTATTCGCGGCATTAGCGCTGGTCCTTGCCGCCGTCGGAATCTACGGCGTTATGGCGTACTCCGTTGCGCAACGCGCACACGAAATTGGCGTTCGCATGGCACTGGGAGCGCGCCCGCTCGATATTTTTCGCATGATTGTCGGCCAAGGGATGCTCCTTGTGCTTATTGGGCTGATCGTTGGCCTCGCCGGAGCGGTCGCGGCCACGCGTCTCCTCGCCGGGCAACTCTACGGCGTGACAGCCACCGACCCGATTGTATTCGTCATCGTAATCGCCGTGCTCACGCTCATCGCGTTCCTCGCGTGCTACATTCCCGCGCGGCGCGCGACAAAAGTGGATCCGCTGATTGCTCTGCGTTACGAGTGATACAGAGTAGTACCAGCAATGCAGAAAAAGCTCCTGTCGAGTTAGAAAGGCCAATGATGCTATCGGATTCACATCGCTCCCGCGTGCTCGTAGCGGACGACCAGCCAGACGTTCGCGAAGCGCTTCGTTTATTGCTCAAGGGTGAAGGTTTCGATATCGATGCAGTAGCGTCTCCAACGGCACTGTTGACGGTTCTCGACACACGCGAATTTGACGCGGTCTTGATGGACTTGAACTATGCCCGCGACACGACCTCCGGCCAAGAGGGCCTGGACCTATTGACGGAAATCCGCACACGCGACGGCAGCGTTCCCGTGATTGTGATGACGGCGTGGGGCACGCTCAATCTCGCGGTTGAAGCCATGCGTCGAGGCGCCAAGGATTTCGTCCAAAAGCCGTGGGAAAACGCGCGCTTGCTGGCGGTTCTACGAACGCAGATCGAGCTTGCGCGCGCGATTCGCAACAGCTTGCGCCTGGAAGCGGAGAACCGCCTCCTGCGAGCTGACGGCCGCCCCGTATTGATTGCTGAATCCGCCGCGATGCGCCCGGTAATGGAATTGATGACGCGTGTGGGGCCGTCCGACGCAAATATTTTGATTACCGGCGAGCACGGGACGGGAAAGGAAGTGATTGCGCGAACATTACAAGCGCTTTCGTCACGCTCTGGAAAACCCTTTGTCACGGTGAACGCCGGAGGTCTACCCGAGGGAATTTTCGAGAGTGAGCTTTTCGGCCACGTGAAAGGCGCTTTTACCGACGCAAAAACAGACCGGGTGGGGCGCTTCGAACTGGCCGATGGAGGTACGCTTTTCCTTGACGAAATTGCAAACGTGCCGCTAAATCTTCAGGCCAAACTGCTCCGCGCGCTTGAAATTGGCGAGCTTGAGCGCGTGGGCTCGTCCACGACACGGCGCGTCGACGTCCGCATTCTTTCGGCCACGAACGCCGATGTGCAAACAGAGGTCGAGACAGGGCGATTTCGCGAGGACCTCCTTTTCCGTCTGAATACAATCGAAATTCATCTGCCGCCCTTGCGCGAGCGCAAAGAAGACATCCCTCTTCTGGCGATGCACTTTCTGCGACAATCGGCGCAGCGCTACCGCAAAAACCTGATCGGCTTCGAGCCCATGGCCATAAAGCTACTGCTCGATCACCCATGGCCCGGCAATGTTCGTGAACTTGATCACTCGGTCGAGCGTTCTGTTTTGCTCGCTGAGGGCCCCGAAGTGCGCGCGAGCGATTTGGGATTGCGTCCTGTACGCGAAGGAAGTCTACGAATCGAGGATATGGGGTTGGAGGATGTGGAACGCGCTTTGATTCAAAAGGCCATGAGCCGCTACGGTGGCAACGTCAGCCATGCCAGCAAGGCGCTCGGTCTTAGCCGCAGCGCGCTGTATCGACGGTTGCAAAAATACGGGCTGTGAAGCCTCTCGCTTATGAGCGCCGCATCCTCATCCGCGCCCTGCTTGCCGGGTCGATCGGATCGACGGTTGCACTGATTCTCCTCTGGACGGGTCGCTACGACCCAAGAACATCATGGACGCTCACCGTAATCATCATTGTTGCATGGCTCAGTTTTGCTTTTAGTGCGCAGAATCGCGTGACGTTTCCGCTGCGCACGCTCTCCAACATGCTGGCTGCTTTGCGGGAGGGGGATTTCTCGATTCGCGCGCGCGGCGCGACGCATCACGACGCGCTGGGCGAAGTGATGCGTGAGGTCAACGCCCTTGGTGAAACCTTGCGACAGCAAAGGCTCGGCGCTGTGGAAGCGACGGCCCTGCTCCGAAAAGTGATGGAGGAAATTGACGTGGCGGTGTTCGCCTTTGATTCGAGCGATCGCTTGCGCCTACTCAATCGAGCGGGCGAGCGCATTCTGAACCGGTCTGCGGAGCGCGCGGTGGGAAGAACGGCCCGAGAACTCGGCATCGAATATTGCCTCACTGTCGAAACTCCGTATGTTGCGCAAATTGCGTTCCCGGGAAAAATGGGCCGTTGGGAAATTCACCGCGGCAGTTTTCGCGAAGGGGGCAGACCCCACCAGCTTATCTTGATCTCCGATTTGAGTCAGGCTCTCCGCGAAGAGGAACGTTTGGCTTGGCAGAGGCTGATTCGAGTCATCGGGCACGAGCTGAACAATTCGCTGGCACCTATCAAGTCTGTTGCCGAGAGTCTTGCGGGAATGATGGCACGCCCTGAGAAACCATCGGACTGGGAAGACGACATGAGCCGGGGCCTGGCCGTCATTGCGAACCGCACAGATGGATTGGCACGTTTCATGAACGCGTACGCGCGGCTCGCTCGTCTGCCAGCTCCCCAGTTCCGTCCCGTGGATGTAAGCACTTGGATTCAGCGGGTCGCCAGTCTTGATCTCCGGATGCAGATTCCCGTTAAGGCAGGTCCCGAATTGACGCTCCAAGCCGATCCCGACCAGCTCGATCAGGTGCTGATTAACCTCATTAAAAATGCAATCGATGCTGCGGCAGAAACGAACGGCGGCGTGCAAGTGGGTTGGACAACGCGCGACAGTTTTTTGGAAGTCTGGGTGCAGGATGAGGGACCCGGCATTCCAAATGCCGCTAATTTATTTGTCCCGTTCTTTACGACCAAGCCGGGAGGCTCCGGGATTGGCTTGGTACTTAGCCGGCAGATTGCCGAGGCGCATGGCGGAAGTTTAAGTCTCGAAAACGTCACATCTGGCCACGGGTGCGAAGCCCGACTGCGATTGCCACTTGCCAAGAGCTGATTGTCGATGGAAATTCCAAAAAGTGGACGGAATTCCGGAGGTCGGAAATTAGGCGTGACGCGTTTTCCAAAAACCCGGAGCAGGCTTGCAGAACGATACGCCAACATGTTGATGTGAGCGCTTTGGGTGATTCTTCAGCCCAACAACATAACATTCCTGCTCCTGCTGTGTTACCCGGTTCATGAGCAGCAGCTTCTGACCGCGACAGACGTTGGCATCAAGCTTCAGCAGTCCTCCGTCGGCGCTAACTTCAAGTGTGTGCGTGTCTTGATGGAAGGGTTCTTCCGCCGAATCATAGCCGTACACGAACAGCGGAACATATACGTTGGAGCGTGCGCTCTTGCGCCGATCAGCCTTGGAACGGAGCGCGGAATTCGGATTATTCCGTGACGGAGCGTCTCGACGCTCATCATCTTCGAAAGAATTCACCAAATCCCAGACGACGCTCACAAGAAGCACTCCCCCGGACCAGGAAAGCAGGAATGCCCCAGATTATACTGCTCCTACACACGTAGCGCAAGGGCCTATCGAGCATATTCGGGGGAAATGCTCTACGGACCATGGCGCACAAAATGCGGCCTTTGGCCCGCGTTTAGAACCACATGAAAGGTAAAAATCGTTTACTTGCTGAAGCTCTGGACTGCACTGGCTTCGTTGTCATATACGTCGAAGACCGTCATCAGTTTGGTCACTTGCAGCACTTCTTTGAATTTCGCGCCCAGATTGCAGAGCTTTAGCGTCCCGCCTTGCGATCGCGCGCTGTGGAACGTGGCTACCAATGTTCCCAAGCCGGCGCTATCGATGTATGTGACATTCGACATGTTCAGCACGATCTTTTTATGGTTGCTGGCTAGCAGCCCCTTGACGCGTTCACGGAAGGAATTGCTTTCCTCGCCCAAAACGATTCGCCCGTCCAGATCCACGACGGTGACCCCGCTTACTTCTCGATCCGTCATTCTGAGTGCCACGGTTTTCGCCTCCTGGCAAATTCAAGTCCGACTACTATATGTCCTGTGAGAGGTCCTGACTTATTGGCGTCTCGCGCCGATGCCTCAGTAATAGTCCGAGCACGACATGTAATACCCACAAGCACCACAAATCAGCTTGCAGTGATTCTGAACTAATCGACAAAAACATACGGGACAATAGATCGAAGCATTCGCTGTCCCGAGGCCAGCATTCCGGGCCGCAGGTGTTTTCGAACCATGGGCCGCAGCTTCTCCTTCCGTCGTTAGCAGTCGTTGAGTGTCCATCGGCCAAACGTTTATAGCATATCCGGTGCAAGTGGCAAAGCATCGTGCAACATATTGTAAAGGCATAGCCTGCCGCTACGAAAATCCATTACGCTGCGAGCGCCTACCGCGCTAAGCTGTATGCAACCGGCGTTGGCGCCACGGCATCAGGAGAGATAGCGAGGGCGTCCTCAGGGTCGAATCAATGCAGCGCGTCGCAAAACTCGGACTGCTGATGATTGCAGGGCTGGCAGTGTCGACCACTGCTTCAGCGCAACGTGGTTTCGGCCATGCAGGGGTGCCCACGTCAACCGCGCGCGCGGCTGTCTCGCGGCCAAATGTGGCGTTATTTGTGAATGGGCACGCTCTCATTGCACGACTACCAGTAAGTCCGGTCGCGCGGCATGTTCTGACCATAAGAGGCGCTTCAGCGACCACGGCACAGGCGATAGAGTCCGGCTCCTTATTCATCTCCTCGAATCGGAATTCCGATGGAAGCGCGGGCTCGCAAGTAACTCTTAGCCAACCCCTCAATCCGGTTCCTGGTTTGGGTTTTGACTATTCGAATCTGGCCGCCATCAATCGCGACCTCGCCATTCGCGCTGTGATCGACCCTATCACGCAACAAGAGCTTGCCCTGAGTGAGCGCCTGCTACAAGAGACACCAACAACGCCGATAAGTTTCCCGTTTTTGGGTTCTGAGTCGCAGCCCGTTGTAATGCTCGAACAACAACCCCCGCAGGTCATCGTCGTGCAACAGCCGGAGCCTGAAGCGAAGGAACCGGCGACCGAAACTTACGCATCGTCAGGAGCAGTCACCGCAACACCACAACAACCGCCGCTCCCAGACGTGGGCGAGTTCGTCCTGGTCCTGAATGATGGCACGCAAATCCACGCAGTAGCTTTCGCGCGACAGAATGATCGCATCGTCTACATCACGGAAGATGGAATGCGCCGGTCGTTCGCCATAAGCGACTTTGACGCCGCCGCTACACAACGCCTCAACAATGAGCGTGGAACGCCCCTTCACCTCGCGCTTTAGGAAAATATATGCCGGCGGTTTGGACACCGCAGGACACCAAAAACGAGCGTTTCAGGTTATTTCCCCGAAGGATGAATTGATCCAGGCATAAAGTAGCCTGTCTCGGGTAAGCCGGCGCGTTCGAATTGAATCGTAGTGTGCGTGATGTGAAAGCGGTCTGCCAAACGTCCGCGAATTGCCGTCAAAATTCGTTCGCTATCTTCCATGTGCATGTCAGGAATGCGCACGTGACAGGAGATTGCTTGCAGGTCTGTACCGATGGTCCAGACATGAATATCGTGAACTTCCTTGACATTGTCGACGGCAAGTATCGTTTGCGCCACGCTATCCAGTTTCAAATGTCTCGGCAAACCCTCCAATAGGATATGGCTGCTCTCGCGCAAAATTCCTATAGCGCTCCATAGCACCATCAGGCCGATAGCCATTCCGATCGCCGGGTCTATCCAGCGCGCGCCGGTCCAGCGAATCGCCAGCGCACCTGCAAAAATCGCCACGTTCGACAGTGCATCGCCAAAATTGTGAATCAAGATACTGCGGAGATTCAGATCTTTTCGCCCGCTCACCAGCCCCAGAGTGATTCCGCCGTTAACGCACAGCGCGAATACAGCGACTCCGAGCATCAGCGCGGTGTGTACTTCGACTGGGTGTCGCATCCGATGGTATGACTCATACAAAATATAGAGGGCTACCAGCACCAACAAAACTGCGTTCACGAATGCCGCCAGAATCCCTGACCGATGATACCCGTAGGTTTTTTCCGGCGTAGGCGGCCGCACGGACAACCGCACTGCAATCCACGAAATGAGAATGGTAGGAAGGTCCGTGAGATTGTGTACGCCGTCGCTTATGAGGGCAATTGAATGGCCCAACATGCCCGAGGCAAATTCGACGACTACAAGAACAAGCGTGGCAAGCATTGCGGCGCCCAGCACGCCGCTCGAGCCGGCTGCGTAGCCGTGCGAATGGTCTTCACCGTGATGATGGGCGTGCAAATGCATGACGCGATTCTACCTGTAGAAAGCCGACACGCGTAGTCCCGTGCCCAACAAAATCCTCCGATTCAACAAGACCTGCGGAAGATCACCACCACGACACCTGCGACGAACAAGCATTTGACTTCACCAACGGTCGCCCCTACGATGAAATCGAGCCTTCCGCATTGTGTTTTTTTGGGGGGGGGGTTCGGGAACCGCTCAATCCAACGATAACCCTGTTCGATGCACCGGAATGTCACCAAACTGGTCTTTTGGGGAGTGCGCGGCTCTATTCCGACATTAGATCGCGGAATGTGGCGCTATGGCGGAAATACGCCTTGCCTCGATATGACCACGCCGGAGGGCACGCGAATCGTCCTCGATTGCGGCACGGGCCTGCGCATGCTTGGCAATCATTGGGCAAACACAGAGGGTGACCGACCCCTCCAAGCGCACGTTTTGGTGACGCACTATCACTGGGATCATATCCAGGGCATTCCTTTCTTTCGCCCATTTTATCTGCCGCAGAATGACTTCCATTTCTACAGCTTCCAATCCAAGTATCTCGGACGCGACAGCCTTCGCCAAGTACTGGAAGCACAGTTAGCACGCCCCTATTTCCCCGTTGATTTATCTCTGATGCATGCGAACCGCCAATTTTCAGAAATTACCGGCGGCAATCAGTTCGATGTCAACAGCACCAAAGTGACGGCTCGGTGGCTGAACCATCCTCAAGGGTGCCTTGGGTATCGGATGGAAACACCAGCCGGCACGATCGTTTATGCCACGGACAATGAGCCGGGAACCCCGGAAATGGACAAGAATCTTCGTGAGCTCGCGGCCGGGGCCGACGTCTTAATTAACGACGCACAGTGCTCTCCCGAACAGTTGGCTTCCACGCGGAAAGGATGGGGCCATTCGAGCTGGCTCGAAGGCGTGAAGCTCGCGCGCGAATGTGGTGTAAAAAATCTGGTCCTCTTCCACCACGATCCGGATTCCTCCGACCGGGTTGTGGACGGCTATCTTTACGCGGCGCGACAGGAATTTCCCAATACGTGGGCAGCAACGGATGGGATGAGAATTCAGCTTGAGGACCGGAATGTGGAGTTCAAACTCCGCGAATCGCGCGTGGGGCAGCGACGCCCGGTGCATTTCTCAGCGACGGTCAGCGGAAGATCACAGGATGGCGTGCCGTTTCAAGAATACGCTGTGCTGAAAGAATTGAATCTGCGCGGCGGCTACATGTGGCTGTCGCATTCTCCTCAGTTGCAGTCGCAGATGAACATTCGAGTTGACTGCGGCACTCCGGAGCACCCGAGTCCCATCGTCCTTCGCGCGTCAGTGGTTCACTGCGATGTTGGCCGCGATAAAGATCGTGTGGGCGTTGGGGTTACCTTTATCGACGACCACGAAGCTCCCTTTCCTTTCGACTGAAATTTCCAAGTACATGATGGTTGCGCGTTTCTTGCCTGACGCGGGGGTCTCAGGAACGGCCGAGACGAATTCTTAAGGTTTCAGCGCCGGAATTTCACGCATTCTTGCAAAGGCGCGCCGCACATGCGGAATCGTAATTGCCCCTCCTAACGATCGGCAACGTTGAACGCGTCGATCACTTCGTGACGTTTCCACCCGACTTCTGCGCATCGCTGCACATGGTAGGTGATGCAGTCGTCGCGGTGTAGTACCGCCGATGCCACCAATCCGAGCAACTCCTTCGTCTTGACGGGCAGTCCTCCGTCTTCATACGTCTGATGACCAAGGGCGAAGAATCGCTCGATGCCCAGATGTCCGCATGCGAGAATCTCTTCATTCATGTCCTTCCGGAATGTTTCAAAGTCTTCAAGATTGTCTGCCATCGCGGCCTCCTACAAAAACGGTTCGCGTCAGTTTAGCCGAGGGATGCGTGTTTGCGAAATCGCCAAGCGTATATCCCTAAATTGAACACGCATACAGCGACGGCAATCGCGACCAGCAGCGTCACCGGAACATTCGGATAAACAACAGCATCGAGACAATGCAATAAGAAGGGCCCTTTGTAAGGCACGACTCCCGCGCGCTTTTCGCACCAGTTCTCCGCGAGCGTCAACGGACAAATGAAAGCCGATGTCTCCACGATAATTCCGTACACAATAGTCGCCACATGCACCCAGGCCAGCCCGGGCCGCCGTCGCGTGAGTAACGAGCCGAAAACGACCCACGCGATAAAAGCGAGATGCGTGAATAGCACGCCATCTGCCATCGCAAGATAAAATTTGTGATGCACTTGCGTTCACCAACCTGAATTATAATCTCTCGCGCGCGGCGCGTGCCCTTGCAGCCGCGGCGGCTTGACCACGGGATGAAAAGGGGATAGAAAAGACTGGCGGTGATCAACGCATTATTGCCACCGCCCGCGGATTTTGCAACACCCGGATCCGACCCCAGCGCAATCGTAGAAATAATGTGGCCGGACAACCCCCCGCAAGTGACGGTTGCAACACGGTCACCACTGCGCAAGAGAGCTCAAGCGTATGCCTCCCTCGCGTCGCGACATCAACGTTACGCAGGTTCAGGAGTGGAGTAGTGGTAGAGTCCGTTCGATCCAAGACTATCTAGTCGGTGAAGATCCGCTCGAGATCCGAGTCGGCAAGCATCCCCTGGCCGTGACAATGCGCACGCCAGGCCACGACATCGAGCTCGCCGCTGGATTTCTCTTCACCGAAGGCCTCATTCAGATTCGGGAGCAAATTGTTGCCATCGACTATGCCGCCGATTGCAAACCCACCGAGCGCGGCAACGTCGTTCAAATCGAGCTCGCCTCCGACGTCGCGTTAGATCTCGAAAACACTCACCGAAATTTTTTCGCTTCCTCGAGTTGCGGCATTTGTGGCAAGGCGTCCATTGAATCGGTGCGCGCGCGCGGCGTGCGCCCGCCGAATCCAAATTTTCGCCTTGATCCCGAAACTCTTTGCCGCATTCCAGACACACTCCGTTCCGCACAGCAGATTTTCGGACGCACAGGCGGTCTTCACGCCGCGGGACTGTTCGACGCGGACGGCAAACTGCTTGCCGAACGCGAGGATATTGGCCGTCACAACGCGGTGGATAAGATCATTGGATGGGCGCTACGGGAAAATCATTTGCCGCTTTCCGATTCAATGCTCATGGTTAGCGGGCGCGGCGGCTTCGAAATCGCTCAAAAAGCGGCGATGGCGGGCTTGCCCATTGTGGCTTCTGTGTCAGCCTGTTCTAGTCTTGCGGTGCAGCTCGCGCGTGAAGTTAATATGACACTCGTCGGTTTCTTGCGTGAGAGGCGATTTGTGGTGTATTCGGGAGGCAAGCGTCTGGGCCTGGAAACGGAACACGCTTCGCTGCCGGCCGAATCGCGAAAAAAGGCATTCCCAGTGTAAGGCCGCTGTGGAAGATCGAATGCGATCGGGTCGAGTACCCACTTTGTCGAGGTCGCCCACCCAAGCGGACAGCTTCGAGTCCTAACAGAAGCTATGCTGGATTTTGGCCAAGAATGACGCGATTTCCGCCGGCTGCTTTTGCGCGATATAAGGCCTCGTCCGCAACGCGTAGCAGGGCCGCTGCCCCGGAGCCATGGGCGGGATACGCGCTCACACCCAATGACATGGAGTCCGGATTCAGGAACATATCCCCGTGCTGAATTACAATTCTCTTAAACTCCCGCTCCAGCAATTCGGCGCGCCGTTTCGCCGTTTCGAGGGAGGTGTCCATCAAAATTAATACAAATTCATCTCCGCCGTATCGGCACGCGATGTCGCCCGCACGAACAACTTTTCCGACCAGGTCGCCGAATGCTCTGAGCAACGAATCACCTGCAGCATGCCCGTATGTATCATTGAAAGCCTTGAAGGAATCCAGATCGCACATGATGATCCCCAGATTCCTTTCGTCGCGGCTTGCACGGTGAATTTCGCGGGGTAAAGTTTCGTCCAAATAGCGGCGATTGAACAGTCCGGTTATCGCGTCGCGAATCGATTGGGCCCGAAGGCTTTCACGTAATTTAAGATTCGCCAACGCCAGAGCAATGTGGCCCGCCACGGTTTCGGTTAACTGTTGCCGAAGCGCGAGAGTGCGCTCTTGGATTTCTTTAGGCTGGCCGAGTTCGTAAGGGCTTCCCTGCACGGTGAGGACCCCCAGTGTCTCCCCGGAGGCAACTAACGGCGCGCAAATCGAACTCGCCGGCGCCATGCGCGCCAGGTGCGGACACACAAGCGGCGTTGCTGGATCGGCAACGCGGTGCACGTGGCCGCGACGCAAGGCCCAACATTCTTCCGGCTCGAACACAGCCTCAGCCAAACGCGATTCGCCCCACTTTATTCTGGCTTCGAGCAGGTTCACGGAACTATTGCGTTCAAACAATGCTCCCGAACCAGCAGGAAATAGTTTTGCGAGCGACTGTTCCAAAACTGGATGAGCTTCTTCCGCTGTGAGACAAGTTTGCAGCAGAGTGCTCAATTGCTGCACGAGATTCATTTCCCTGCTGCGCTGCTCCAAGTTTCGAATTGAGCGGCTGAGTTCCTCATTGACGCGACGAAGCTCTTGTGTTTCTCCGCCGGCGCCGCCGGTTTCGCGAGCGATGGCGGAAACACCGACGATCCTTCCTTCTGGACTTCGAATGGGAGAGATGGACATTAGAACGGCAACCTGCTTGCCGTCTTTTCGCAGGCAAACCGTTTCACCTGGCGACGTTCGCCGGTCCGTGGTGACATGTTCGATCAAATGCACCAAGTCATTTCCTTCCACCGACGGAAAAACTAGGGAAAGGGGAGAACCGACGGCTTCGTCAGCCGCGTATCCGTAAATGCGCTCCGCGGCTCGGTTCCAACTCACGATCACCCCTTCCAGGGTTGCGCCAACGACCGCGTCTCCGCAAGAATCCACAATCTGCGCGAGCCACACATCTCGATCGCCGGAATCCCCTCGGTCAGATCGGTTGGGCGCGATGGCCTCGTCACCCCCGGATTCTTCCAGGCGTTCTTGTTTTGGTTTGAAGCGCATGAGGGATTCACCCCTTACCATCATTCTCCGTACTTGCCTTTTGCGCAGCGAAACTGGGCGCACTTTATCCCCATGGTGCGCCTCCTTCTGCACATCCTGCTGTGAATCGCCCGCGATCTTGTCAACTTCTCTCATCCGATTCCTAATAGCTATTGCTCCCGCGCCAAACTACGCTCTTCCCGCGACACCTCGCGACTTTCGCGCCCGAATTTGTGTGAACATTTCTGAGATGGGAGCGCCTTTGTTGAGAAACGCATCGGCTCCGTATCGCATCGCCGCGTCACGCACGGTTGCTTCATCCACCAGAGAAAGCAATATCACGCGAGTCTCCGGCAATTCCGTCTTTATTCTTTTAGCGCCGTCGAGGCCTCCCATACCGGACAAAGCAATATCCACTAACGCGACATCGGGTTTAAGTTGCTGCGCAAGCATAAGTAGTTCGGGACCGCTTGTTGCTTCGCCGATTACTGCGAGGTCCGGTTCGGGCTCCGAAATCCGGCGGACGAATTTGCGGAATTCCCGGTTTTCGTCGGCGATCAGTATTCTCAGCATGACTCCTTCGGTCGATTCACGGCTTTGCCACGTTTGGGGCTCGCAGCATGCCCCAAAAAGTGTTTCCCCCGATATACGTTCACGTTCGAGAGTAGATTACGCCACAAGCCCCGACAATACAGAGAGTAATGGATTATTGGCCCGACAATGGACTGTATTCGGGTACTATTGAACTGAGAGAGTTGGGGGGCAAAGGATCGCGGGTTCAGGGGCTTCGAGCGCCGTGTACCGCAGAGATTTACTTCCAGGGTCTTTATGAAGTAAGAACCCTGTTACCATAACGCGTATTCACCCTAACACTTCAATTTCTCCTTCGAGCGAGGTTCCCGATAACCGTGCGGCCGAGTAATCTTTTGACTGGGACGGCACCAGACATGCCTACGAGGCGCATGTCCTTCAGGTTCGGGGCAATGCCGTGACACCTACATCTTCCAGCGTATACGCCACGCGCCGTAATCGGAGTTGTAGGTTTGACGATAAGTTCTGTACTTCTTTCCGATGAGCCTCCAAATGAGCCTCGGTCAAATCGCTAATTTGCCGGCCGAACCGGTCGAGAGCATTCTGAGATTCCGCGGTAAGCGCGGATGTGCTCTGCTGCGACGAGGCCACCACGACCGCATTCAGGGTTGCTGCGGCCTGTTGGCTCAAGGACTCGCAAAACTTCTTTACGATCCGATCGGAAAGGGCATCGAGACGCAGCACTGTCTGGTCGTAGAAAAAGTTCAGTCTGGTCTCGATATAACTGCAAAATTCCTTGCATCTATGGTCGAGAAGCTCACATAGCTGAGCATCGAGCTTCTGATCGGCCGACTGGCGATTTTCGACATAGACCATGTTCTCGATCGCGGACGCGAGAGCCGCTTGAAAACTCTTGTGGGCATCATTCCCTATGTCCTCCGCTCTCTCCGAAAAGCGGTTTGCCGCAGTGTTACCACCTCCCATTTGCGATTCCACGACCGGAACCGCTCCATCATTTAACGCAGCCGTACGAGGTTCGGTAGGGTTGGCCACGAGAACCGGACGAGGACGTGAGCCACCAACCGGCGACTCCTGAGCTTCATAGGCCCGTTTCTGACCCAGGGTCCGGCTATCAGCGAGCCTCTCCGTCCGCGCGTCGTCCATTCGAGCTCGTCCATTGGCAGCCTTCGCGCCTGCCGGAACAACCGGCCTGTAATTTAGGTATAGCGGTGCCGCGAGGAAAGCACCGCTACGACGTAACAGTCCGAGCAAGGCTTGCACTGCCGCTGGCCAGCTTGAGCGTCGAAATCGGATCCACTCGCTCGATACTGCACGGCTCAGTCGGCTTCCTGCGTCGGCCAGCCGAATGCGCCGTTCCGACAGCCAGTTCTGGTAATTCGCCCGCGGATTTGTCATGAGATGCCTCACCTTGACGAGAAGAATCACGAATGCCATATTGTCGCATCTTGTTCCATAATGTTTTAGTACTTATGTGCAAAGCCCGGGCAGTTTCGGTGCGGTTCCAACGCGATTTAGCGAGGCACTCCTCAATCATGCGCCGCTCGGCGTCTGCCCGGACCGAGTACACCAGTTGTTTCAGACCGGGTTCGGGGACGACTTGCTCTATCGCGTCGAGTCGGGATTCCCGGAGCTGGGCTGTCAGCGCTTCGTCATCCCCCAGCACCAGATACCTGCAGACGAAGTTTTTCAGCTCTCGGACATTTCCCGGCCAAGAATACTGGGCACATGCGTCCTTGATCCGCTTTGAAAATGATCGCGGCGGACAGCCCAGCTCGACGGACAACCGCTCCATAAAATAGTTGAGGAACAACGGAATATCTTCGCGGCGTTCGCGCAACGCGGGAACGCGGAGGGTGATGGTATTGAGACGATAATAGAGGTCCGGACGAAAGAGCCGCTCGTCCAAGGCCTTCTGAATATCAATATTCGTGGCGGCCAGAATCCGTACGTCAACGGTGATCGCTCGCCGCCCACCCAAGCGCGAAAATTGTTGGTCCTGGAGCACGTGCAACAACTTGGCTTGAAGTGCCGAGGACATCTCACCGATCTCGTCGAGCAGAATCGTTCCGTGGTCGCACAACTCAAATTGGCCCGGCTTCGACCTGACCGCTCCCGTAAAGGCTCCCGCCTCGTATCCGAAAAGTTCGCTTTCTAGGAGCTCGGAGGGTAAGGCTGCACAATTCACCTTCAAAAATGTGCTTTGCGATCTGGGAGACCCTGAGTGCAGAGCGCGGGCAAAAAATTCTTTACCCACCCCTGACTCCCCAAGCAATAGTACTGGTACATCAACTTGAGCAATGCGATCAATCTGCTTATTGAGATCTCCCATGATTGGACTATGCGTGAAGCGCATTTCGTGCACAGAACCAGCGGCCGGCAGGAAGGCAGACTTCCGCTGCGGCGTCTCCTGGAAGGAGATGACGCGGGGCGAAGCGCTCATTATTGCTCCTCGAATCGGGTCATGACGGCTGAACCTAAGCGCATGTTATTTTTGCCAGCGTATGCCCTCACTAGCGCCTACATCGCAAAGCAATGCTTCACTTAATATACTGAGCCCAAGGGTCAGGCTAGTCGAAATTTGACAGGCGCGCCATCGGTCTAGCCCTGCATTCGCGACAGGAAAAGTCCTTAGGCAGCGTACGGGGTACACTGACCTGGCTATGCCTGAACCAACCCTCGTCGGATAGCGTAGCGCACCAGCCCCGCCGTTTCATGGATGTCAAGTTTCTCCATGATGCGAGTACGGTGTGTTTCCGCTGTCTTGACGCTGATATTCAAGACACCGGCCACCTCCTTGGTCGTCTTCCCTTCAGCGATCAACTGGAGCACTTGACGCTCGCGCGGACTCAGTGGCTCCGCGGAGAGCTCCGTTTTGTTTTGGTACGCTTGCACCACAGCGCGAGAAACTTCAGGACTTAAATACACGCCCCCGCGCGATGCCTCTCGGATCGCCTGGACCAGGTTCTCCGCAGCGTGTGTCTTCACAACATACCCCTTCGCACCTACTCGCAATGCATCGAGCAGATAGGGATCCTCGTCGTGAACCGTGAGAAAGACGGTTTTTGTCTGCGGCGAAACCTTCTGGATCTCTTTCGCGGCATCGATACCATTCAATACGGACATGCTCACGTCCAGTACTGCTACATCCGGGTGTAAAGATTCGGCGATCTTTACCGCCTCCTGGCCGTTCGATGCCTCCCCCACGATTTTCAGACCTTCTCTTTCTAGGAGCACTTTCAATGATTGCCGTACTATTTGGTGGTCATCCGCAAGCAATACTTGTATCGGCATGCTAAGCCTCCAAGGGAACCAATATTTGAATCTCGGTCCCCTTTTGTGGTGCAGATTCAATTTGAAGGGTACCGCCGAGGACATGGAGTCGTTCCCGCATCCCCTGCAGCCCGAGTGCATTTCCATTTCCATATCTGATGGAAGCAGGGTCGAATCCCACTCCATCGTCACGAATACAACAATGAAATTCCCCCGACATTTCCCACAATTTGATGCTGACGCGCGACGCTTTGGCGTGCCGTGCGATATTGTTCAAGGCTTCTTGCGCCACGCGATACATGGCCGCTTCTAGTGTCTGGGTCAGGCGTTGTCCGAGTTTGCCATCGACCGTCGTAGGCATCCCAAAGCGTTTGGAGAATTTCTCAGCTAAGGACTGCAGGGCAGGCACGAGGCCGTAATCATCCAAAATCGTGGGTCGCAGCTCGTGCGAGAAGTGCCGCAATTGTTGTTCAATTTGCTCCAGCAGGGTTTCTACGTCGCGAATACGTACGCGTTTCAATGGAGGAAGATCGCGGGCCACATCTTGCAACTGTATGTGGACTGCCGCGAGGAGTTGGCCGGACTCATCGTGGAGAGCGCGAGCAATCCGACGTGTTTCGGCCTCGAGCGCCTCGTTCAGGCGTCGCAACGTGGCATTCGCCTCTCCAAACGTGCGGTGGGTCATCTCAAAAGGCGACATTGCCTCCACGAAAAATTCACCAGCACGACGAACTAGGTCCGGATCCGAGACATCGTGCAGCTTTGCCTCTAAGGTCCCCTGATGCAAAGCCACCATATCGAGAACTCCATGTCCTGCGGCGAGAGCGCGCCGGCCGAATTCGTAGGCCTGTCTCAGCGCTGTTTCTCCGCCCTGCCGCAGATAGCCCCCGAGGGCTCTCTCGTATTCACTCTGTAACCCAGGCACGAGCCGCCTCCTTGGGAAGCCCTGAATACCGTACGACAAGTACAAGCGCGTCATCGGAGCCTCGCGCATGATGAGCTAGAATCTTTTCCGCGATTCGCTGAACCGAATGACCCGCCATTATCCCGTTCAGGAAATTGTTGCGCACTCCGTCGGTAGCAAAGATAAGGGTGTCCCCGGGAGATACTGGCAGAATACTTGCGATTAAATTCGGTAATTGATCGCCGACCACCCCTCCTCGCAACGACAGAACTTCGTGGCTTACCATGCCGCGAGAATCCCCGTGCAGCAATACGCCCTCAACGTTTCCGACACCGAGCCATGTAATCGTGTTCTCTGCCGGATTAAATGCGGCCACACTCATCACCACTCCGCGGGTGTTGCGCAACTTTTGATGGCACATCCGGACGAGCGGTATGATCGACAGATCCCTATTCTCTTGCACCGTTTCGGCGGTCATCCTCGAAGCGGCCGCCGCGGCTGCTCCATGTCCCAATCCGTCTATCACCGCAACCAGCGCGCTAGCGGGAGATTGAACAACTACGTACCTGTCCCCACTTTCGTTCTCGCCTGGCAACGTTTGCGCCGCTATACCGCAGTCGAGCAGCAATCCTTCTATCTTTTCCATTTCCGGGCCGTCACAGTCGTTCCAAATCCGATTCTCGATTCAATCTCAAATTCATCCATCAAACGTCGTACGCCGGCTAGTCCCAGTCCCAGGCTGCGTGATGTTGAAAAACCGCCCTGCAGCGCTCTGCGAATGTCCGGGATTCCAGGTCCCTCATCCTTCGCGCGTATCATAATTCCCCGCTGCTCGCCGCGCTCAAGTAATCGCAGAACGATTTCTCCGTGTTTCGCATACTGCACGATATTTCGCGCCAACTCCGAAATTGCGGTTGCGATCAGTGTGAGTTCGCTTGACGAAAAACCGAGTGTGGCCGCAAGCATGCGCCCCTTTTGCCTGGCCCCGACAATGTCAGTGTCTCCTTGTATCTGGACGGCGGCCTCGGCCAGCACAAGATCGCGGCCGCGGCTGGGCGAAACAGAAAGCCCCGCGGGATATGTCAAGGCGCGTTCACCGTCCACGGGCTGACGCTTCCTTCCCCTGAACGGGACCTTCTTTGTTCAAGAAAGCGATGCCCTCTTCGAGGTCCAAGGCTGTGGGAACTCCCTCGAGCTTGAGACCCAATTGCACCATCGTAAAAGCAACATCTGGCTGTATACCGACAATGACCGTCTCCGCCCCGCGGAGGCGAATCATGAAGGTAATGTCTCTAAGAGTTCGGGTCGCGAAGGAATCCATCACGTCCAGTGCCGTTACATCTACGATTACTCCGCGCGAACGGAACATGCCTACTTGTTGGACGATGGCATCCCGCAGTTGGAGCAAATCCGCGTCCGACAGGGCAGACTGAATCGACGCGATGAGGTAAGGGCCTTGTTTGAGAATCGGAACTTCCAAGATTCATTTCCTCAATTGCGCTCGGCGGTGTCGCCGGAGGGGACCACTTTGTATCCAAGCAAGTGTTCGGCTTCTTCAATGCCACCCTGAAGGTCACCCACTGTGTTCATTTTGCCCAGATCGACACCGATGGTGACCAAGGTCTGAGCGATCTCGGGAGACAACCCCGTGATGATTACGGTCGCGCCCAAAAGTCGGGTGGCTTCGACGGTTTGCACCAAATTGTTGGCCACGTTTGCATCCATCACAGGCACTCCTGTAATGTCGATCACGACAACCTTCGCCCGGTTCGTCCGTATGCCGCGGAGCAATTGCTCGGTAAGCTGCCGCGCCCGCTGCGGGTCAATCACGCCGATGATCGGCAGAATCAACAGGCGTTCGCGCACCTGCAGTACAGGCGTGGAAAGCACTCGAATCGCTTCTTGTTGTTCGCGGATCACGCGTTCTCGCTCTTGCACGAAACCGACTGCCACAGTATTCGCAATCCGATTCGCCGCAGGTTCGTATGCGTCGAGGATGCGATTGAGCAGCGCAAAATCATTTTGGTATTTCGCGAACAAGGAACGCGCCAGCACGTCGCGCAACAGCAGGACGATCCCGATAACCTCGTGCGTCTCGACGCCCCTGGGAATGATTCGTTCGGACAGGTTGCGTGCGTAGGCTTGCAGTGCTTCGAACGTTCCCGTCTCAAGGGCCTCGACGTAATTGTCGTAGACGGACGTGGCTTCCGCGAAGATTTCATCTTTTGTCATCGCGGTGAGCAATCTAGCTTCGGTGATTCGGCGCGCCCATTCTTCACGCAATTGCGTCCTGTTCTGGCGCAAATGGGCGACCAGTTGTCGCAGTAACTCTGCGGTCGATTGGGCAGCATGGTGAGGACTGGTGGAAATGGTGCGCGTTTCATGGTCCATTGGAACTCTCCTCCCGAAGAGGCCGATTTTCCGGCCCGGGCTCCCCTGTTCAGCCGAGTATTTTACAGATAATACAGGCCTTGGGAATCCGGCGAAGTCCCCTCTAAATATCGGGTGTTACACCTACGTGATTTCATGTAGTTGCGGGTCGGGAAAAGGGAGAACACGGGAAGCGGGAGAAGCGCGGATTGTTTCGAGGTTCTTGGCAGACCCGGACGGGCTAGTACACCGGGGCTGCTAGCCCCTCTCGGAGCATAACAACGGTCTCGACAGCGCCGAATGAGGCCACGTGGCCGAGCTAGAACTGCAACTTCGCTCCGAGAAGAAGCCGTCGAGGGTTATTACCCTGGCTTGTATACACTCCGAAGTTCGAAAGGCTGTTCAGGCTCAAGGAAGGGGCTGCGAAATTTATGAGGTTGAATATGTTCAGAACTTCGGCTGAAAATTCCAAGTGAATCCGCTCGGTGATCGGGACCCGTTTCCCTAGCGAAAAATCCAAATTCCATCTCGGTTGGAGACGAAGCTGATCAAATGGAATTTGCCCATTCACACTCAAAAGTGGCCGAGAGCAGGAACTGACTACTGCCGCTGGATTGGCAAACATGTTCAGACCACTGCCGTTGGGGGCGTTACCGGCGGTGGCGACACCGCCCGAGCCAACAACGTTGTAGTTCTGCCCTTCGAGGCCGTGCAGCCTTGTGGAGCAAATGGCCGCCGTGCCGTTGCTTTCATATGCGCCATAGTCACCATTGGCCGAAATATACAACGGCGTGCCGGTGTAAAAGCTGTAGATACCGGACGTGTACCACCCGCCCGCGATTCGATCAAGAGCCCCAGTCATGTTGTGGGCTGTACCCTTGCCAAAGGGCAACTGGTAGTAAAACCAGACATTGACTACATGCCTGCGATCGAAGGATTCCGACGATTTATCGAGACCGAAGTTGTACGGGCTGTTGGCCGAAGAGCCGTTCTGCTGATCCACGCCCTGATTGCCGATGGCGTGACTCCAAGTCCAGTTAGCCTGAAACTGAAGACCGTTCGCAAAACTCTTGTTCAGGCTCACGAACCCAGCCTGATAGTTCGAAAAGCCACCATCGGTGATGCCGTAGGACTGGAAGGACTGGATATTATCGAGCGGCGTTGGTGTGACTCGGTTCAATTCGTCCAATGAGAAAAAGTTCAAAGAGCCGTTGATGAGGTCGGTCGGGTCCTGCGACGCGACCATCTGGCTGCAGCTCGAAAAGCCTTTTCCGGTGCAGGTGGACGCTCCAATCTGGTTTTCAAAGAATGGCTCGACTGGCACAGTTGTCTTATTTCGCAAAGCTTGCGCTACTCCGTCAAACGCCTGCGCCAGTGTCTGGCCGCTCTGCTTATCTTTCATCAAGTAATCGGCTGCGTTGAACGCAATATCCTGGGGGAGATTGCGGCTCAAGCGCCCAATGTAACCAATTTCAAAAATAGCGTGATGGGGTAGTTCGCGTTGCACTGTGAAGTCGATACTGTGGGAGTGGCCTGGAATCGCGTAGGGGTCCAATCCGCTCTGCATAAACAGCCCAAAAGGAGCGGAGGCCGAGCCGCTGACGACATAGGGAATCGGCGCTGCCGCAGGCGCAGGAATCGGGACATTATTCCCGTCGACGCCGATGCGGAACGCACTAGTGGGATCGGTTGCGCCATTGGAGCACACCGGTCCCCCGCCCGTGAAGACCGGGCCTGCGCATGCACTGACGTCAAGCAAGCCGCCCGTCGTCAAAGGCAACGAATCCTGGTTGATGTCACTCATGCGGTCATAAACCAACGCATAACCAAACCGAAGGACGGTTTTATTGTCACCAAAGACCCGGTTCTTGAATGGCACTTGCCACGCGGTAGCAATGCGCGGCGCGAATTGATGCCAGTTCGTAACGCGCATATCCCCTGTGAACGGAGAGGGAAGATACCTGACGGGCGTAACACCAAAGAGCGGATTGAAAGCTTGTCCCGGCAGGACGCCGCTGTTCAGCGAATTCGCGCGACTTGACAAGTAGCCCCGATAATCGACGGGAGTGTTGGTAGCAGCGTACACAAGTACATCGTATTTACCGTTCGCTTCTGTCGGGACAGGCTGCGCTCCCCAGTTGAGGCCCAGTGTGACGGTAAACGAAGGCCGCACTTGCCAAACGTCCTGAAAATATCCATCCACGGCAGGAATAAAGCTCTGCGAAAAAGCGGGAGTTCCAAGAGGATTTGGCTGGAACTGACCATTACGGGTAATCACTTGCGAACTGCGATCAACCATGCCGAGCAGCGTTGTGTACAACTCATTCCACCGCAGTGCGTCACTTGACTTCAGACAGTTCGCCGTTGCGCCGCTCGCAGGACAGATCGAAGGCTCGTAAGTGCTGCTGATTTTCAGGAACTCACCGCTACCGTTTCCCGTCGATTCACTGTACAGAAGCGGTCCTGCGGTCAGACCGCCCGCGAAATTGTCCGTCTTGACGAAGTAATCGTGAGAGAGGTCACCCGAGGCGCCGAACTGAAACAAATGTCGTCCATGAATCCAGCTGAAATCCTGAGCGAGGTACCATTTATGTCCATCGAAGACGCGCGACCGCGCAGACTGGGTAGCGAGGTTAATCGGATCAGCCAGCAGCTTGGACGTACTATTGGTTGTGCCGGAGCCTTCGCCAGCGAGCACCAGTGCTTGCTGGGTTCCTGAGACCAAGGGATTCGGAGCTTGGCGGCTCCAGCCCCACCAATCCCGCAAGTATGAGCCGTGGCTCACGGAAGTCCAGTTCGGGGAAAGCTGGCCCGTTACTTCGAACGTCCAGAACTGCGGTTTGATTGGGTCCCCGGCGGTCGATGCCGGAGCAGCTGTATTCAAAATACTGAACTGCTCGGTTCCGACACGAGCGACGTTCGCATAGTGATATGTGGCAAAAGCGCTCCATTTTCCATTGATCTTATAATCCAAGCGTACCACAGCAATGTTTTCAGAAATTGGTGTTGGAGCGTCGAAAGTAAACCCCGTTGTGTTTAAGCCGTCGCCAAGCGACGCATTGTTGCCCGTAGGATAAAGCGCCAATTGCGATTGAATGACTGGATTGAAACCGAGATTGCGCGGATCGCAAGATGCGCCTCCGCAAGCGGTGGTAATGCTACCTGATTGAAACGAGTACGGCACAATATTCCCGGCCGTATCGCGAAATTGCAAAATTCCCTGCTTCATCGTTGCGGTGGGGACGACGGCGTTAAAAATCGAAGCGTCATGGAAACGGCGACCTTCGTAATTCCCGAAAAACCAGAAGCGGTTTTTCAAAATAGGCCCGCCTGCGGTAAAGCCAAATCGGTTGTCCACGCTGTGAGGCTTGCGAATACCCAAGCGGTTATTGGTCCAACTGTTGGCGTTCAGCGCATCGTCGTTGTGATACTCGTAGGCGGAGCCGTGGAAGTTGTTATCGCCGGACTTTGTGAGTAGCGCGACCTGACCTCCGGACGAACGACCGAACGTGGCGTTGGGATTGGTGGTCGACACCTGAAATTCTTGCGTACTCTCGATCGGTATGGGAACCACCGGGGAGGGGGACGGTTCTCCGGGCGGCGATGCATAGGTATTGTTGCCTTCAAGGTCGCTGGTAACGTCTCCCCCGTCGAAGCTGAACGTGACTTGTTCGTCTCGAGCGCCGGCAATCTGGCCGGACGGCGAAACCGCCGGCTGATAAAACATCAGTGCGCTGGCGCTGCGGGTGAAGACGGGAAGTTCTTCCAAAGCGACGCCGCCCAGTACCGCCCCAACGGTAGCGCTTGTGGTCTGCAGTTCCGCCGTCTCCACGTCCGTCACCGTTACGGTCTGGTTGGCCGCGCCCACTTGAAGCGTTATGTTGATGGTGTAGGATTTCAATACTTCAACATGAACGGCGTTGGCGACCGCGTTCTGAAATCCCTTGGCTGAGAAAGTCAATGTGTAATCGGAAGGATTGACGGCGGGAAAAACATAGCGGCCAGCGGAATCCGTCTCGGTGGACTGCGTTGCGTTGGTGGTATGTTGCGATAGCGTGACGCTTGCTCCAGCGACGATCGCTCCGGAGGAATCCGTGACCGTGCCAGAAATCAGGCCGGTGGTCGCGGACTGCGCGAAAAGCGCCCACGGAGCAATTGCGATCAAACAAAACAGAATTAAAGTAAAAGAGAAACCATAACGCCGACCCAACATTCGCCACCTCCGTTGAGAGCAGCCCCAGATGAACATGGATGCGGCGCACTATAGTTGAGGCTAGCAAACCAAGTCAAGAGAAAAAGTTGTATGCAGTGGTTGACACAACTGATATGCAATGCAAATACGAATGATGTGAAATGCTACAATCTCACCGCGTGCTCACCGCGTGCGATTAAACCGTCTGGATTTGGGCGGCACGCCACGGAAGGCCAATCATACCGAGGCACAGCGAGACAGAGACGCACGGGGAGTGAATCCTAGGCCTCGAGGATTAAAGGATGGGCGATTCCCCATATGCTAATCGAAGGACTTTAGCGCGCGATTGAATGATGTGATCATACATCAGGCGCCGCGCCAATTCTGGATCGTGACCGCGAATGGCTTGAACAATCTCGGAGTGTTCCTTGACGGGGGCCTCGCCGTAATAGCCGATGCCAATCGCCGCATACATCACCCGTTCCATATGGCATCGCATATCGGAAACCGCGCGCACGAGCATGGGGTTACGCGTCAGGCGAGCCATGCCGATATGAAAAGCTGTGTCCGCCTTGATAAAGCGCTCGTAACTGGCGCGATCCCGGGTTTCGTATTCCGTCTGCGCGAGTCGCTCCAGTTCGTCCGCTAACTTGTCATCATTACCTTTGCGCGCTGCCAACTCAGCACATGCTCCCTCCACCGCGGCGCGAAACTCGTAAATCTCGTTGAGCCAGTTGATGGTCATCGAACTCGCAAAGTAGCCCCGGTTAGGAACGATGCGCAGCAAGTTTTCTTGTTGCAAACGCACAGCGGCCTCGCGCACGGGAGTGCGGCTGCTCTTATAGCGCTTCGCGAGTTCCTTTTCACCGAGCGCCTCGCCGGGGGGGTAAACGCCGCGAATGATGTCTCGTTTCAGGCCCTGATAAAGACGCTCGCTCAAGGTGCTGCGGCCATTCTGAGGGGCCACAATGGAATCTCGAAACGCTCCATGTCTCCGCGACGGGGTCGCTCGCCGGGGCTTTCCAGCGCGCACTCTACTCACGCGAAGTTTTTTCTCGCTTGACAAAACTCCCTCCCGGGGTGAATGAAAGAGTAAATGAGATTCGATGAAAGTGCAAGGAACCGGAACGGTCGAATCTATCGTGCCATCGGAAGGGTCAAACCCCTGACGGCAAGGCTGCATGCGTTTGGTATACCATGATTGTGTTGACACATTCGAAGAGCGGGATGTAGGTTGCATCTGCACGTTGATGGAGACCATCCGGAATGCTGAATCATCGACAAGTGGCGCCGCGCGATTGCGCTTTCCCGGTAGACGACGTTCGTGCACTGTTTCCCGCGCTCAATAGCTCCGACGATTTCATCTTTTTCGACAATGCCGCTGGCGCTCAAGCGCCCCGTGCTGTTCTCGATGCGATAACGAGACACCTGCTCGAGTTCAATGTGCAGCGTGGCGGACGTTATGGAAAAAGCCGTGAGGTAGATGCCATGCTTTGGCGTGCGCGTCAAAGCGTGGCGCTATTTCTCAATGCGAGTGACCCAAAAGAAATTTCCTTCGGACTGAACGCCACATCATTCATACGGATTATAAGCGTCGCCATTGGCCAAAGCCTGGGCGTCCGCCCTGAAATCATTGTGACGGACTTAGATCATGAAGCAAATATCGCGACATGGTTGGCACTGGAAAGGGAAGGCGCACGGATTTTGTGGTGGCGTGTGCGCGATGATGGAAACTTGCATTTGGCAGATCTGGAGCCCCTTGTTTCATCCAAGACCAAACTGGTGGCTTGTACAGTGGCCTCCAATGCAACCGGATCAATCGTCGATGCCGCAGGCGTTGCGACGATCGCGCATGCAGCGGGTGCAGAGGTTTTCTTAGACTGCGTGCACTACGGCCCTCATGGACCGATTGACGTACAAGAATTCGATTGCGATTATCTGGTTTGCTCCGGGTACAAGATTTTCGCGCCGCATATGGGGTTTCTATGGGGGCGCGGTGAACTGCTGAACCGTTTGCCAACTTTTCGGGAAAATTTCATTCCCGACGAAACACCGGCGAAAATTGAAGTGGGAACATGCGTCTATGAAAATATCGCGGGCATGGACGCCGCACTTTCCTACTTGGAGTTTCTCGGAGAACGCCTGCCAGGGAACGTGACCCCACAGTCCAGACGCCAAAAGATTGTTCGTGCGATGGAGGGGATTAAAGATTATGAAGCGTCGCTTACACGTGAGTTATTGCATGTCCTCGCCGATGCTCGCGCAAACGTATACGGGATACGCGATCCGGCGCTGGTTGGAGTTCGCGTTCCCACCCTTCTTTTCAATGTCAAGGACGTTGCGCCGGGTGCGGTGGCCGAGGCGTTGGCAAAAGCGGGAATTGGGGCGCGCGATGGACACATGTATGCTCCGCGACTGATGCGACGACTTGGTCTAAGTGAGCAAGCAGGAGCAGTCCGCGTATCCTTGGTGCACTATAACACCTCAGGTGAGATTCATCGCTTCGCCGATATCCTGCGCGATTTCCGTTAACGCTCCGTGCGGGAACTCCGCCTCCTCTTTTCCACCGCACGGACACGCCGGGTAAAATTAGCCAAATTCAGTCTTAGCGCTTTTCTTTGTCACCAGCTGCCACCCTTGCAGTCATTTTACTGATATGCGATTGGTATACCACACCCATACGTGGCGTTCATTGCCCTCCTGTGGTAAGCTCCGTGCCGTTTGACCACATTCGCAGGTGAACGCCGCCGCATCCAGTGCGTAATTGCCGAACGGGCTGCGCCAGACAGCGGCGTCAACGTGGATAAAGGAAAAAAGGAATGCTTTCAGCCGGTCAAATACGGGCGATTCGATCCCGGTTCCCAATCTTTAGAAGCAAGATCTATCTGAACTCGTGCTCGCAGGGCGCGCTTTCGGATTCGGTGGACGCGGCTTTGCGCCAGTACATCGCGACCTGGCACGAGGGAGGCTCGCCGTGGGATCTTTGGGTCGAGAAGTACGAGGCTGTGCGGGCGCAGTTTGCGCGGTTTATTGGGGCTGAAGCAAGCGAAGTTGCCGTTATCCCAAGCGCTTCGGCGGGAATGAACTCGATTGCCAGCGCCTTCGACTTCGCCCGGCGGCGGAAAGTTGTCATGGGCGAATTCGAGTTCCCGACGATGGGCCACGTGTGGCTGGCACAGCAGCGACGCGGAGCGCAAGTTGAGTTTATCGCGGCCCGAGAAGGACGCTTGCCCGCCGAATCCTATGCGTGCGCAATCGATGATCAGACCGCCGTTGTGCCGCTGACGCACATATGCTTCATGAATGGCTTCCGTTCCGATGTGGCAGAGATCACGCGCTTGGCCCATGCCAAGGGCGCTCTGGTGTTCATGGACGATTATCAGGACTGCGGCACGCGGCCAGTGAACGTGAAATCCCTCGACGTGGATTTTTACGTGAGCGGCACGCTCAAGTATCTACTCGCGTCTTCGGGCGTCGCATTTCTCTACGTGCGGAAGAATCTGATCCGTTCGCTCATTCCGACGATTTCGGGCTGGTTTGCCCAGGCGCACCCGTTTGCATTTGATGTAAAGCGTTTGGACCTAGCTGAAGACGCGCGTCGTTTTGAGGCTGGCACACCGCCGATTCCAAATATTTACGTGGCTAGCGCGGGAATAGCGTTGCTGCAAGAGATCGGTCTCGGAAACGTCTCGCAGCAGGTGCGCACGCTGGCCCAAGCGCTGATCCAAGGAGCGCGCGGCCTGGGGATTCGTGTGAAAACGCCGCTCGATAGTGTGGGTCCACTGGTCGTGCTGCAATCGAGCCACGTGGACGCAGCAATTGCGAAACTCGCGGAACTGAACATCGTCGTGTCTGGGCGTCACGATGGCCTGCGGATTTCCTTTCACGTACACAACACGCTTGATGACGTACGGCAGGTACTCGAAGCGCTGGAGAAATTTCCTGAACTAATGGTGCACGAGGAACAGGCTGTGTAGGCGCAGATCCCAAACGAGCCGCGTAGGCGGGAACGAAATGAATTGGCACGGACAGTGAGCGAACTCAACCATCAAGTAGCCGTTGACGGAGTTCTCGACAAAGAGCGGGGCCTGTCGCGAGCATTAAGCACACGTCAGATGACGATGATTGCCATCGGCGGCGCAATCGGCACGGGGCTGTTTCTTGGCAGTTCTTTGGCTGTGCATACGGCGGGTCCCGCGGTGATTGTCAGCTACCTGCTTGGGGCCGTACTGGCCCTGCTACTGATGGGAACGCTCTCGGAAATGGCCGTCGCGCACCCGACCGCGGGTTCCTTCGGCGTTTATGCGGAGCTGTACGTTAACCGCTGGGCTGGCTTCGTGGTTCGTTACACGTATTGGGCTTGCCAGTGCATAGCAATAGGCGGCGAGGCGACCGCCGTGGCCATCTATTGCCGCTGGTGGTTTCCGCAGATTGCGCCGTGGATTTGGATCGTCCTGTTTTCTTTGTTGCTGGTCATCGTCAATGCGAGCGGCGTCGGGAATTTTGGAGAGTTCGAATATTGGTTCGCGATGATCAAAGTTGTCGCGATTCTCGCCTTCATTGGGTTTGGCATCGTTGTGCTGTTCGGGCTCATGCCGTCCGCACCAAGCCCCGGCTTGCGGAACTTCACTGTTGGCGGAGGATTCTTCGCTCACGGATGGACTGGTGTTTGGATGGCCATGTGTTTCGTCATTTTCAGCTACATCGGCACGGAAGTCGTGGCGGTCACGGCAGGTGAAGCGCAGGCCCCAGACGAAGCAGTGCCGAAAGCGATGCACCGCATGGTGTTCCGGCTGATACTTTTTTACATCGGTTCCATGATTGTTCTTGTGGGAGTGGTGCCATGGATGAGCATTCAACCGGGCGCCAACGTCACCGCCAGTCCCTTCGTCAGCGTCTTCCGGTTAATGCACATACCCGCGGCCACTCAAGTGATGAATTTCGTGGTTCTCACGGCGGCTCTTTCCAGCATGAACTGCGACCTCTACCTCGCCACGCGAATGATTTTTTCGCTTTCCCGAGGCGGATATGCGCCCCGAGGCCTGGGCCGGGTCACGGCGAGAGGAGTTCCGTTGCCCGCCCTGCTGTTGTCGACGACAGGCTTGGTCATCGCTACGGTTGTCGCGATCCTCTACCCGTTGAGCGCTTACGTTTATCTGTTTGGGATCGCGCTGTTTGGCGGCCTATTCGTGTGGGTGATGATTTTCATAACGCATCTTTTTTTTCGCCGCGCTTGGAAAGCTCGGGGCGGACGCCGGCTGCCGGTGCGGATGATCGGATACCCGTATACATCCATACTGGGCGCTGTGGTTGTCGCGGGAATCATTATCACGACCTGGTGGGTGCCCGGAATGCGCCCAACGATTCTTTCCGGGTTGCCGTGGCTGGCATTTCTGACGATCGCTTATCTGTTTTGGAGACGCGGCCAAAGCACAGGCAGCGCCATTGCATCGGCGGAATCGCCTGAGAATCCCGCGCGCTGAACCGTATCGCGCCAAAGGCAAACGATTTGGAAAAAACTTCGAATCCGAGAAGGGAAAAAAGACAACCATGATCGACGCTGGCGTTCGCCACACGTGCCGTTTTTCGCTGCTTGCGCTGCTTGGTGGAATGCTTCTAGCCGCCACAGTATTCGCACAATCTTATCCTCCAAGCTTGTACGAGGGCATGCGTTGGAGATTGGTGGGACCCTTCCGCGGTGGGCGAGCGGAAGCGGCGACGGGCATTCCCGGTGACCCGAACACGTATTATTTCGGCGCGGTCGCAGGAGGCGTCTGGAAGACGACGGATGGCGGTCTTACGTGGACGCCTATCTTTGACCGCGAGCCAAATTCATCCATTGGCGCCATCGCCGTGGCTCCCTCGAATCACAACATCATTTATGTGGGCACCGGCGAGGAGTGTTTGCGCAACGACATTACTTTTGGCGACGGTGTTTACAAATCCACCGACGCTGGCAAGACGTGGACGAATATCGGTCTCCGCGATACGCAGCACATCGCCACGGTTATTGTGAACCCCACCGATCCGAATAACGTTTACGTGGCCGCAGTGGGGCATGCGTTCGGCCCCAACAACGAGCGGGGCGTATTCCACTCGACCGATGGCGGTGCGACTTGGCGGAAAATCCTATACGTTGACGACAAGACCGGCGCAACCGATCTGGCGGCAGACCCAAAGAATCCGCAAATCATGTTTGCCGCGATGTATCAAGTCCGCCGCACGGCCTACAGCATGATCAGCGGCGGCCCAGGGAGTGGCCTCTACAAGACTATCGACGGCGGCGCCCACTGGAGACATCTCGAAGGACACGGTCTCCCCGCTGGAATTCTTGGCCGAATCGGCGTCGCAATTTCTGGCGCGGACTCGAATCGCGTTTACGCCATCATTGAGGCGAAGGTGAACGCGATCTATAGTTCGAACGATGGCGGCGAAAATTGGAAGATGGTGAATGACCAGCCGCTGTGGGTGCGGCCATGGTATCAAAATCAAATCTACGCCGACCCGAAACATGTGGACACGCTTTACTCGCTCGACGTGGGGCTCTTCCGTTCCACGGATGGGGGGCATACTTTCAAAACACTTCCTCTGAACCATACAGATAATCACGGCCTTTGGATCGATCCAACGAATCCTAAACGGATGATCGAAGCAGACGACGGAGGCGCAACGATCACGACGAACGGCGGCGCTACGTGGACGCTGGAAAATAATCAGCCGACGGCGCAGTTCTATCACGTCACTACCGACAACGAATTCAACTATTACCTTTATGGCGCGCAGCAAGATAGCGGCACTGTCGCCATTCGGAGCCGCACGGATTCCGGTTCCATTGGGGAAAATGACTGGCATTCCGTGGGCGGCGGAGAATCGGGTTTCATCTGTGTCGATCCGCGGGATCCGAAAATTATTTTCGCCGGAGACCATAACGGCCGTTTCACGCGCTACGACGGCCACACGGGACAGGTTCAGGACATCGCTCCGTGGTTTGGCGCGCGTGCTCATCCCGCCTCCGATGTGAAACATCGCTTCCAGTGGACTGCACCGATGCAGATATCGCCTCACGATCCCAACGTCCTCTATCTGGGCGGTGAAGTGGTCTTCAAGACCACCGACGGTGGGATGAGCTGGTCCATCATCAGCCCCGATTTGACGCGTAATGACAAGTCCAAACAGCACTCCACGCCTGAACCACTTACTCCCGATAATTCCAGCGCCGAGTATTACGACACTGTGTTCGCCATTGCGGAATCGCCCGTGCAGAAGGACCTGATTTGGGCGGGGAGCGATGACGGTTTGTTGCACGTTACCGAAGACGGGAGCAAGCACTGGACAAACGTCACGCCGAAGCAAATGCCGGAATGGTCGCGCGTCGATATGGTTGAACCCTCACCGTGGAATGCTGGCACTGCCTATGTTGCGGCTGACCTGCATTTCTCCGATGATTTTCGTCCTATGATTTTCAAGACCACCGACTTCGGCAAGACTTGGACGTCGATTACGAACGGAATTCGAGATCGCGATTACGTGCATTCTGTTCATGCGGATCCCGTCCGAAAAGGCCTCCTTTATGCGGGCACAGAACGAGGTGTTTACATCTCGTTTGACGACGGCGCAAATTGGCAGTCGCTTCAGTTGAATCTTCCCGTTGTGCCCGTATACGACACGACCATTCACGGCAACGATTTAGTGATTGCAACTCACGGACGCGCATTTTGGGTTCTGGACAACATCACCCCGCTTCGCGAGGCCAATCCGGCGATTGCGTCGCAACCTGCGCATCTGTTTACTCCGGCCGTTGCCTATCGAGAGCGTGGGGGATTTGGGGGCGGCGGGCAAGGTGGCCGCAGAAACACCGGGCAGAATCCTCCTAGCGGAGCCGTCATTGATTATTATCTGAATTCCGCCCCTTCAGGTCCAGTCACGCTGGACATTTTGGACAGTCACGGCCAAGTCGTTCATCACTCCACAAGCGAAAGGCGGCAGGGTGAGCAGAACGAAGTTCGAGGTGGCCGCACAGCAGCACGCAGTATGTCCCTTCCGGCGCGGCCGGGCCTTAATCGGTTCGTTTGGAACTACCGCCTGGACGGTCCCACACCGGTGCCAGGCATGGTGATCATGGAAACGTTTAGCGGAGGCCCCCTAGTGCGACCGGGAAATTACCAAGTGAAACTAAGCGTCGGCGGTAAAGACTACAGCGCGCCGCTCGTGGTGAAACGTGACCCGCGCGTCAAAGCTACGCCTGAGGATTTCGAGAAACAGTACGAATTCGCGGTCAAGCTGCGCGATCGCGTCACCGAAGTGCATAACACCGTAAACGCCATTCGCACCGCGCGGGCTACCCTCAATGCACAAAAGAGGGCCGATGCTTCGCCATCGCAAACTATCGCCGGCATCGAGCAAGAGATGGATGAGATAGAGGGACAGCTCATTCAAGTGGCATCCGTCACGCGATGGGCTGCGCTCGTTTATCCCATCGAACTCGACGCTCAGTATGCCGACTTAATGAACGTCGTCGAGAGCGCCGATTCTGCTCCGCCAGCACAGACGTATGAAGTGTTCAAGACCTATGAGGCGAAACGCGAAAAACTCATGGTTCGATGGCAAGCGGTGCAAAGCGAGATCGCAAAACTCGGAAGCCGGTAAACGACATCCGGTTGCGCAATTTTAAATTGCGGACAACCAACACAAAAACGCTTTTTTATACTCATTTGAGCTAAGGAGCCCTCGATGAATCCGCGACGATTTCTTGCGCTTCTGGCAGCGTTGCTTTTCGTATTCCTCGGAGCGCGAATGCTTAACGCGCAAGAAAACCTCAATCTTGCTCACGCGCTCCGGTGGCGCTCGATTGGGCCCGATCGCGGAGGGCGCGTCACAACCGTGGCGGGGCTCTTGAATGACCGCCGAACCTATTACATGGGGGTTACCGGCGGCGGGGTGTGGAAAACCGTGAATGCAGGCATTAGTTGGTCGCCAATCTCGGATCGCTTTTTCAAAACAGGTTCAGTAGGCTCCATCGCAGTTTCCGAATCCGATCCTAATATTGTTTATGTTGGTATGGGCGAGGCATGTTTGCGTTCCAACATTTCGCATGGCGACGGTGTTTACAAGTCCATAGATGCGGGAAAAACGTGGCGCAACATCGGGCTGCGAGACACCAGCCAAATCGGCAAGGTTCTCATTGACCCGCGCAACCCCGACCTTGTCTATGTCGCTGCTATCGGCCATCCTTACGGCCCGAATGAAGAGCGTGGCGTGTTTCGCACCGAAGACGGCGGAGAAACCTGGAAGAAAATTCTGTTCATAAACGACAAAACGGGAGCGGCCGATCTAGCCATGGACCCGCGCAACCCTCGAATTATTTATGCGGCGACGTGGCAAGTACTTCGCATGCCCTGGGACATTGACGAAGTGGGGCCGGGCTCCGGGATCTACAAGACGACTGACGGAGGCGATACATGGACGCACTTAGCAGCTGGGCTTCCCAAAACTGATATGGGCAAGATTGGCCTCACGGTTTCACCGATGGATTCGCAAAGGGTGTGGGCGACGATTGGCGGCGAAGACGGTGGGATTTACCGTTCGGATGATGCGGGGAAAACCTGGCGATTGCTGAATGGCAGCTTCCAAATGCATTCACGCCAATACTACTATGGCCACATATTCGCCGATCCGCAGAAATTGGACACAGTCTACACTTTCTCCTCGAAGAGTTTTTACAAGTCCATTGATGGCGGAACAACATGGGGAAGAATTCAAACACCCCACGGTGATTATCACGACCTTTGGATCGATCCGCACGACGATCAAAGAATGGTGAACGGAAATGACGGTGGGGCCACCGTAACTTTCGACGGTGGAAAAAGCTGGAGCTCGGAGGACAACCAAGCGACCGCGCAGTTCTATACCGTGAGAACCGATAATAGTTTTCCCTACCGCGTCTATGGGGCGCAGCAGGACAACACGACCGTTTCCATCTCGAGCGACGCGGCAGCGGCAGGACGCCGCGCAGGGCCGGGAGCGGCGTCAGCGCCGGCCTTCGACGAAATTGGCGGCGGCGAAAGTGGCTACGTCCTGCCGGACTTGCAAGACTCAAACATCATTTACGCTGGTGCGTACTGGGGACTATTGACACGCTTCGACCGGCGAACCGGCATCGCCAGAAACATCAGCGTTTGGCCGGATTATCCCGGCGGGAGAACCGGCACGCAGCAGAAATACCGCTTTCAATGGACTTTCCCCATCACCGAAACTCCGGCCGATCCGGGCGTGATTTACGTCGGCGGCAATGTGGTATTCAAATCGACAGATCATGGTGAAAGTTGGCAACCGATCAGTCCTGACCTGACGCGAAACGACAAAACCCGCGAAAACGGTGGGCGCCTCGAAGATGTCTATTGCACGGTATTCACCATCGCTGCATCTCCGGTGGACAAGAACACCATTTGGGCGGGATCCGACGATGGCCTGATTCATGTCACACGTAATGGAGGGAAAACGTGGAAGGACGTGACGCCGTCGGGCGTTAAACCTTGGACACGAATCAACATCATTGAGGCCTCCTCGCAAGATCCTGCTACCGCATACGCTGCTGTGAACCGGTACCAAATGGATGATTTCCGGCCATATATTTATCGCACGCACGATTACGGCAAGACTTGGACGCTCATAGTAAACGGGATTCCTTCGGATACATTTGTGCGCACCGTTCGTCAGGATCCTGTACGTCCCGGGCTTCTTTTTGCCGGAACGGAAACGGGCGTCTACGTTTCCTTTGACGATGGCGACCGCTGGCAGACCCTTCAGTTGAACTTACCGATCGTGCCGATCACTGACTTGACACTGAAAGATGGCGATCTCATCGCTTCCACGCAAGGCCGCGCATTTTGGATTCTCGATAACATCAGCCCGCTCGAGCAAGCCACATCTGGTAGCGCGAGCGCGCAAATGCGGCTCTTCAGGCCTCGCGCGGCGTACCGCACGGGACGCGGCGGAAGTTTCCGAGGCGGAGGCGGTGCAGGACTTTACGCAGGAAGCGTCATCGTTGATTACTACCTGGCACAAGCCTCGGAGCAACCAGTGACGCTCGAATTTCAGGATGTTGACGGCAAAATCATTCGGAAATTCACGAGCGATGGCCAGCCGAGAGGACGAGGGGAGGCCGTTGTCACGCAGCACCAGGGCCTGAACCGCTTCGCGTGGGATATGCGTTATCCAGACGCGCACGGCATTAACGGAGGTACTTTCTTCCTCGGGGGCGGCTTGCGTGGTCCGCAAGCAGCGCCCGGAGAGTATAAGGTGAAGGTAATCGCTGGGGATCAATCGGCAACGGAGACTTTCGACATCAAGAAAGATCCGCGCGTGGCGACCACGGCGACGCAATACAAACAACAACTGGTCCTCGCGCTCTCGGCCCGGGACAAACTTTCGGCCGCCGATGACGCCATCAATCAAATCCGGGAAATTCAGCAGCGAGTGACCGCGGCGTCACAGAAGGCCGGCGACAATGCCGCAATTGCCGGGGCCGCCCACACGCTGAGCGAGCGGCTCGATGTGGTCCTGCACCATCTGTACGAGCCACGCTTTACGGGTTTTGACGACCAAACACTTATCTATCCGTTGCAGCTAAACAACCGTCTGGCCGCGATGCAGAGTTATTTGGGAGGCGATTACGGCCCCACCGCCCAAGACATTGCTGTTTTTAAAGAGCTGTCTGGCAAACTCAACGAGCAATTGGCTATTCTGACGCGCGTTTTGAATGTGGACCTCCCCGCGTTTAATGCGCAGCTAAAAGCGGCGGGAATTGCGCCGGTCCATTCATCGGTCAATGCATCTTCGACGGCCGCTGCTGCGGATTCAAACTAGTCGGACGCGACGGGAAAGCGCGTTGGGCGCAGCCGAGCCGGACTAATTCTTGGTGTGTCATCACAACATCCGTATGGCAAAAATTCTCGAGGACCTTGCCGATCAGCTCAAAGGCAAATTCAAGGGCGACTTGCTTCGTCCCCAGGATCCAGGCTATGCCGAGGCTCGGCGCATCTGGAATGCAAGTGTTGCGCGGAATCCAGGTCTGATTGCGCGATGTAACGGCGTTCCCGACGTGCAGATGGCTATCCGCGCCGCAAGCGCTGCTCGCGTGCTGACCGCAGTGCGATGTGGGGGACACAGCCTCGCAGGATTCAGCTCGTGCGACGGCGGATTGGTAATCGATTTATCCGGAATGCGCAGCGTTGTGGTCAATGAGCAGGCGCGGCTCGCCTATGCCGCTGGCGGATGCCTATTGGGCACGATCGATGCAGCAACGCAGCAGGTGGGTCTCGTCTACCCGGCAGGCGTGGTTTCGCATACCGGCGCCGCTGGTTTGATCCTGGGGGGCGGAACTGGGTGGCTGACTCGGATGTTTGGAACGTCTTGCGACAATGTGGAGGAATTCACTCTGGTTACCGCGGATGGTTCCATCGTGCGTGCCAGCGCGCGAGAAAACGATGACCTTTTCTGGGCGCTACGCGGAGGCGGCGGGAATTTTGGAGTGGTAACAGAGTTCGCGCTAAAGCTTCATCCCTTGGCCACGGCGATGCTCGGCAGCGGCCTGTGCGTCAAGGATGAGATTTTCCCCACCCTGCGCTATTGGCGCGACTTCATGCCTATCGCTCTGGACGAGCTCAAGTGGAATCTTTCGTTGCGCATCATGCCTGATTCAGCCGGAACGGCCGCTGCAGGCAGTCGAGCGCCTGTGTTGAGTGAAACGATAGCTTGGTTCGGAGAACGAAGGGCCGGGCAGCGTCAACTCGACCACGTTCTCTCGGTAGGAAATCCACTTGCCGTCACGAAAAGAACGATTCCTTTTTTGGAGCTGCAAACCATGGCGGACGTGGAATTCCCGCACGGCCGCCGCTACTACACCAAGTCGGGATACTTCAAGACGCTCGACGATAACTCGATCCTCCAGATGATAGACGCGCTGTCTTCGGTGCCTTCCGCCAACAGCCAAATCGAACTTGCATATTTGGGAGGCGCGGCCGGGCGCGTTGACGCTTCCGAAACGGCCTTCGGTAGCCGCGACGCGCCATACATCATGAATATCTTGGCGGACTGGACTGAGCCGGCGGAGGACGCTGAAAATATCTCCTGGGTGCGAAGCTCATTTGCGAAACTTCGGCCCGCCATGCAGCCTGGAGTCCACGTCAACTTCATGAGTGGCGACGAAGGGGGCCGTACAAAGGAGTCTTACAGCGAGCGTTGGGATCGCCTTGTGGCGGTGAAAAGCCATTACGATCCGAACAACTTCTTTCGCTTGAATCAAAACATCCCGCCGATTCAGCCGTCGCCAGCCAAAACGTAAAAAAGATACCGCGACCATCGTGGAATTTTGATAGCGGATCAAGACGATAGAAAACGCTGCGGAAAAACAGTAACGAAGACTGCCGCGCGAAAACGCGCAGCCTTAACTACTCCCGCAGCTCCGCGACTTCGGGAGCGACATCAGCAAGGTATTTGCTTTTTCCGTTGCTGGCTGCGTTAGTCAGAGTGCTCCAAAACGCCGGTCGGAACCGCCAAAGGTTCCGCTTTGATCTGGACCAATTGGGCCGCGCTTTGCGCCGGTTGCCTAAGATCTATTTTCTTACCCCTAGCGTAGATTTCGTGGCGACCGTGGGCTATATGCCATTCTGCCAGCGTCGCAGTTCGGCTTTGATGTTCGATGACTTTTCGCCAACCGCCGCCATAGTACGCGCAAAAGCTGATTTCACCTGGTTCAGCTGCCACTGCCACTCGAGTGGTTGAATTGCAGATTCCTGAGAAATCGTAATTATAAATGTCTTGGAGCCACATACCATTAAAGACCATGACTCTCCAGCGCCCGTCATACGAATGGGCTTTCTCAGACCAATCATCGCCATTTCCGGCAAGACGATAGAAACAGTCCTTAAGCAAGGGCCGAAGTTCCGCGAGCCCAAAACCCGACGGCGCTTTTTGTTGGTTGAAATTGCGGAGCACCGAAAGCGAGACAAGCGCCTTAGTTGCTGCCGGCCCTCTTCCAGAGTCCGTTATTTCGATAATGTCCTGCATGAATTGTTCTAAGTCAAAAAAGACCGGAATCGGAATCGCATTTTTCTGGTCTGTGTCTACCAGCAAAGCGCTGAAGATTCCGCGGTTGGGATGGGTTTCCTGGAACAGGCTTCCGAGGTCCGCCCCCGGATTGAGAACATCACAAAGATGAGCGAATATCCCAAATGATGATGCAGGAAACCAATCCCGCATTGGCTGCCAGTCGATGGACGTTTGTTCATTTAGACCGAAAGCGAGCTGCGTCACCGGATACCGGCGAGCGTATCGTTCATCGGTAGATACTTGCTCGTCCCTGCCTGCAAACATCAGAGGTTGAAAAACAACGCCGTGGATCTTGTCTACATTCTGAATCGCGAAACGGACAATGTCGCCAAGGCCATCGTTGTTGACGCCGTTCGTTACCGTGACTTGAAGCGTCGTCCGCATTCCAGCCGCGGCGATGTTCTCCAAGGCTCGCCGCTTCACTGCCATGTAGTTTCCCAATCCACGATGTCTGTTCTTTTCTTCCGACACTCCATCACATTGCAGGTATACAGCGTGGAGGCCAGCCTCCCTTGCCTCAAGAGCAAAGTCGCTGTTCTCCGCAAAGCGCACCCCGTTCGTCGCCACGTGAAGCCGCTGGAAGCCCATGCTCTTGGCGTGCCGGATGGCCTCTAGAAAAATCGGTGAGAGTGTGGGTTCTCCTCCCGAGAAGAGAACGTTGATTTCTCGACGAGGCTTAAAGGAAAGTGCATTCTTGAAGATCCCCTTTATGTCGTCCATATTCAATTCGTGAACATAGCTGGCGGCGTTTGCATCCATGAAGCACGGCGAACACATCATGTTGCATCGGTTCGTAAGGTCGACGATTAAATACGTTCCTCTACCGGACGTGATCCGGTTTGGACCGTGACCGTGCACGTTGCAATCGTCGACACATTCGAAGTCTCTACCGAAAGCGAGGCGCTCCATCTTTCGAAAGAAATCCGGGTGATTAGAGAGTGCGTCTTCGAACGGGCCATGTTTCTGGCACGCCTTCCGCATGAGGATGCGGCCGGCTTCTTCAACTATCTCGGCTTCGATGATTCCTGGGTTGTCTCGGAAAGCGGCGGTATCAATCTCGCCTCTGAGAACTGCTTTCACTGCTTCAAGGTTGCAGTCAGGGCAAAGCGAAAGCGTCTTCCGCGGGACACCGATATCCATCGGCCTTCTCTGCTCTCGCCTGAGGAGCGGTCCAGGGGCCCACACCGGGCTAGGCAAGTTTCCCTTCGGCACGGCACTATTGGCCGCTCTAGCAATTTTCCAAGCCGCATTCGCAGCTGCATAAGAAATATCGGCCGTTGGACTAAACATTGGAATGTCCTCCTCTGAGGAATTTCGCCCGTCGGGCAACGCGAATTTGTGTGCAAGGCGCGCTATGTATGCGTTGAGCAATACGCCCATGGCGCTGTCGTGTCAAGTGAAAAGCTGGTTACAACAACTGACGACTGCGAAACGACCATTCGCCTTCAAAATCCCATGCTGTTTCCCTGCGGCTGCTCGCGCTCCATTTGAGAATGCGCGGACTCGTGCGCGCGCTGTTCTTCACTGGCATGTTCGTCCCTTCGGTCAGGGCTTGATGTGGCCATGTGGCCTCTAACTCAAAGTGCAGACGCCTTGGAAACGAACAGGTCGCTGAGCGACTGCAACTCAAGCCTTCAACAGTCTACGAACTGACGCGCCGCCGCAATAGGCGCCCGCTCCCAGTTCTTCGTGCCGGAAAATCTCTTCGCGTGATGGCGATTAATTTGGTGGGCCCGGATGGACTCGAACCATCAACCAACAGATTATGAGTCTGCTGCTCTAACCGATTGAGCTACGGGCCCTCTAGGCCTTGATACCATATTTTCGTCGCAGGGTCTTGTCGAGCTTTTTGAGTCCCGCTTCGGCTCGCTCGTGGTTGGGCAAAATATAGAAAGCCTGGGTCGTGGAAACGTCAGCGTGACGCAGGATGCTTTGAATCTCTTTATCATCCACGCCGGCCTCGTTCAATCGGGTCCCCAGGGCCGCGCCGAAAGACATGCCATCCAAACCATGCCCGGTTGATGGATTTGGGAATCCCTCGCCGGGAAAGGTTGTCCAAATCAAGAGGGCGAAGGAATTTTTAGCCACGAAAAATCCAATCTCCTTCGCCTGGTGCAAAGCCGTTCTGGAGTGATCCGTTGGTTCAAGGTTCAAATCCTTGCGGCCCACCAGAATTTTGTCTTAGGTGAAACCAGTGCCAGGCTGCCGGAGGCGTGCCTCGGAAACTCTATGATTCGGGGAGCTTGAGGATGAGCTTGCCGAAGTTCTCGCCAGTGAAAAGCTTGAGCAGTGTTTCGGGGAAGCTCTCGAGACCCTCGACAATGTCTTCGCGCGATTTCAGTTTGCCGGCGGCGATCCAGTCGGCCATTTCGCGTCCGGCTTCGGCGAAACGGCTGGCGTAGTCGGAGACCAAAAAGCCGGTCATGCTGGCGCGATTGACCAACAACGACAAATAATTGGATGGGCCTTTGCTCGGCGTGGTGTTGTTGTACTGCGAAATCGCGCCGCAGATGACGACGCGCGCGCCACGGGCGAGCTGCGTGAGCGCGGCATCCAGAATGTCGCCGCCGGCGTTGTCAAAATAAACGTCAATGCCTTTGGGGCAGTGATTCTGCAGGGCCTTCACGACGGGTTCTGTTTTGTAATCAATGGCAGCGTCAAAGCCGAGTTCCTTGACGATGTATTGGCATTTCTTCACGCCGCCGGCGATGCCAACAGCGCGGCAGTCTTTGATTTTGGCGATCTGCCCGACGACGCTGCCCACAGCTCCCGCGGCGCAAGACACAACGACGGTCTGGCCGGGCTGCGGGCGGCCGATATCAAGCAGCGCAAAATAGGCAGTCATCCCCGGCATTCCGAGTGCGCCAAGATAGACCGGAAGAGGTGCAACGCGGGAATCAACTTTTATGATCCCGGCGCCATTGGTTATGCCGAATTCCTGCACGCCCAACGAGCCATAAACGTGATCGCCGACGGCGAAATTCGCATTTTTCGAGACGAGAACGCGGCCCAATGCCAGGGCACGCATTGTTTCGCCAATGCCGACCGGCGGGGTATACGACTTGCTTGCGTTCATCCAGCCGCGCATGGCGGGGTCAAGGGAGATGTAGAGAATTTTTACGAGAAGCTCGCCATCGGCGAGGTTGCGCACGGATTCTTGCTTGTAATTCCAGTCGCTCCGTTTCGGCATGCCGACGGGACGAGCGGCAAGTTCAAATTTGTGATTGATAAGATTCATGCGGCCTCATACACGCTGGGTTACCCGTATCTCGAGGTCCCACAGAATCAAGCAGCGCCTCGCGGGAGCGCGTGCGATAAACGCGAATTAAAAGCTGAAGCGAAGTCCCAACTGGATCTGGCGTTTCGGAAGCGCCGAAGTGAAGGCCAATGGCTCGCTCGGCGAAAGAGCCGCGCTGCCGTGCACGTTGAACGTCGTGAATCCGGGAGCGAAGCCGAAAAGCGGACTGACTTCGTTGTTCACGCTGGCATAGTTCGTCCGGTTCGCGAGGTTGAATCCTTCGGCGGTGAGTTGCAGATTGGTTTTTTCGCCGAGTTTATGCTGCCAGCTCAGGCGCATATCGAAATCGATGTAGTTGGGACCCAAGCCGGAATTGCGCGGCGCGCCGATGGGGCGCTCGTTGGTGATGTGATTGTTGCCATTCACTTCGCCGCCGGCGAGCAGGTTGAACGGGTGGCCGCTGTGATAGCTCAAAATCGGGGAGAGCTCGAAGCCGGAGAGAATGCTCTGCTTCCAGGGGCTGTCAAATACACCCGCGATCACCACTTTGTGGCGTTCGTCAAATTCAGAAAGTGCGCGGTCGAGGCCCAGGTTCGTGGGATCCTGCGGGCCGTAGTCAGAGTTGAAATCGGTCGAGGTGTCATAGGCCTTGCTGTAGGTGTAATTCCCAAACACGGTGTAGTGATCGCCAAAGCGTTTTTTGACTTCGAGGATGCCGCCTTCGTACAGCGCTGAGGCCGCGGAAGTGTACTGGTTATTTTGCACGATCAGCGGATTCACGAAACAAGCGAAGGGGGCGAGCGGATTCGCTACCGTCGGTGCGCACGGAAGTCCGCCTGGCTCCGTGCCGCCGAGCGGATCGCTGGCCGCGCTGGTGTTCCAATTGCGGTAGGAAACATTCTGGCCGTTGGCGAGCGTCACCGTGCTCATCGGTGCCGGGAGCAGGTTGGTGTCGATCGCAACGGGAAGGCGCTGCGTATGCGAATAGATTCCGCTGATCGAAACGGAAAGGCCGGTTCCTATCTCGCGCTCGATGCCGAGCGAGGCTTGCTGGGAGTAGGGAGTCTTGTAATTCGGCGGATTGCTGAAAATCACTTGCAGCGGCGAAAGTGCACCACTGTTGGCCACGCGAATACCAAATGGCGCGAGATCCGTGGGCGTGATGCAGGCTTGATTTCCCGCTGATGGAGTCGTGCACTGGATTTTGCCCGCGCCAAAGAGGGACTGGAAGACGACGGCGGAATTTTGCAGGCCCGGAACACCGCTCGGCGTGAGGGGATCGATATAAATAGAAATGAAACGCGTGCAAGGGCTACTGCCGTTGCCAACGAAGGGCGAACCGGTAAATGCAATCCCGCACGTGTTGACTACATTGTTGACCTGATCGGGGACCTGTTGCGTGTTGTTCTGATTCTCCACAGTGCTGTAATTGCTGTTCAGCACACCCAGGCTCAAATCCACCTGAGGAATCTGGGCGTCAATGGGCCCGTAGAAAATGCCATACCCGCCGCGGATGACCGTCTTGTGATCGTTGAATGGGTCCCAAGCGAAGGATATGCGCGGGGCAAAATCGCGATACTCGGTATTCAGGGGAAGGAACTGTTTGTCGATCTGGTATCTGACTCCGTAATTCAAGGTGAAGTTGGGGCGCAATTGCCACTCGTCCTGCCAATACATCGCGGTCAAGGGACGCGTATATCCGGGGTACGCGGGATTACCGAAGCCTTGCTGAAATAATTGCGGCAGTCCCAGCGACGTGGATTGCAGAGAATTGAGACTAGCTCCCGGCGAAACGAGACCGCAGGGATTCGGCGTAGAACCGGAAGAAGCGGCAAAGCATGGGCTGAGGATGAGTCCGGGCAAGGAACCAAAAACAAAGCGGCCCGGGAAAAATGTATGCGATTCCGTGTGGTTGCCGCGGAGAAGTTCCGTGCCGCCGAACTTCATGGTGTGGTGGCCGCGGACAAGCGTGACGTTGTCGGTGAATTCGTAGCGGCGCAGAATGGTCAAGTTGGGCAGAAAGATGTTGGTGCCCAGATTGTTCGCAAAGCCGGGAATTTGCAGGCCGACTTCTCCAGGCTCGTTGGGAATCACGTTAAAACTTTCGTAGTCCCACTGGACGCGGGCTTCGTTCTGGGCGCTTGGGCTGAACTCGTGATACCACGCACCGAGCATGGTGCTGTCGTACGTATGGGTGGAACTGCCCGCCGAGAAGCCGGTGAGCGATTGCACGTCGGGCGACTGCTCTAGGTCGCGCCCATATCGATAATCGAAGGAAACCTGGTTCGCGTCGTTGAAATGGTGATCGAGGCGGCCGGATGCGAGGTACTCACGCGTGTCGTAATTGAACAGCCCTCCGTTGGTTTCAAACTGATTGATCAGGAAATTGTTCAGACCGTTCTGAACGGGCGTCAGGCCGGTGACGGGGCTGACCGTTAAGCCAGTCTGAAGCGCGCCAGCGCAGGTTTGTGCTGGCAGAAACGTGATTGTGCCATTGGGATTGTTGAGGCAAGGCACGGTGGGATTTCCCGCCTCGGTAACCAGCCCCGTGACAACCGCTTGCTGCCCTGCGCGCGGATCGTTCGCCGCAAAAGTGGTGGGAGTTGCCGCCGTGGGGCCTGCAAAAATGAAACTGTTCGTGAGGAGTGGCACGGCGTTCTGCGAATTTTGCAGCAGGCCCTCGAATGAGATGAATAGAAAGGTCTTGTCTTTGTGTATCGGGAAACCCAGCGCCCCGCCGTATTGATAGCGGCTCAAGGAATTTTTCACCGGCTGGCCTTGAGCAGTGAAAGAAAACGTGCTGTTGGGCAGCAAGGCCTGGCTGAAAGCGAATGGATCGCGCGCATCCATGGCATCGTTGCGGAAATAGCCGTAGAGACTGCCATGCACGTCGTTGGTGCCGGATTTGGAAACGATATTGATGCTCGCGCCGGTAGCACCGCCCAGATCCGCGGCATAATTGCTGCGATTCACCTGGAATTCCTGCACGGCATCCTGGCTCAACGTAAGGCGCACGCCGCCGGCATCGTCGCCGGCCTCGCCGCCGTCGATGGTGACGCTGTTTCCGCGGCCATTGCTCCCATAAAACGAAAGGCCGCTTTGCGGCGTCTGCTTGACGCGAAAATCCTGGTCATCGGCGAGGCGCGTCGAGTTCGACACGCCGGGCATCAGCAATGTGAACGTAAGGTAATCGCGGCGGTCGATCGGGAGGTCGGTGATATAACGGTCGGTCAGCGTGTCTGCTTCGCTGCCGCGCTGTGTTTCAACGACGGGAGGTTGCGCGCTCACTTCGACCGTTTCCGCCGCGGTCGCTACTTTCAATTGAAAATCCACGATGGCCGTTCCGCCGACGGTGACAACCGCGCCCTTCTGCGTCACGGTTTGAAATCCAGAAACCTTGGCGGTCACGCTATAAATCGCCGGCGGCAGGCCAATGAATTGATACTTGCCACTATCGTCGCTGACGGCCGTGTACTGAATGCCTTTGTCGATCTCGACCGCCGTAATCGTCGCATTGGGCACCGCCGCGCCGGAAGGATCCATCACAGTTCCGTTGATACTGCCTGAAGCACCGACGCCCTGCGCGCGCGCCACACTAGCTCCCAGCAGCAGGCAGACCAACATCCAAACGGGCAAGGTGACTGACTTCATAAATCTCCCCTCCGGGATGGGTAACATTCCCCCTGGTTGGCCGCTACTCTAACATGATGGTTACGAACGTCAAGACGCCGACGGTGCGCTGTGCACATCCCCTTTACGCATTGCGACGCAAGCAATTCAGTCCTGCAAAAAAGCGCCTAAAACGGAGGCCGCGGAGGAACAAGGCGCGGAAACGGGCTTCGCCGCGTTGAAGTTGGGGTCACAGATCGCGCGAATGAAAATGGTAGACTGCGATAGTCAGGGCCACAAGCAGGTAGAAGCCCGCGTACGCGATCATCGTGGGGCTTGGTATCGAAACATTCGCAAACGGCGAAAATGGGAGCGAGCCCGCAAGCGGCGTCTGCATCTCGAATGCGGCGCGCCGCCAAATGGATTCGCTGGGCATGATCAGACTGGTGACGACTCCGACGGCAACGAGCCGCGCGCTCTCCGTGAACCCGCTCATCTGCTCGAGCCAACCGCCCATGAATGCCAGTCCGTGGAGGCCGATCACGATTACGCCGTTGGTGAGCGTTGAAAACCAGGTCCCGAACATGAATGTCACGGAAAGGGCGAGCAAACATTCCAGAAACACGAGGAGCGCGCCGTGAAACGCATTTTCCGGCATCACGCCGCCCATGAAATAAGCGACGGCAATAGTGCCGCCGAACGTGAGAGCCACAAATCCCGCAATCATGCCCACGAATCCAATCCATTTACCGATTAGAATCTGCCAGCGCGGGATCGGCTTGGTCGCAATGGCGTGAATCGTGCCGGAACTGATTTCTCCGGAGATGGTATCGACCGAGGTCAAAATCGTCATCACCACGGCGAGCAAATCCACGACGTAAAGCCCGACCATCAGCATCGCGCTCAAAATCTGATAACGAATGAAGGGCGCTGTCGAGTGAGCGCCGAAATCCTCGATCTGATAGTGCAGAGCGATGCCGAAAAGGGTCAGAAAACCAAGCCCGGCGAGCAGCGCGGTCCACAGGATTTTTTTTCGTGCGGCCTCGCGAAACGTGATGCCCGCCATCACCCAGCAGCCCATTCACAATCCCCGATCTTCGCCCATGATGCGAACGAACAAATCCTCGAGCGACGCGCGTTCAGGAATAAATGAGTAGATGTCCGCACCGGAAGCGGCCAAATGGCGGACCACGTCAGGAAGCAGGTCGCTCGAGCGCGCGGTCATCGTAAGCTGCTCGCCCTCGACAGTTGCCGCCGTAGTCCAAGGCGCGAGCCCGGCCACAGCTTGCGGCGAAAGATGGCGGGCGCGCACGACGACGTGGATTTCCGCTTCGCCCAGCGCGTGCAAATCCTTCGCGGCGACGACTTCGCCATCCTTCAAGAACGCGACGTTGTCACAGGTCACTTCCACTTCGCTCAACAGATGAGAATTCAGGAACACAGTCGCGCCACGCTCGCGTTGCGCGCGGATCACGTCGCGCACAAGCCGGCGTCCCATGGGATCGAGGCCGGAGGTCGGCTCGTCGAGAAAAATAATTTCCGGCTCGTGAATCAGGGCTTGCGCCAGTCCGATTCGCTGCATCATGCCCTTGGAAAAATCGTGGACGCGCTTGTCGCGATGCGGCGTCAAGCCCACAAGCTCGAGCATCACGGGAATGCGCTCGCGCAACTTTGTCGCCGCCATGCCGCAAAGGCGGCCATGCAGCCGGAGAAGCTCGGCAGGGGTCAGCCAGTCGTAAAACCGGAAATGTTCAGGCAGGAAACCGATTTTGCGGCGCACTGCCACATCGCCGGCGCGCTCGCCGAGGACGAATGCTTCTCCGCTGGTCGGCTTGACAAGACCGAGCAGCATTTTGATGGAAGTGCTTTTGCCCGCCCCGTTGGGTCCGAGGAAGCCGAAAATAGACCCGCGGGGCACGGTCAGCGAAAGCTTGCGGACCGCGATCTTGTTCCCGAACTCCTTGCGCAATTCCGTAGTTTGTATGGCGTGCTGATTCGACGCGGGCAGTGGCTTCTCCTCGATTTATTCGACCGAGTTCGCCAGAGCAACGGCGTCGCCCGAATTTCCGAATCCTGTGAGCGAATAGACCGTTCCATTTTTCGCCCAGATTAACGTGTATGTCGGCCCGCGTCTGCCGGCCATATCGAGCAGCGTGCCTTCGACTCCATTGACTTTCACCGCTTCGTACGAGCGCATAAAGCGCGGTATGGAAATTCCCAGCGTCGACTTCCAATCGACGGTATGCAGGAATTGCCGCGCTTGCGCAGGAGTCATTCCGGCAAGCTCCAGGCCAATTTCGGCAAGCTGCCGGATATCCAAACCGGCGGGAACGTTGACTTCGGGACTAGGGCCCTCGGTCAGAATCACGCAGTCGTTGTATTGCATCGACGAGGGCGTGGGAGTTGCAACATTCGCCGTGGCGCTGGGTCGTCCAGGGCAAGTGCCGTAACGCGCGCGAACCCGACGCGGAATTTTCACGTCGACCACCGCGCCGTCGATCGATTTGGGCAACGAGAGGTCCGAGCGGCCAGCTTCTTTCAGAATAGCCTGCAAGCGCGCGCGGTCGACGGTGAGATCAAATACATGGATGCCCGCGACGTCAAGGACAGGCGCGTCCGTTCGCTTGCTGGGCAATTGAACGTGAAAGCCAGCGACATTGCTTGCTGCCGCGGCGTTGGGAGCGGTTTGCGCTTTTTCGTTCACCGTCACGGTCACTTTGTCGGAAATCATCTGCGTGACCATCTGTTGCAGTGTGGAATTGGCGTTCGGGCCGACAAAACTCGACAGATTCACATTCACGGCTTGTACTTTCTGCATCCGCAGGGAGCCAAAGAATCTCTGCGTCAGCCGCCGCGTCGGCGGCAAAGTGACCCATGCCACAATAATCACGACCGCGATAATCGCCAGCCAGAGCGGCCCCCGGCGTTTATTGGATCCTCCCGTCATGGAAGTGCCCTCCCTGTTCGCCTCAGAATTCGATCACTAGGGAATTCGACGCGCTTGGGAATGTCAGCGTTTCAAGGAACCAAGCCGCGGAAGGGTACGAGTGCAATTCACCGTGGATTTGTTCTTATTTTCGAGGCTCGTATTTCGCTTTTCGGGCCTTTCACGCGGCATCGCCTTTAGCACGCACTCCTCGCTGGGCGATCCATTCATCGACTCTTCCGAGGGCCTTGCGCAGTTTCCCTGCGTCTTCTCCAAATCCAACGCGCAAATACGCCGGCATGGCGAACTGCTCGCCCGGAACAAGCAAGACGCTTTTTTGGGCGCGCAGCTCCTCCGCGACCTGCGCCGAATTCCATTTCATGCGCAAGCCAATCCATGCAATCGCGCCCGCGCGCGGCGGCACGTGCGTAAACAAATCCTCGTGCTTGCGAAGCCATTCACTCATCACCGGATAATTTTCGCGCAAAATTCGCCGCGTCCGTTCGAGCAGCTTCGCGTGCCGCTGCGACTGGAGCGCGAGCGACGCGATACGGTCCGTGAGCATCGAGGGGCCAATGCTCGTATAGTCGTGATAACCCCACAATTTCTCCGCCATTTCGGCGGGTCCTGCCAACCATCCCGTGCGCAGCCCCGGCAATCCATACGCTTTCGAGAGGCCCGCGGTGCAAAGGACGCGTTCGTAACGGCCATAGAAACTCGGCGTCGTCTGGCCGTTGAACTCCGCGCCGCGATAGACCTCATCCGCCAAAATCCATGCGCCCGCTTTTCCCGCCGTCGCGCAAATCTCGTCCATGGCGTGTTCGTTCAACACAGCTCCTGTGGGATTGCTGGGATTGCAGACGGCAATCAGCTTCGTTTTTGGCGACACGAGTCGTTTCAACTCATCGAGATCGGGCGCCCATTGCAACTCTTCGCGCAGCCGCCATGGCTTCACGTTTGCGCCAAATCCCCGCGCCAGCCCGGCGACTTGCATATAGTTTGGCTGCATGAAAATCACTTCGTCGCCGCGCTCGACCAGTCCCCATGTGACTACATAATTAGCTTCCGCGCCACCGCACGTCAGCAGGACGTTTTCCGCCTTCGCCGCCGGATAGAGCGCCGCGATTCGCCCGCGCAATTCCTCGCTGCCATTCGTCTGCGGATATCCGAGTCGTGCATCGAGGACGCGCCCGAGGTCCGCGGCGTCCTCGATCAGTTCGCGCACGCTCAACGGTTCCACGCCGCTTTCCGCGATATTCAGCTCGACGCGGTTCTCCCACACCGATTGCCATCGCTCCAGCTCAAAGAGTTCAATCTTCATTCCGCACCTCGCACAAAAATCACGCCAGCCTATTCCGCGCGCAACGTCAAGTCAACGAACGCGCTTGCGGACCACTCCGGCGCGTATGCGTTGTTACACTGCTTGCCACTGCGGGCGTGTTGGAGCAAAATGACGCGCGCATTGAAAGGACACAACAAATGAAACGATTCGCGTTCGCAGCGATGCTTACGGGTGTGATTTTCTGTGCCGCGGCTCCGGTTCGCGCGCAGACCGCGGGCTCTCTTGCGCCCGGCGTGCGGAAATTCGTCAAAGTCAGCGCGCCGGAGATCGCTCTGACGCGCGCACGCGTGATTGACGGCACTGGCTCGGCTGCGCGCAATGACCAAACCATCATCATTTCGGGCGGCAAAATCCAATCCATCGGCGATTCGGCGAGCACTTCCGTCCCCGCAGGGGCGCAAGTCATCGACCTCACGGGAAAGACTGTCATTCCGGGCCTCGTCGGTATGCACGAGCACATGTTCTATCCCGCGGGAGGGCGCACAGCCGTCGCCATGTACAACGAAATGGGCTTCAGTTTTCCGCGACTGTATCTTGCGAATGGTGTGACATCCATGCGTACCACGGGAAGCACCGAGCCGTACACGGACCTCGAACTGAAGAAACTGATCGATTCCGGCAAGTTGGCAGGCCCGAAAATCCACGTCACCGGACCATACCTCGAAGGCGCCGGCTCATTCACTCCGCAAATGCACGAACTCACGGGCCCTGATGACGCGCGGAAAACCGTCGACTACTGGGCAGATGAAGGCGTCACTTCGTTCAAGGCTTACATGCACATCACGCGCGCGGAACTCGCTGCCGCCATCGCGGAAGCCCACAAGCGCGGAATCAAGGTTACCGGCCACCTGTGCTCGATCGGGTTCAAGGAAGCTGCCGCGCTGGGCATCGACGATCTCGAGCACGGCTTGATGGTTGACACGGAATTCGATCCGGGCAAGGCGCCCGACGTTTGCCCTTCGCAGCAACTCACCGCAAAAACGCTGGCGGGAATCGACATTGAGGGCACGGCCGTGCAATCCACCATACGCGACTTGGTGGCGCATCACGTCGCGGTGACGTCCACCATCGTGATTTTTGAGACGTTCGCTCCCAATCAGCCGCCGCTCGAGCAGCGCGTCCTGGACGCTCTGCTTCCCGAAGCCGCCATCGCCTACCTGAATACGCGCGCCCATATCGCCGAAGACGCGAATTCTCCGTGGCCCGTGCTGCTCAAAAAGGAAATGCAGTTCGAGCGCGACTTCGTGAAAGCTGGCGGCGTTGTTTTGGCTGGCGAAGACCCCACAGGCTACGGAGGCGATCTTGCGGGGTTTGGCGATCAGCGCGAACTGGAGCTTCTGGTCGAAGCTGGCTTCACTTCCGCTGAAGCCATTCACATTTACACCGAAAACGGAGCGCGCTTCCTTGGCGACGATAATCGCATCGGCACGCTCGCTGCCGGCAAGCAAGCGGACATCGTCGTCATTGCTGGCGACCCATCCACAAAGATCAGCGACATCGAAAAAACCGAGCTCGTTTTCAAGGACGGGGTTGGCTACGATTCCGCGAAATTGATCGAATCCGTGCGCGGGTCCGTGGGTCTGCACTGATCCTTTGCCTGTTGCGATTCGGCTCGGGCATAGTGCCGCGCCTGCAATACAAATTCATTTCGTCGAAAAAAGGAGTTTCCATGCGAACCTCACAGCCGCCGCTTTGCCAGCCCGTTAGCGCTTTTCGCCTATTCTTGTTTTCACTGGCTGTGACACTGCTCTTTTGCGGCACCGCGGCAGCGCAGGCTCCCGGGCAAACTCCCGCTCAGGCGCAGGAACTGACGTCGCAGTCATCTCCGCAAGCTTCTCCGCAAATCTCTTCGTCGAAAGACTACAACCAGGGCCGGCTGCTCTTCGGCAAGAATTTCCTGCGGGGCTATGGCGATTTCGAAGTCGCGCCGCCGCACAACGAGCCTGATCTGGGCCGCTGCAATCAACCCCAGCCAACCTGCACGGCTTTCGCGCGTTACATCATGGGCGGGTACATCGAATTCCAGCCCTTCGCGCGCACGCCGCTGAAACACGCGTATTTTTTCTTTCAGCCGAATTTTTTCTTTGGCAACAACATTCCCCAGGTCAAATATACGTATTCGATGGCTCCGCTGGCCTTCGAGCGGACCATGGGCCTCGCCATCCAGCTCCCCAAGCATTTCGAGCTGCGCGTTACCAATCACGGAGTCACTTCGTTCAGCCCATTCGACAAGAGCCTCGGCGCGTTCGATTCCGGCCCCAACAAGGAGCCGCTCGGAATTTACAACACCATCGGAGTGCGCTGGTATTTCGGGGGTTACGACCACTCCACCAGTTCTTGGTGAGCGACGGATGGGAATGACTGGAACCTAGCGAATTTTCTCGTCACAGAGGCCAAGGATTCCCATGCCAGCCAAAGCAACTCGTTGACAATTCTGTGGCTGACTATCCAACGGGAAGGGCGCCCTGAATGTCTTAGTTCTTCCCCGTCCCAAACGCGAGCGCCAACAGCGTCTTTTGCTCCAATTCGTGCGCCTTCGCCGACCCGGTTGCCGGACTCGCGCTCCCCGAGCGTTTCACTGAGCGCACCGAGTGCCCGCGCAGCACGCGCTTTAATCGCGGCATCATGAAATTCAGGGCACCCATGTTCGCCGGCTCTTCCTGCACCCACACAAAATCCCGCGCGGACGCGTAGGCGCTGAGCACCGCCTCCAATTCCTTTTCCGGAAAAGGATAAATCTGTTCCAGAAACACAATCGCCGTCGACGTGTCGTTCCGCCGTTTGCGCTCAGCTGCCAGCTCGTGGCCAATTTTTCCCGTGCAGAACAGCACTCGCTCCGCCTGCGGCACTTCCGTATCCGGAAGCACCATCTGAAATCGCGGACGCGAAAAATCCCCAATCGGCGATGCCGCCGCGGGATTTCGCAACATGCTCTTCGGCGTGAACACAATCAGCGGTTTGCGCCACCGTCGCAGCGCCTGCCTTCGCAGTAAGTGGAAATACTGCGCCGCATTCGACGGTTGGCAGACTTGAATATTGTCCCGAGCCGCAAGCTGCAAATATCGTTCGATCCGCGCGCTCGAATGTTCCGGTCCCTGTCCTTCGTAACCGTGGGGTAGCAACAGTGTCAGCCCCGAAAGCAAATTCCACTTATCCTCGCCCGCCGCGATAAACTGGTCGATGATGACTTGCGCGCCATTCGCAAAATCTCCGAACTGCGCTTCCCACAGCACCAACGCCTCGGGAAAATCGCGACTGAACCCGTATTCGAATCCCATCACTCCAGCTTCGGAAAGCGCCGTGTTAAACACTTCGAATCGCGCCTGGTCGGGGGACAAATTCGCCAGCGGAATAAATTCCTTCTCCGTTTGAGTGTCTATGAGCGCCGCGTGCCGCTGGTTGAACGTCCCGCGTTTGCTGTCCTCGCCGCTCAGCCGCACGGGTACGCCTTGCATCATTAGGGAGCCGAACGCCAGGGCCTCCGCCATTCCGTAATCCACCACACTCTTGCCCGCCCCCATGGCCGCGCGCTGTTCGAGTAGTTTTTTCACTTTTGGATGAATCGCGAAGCCATCTGGAAATGTAGTTAGCTTTGCGGCGATCTGTCGCAGCTTTTCCGCCGGCACGCTTGTATCGACGTCGAACTCCGCTTTGTATCTTCCGCCTTCGAAATTGTCCCAGTAGGGCGGAAGCCGCCACATTTTCGGAATCTTCTCGAAGCCGACGGCATTTTTCTGCGCTTTCTCGAACTCCGCGCGCACTTCTTCCACAGTAGAGGCCGCGTTCGCGCCAGTTTTCTCCGCGTACAATTTCCACAGCGGCGGATGCACTTGAATTTTCCGGTAGCGCAGCGGCTGAGTGATAGTGGGGTCGTCGATCTCGCTGTGCCCGTACCGCCGGTAACCGATCAGATCAATGAGCACGGGACTCTGAAATGCGTAGCGGTATTCGACTGCGAGCCGCGCGATGCGTACCACCACATCGGGATCTTCGGAATTCACGTGAAAAATCGGCACGGGTAGGCGCTTCACGATGTCAGAGGCGAATCTCGACGATTGGCACTCGCTCGGCACGGCCGTGAACCCGATCAGATTATTCGCGATGATGTGAACGCTGCCGCCCACGGAAAATCCATCAATCATTGAAAAATTCAGCGTCTCCGCCCAAATCCCCTGGCCTGCAAACGCAGCATCGCCATGGATCACTACGGGCAGCACTTGCGCCGCTCCGTTTTCTCCGCGCCGCGTCTGCTTCGCGCGCGTGCGCCCCAGCGCGACTGGGTCCACGGCTTCCAAGTGGCTGGGATTCGACACCAAATGAATGCCAATCACGCTCCCGCTGCGCGTCGTGTACTCGCCGGCCGCCCCGATGTGATACTTCACGTCGCCGCCACCCAACTCGCTGCGCGCATCCACTTCCTCAAAGCGCGCAAAAATATCTTCCGCCGGCCGATTCACGATGTGAACCATCACGTTCAACCGCCCCCGATGGCTCATTCCGATGACAAGCTCTTCCGCTCCATTCTCCGCGCCAGTTTCGAGCACTTCATCGAGCAATGGGATCAGTGACATCAATCCTTCCAGCGAAAATCGCTTATTCCCCAGATAGCGGCTCTGCACCACGTGCTCGAACAGCTCCGCACGCACCAGTCGCTCCAGGATTCGGGCGCAATCGGTCACCGGCGCGGATGATTCCAGACGATCCTGAATCCATCGCCGCCGTTCACCGTCGAGAATGTGCATGAACTCCGCGCCAATCGTGCCGCAATAAATCCGCCGCGCTTCGTCCGCCGCCTTGCCTGTGAGTTCCTCGAGTTCCGGCACGCGCTCCGGCTTGAAATCTCCCAGAGGGTCGAGATCCGCTTCGAGATAGCCCCAGCGACGGAACGCATCGAACACGGCTTCGCGTTCCTCGTTTGAAATGCCGTTCGCTTCAATTACAGCAGATTTGTTTTTCAATTCCACTTTCCTTGTTTGCGTTTGCGACTTCCCGCTGCTTGTTCAATTTACCGTGTAACCTTTTACGGTTCCGCCCACGCGCCCAGCATACGCCGCAGCAAAACCATCTGCCCCAGGTGGTACGCGTTGTGATCCGCGATCAACAGCGCCTCGCGCAAAATCGTCTGCCCCTTGCCATGCGCGATCGGCGCAAATAAATCCGTTTTCGGATTGCTCACCAGTTTTTTTATCTTTGCTGAATCCCGCTCAACCGCAGCGACGCTTTTATCCCAGGCGTCCGCGCCGGGCGGCATCTCGGACGCGGGCCAGTAGCCCTCCGGAAATTGCGGGGAAACGTGTTTCGGATCCTGCGAAAATTCCAAAATGTCCCATTGTGCGATGCGCAAATGTTCCAGCAATTGCCACGCCGTGTGTGGCGCGCCAGGTGGTTTCACGCCGCGCTGCCTTTCCGGCAACTCCGAGAGAATGTGACGCGGGTCTGCGTAGGCATGCCCTCCACCCAGCAATTTGACTAGATGCTCCCGCAGCGCCTTGTCCCTGACTCTGGACCCCGCAGCTTGCGCAGGGTCGGACTCCGCCGCCCGCCTCGTATTTTTCTTTTTTCGAATGCGTTTCATACAAATATCTTAGGCCGCCTCGCAATGCAGGTCAAACGCCGAGCCCCAAAAACAGATCAGCGGCAGCGGCTCTTCCAGTTTACCACTCCGCTTGCGCATCCTGTGCGACAGGCGGATAATTCGCCTGAATTCATTTTCGTTTTTCGAGTTTCGTGATTTCGCAGCTTCAAGGAGGCATTTTATGTCCTCGGAAATTCCTGGTCTAAAATCGACTCGCCGCCAATTCGGCCAATCCCTGGGCGCGGTGCTCGCTGCCGCATATGTTTCGCCTAAATTAATTCGCGGCGTCACCGGTGAAACACGGAAAGCTCCCTCGCGCGATGAAATCATCCTCATCAACTCGAATGAAAATCCCTACGGCCCTTCGGCGCATGCCATCGCCGCCATCACGGGATCGGAAGGAGTCTCCTGCCGCTATCCCGACGGCCTATACGCCCGCACAAAGGAAGCCATCGCCGCGCTTCATAAAGTCGGCGTGGAAAATATCGCGCTTGGCTGCGGCTCTACGGAAATTCTTCGCGTCTGCGACGCGGCCTTCGTCGGCCCGGGCAAAAATCTCGTCGTCGCGGAGCCCACCTTCGAGGCCGTCACCTACTATGCGAACGTGTCGCGAGCCAAAGCCGTAAAAATTCCGCTGACGTCGGATTTTCACCACGATTTGCCCGCTATGGCTGTCGCGTGCTCGAATGGCGCCGGTCTTGTTTATGTCTGCAATCCCAATAACCCCACGGGCACAATCAACACGCGCGACGAGTTCGCCGACTTCCTCGCCAAGATTCCCGCGGCCACGTACGTCCTCGTTGACGAAGCCTATTTCCATTTCGTCGAAGATCAGCGCTATGCGAGCGTCGTCGACATGATTCCGCACCATCCCAACCTGATTGTTGCGCGCACCTTCTCGAAAGTGTACGGAATGGCGGGAATGCGTTTGGGTTACGCCGTGGGTCAAAAGGAAACCATTGCCGCGATGCGTCCACAAGTGCTTTTCGATAATGGCAACGCCGCTGTGCTCGCGGCTTCAATTGCCAGCCTCAACGATCCCGAAATCGTTCCGTTGAACAAAAAGCGCCTTAACGAAACGCGTAAATGGGTTACGGCCGAGCTTGCCAAAGACGGCCACCGCGTGATTCCCTCGGAAGCGAACTTCTTCATGGTGGATATTGGCAGCGACGTCACGCCCGTGATTCAAGCCTTCCGCGAGAAAAAAATCATGGTCGGCAGGAAGTTTCCTTCGATGGGCAGGTACCTGCGCGTCTCCGTCGGCAAGCCGGAAGAGATGCGCGCTTTCCTCGCTGCCTTCCGCCAAATTGTTCCTGGGGGTTCAAGATCCGCCGCCGCTTGACGATTATTTATTATTACTATCGAAAGATACGCCACGGTGACGTGAAAGGGAGAGCGATGAAGGACGTTCACTACATCAGAAGCAAAATCGCCTCCGTCGCGGTATGACCACGACGAAGGCGAGATACCTTACCAGACGTCAACACGATCCTCGCGCGCCGGAGCTTAACTGAGTCAAAGTCGGCGCTACCCTCTACCCTGCAGCTTCCGCCACTGCACCGCCGCCAATCGTCCGTCGCTGCTGAAAGCATTCGCGGCAATAGACCGGGCGCCCTTGCGTCGGCTTGAACGGCACGGTTGTTTCCTTGCCGCACTGCGAGCACATGGTCTTCGTTTCGACACGCTGCGTTCCGGCAGAGCTTGACCCGCCTCCGCCCTGCGCACGAACCGACTTGCACGCCTTGCAGCGCTTCGGCTCATTCTTGAAACCCTTGTCAGCGAAAAACATCTGTTCGCCGGCGGTGAAGACGAATTCCGCACCGCACTCGGCGCACTTCAAAACCTTATCGTGGAATTCCATGGGTTGCTCCCGGTCGTAGCTGGGACACGTTCGGGCACACTTCTCCCGGAATCAGATTATGCTGGAAATCGATGGGACTCCCGCCTCTACCCGCATTGAGCATGCGAAGCGCGGAATAAAGCTTATAGGAAACACCCACTGTTTTCGCCCGCCTAGTCTAATCCTGTTCCCGACGCTGCTTCTTACGGAGACGCTTGCGTGAAAGAGCTTCTTTGGCCCGCCGCTTCTCTCCGGGCTTCATGTAGTAGCTATGCTTCTTGATTTCCTTGATGATGTCTTCACCCTGGACTTTTCTCTTGAAGCGCCGCAGAGCATTCTCCAAAGATTCGCCCTCTTGAATTACGACTTCCGCCACGCAGTTTCACCCCCGTTCAGGATATTGTGCTCGATATGCTGGTGTGGGTACTACTAGACGAATCCCGCCACAGGACACATCTTATGGGGCGTTTCTAGCGAACCCTTCACCGTAAGTCAAGTACTATATTTTGTAGATCCCGTGTTCGCCTCGTCGCCCGGGGTGCTATCTATTTCCCTTATAGATGTACTCGCACACAACCCGTAAATCGTCTCACTTGGGGCTTTCGCCGTCGTTGGGGGTTACTTAAGTTCCTTCGAGACTCGGTCCGCGGATGCAGGGGGGGTTGATTTCCGTAGCGGCGCAACGCGCTTTATCGCGCACTGTTACTTTTTCTCTGTGCGTCTGCATTTCTCGGCGAGGATTATTGTTAGAATAGGACCGCTTATTTGGGAACGGGCTTTCGATGTCCTTGATGAAAAGCGCGATCGGTGTGCTGATGGCCGGCGGCCAGGGAGAACGTCTCTGGCCACTAACGCGTGATCGCGCCAAACCGGCCGTGCCTTTTGGCGGCATTTATCGCATTATTGATATCACGCTCTCGAACTGCCTCAATAGCGATCTGCGTAGGGTCTTCGTCCTTACGCAGTACAAAGCGCTCAGTCTCAACCGCCACGTCCGCCAGGGTTGGTCTTCGCTGATGGGCATTGGCGACTTCATCGAGATTCTCCCACCGCAAATGCGTGTCTCCGCGCACTGGTACCAAGGCACAGCCGACGCTGTCTACCAGAATATTTATTCCATAGGCAGCGAGCAATCGAGTTACGTCTTCATTTTGTCGGGCGACCATATCTACAAGATGAATTACCAAAAGATGCTGGAACAACACGTGGATAGCGGCGCGGAAGTCACCGTTGCCACGGTTGAGATGGATCCGACCGAGGCCGCGCACCAATTCGGCGTAATTGAAACCGATGAGGAAGGCCGTATTCTCGGCTTCGAGGAAAAGCCCGCCGCGCCGAAACTCTCGCCGCGCCATCCCGGAAAATGCGACGCCTCCATGGGCATCTACATTTTCAATACGCAATTTCTCTTGCCGTCGCTCATTGCGGATGCGGAGGATCCAAACTCCTCTCACGACTTTGGCCACGATATTCTTCCCAAAATCATCGGTAAGTTCCGCGTCTTCGCTTACAATTTCTATGATGAAAATAAAAAGGAAAAACTCTACTGGCGTGATGCTGGCACCGTCGATGCCTACTATGAAACCAATATGGACCTGACCACCGTCTCGCCCGTTTTTAATCTTTATGACAAAAGTTGGCCGCTCAAAACATGGGAACAGCAATACCCACCCGCGAAATTTGTTTTTGCAGACCCGGGTCGCACCGGCACTGCGACCGATTCCATCGTCGCGGGCGGCTCCATCATTTCTGGTGCGCGGGTCTCACGCTCCGTCGTCGGCTACGATGTGCGTGTGAATAGCTACTGTGATGTCGAAGATTCCATAATTTATAATCACGTCAACATTGGCCGCCATTCGCGCATTCGCCGCGCCATCATCGACCGCCATGTGAAATTACCCGAGCACACCCAGATCGGCTACAACACGGACGAAGACCGCAAGCGCTACCACATCAGCGACAACGGCGTGGTTGTTGTGGTCCGCGAAGAATCCATGCTCGAGGAACCGGAATAGCGCTGGTGTTTGTTCTTGCAAATCCCGACAAGCCGGGCCAGGGGCGTGCGATACGGGCCACGCTGATGTTCATAATGAAGACACAAGCCTTTTTGCGCCGGACCCGTTCCGGAAGGACAGCGAGACAGCATTTCTTTCACGGCGAAAGGAGCACCCATTCATGCGTGCAGACTATGCGAAAATCGCCCATGTCGTTGGCCGCGAAATCCTCGATTCGCGTGGCAATCCTACGGTCGAGGCTGACGTAATCCTCGCAAGCAACCAGCGCGGACGAGCCGCCGTTCCTTCCGGGGCGTCGACCGGCGAGCACGAAGCCATTGAGTTGCGCGACGGCGACAAGTCGCGCTACCTGGGCAAAGGCACGAGCAGGGCAGTCGAAAACATCAACGGGCCCATCGCGAAAATCGTCACCGGTATGGACCCGCGCGACCAAAAAGCGCTCGACCGCAAAATGCTTGAAGCCGACGGCACCGAAAACAAATCTAAATTCGGCGCCAACGCGATTCTCGCCGTATCCATGGCCACCGCGCGCGCCGCCGCAAACGAAAGTGGCCTGCCACTCTACAAATATCTCGCGCGCTTCTCGAGCGACAATTCCGCCAACACGCTTCCAGTCCCGATGATGAACATCCTCAACGGCGGCGCGCATGCGGACAATTCCGTCGACGTGCAGGAATTCATGGTGATGCCCATCGGCGCGCCGAATTTTCACGAAGCCCTGCGCTGGGGCGTCGAAGTCTTTCATCATTTGAAGGCGGTGCTGAAGAAAAACGGATACTCGACTGCCGTCGGTGACGAAGGCGGCTTCGCGCCGAATTTGAAATCCAACGAAGAAGCCATCGAGCGCATCCTCGAAGCGATCGCCGCAGCGGGTTACAGGCCCGGCGAGCAAATCGCCATCGCGCTCGATCCCGCCGCGAGCGAGTTCTACGATACGGCAACGAAGAAATACGACTTCAAGAAATCGGATAAGTCGCGACGCAGCTCCGAGCAGATGGTCGAATTCTGGGTCAACTGGGTCCGGCAATATCCTATCATCTCACTTGAAGATGGCATGGCGGAACAGGATTGGCAGGGGTGGCAGTTACTGACGAAAACTCTCGGCGGCAAATTGCAGTTGGTCGGCGATGATATTTTCGTCACGAATCCCGAAATTTTCGCTCGTGGAATCGCGCAGAAAATCGCCAATGCAATTCTGATCAAGCTGAACCAAATCGGCAGCGTCACCGAAACGATCGACGCCATCGAAATGGCGCGCAAAGCCGGCTATACCTCCATCGTCTCGCACCGCTCCGGAGAAACCGAAGACACCTTTATCGCTGATTTTGTGGTTGCCATGGGCACCGGGCAAATCAAAACCGGATCCGCCTCCCGTACGGACCGCGTCGCAAAATATAATCAACTGCTCCGCATCGAGGAAGAGGTGGGAGCAAATGCCAAATTCCTCGGCCGCAACGCTTTAGCTCATTAGCCACACTCAATTGACCACCGCGGAGACCGCATCGACCCCCCAAAGGGAGCACCACTTTTTCCCGACCCCTGGCTAGGGCATGCTGAGATAGTACCAGAACTATCTCATAAAGTACTAAGGCTCTGTTAATTCATAGGGTTCGAGGGCGTGCAAGGGCCTCAGGCCGTGCTAACCTAGGGTAAGCTCCTTTTCAAGGCGGGAATGAAGCTAGCCAAATCTACTTGGGTGATTATTGCTGCTTGGGCTGTCTTCGTCGGCGGATTCGCAGCCGTGTCCCTCGCAATGCCTCCAAGCGACGCACGCACAATCGTCGGTGACGTCGTCCTATGTATCGTGCCCCTTTTCGCCAATGCCTGCCTGCTGTGGAATGCTTCTTCGCCCTATCGCCGGCAAAACAATTTCTGGATGCTGCTGGCGTTCGGCTGCACCCTATGGCTCGCTGGTCGCTTGATCGCGACATATCAAGGACTCGTACTTCACACCGTGCCGCGCTCGCTTTCTGCCGTAGACATCATCATTTTTCTGCATACAGTCCCTCTGATGGCCGCGCTTGCGTTGCTACCGCATGCACGGAAGATGCGCGAAACCCTGCGCTACGGCTACTTGGATCTGCTGCTACTTGCGGTGTGGTGGACGTTTCTGTATTTGTTCATGGCGCTAGCGTGGTCGCAAGACCCGGCCCACACGAATCTGGATCGCATCCGCGACCTGCAAGCTTATGCGATGGCTAACCTTATATTCCTTGCGGGCACGGGAGTTCTCGCAATTCGCGCGAAGCGAGGATGGCGCAAGATCTATGCGAATCTTTTTGGTGCAGCGGCGACGTATATCATCGGGATCACCCTGATTGTGATCCTAAACTTGCGAGGCACGATCGATTTCGGCGGCCTCGCCACATTGCCAATCATAGCTGCGTTTGTATGGTTCGGGACGGCAGGAATCGTGGCGCACCAGATTGCGCCAGCGCCAGAGGCGGCGAATGATCGCCCACGGCGCGAGTCGCAATGGCCGGCGCAACTATCGATTGTGTGTATTCTGTCCATGCCGGTGATGGCTGCATGGAGTGCTTTTTTCAGCCACGCGCCAGCGCCCGTCAGAAATTTCCGGCTGGTGCTCACGCTTATCACGATAATCGTTGGCGCAAGTCTTGTTTTCTTGCGGCAGCAATTAGTGGACCGCGAGCGATTGAGTCTGATGAAAGGCTTGGAGGATTCACTGGAACACCTCAAACGCCTGCAAATGCAGTTTGTGCAGGCTGAGAAACTCGCTTCCCTCGGTCAATTGGCGGCGGGCGCGGCGCACGAGATTAATAATCCACTTACGGCGATTCTCGGGTACGCGGAATTGATTCAAGCCGATAGTACGGCCAGCGAACGTTCGCGCACGCTGGGGGAGAAAATCCGCGAGCAGGCGCGCCGCACAAAGGTACTGGTGACGAATTTGCTCAGTTTCGCAAGACAGGTGCCGACGGAAAAGCAATTGCTCGATTTGAAATCCGTGGTCACGAGCGCTATCGAGCTGCGCCAGCTAGATCTGCGCGATAAAAAAATTCGCATCGACGTGGACAATCCAGCCGTGCTCCCCGCCGTGCGCGGCGACCCCAATCAACTGTTGCAGGTCTTCTATAACCTAATCAACAACGCCGTGGATGCGATGGAGTCGGTGGGCGGCGGAGTGCTAATCGTACGCATGCGCACGGAGCGCGGCAGTGTGGTGCTCGATTTCTCCGATTCAGGCCCGGGGTTGCGCGATCCGGAGCGCGTGTTCGACCCGTTCTACACCACCAAGCCGGTGGGAAAAGGAACCGGGCTCGGGTTAAGCATTTGCTACGGAATTGTGCAAGAGCACAGCGGACAAATTTTCGGATTCAATCGCGCCGAGGGCGGATGCACGTTCCGAGTAATTCTTCCGGCTGTGCTGGCCCTCTTCCCGCAACTGGCTACCACCAACCCCATCAGTACTCGCTAAAGTGTCCTCCCACATCCGCTTCGCACCCGAAGCCCCTTGTGTTAGATTCGTCCACCGTGTGGACTGAGCCCGCAGTCATAACGGCAATCATAACGGAAGGGCTGACTCGCCGCTTCGGCGAATTGATCGCGGTAGACCAAGTAAATCTGCGTGTAGATGGCGGGCAATTCTTCGGCTTCCTTGGACCAAACGGCGCGGGCAAGTCGACGATGATTAAGATGCTGACAGGATTGTTGGCGCCGTCCGCCGGTACGATGCGTATCTTGGGCGTCGATCTCGCCGACAATCCCGTCGAAGTGAAACGCCAAATCGGAGTCGTGCCAGAGGGCCTCGCGCTTTACGGTCGGCTGACGGGCGCGGAGTATTTGAATTTTGCGGGTCGCATGTACGGGCTCGACCGCGACACGGCTGCGCAGCGTACGAAGGAGTTGCTCGAATTCATGCAACTTGCGGATCGCCCAAGGTCGCTGATCACAGATTATTCCCACGGCATGCAGAAAAAACTGGCGATGGCCGCCGCTGTGATTCATTCGCCCAGAATTTTGTTTCTGGATGAACCCTTCGAGGGCGTGGACGCGATCGCCGCAGGCACGCTGAAATCGATGTTGCAACGGATGATTGCGCGCGGCGCGACGATATTTCTGACGTCGCATGTTCTCGAAATTGTCGAGCGCCTTTGCAGCCACGTGGCGATCATTTCGCATGGCAAATTGGTAGCGCAGGGCTCGCTCGAAGAACTGCGCGCTGGCGTCGAAGCACGGCAAGGGGCCGGAGGTGCGCTGACCAGCCCCGACGGTGGCAAGCTGACTCTGGAACAGATTTTCCTCGATATCGTCGGCGGCAGCCGCCAGACGGAACAGGAATTGACGTGGCTGGGATGAACCAAATTCCGGGAACACGCGAGCAAATCGGACTGATCGCGCGCCTGCGCTGGCAGCTTTTCCGCAATTCGATGCGAACGCTGAAGGGCCGGCTCGAAGCGGTGTCTACCGTTTTCATTGCGCTGGCGATGAGTGGCCTCGTCTTTGGCGGTGGCATCTTGATTGGTATCGCTACGTTCGCGCTGGTGGAACGTGATGCATGGCAGTGGATCGCCGGTTTGTTGTGGATTGTTCTTTTCTTCTGGCAATTGTATCCGCTTTTCGCGGCGTCTGTTGGCGTGCCATTCGACTTTGCGAATTTGCTGCGCTTTCCACTGCGCTTCGGGAGTTTTTTCGCGCTGAGTTTGATCTACGGCTTGTTCGACCCCGGAGCGGTCGCGGCGCTTTTCTGGCTGTTCTGCATGTGGGTGGGGCTGGGAATCGCGCGTCCGGGAATGTTGCCGTGGGGCCTGATTGTCTTGCTGCTGTTTGCGACGCAGAATTTGCTGCTTGCGCGGATGCTCCTGGCGTGGACGGAGAAATGGCTGGCTCGGCGGCGGACGCGCGAAGTATTGGCAGTCGTTTTCATTCTGATGATGCTGTCGTTCCAGTTCATCGGCCCCGCCATCAATCACTTTCAGAACCACCAGGCGCGGCTGCGGACCAATTGGGTGACGGCTGTGCTTCCGGCGGCCCGCATGCTTCCGCCAGGAATCGCCGCGCGATCGCTGACATACGCGCTGGCAGGCGATTTTGCGCTCGCGCCATTGTGGCTGCTTTTTCTGGCATTGTACGCCGCGGCGTTTCTCTTGCTGCTGCGGAGCCGACTGGTCGCGCAATATCGGGGCGAGAACTTAAGCGAAGGCCAAGCGGTCGTGCCGCGTCGCGCAATCGCGCCACGCGCAACCGGGAAGACTCCGGCTTCGTCGTGGGAAATTCCGCTGGTTTCCGGAACGGTCGGTGCGATTTTCGAAAAAGAAGTGCGCTACGCCCTCCGCAGCGGCCCCATGCTCTTGAATTTCGTGATTCCCGTCATACTCGTGGTTTTTTTCGGAATCACATTTCATCAACAAGGAAGTCATGCGGATTTTTTTAACCGTTCACCGGACATGGCGTTCCCCATCGCGATTGCCTACACGTTCTTGATTCAGATGAACATGGTGTTCAACAGCTTTGCCTACGAAGGCGGCGGCGTGCAGTTCTTGCTTTTTTCTCCCGTGCGCTTTCGCGACGTGATGGCTGGGAAAAATTTACTTCAGGGCTTGGCTGCCGTGATGGAGGCGCTGGCCGTGTGGGCCGCGGTCGCTTGGCTTTTCGCGCCGCCGCCGGCGCTGATCGTGACGGCGACGTTTGCGGGGCTTCTGTACGCGACGCTCGCGAATTTCGCTATCGGGAATATTTTGTCCGTGTGGTTTCCGCGGCGGCTCGATTTTGGCGCGTTTCGGAGGAAAAAATTGGCCGGCGTCACAATGCTAATCGGCATGGTGTCGCAAGGCATCTTGATCGGGTTGGGCGCGGGCGTGTTTCTGCTGGCGAAGCATTTTGACCGCATGGGCTTGGTGACGCCCGTTTTTCTCGTGTTTGCGGGCGTCGCCGGAGCGGGGTATTGGTTCAGCCTGACAAAAATTGATCGTCTGGTGCTGACCCGTCGCGAAACCCTGACAACCGAACTTTGCCGAGCCGAGTAGGTCAGATTAATTCCGCTGTTGGCAACGCCGTTTGAATAGAAAGGAAGGATAGCCGTGAGGAAGCGATTTTTTTTGTCAGTTTTCGTTTTGACATTTGCGAGCGCGCTGCCAGTCCAAGCGCAATCGAAGGGCTCCAGCAACGTCCCGGGCTCGATGGCGCAGGACATGAGGCAGTTTGTCGAGACACCGGCGATTCCAGGATACGAAGCGGATCTCGCCGCGAAGATTCGCGCGCGGCTGAGCGCGCTGTCGCCGACGACAGACAATTTGGGCGACGTGATCGTCACGCTCGGCAGCGGCGGCCCGAAGCGGCTGATTGTCGCGCCCATGGACGAGCCCGGATATGTCGTCAGCAATATCACGGACAATGGCTACATTCAACTTCAGCGCCTGCCTCAATTCGCGCCCTTGCCAATGTTCAACGAACTCTACTCCGCCCAGCCGGTTCAGATCCAGGCGGCTTCCGGAAAATGGATCAACGGCGTCGTGGCGGGACTTTCGGTGCACTTACTGCCGGGACGCTTGAATCCGCCGGATCCTTCGGATATTGAAAACATGTGGGTGGACGTAGGCGCGACGTCGGCGGCGGAAGTGAAGCGAATCGGCGCTGATTTGCTGAGTCCCGTGGTGATCGACCGCACACTCTACGACATGGGTTCAGGTTTTGAAACGGCACCCGCGATTGGCGATCGCTTCGGCGACGTGGCGCTCGTCGAATTGCTGCGGCGATTGGATCCGTCGAAATTGAACGGCACGCTTGTCGTTGCGTTCGTGGCGCAGCAATGGACCGGGGCGCGCGGACTCGAACGCGTCGTAGATGCCGAAAAACCAGATGAATTGATTTTTGTGGGGCGGCTGACAGCCAGTCCTCCCCTTCCGGCCGAGCCGACGCTGCATCGCGGTCCGCGGCGCGATCTAGGGAGCGGCGTACTGATGGGCGATCAGGACGTCAGCGGGAAGTTCTCAGGACTAGGCGCGGACTTGGAAAAAGTCGCGGCGGAAAACAAAATTCCCTTTGAGCAGGATTATTCCGCGGCATTGATGCCCCGGAGTTATTTGCCCGCGCCGAAGCTGCCCGCACGCACCGTGCATCTGGCGATTGCTACGGCATGGCCTTCCACGCCGGCGGAAATGATCAGCAGTAAGGACTTGAGCGATCTGATTGATTTGCTTCAGGTCTATCTGCAGGGCTCGGCTCCGAATAGCAGCACGCAAATTGCCCACGATTATTTGCCGTTACCGCTTCCGCCGATACATGGAATCCCAACGAACGAGCAACTTCTTTCGCGTCTCGTCGAAGCCTACGGCGTAAGCGGACACGAAGGGCCGGTGCGCGAAGTGGTGAAGAGTTTACTGCCGCAGTGGGCGAAGCCGGAAAAGGATGGCGCGGGGAATTTGATTCTACATGTCGCGACTGCACCGCCAAGCGCGCACGCGCCGAAAATCATGGTCGTTGCGCACATGGACGAAATTGGCTACATCGTCGAGCAAATCATGCCGGATGGCAAGCTCGCCGTCAGCGGCGGAGGCGGAATTCCATATTTCTTCATCGGCCACGCCGCGCTCGTGCACACGAAAACCCGCGCATCCGTGCCGGGAATTATGGAACTGCCGCAGGGCTGGGACGAGCCGGGATTCCAATGGCCCCGCGGCCGCGCATTGCTCTCGCATGTGGACGTCGGCGCGCGTTCGCCGGAAGAAGTGGCGAAGCTCGGGATCGCCGTCGGAGATTACATCACGATACCGAAAATGTATCGCAGGCTCGCGGACACACGCGCGAATTGCCGCAGCTTCGACGATCGCGTGGGAGACGCCGCGTTGATTTCGGCTGTATGGGCGCTCGGGCCGGATCTGAAGGGGCGCGACGTGACGTTCGTCTGGTCCACTGGCGAAGAACTGGGGCTGGTCGGAGCGGGCAAGTTGGCGAAGCGGCTGGCCGCGGAAGGCAAAGAGCCAGATTACGTTTTTGCCGTGGACACCTTCGTCAGTTCCGATTCGCCTCTCGAATCGAAGCGTTTCGGCGATGCGAAAGTTGGCGATGGATTCGTTGTTCGTGCGGTCGATAATTCCAATACCGTACCGCGCAAGCTGGAGCAAAGAGTCGTAGCTCTTGCGCGCGCGAATCACATTCCCGTTCAATACGGCGTCACGGGTGGCGGAAATGATGGCTCCGCGTTTTTGCGCTATGGCTCAATCGATGTGGCGCTGGGCTGGCCCCTGCGCTACTCGCACTCACCCGGCGAAGTGATCGACCTCCGGGATTTAGATTCACTTTCGCGTATCCTGGGTGCCATCGCGCGGAACTGGTAAAGCAAAACTGCGCCATCCGTGCACACAGGAGATTGCGCCAGAGGCACACTCGCGAATTCTTAAGAAAGGCTATTTCTTGCGAGGCCCGACTTGCACTGGGGCGGTCTTCGCGCGCGTGGGCTTCTTAGTTCGGCGCTCCTCTTCAATGAGCGCGGAGATGCGTTCGCAAGAAATGCCGCGAGATTGGAACCAGTCTCTCACATGGGACTGCGCGTGGCATACAGCCGTGCGGATGAAATCGTTCGTAGCCACGATCCATTCGCTGGTACCATCGCTGCGTTGGCCGCCCTCTTGGAGAGTCCAACGATGTTCAATCACCCCGCTGGGGCCCACGCGATATTCGTGGACGCGGTCGTAAGTGAGGCCGGGAATACGGAGCACGTTTATAGCCATGTGCACATTATAACCGATAATCGTTCTAAAGTATAGCCAGCCCCCACCAGACCAGCCGTTTCGGAAATTTTGAAGACGCGGAAAGAATAGCAGCAAGGGGGACAGGGATTTTATGTGCCGGGTGGGCCATGAGGCAGGTGCCCTATTTTCGGACGGAGAAGCACGGAGAGCTGAGCCCTAGGCTAGAGAAGTGCGTCACGATGTTGGAAAAAGTGGATCCCGCCGTTTGTAGGATATCGCGACAGGGAGACGTTTTAGCTGCTGTTGGCAGGACAGGGACGAAACAGATTGATCCAGAGGGAAAGGAACAGTTCTGTGCTGCTTCGGATGGGATGAGCGCCGCGATGGAGATAGCGGAGGCGGTAGAGTCGTTCGATGGTCAAGGCCAGCATGGTAAGGAGCCAGCCGATCAGTAGACTGTTGGCATGATGATGACAGATATGCTCGAGACCGTGACGAGTTTTGGCCTCGTTGAAGCCCTGGTTCTGTCGGGTAAGGGACTGGCGCGGTATCGACCTCGGATCCGTTTCCAGCCCCTCCCCATAAGAACTGCTCGTGAGCTTTTCGCTCAAGCAGCTCACCCAGTAGGTTTCATCCAAAGGGTTATGTG
>Ga0307374_10000199_pt1 | contig 111013 bp, 93 predicted proteins | sample OX3MG_FD_202532 | JGI IMG/M metagenome (GOLD analysis project Ga0307374, IMG submission 202532) | Soil microbial communities from Risofladan, Vaasa, Finland - OX-3 | ecosystem: Environmental > Terrestrial > Soil > Coastal area > Acid sulfate soil | place: Finland: Risofladan, Vaasa | collected...
GCGATCGCCGGCGGGTCGGCCGCCGAGATCTACGGCCTGAACCTGCTCGCCACGGAGATCGAAGATCGGCCCGACAACACGACACGCTTCCTGGTGGTCGGCCGCAAACTGTTCAACGCGAGCGGCGCCGACAAGACCAGCCTGTTGTTGTCGGCGACCGACAGCACCGGGGCCGGTGCGCTGTTTCGCCTGCTCGAACCGCTCGCCGAGCATCGCGTGAACATGACGCGAATCGAGTCGCGGCCCTCGCGCAGGCGCAAGTGGGACTACGTGTTCTTCATCGACATCGAGGGCCACATCAGCGAGCCGGCGGTGGCGACCGCGCTCGAGGCGCTCGCCTCGCGGGCCTCCCTGTTCAAGGTGCTGGGCTCCTATCCGCGGGCGGTGCTCTGATGCGCAGCTTCGAGGCGCGGCCGGCGCGCGGCATCGCCGGTGCCGTCACCGTGCCAGGCGACAAGTCGATCTCGCATCGCGCGCTGCTGCTCGCCGGCATCGCCGACGGGCGCAGCGAGGTGCAGGGGTTTCTGCCGAGCGAGGATTGTCTCGCGAGCATGCAAGCGATGCGGGCCCTCGGGGTGCCGATCGAGCGTCCGGAACCGACGCGGGTCCTCGTCGATGGCGTGGGCCTGCATGGTCTGCGTCGGGCGGACGGGGCGCTCGACCTGGGCAACGCCGGCACGGCGATCCGCCTGTTCACCGGACTTCTCTGCGCGCAGTCCTTCGACTCGACCCTGACCGGCGATGCATCGCTGATGAAGCGCCCGATGGAGCGCGTCGCGCAGCCGCTGCGGCAGATGGGCGCCGACGTTCGCACCAACGGCGGCACTCCGCCGGTCGAGATCTGCGGCGGACTGCGCCTGCGCGGCATCGAGTACCGCATGCCGGTCGCGAGCGCGCAGGTCAAATCCGCGATCTTGCTCGCCGGCCTGTACGCAGAGGAGCCGACCAGCGTGATCTCGCCGGCGCTGTCGCGCGATCACAGCGAACGGATGTTGCGCAGCTTCGGCGTACGCGTCGATGTCGAGGGGCTCAGCGTCAAACTGCATCCGCCCGCGCGCCTGGAAGCGCAGCACCTGCAGGTGCCCGGTGATTTCTCCTCGGCCGCATTCTTCATCGTCGCCGGCCTGCTCGGCGCCACCGAGCGCGGGCTGCTGGTCGCGAACGTCGGCTTGAATCCCTCGCGTACCGGCCTGCTCGACATCCTGCGGCGTATGGGTGCCGACATCGAGATCCTGCGTCCGCGCCAGAGCGGTTCGGAGCCGATCGCCGATCTGCGGGTGCGCCGTTCGCAGTTGCAGGGCGTCGAGGTGCCGCGGGCGCTGGTGCCGCTCGCGATCGATGAATTTCCGGTGCTGTTCGTGGCTGCGGCGTGCGCCCGCGGCGAGACGCTGGTCACCGGAGCGCAGGAGCTAAGGGTCAAGGAGAGCGACCGGCTCGCGGCGATGAGCGCGGGGTTCGCCGCGCTCGGCGTGCCGCACGAGGTTTTGCCGGACGGTCTGCGCATCCAGGGCGCCGGCGGGGATCCGTTCGGCGCCGGCGAGATCGACAGCTGCGGGGATCACCGGGTCGCGATGTCCTTCGCCGTCGCCAGTTTGCGTGCGCGCGGTCCGATCCGCATTCGCGACGTCGCCAACGTCGCGACTTCGTTCCCGGGCTTCGACGAGCTGGCGCGGACTGTGGGATTCGATGTTCGCGAGGCTTGAATGCCGCACTGCGGCGAGCGGCCTGTGAGTCGGGCGCCGGTGATTGCGATCGACGGACCCTCCGGCGCCGGCAAAGGCACCGTGAGCCGGTCCGTGGCGCAGGCGCTCGGTTGGTTCCTGCTCGACAGTGGCGCCCTGTACCGGCTGGTCGCGCTGCAGGCCCGCGAGGCCGGAATCGAACTCACGGACGAGGCAGGTCTCGGGGGCATCGCCGCCGAACTGGAACCGCGCTTCGGCGCGACGCGGTCCGGTGGCGACGTGGTTCGCCTGCGCGATCGCGACGTCACGCTCGCGATCCGGACGGAACAGGCCGGCAACGATGCCTCGAAGGTGGCTGCGCTCCCCTCGGTGCGCCGGGCCTTGCTCGAGCGGCAACGCCGTTTCGCGGTGCCGCCGGGCCTGGTCGCGGACGGGCGCGATATGGGCAGCGTCGTCTTTCCGGACGCCGAGCTCAAGATCTTCCTGTCTGCGAGCGCCGAGGAGCGCGCCGCGAGGCGCCATAAGCAGTTGAAAGAACAAGGGGTTACTGCTAACCTTGCCGCCCTTTCGCTAGAGATCGCGGAACGCGATCGGCGCGACCGAACGCGGGCCGTGTCGCCGTTGGTGGCGAGCCCGGACGCCGTATCGATCGACACGACCGGCGTGCCGGTTGAGACGGTCGTCGAGCGCATTCTGGGCATCGCGCGGGAGCGCATGAAGATGGTTTAGGGCGCGGAGATCCACGGACGGATCGCCGCATTTCAATCAACCCCAGCGGCACGCGGAGCGGTGCCGGGGATATAGGGCCGCGTCGGCCCGCATCAGAGATCACATGACAGAAAGTTTTGCGGAACTGTTTGAACAGAGCATCGCCAGCCAGCGCATCCGTCCGGGCACGATTCTCAACGGCCTGATCATCGAAGTCGGCCAGGATTTCGTGATCGTCAACGTCGGGCTCAAGTCCGAAGCCGTGATCCCCGCGGACCAATTCAAGAACGAGAAGGGCGAAATCGAGGTCGCAGTCGGCGAGACGGTCGAAGTCGCGCTGGACAGCGTCGAGGACGGTTCCGGCGAAACGCGCCTGTCGCGCGAGAAGGCCAAGCGCGCGCGCACCTGGACGCGGCTCGAGCAGTCGTTCGAGAAGCAGGAGATCGTCACCGGCGTGATCACCGGCCGCGTCAAGGGCGGATTCACGGTCGAGATCGACAACGTCCGCGCGTTCCTGCCCGGCTCCCTGGTCGATGTGCGTCCGGTCCGCGACCCGTCGTATCTCGAGAACAAGCCCCTCGAGTTCAAGGTGATCAAACTCGACCAGAAACGCAACAACGTCGTCGTCTCACGACGCGCGGTGGTCGAACAGGAGTACAGCGCAGAGCGTTCCGCGCTGCTCGACAATCTGCAGGAGGGCGCCGCGGTCAAGGGCGTCGTCAAGAATCTCACCGACTACGGTGCGTTCGTCGACCTGGGCGGTATCGACGGATTGCTGCACATCACCGATATGGCCTGGAAGCGCGTCAAGCATCCCTCCGAGGTCGTCAAGGTCGGCGAGGAGATCGACGTCCGCATCCTGAAGTTCGACCGCGAACGGCAGCGCGTCTCGCTCGGACTCAAGCAGCTCGGCGCCGATCCCTGGCAGAATATCGCGCGGCGCTATCCCGCCAATACTCGTCTGTTCGGCAAGGTCACGAACATCGCCGACTACGGCTGTTTCGTCGAGATCGAGGAGGGCGTCGAGGGCCTGGTGCACGTCTCCGAGATGGACTGGACGAACAAGAACGTGAATCCGGCGAAGGTCGTCCACGTCGGCCAGGAAGTCGAGGTGATGGTCCTCGACATCGACGAAGAGCGGCGGCGCATCAGCCTCGGCATCAAGCAGTGCAAGACGAACCCGTGGAAAGAGTTCGCCGAGAACTACAACCGCGGCGACAAGGTCAGCGGCCAGATCAAGTCGATCACCGACTTCGGGATCTTCATCGGGCTCGCGGGCGCAATCGACGGGCTCGTGCATCTGTCCGACATCTCCTGGGACATGCCGGGCGAAGAGGCGGTGCGCAGCTATCAGAAGGCCCAGCAGGTCGACGCGATGGTCTTGTCGATCGACCCGGAGCGCGAGCGCATCAGCCTCGGCATCAAGCAACTCGCGAAGGATCCGTTCTCGGCCTATATCGCCGAGCATCCGAAGGGCACCATCGTCAGGGGAGTCGTCCGTGAAGTCGACCCCAAGGGCGCGGTCGTCGATCTCGGCAATGGCGTCGACGGCCAGTTGCGCGCCTCCGAACTGTCGCGCGACCGCGTCGAGGATGCGCGGACGCTGCTCAAGGTCGGCGACGAGATCGAGGCGAGATTCACCGGTGTCGACCGCAAGGGGCGCAGCATCGCCCTGTCGATCAAGGCCAAGGACATCCACGAGGAACAGGAGGCGATGCAGAACTATCGCACCGAATCCTCCTCGGGAACGAGCCTCGGCGACTTGCTGAAAGAGCACATCTCGGGACAGGATTGATCCAGGGTTGGGCGCGACGCGAGGCGGCTGCGGCCGCCGCGCGCCGCCGCTCCAACCCCAAGCCGGTGGTCGCGTAGCCAGATCATGACGAAATCCGAACTGATAGAGATCATCTCGACGAAGCAGAGGCACTTGCCGGCGAAGGACGTCGAGCTCGCCGTCAAACAGTTGCTCGAGATCATGAGCGACGCCCTGGCGACGGGCGAGCGCATCGAGATTCGCGGATTCGGCAGTTTTTCCCTGCATTTTCGTCCGCCGCGTCAGGGACGCAATCCGAAGACCGGCGAGGCGGTGGCGCTCGCCGGCAAGCACGTGCCGCACTTCAAACCCGGCAAGGATCTGCGCGAACGCGTCAACGAAGGCGCGGGCCAGCCGATCCGCGACTAAAGGGCCGGAGCTCACCGAGAGCGGCGGCATGTTGCAACTCCCGCCGTTCGCCTGGATTCTCATCGTTGCCGCGCTCGTCGTCGGCATCCTCGCCGGCCACTTCGGCTGGGGACGCCGCTGGACCCGGCGTGTCGGCCGGTTTCATGCAGACTATCTCGCCGGACTCGACTATCTGATCAGCGAGCAGCCCGACCGGGCGCTCGACAGCTTCCTCAAGCTGATGGACGCGAACGCCGATACGCTGGAGACGCACTTTGCGCTCGGCAGCCTGTATCGGCGCCGGGGCGAGACGGAGCGGGCGATACGCGTGCATCGCAACCTTCTGTCGCGCGGACTTGCGCCGGAGCATCGCGAGCAGGCGCTGCTCGCCCTGGCTCAGGATTACCTGCGCGCCGGACTCCTCGACCGGGCGGAGGGGCTGTTTCAACAGGTCAGCGAGGGAACACGGTTGCGTGGCCGGGCGCTCGAGGCCTTGCGCCAGATCTACGAGCGCCAGCGCGATTGGCCGCAGGCGCTCGATGCGCACCGGCAGCTCGCCAATCTCGGCATGGCGCCGCCGCGGGCGATCGAGGCGCATTACCTGTGCGAACTCGCGACCTACCATCTCGAGCGCGGCGACGTCGAGGAGGCACGACGCCTGCTGCGCATCGCGCGCCGCGAGGCGGCGCCGTTCCCGCGCGCCGCGGTGCTGCGCGCGCAGATCGCCGAGCGCGAAGGGCAGGCGGATCTCGCGGTGCGGCTGCTGACCTGGGCACTGGAGCAGGCGCCGAAGCTGCTGTACGACGAACTCGCGCATCTGTTGCGTCTGGCGGGCGAGGACTCCCGCGAGCGGGTGCTCGCGGACCTGGTGCGGCGGGCGCAGACCCTGGACGGCGGGGAGCTGAAGGGGTTGGTCTACGCCGCGCTCGCGCTGTGGCCGACGGACGCCGCTTCGTTGCGCGCGCCCATCGAAGAGGTCGTGGCGCGCGAACCGACGCTGCTCGCGGTTTGGCAGGCTGCGCCGCACGCATCGTTCGACCAGATGGCGGCACAGGTCGGCGCGCTGCTCGCGCGGGCCGAGACCTACCGCTGCGGGGACTGCGGGTTTTCCGCGCGCCGATTCTATTGGCAGTGTCCGGGCTGCCACTCCTGGGACGGTTTTGAGACCTGCGTCGTCATCAAGCTGCGTTAGCGCTGCCGTGGACGCTGGGAAATCCGTTATCATTCGCCGATCAGCGCTGAGCAGCCAACATTCCCATGCGTGAAAAAGCCGTCAAGACCGTCGTATTTCCGGTTGCCGGACGCGGCACCCGGTTCCTTCCTGCGACCAAGGCCAGCCCGAAGGAGATGCTGCCGATCGTCGACAAACCGCTGATCCAGTATGCGGTCGACGAGGCGCTTGCCGCCGGCGCCGACACCCTGGTGTTCATCACCGGCAGTTCCAAGCGCGCAATCGAGGACCACTTCGACACCGACTCGGAACTCGAGGCCGTGCTCCAGGCGCAAGGCAAGCAGGACCTGCTCGATGCGCTGCGCGCGATTCTGCCGACTTGGGCGACCTGCGTGTACATCCGCCAGTCGTCCCCGCTCGGCCTGGGCCACGCCGTGCTGTGTGCCCGACCCGTGGTCGGCGACGCGCCGTTCATGGTGCACCTGGCGGACGATCTGATCGACGCCGAGGTGCCCTGCCTGAAGCAGATGGTGGAGGTGCATCGCACTCACGGCGGCAGTGTCCTCGGCGTGCAGACCGTGCCACCGCAGGACACCGACAAGTACGGCATCGTCTCGCTCGCGAGCGACGCCGCGGGTCGCGTCGGCAGGATGTCGCACATCGTCGAGAAGCCGCAACCGAGCGAGGCGCCGTCCAATCTCGCCGTCGTCGGGCGTTACCTGCTGTCGGGGTCGATATTCGAGGACCTCGCGCAGATCGGCGCGGGCGCCGGCGGCGAGATTCAGCTGACCGACGGCATCGCCCGGCTGATGCGCCGTGAGGCGGTGTACGCGTTCGAGTTCGAGGGTAAACGCTACGATTGCGGCAGCAAGCTCGGCTACCTGCAGGCCACGGTCGAGTACGGGCTGCGGCACACGAGTCTGGGCGCGGATTTCGCCGCATATCTGAAGGAATTCGTCGCGAAGCTGTAGCATGGCGCCCGCCGCGGGCGCTGCCCCTCAGAGCGCCCTGGCGCGCGCCTCCGGGCCGAACGCGGTCAGGGCGATCAGCGCAAGTGCGGCGCCGCCGATCGTCCAGGCGAGCACGTGCGCATAGTCGCCATGGTGCGATTCGGCGATGCCGGCCTGGATCGGCCCCATCATCGACATCGCCAGATTGCCGACCTGGTAGGCGAAGCCGGGCAGGATCGCCCGCACCGAAGGCGGCGACAGCTCGTTCAGATGGGCCGGGACCACACCCCAGGCGCCCTGGACCATGAATTGCATCAGGAAGCCACCGGCGGCGAGCGCCGCGGCCGTGTGTGAAAAGGCCCACAGCGGAATCAGCGGCAGTGCGAGCGTGGCGGCGAGGACGATCGAGCGTTTGCGGCCGATACGTTCGGACAGGGCGCCGAAGAACACCCCGCCGAGCAGCGCACCGCAATTCATCACGATCGCGATGATGCCGGTGGTCCGTGCCGAGAAGCCGTGCTGCATCTGCAGAAAGGTCGGGTATAGATCCTGCGAGCCGTGGGATAACGCGTTGAATGCGGCCATCAACGCGATGAGAAACAGCAGCAGCGGCAGGTGCTGCCGGACGACGCGCCAGCTATCGCCGACGCTTGCGGTCCCGCGCGCGTTGCCGGCGATCCAGCTGGGGGATTCTTCGACGCCGAGGCTTATGAACAATGCGAGCAGCGCGGGCGCGCCGCCGAGGATGAACATGCCGCGCCAACCGATGTGGACGAACAATAGCGCGAAGGCGACCGAGGCGAGCAGGTAGCCGATCGCGTAGCCTTCCTGCAGCAGCCCGGAGAACATCCCGCGGCCGCGCGCGGGCAGGGTCTCGAGTGCGAGCGCCGCGCCGACGCCCCATTCGCCGCCCATGGCAAAGCCGAACAGCGCGCGCAGCACGAGCAGTGTCGCGAGATTCGGCGCAAATGCGCTCGCGACCTCGATCGCCGAAAAGCTGATGACGTTGCCGATGAGGACGGGACGGCGGCCATAGCGCTCCGCGAGCCAGCCGAATGCGAGTGCGCCGAGCGGACGGAAGGCGAGCGTCAGGAAGATCCCGGCGGCGACCGATTTGACGTCGGTGTGGAACTCGTTGCCGATCGCCTGCAGCGAAAAGATGAAGATGAAGAAATCGAATGCGTCGAGGGACCAGCCCGACAGGGCCGCGAGGAACGCATTGCGCTGCGCGCGCGTCAGTGCTTTGAAGGCGTCGAACACGGAGTCGATGTCTGCATGTCGCCGGTGGGCGCCAGATTAACAGGTTCCTGCGGCGCGATCCTCAGCTCGAGCGGCCGCGCCACCGCTGTCCGCCGCCGCCGGAACGCCGCGCCGCGGACCGGCCATCGTCGCGCCGTTCGCCGCCGTGACGCTGGCCCCCGGATTTTCCGTGCCGGCCGCTCTGGGCCCGTTGTGCATTCGGTGCGTGGCGGGCCGCGCCGGGCGCATGCGCAGCCCCGCTGCCCGCCGGCCTCGGCGCCGACTCGACGATCGCAAACGCCGGAGTCGGTTGCACCGGCACGCTGCACTTCAGGACCCGCTCGATGTCGCGCAGCAGTCCGTTCTCATCCGCGCTGACCAGCGAAACGGCCTCGCCGGCCGAGCCGGCGCGGCCGGTCCGGCCGATGCGGTGGACGTAGTCCTCCGGCACGTTCGGCAATTCGTAATTGACGACCTGCGGCAGCTCCTTGATGTCGAGCCCGCGCGCCGCCACCTCGGTCGCGACGAGCGCGATGATCTGGCCACGCTTGAACATGTCGAGGGCCTTGGTCCGCGCGCCCTGGCTCTTGTTGCCGTGGATCGCGGCGGCCTGGATGCCCGCGTCCTCGAGCTGCTGCGTCAGGCGGTTCGCACCGTGTTTGGTGCGCGTGAAGACGAGCACCTGGCGCCACCCGCATTCGCGGATCAGGTGCACGAGCAGGTGGCGCTTCTGTTCCTTTGGCACGCGGTACGCGCGCTGCTCGACCAGTTCGATCGGTGCGTTGCGCGGCGCGACCTGGATCGACAGAGGATCGCGCAGCAAGCGTTCGGCGAGGCCGCGGATGTCGTCCGAATACGTCGCCGAGAACAGCAGGTTCTGGCGCCGGCCGGGCAACAGCTTGATGATGCGGCGGATGTCGGGGATGAAGCCCATGTCGAGCATGCGATCCGCTTCGTCGAGGATGAGAACCTCGATCTTCGACAGATCCACCGCGCGCTGCTGGGCGAGGTCGAGGAGCCGGCCCGGGGTCGCGACCAGGATGTCGCAGCCCGCACGCAGGGCCGTGATCTGCGGATTGATGTTCACGCCGCCGAAGACCTGGAAGGTGCGCAGGCGCAGATGCTTGCCGTAGTCCCGGGCGCTCTCGGCGACTTGGGCCGCGAGTTCGCGGGTCGGTGCGAGCACGAGCGCCCGCGGTGCGCGTTGCCCCGAGGCTGCCCCCTGCGCCGCGAGGCGCTGCAGCACCGGCAGCACGAATCCCGCGGTCTTGCCCGTGCCGGTTTGGGCGCCGGCGAGCACGTCGCGGCCGGCGAGCACGGCAGGGATCGCCTGCGCCTGGATCGGCGTCGGCACATCGTAGCCCTTGTCGGCAACGGCACGCAGCAGTTCGGGCATCAGCCCGAGATCGGTAAATAACATTGAGAATCCTTAGTCCGTCAGGGACATGTTCCTCGCACGACGGGCCGTCAAGGCTTGCGCAGCGGTCAGCAGCGAGGAGATTATTTGGTCGTTCGAAGTGCGTCGATGACGGACCACGAGCCGCGGACGGTACTGACCGACCACCGATCCTTGAGCGGCTGGCGCGCAGTCTACACACTTGCGCAGTGGGCGTCCACGCCCGCCATCGCTCGCCCGTACCGGGCGCGCCGCGGCCCTGGACGGGCCTCAGGCGCGAGAGGCCTTCTTCTCGCGGCGTCGCGCGTGCAGGATTTCCTCGGTGTAGCCATTACTCTGGCCACGCCCCTCGAACACCAGGTCGCAGGCGGCCTGAAACGCGATGCTGTGCTCCGGATCCCGGCTCATCGGTTCATAGGACGGGTCGCCCGCGTTCTGTCGGTCGACGACCTCGGCCATGCGTCGCAGCGCCTGCATGACCTCATCTCTCGAGCAGACGCGGTGGTGCAACCAGTTGGCGACGTGCTGGCTGGAGATGCGCAGCGTCGCGCGGTCCTCCATCAGGGCGACATCGTAGAAGTCCGGTACTTTCGAGCAGCCGATGCCGAGGTCGATCCAGCGCACGACATAACCGAGAATGCTCTGTGCGTTGTTGTTCAGCTCTTCCGCGATCTCGCCGGCGCTCCAGCACGGTTCATCGACGAGCGGCGGCGTCAAGATCTGGGCGAGCGAGGCGCGCGGTCGGTGCGCAAGCTCACGCTGCACCTGACCGACGTCGATCTCGTGGTAGTGCAGGGCGTGCAGGGTCGCAGCGGTCGGCGAAGGCACCCAGGCGGTGCTCGCGCCGGCCGCCGGATGTGCTCCCTTGCTCTTCAGCATCTGCGCCATGAGGTCCGGCATCGCCCACATGCCCTTGCCGATCTGGGCATGTCCGGGAAGGCCGCAGGCGAGGCCGATGTCGACGTTCTGGCGCTCGTAGGCATCGAGCCAGACTGCCTTCTTCAGAGCGGCCTTGCGCGCCACCGCGCCGGCCTCCATCGAGGTGTGGATCTCATCGCCGGTGCGGTCGAGAAAGCCGGTGTTGATGAATACGATCCGATCGCGCGCGGCGTGGATGCAGGCGGCGAGATTTACGGTGGTGCGCCGTTCCTCGTCCATGATGCCGATCTTCAGGGTATGGCGGGGCAGGGCCAGGAGATCCTCGATCCGCGCGAACAGCCGATCGGCGAAGGCCGCTTCCTCAGCGCCGTGCATCTTCGGCTTGACGATATAGATCGAGCCCGTGCGCGAGTTGCGCGAGCCACCGGTGCGGCGCAGGTCGTGCATGCCGATCAGTGCGGTGATGGCGCCGTCGATGAAGGTCTCCGGTACCGGGCCCCCGTCGAGCGTGACCGCATCGGTGTACATGTGGTGGCCGACGTTGCGGGCCAACATCAGACTGCGCCCAGGGATGGTGAACTCGGCACCGCCCGCCGAGCGATAACCTCGATCTGCGTGCAGACGCCGCGTGAAGCGCCCGGCGCCCTTGCCGACCTCGGCCTCGAGCGTGCCCTGCATCAGGCCGAGCCAGTTGCGATAGACGGGCAGTTTGTCGTCGGCGTCCACCGCCGCAACGGAGTCCTCGAAGTCCTGGATGGTCGTCAGCGCGGACTCGAGCACGACGTCGCATACTCCGGCGGCGTCGGCGCGACCGATCGGGTGGGTCCGGTCGATGCGGATCTCCACGTGCAGGCCGTGATGCACGAGCAGCACGGCGCCCGGCGCCGCGCGGTCCTGCTGGTAGCCGGCGAACGCGGCGACGTCGCGCAGCGAGCTCACCGAGCCGCCCTGCAGCAGGATCTCGAGGCCGCGGGCGCCGACACGGTACGCGTTCGCGGCGCGATGCGAGCCTTCGAGCAGGGGGAAATGCCGATCGAGAAAGTCGTGCGCGAACTCGATCACGCGCCGGCCGCGCACTGGGTTGTACACCGTGCCGCGCGCCGCTCCCTCGTCCTCGGCGATTGCGTCGCTGCCGTACAGCGCGTCGTACAGCGAGCCCCAGCGGGCATTCGCGGCGTTCAGCGCGTATCGCGCGTTGTTGACCGGCACGACGAGCTGCGGGCCGGCGGTGACGGCGATCTCGCGATCGACGTTCGCCGTGGCGATCCGAAACGGCGCCGGCTCCTGCCCGAGGTAGCCGATCTCGTGCAGCATGGCCTGGTAGGCGGTGTGATCGAAATGCACGCCGGGATTGCGTCGGTGCCAATTGTCGATCGACGTCTGCAGTTCGTCGCGCCGGCGCAGCAACGCCGCGTTGACCGGCGCGAGTTCGGCGACCAGCGCGGCGAAGCCGCTCCAGAAATCGCCTTCGACGACCCCGGTTCCCGGGATCGCCTCCCGGCCGACGAACTCGTACAGACGACGGTTCACGGCGATTCGGTCGATGGCGACTATCGGGCTCACGGCGGCTTTCCTGTTATGATCTTCCGGCTGGCGAGTGTAATGTGCCGGCGCGCTCTTGGCCACGCAACGCCGGCCCGGTGCGGCGCCAAGAAGCCTGGGGAAATCGACGGTATATGACACCTAAAATCGGTAAAGCCGCCGGCAGCCGGAATGCGACCCACCCGCTCGAGTTGCGGGTCTTCGTTTTTGCGCTGTTCTTCATCTTCGGCGGGATCACCAGCCTGAACGACGTGATCATCCCGAAGCTCAAGGCGCTGTTCACCTTGAGCACCGCCGATGCGATGCTGGTGCAGTCGGCGTTCTTCGCCGCCTATTTCATCGTTTCATTGCCGGCGGCCGCGGTCGTCGAGCGCATCGGCTACATGCGCACGGCGGTCGTCGGTCTCGCATTGATGACCGTCGGCTGCTTGCTGTTCGTGCCGGCCTCGGGTTCCGGTTTGTTCGGCATGTTCCTGCTCGCATTGTTCGTGCTGGCGGCGGGCATCACGACGGTCCAGGTGGTCGCCAATCCGCTGATCTCCCTGCTCGGCGCGCCGGCGACCGCGCACAGCCGATTGACCTTCGCGCAGGCGTTCAATTCGCTCGGCACGACGATATTTCCGTACGTCGGCTCGATCCTGATCCTCGGTTCGCTCGCGTACGTCGATCCCGCGAAATTGTCGGCCGCCGCCCTCGCGGCGTATCACGTCGCCGCGACCCGGGTCGTCGAGCATACCTACCTGGGGCTCGCGATTGCATTGCTCGCCGTGGCCGCGCTCGTCTGGATGCACCGCCACCGGCTGCACGAGGAGCGGGTGCCGGCGCAGAACATTCTGCGCTCGTTCACGCTGCTCGCCCGGCCGCGCTTCGGCTTCGGTGCGCTGTGCATATTTCTCTACGTCGGCGCGGAGGTGTCGATCGGCTCCCTCATCGTGCTCTACTTGATGCAGCCGTCCGTCTGGGGCGCCGCCGCGGAAGAGGCCGGCAAGCACGTGCCCTTGTACTGGGGCGGCGCGATGGTCGGGCGTTTTGTGGGCGCATATTTCCTGCGGATATTCTCCCCCGGCAAGGTGCTCGCACTGGTCGCGGGCGGCGCTATGCTGTTGCTCCTAGCGTCGGCGAACACCGCCGGCATCGCCTCCGGTTGGACGCTGCTCGCCATCGGCCTGTGCAACTCGATCATGTTCCCGACGATCTTCTCGCTCGCCTCGGAGGGCTTGGGCGCGCGTGCCGCGGAGGGGTCCGGCATCATTTGCATGGCGATCGTCGGCGGCGCGGTCGTGCCCTGGGTCACCGGACACACGGCGGATCTGATCGGCCTGAAGGCCGCGCTCGCCGTGCCCGCGGTCTGTTATGCGCTGATCCTCGCGTTCGGCATCTATGCGCGACGGCCGGCCGCACCGGCGCACGCTCATACGACGTAACGCGTGTTCGGCGGTAGGGCTGCGAATGCGCCGCATCGGTGCATTGATGTTATGATGTGGCGCAAACAACCATGGTCGGGCTATCGCGTGAGGAGTCCCATGTCCGAACCCCGTCGTGTCCTGAAATGCGCCGCCTTGGTCGCTCTCGCGAGCGTGTCCTTGCTTCTGAGCGGCTGCGGCATCAACACCATCCCGACCTACAAGCAGCAGGTCAACGCGACCTGGAGCCAGGTCCTGAACGAGTACCAGCGGCGCACTGACCTCGTCCCCAACTTGGTGGCGACGGTTAAGGGCTACGCGGCACACGAGGCGTCCGTGCTCGAGGCGGTCACCGAAGCTCGAGCCAAAGTCACGCAGACGCGCATCCCGGCGGACATCCTGACCAACCCGAAGGCGTTCCAGGCATTCCAGAAAAACCAGGCGACCCTGGGTGGGGCGCTGTCGAGGCTCATGATGGTCACGGAGAACTACCCGAACCTCAAGGCCGATCAAAACTTCCTCACGCTGCAGGCCCAGCTCGAGGGTACCGAGAACCGGATCGCCGTCGCCCGTCGCGACTACATCCTGGCGGTGCAGCAGTACGATACCGAACTGACGACCATCCCCGGCCGTTGGTACCGTTCGGCCTTCTACGGGAGCTATCTGCCCATCCAGAACTTCACGATTTCCCAGCAGGCGCAACAGGCGCCGCAGGTGAAGTTCTAGGGCCCGCGGTGTGCTCCGGGAGTGGGCCGCGCGATCGTGTATGAACCGCAGATATCCGACATGATCGCGCGAGAACAGGTGTCAGGCACCCGTTGGCCGCGATGGCTGGTCGCGGCACTACTCGGTCTCGCAATGCTCTTGCCGTACGCGGTTCCGGGCGCGTCCGCGGCACCGAATCCGCCGCAGGGCGGGATGCCGCCGTTTCCGGCGCTCACCGGTCCGGTCGTGGACGGCGCGCATCTGCTGCCCGCGGACGTGTTCTCCAGCCTTTCGCAGAAGCTCGCGGCCTACTCGCGCGAGACCGGCACCCAGCTCGTCGTGGTGACACTGCCGACGCTAAAGGGCTATCCCATTGACGACTACGGTTATCAGCTGGGTCGGCACTGGGGCATCGGCCAGAAAGGCAAGAATACGGGTGCGCTGTTGATCGTGGATGCGGGCGAGAAGCAGTTGCGGATCGAGGTGGGCTATGGCTTGGAAGGCGTGCTCACCGATGCGCAAAGCTTCGGCATCATCCACAATGTCATCATCCCGCATTTCAAGAAGGGCGATTACGCGGGCGGTGTCGTCGCTGGTACCGACGCGATCCTCGCGGTACTCGGCGATCAGCACCAGGCGGTCAAGCAGCGGCAGGTCCGTGACCGCTCGGGCACCGGATTCCTCATGCTGCTCATGCTCTTCTTCGTCTTGTTGCCGCTCATTCGAGCCATGTTCGGCCGCGGCGGGCGCGGAGGACCGCGTAGCGGCGGGGGCAGCGGCCTCGGCTGGCTCGCGCTCGGCATGCTCGGCGGAGCTCTTGGCGGCGGCGGAGGTTTTGGCGGCGGAGGTTTTGGCGGCGGAGGGGGCGGATTCTCCGGCGGCGGCGGCTCATTTGGGGGCGGTGGCGCCTCCGGGGGCTGGTGACGCATGATCCGCTTCTGCGCTGAAGACAGGGCACGAATCTCGGCGGCGATCCACGCCGCCGAGAAGAATACCAGCGGTGAGTTCGTGGCCGTGGTGGCGCGTGCCAGCGATCACTACGTGTTCATGCCGCTGTTCTGGTCCGCCATCGTTGCGCTGCTGTTCCCGGGCGCCTGTCTGCTCGTCGGTTCGTCATTGCGCTGGGTGCACGTCTACCAGATCCAACTGCTCATCTTCCTCGTGCTCGCAGTGCTTTTCATGTTCGTACCGGAACTGCACATGCGCCTCGTTCCCCGGCACGTGAAGCACGCGCGCGCGGGCCGCCTAGCCAAGGCGCAGTTCTACCAGCAAGGCGTGCAACTCACGCCGCATCATTCCGGGGTCCTATTCTTCGTCTCGCTCGCCGAACGATACGTGGAAATCGTCGCCGACCAGGGGATCCACGAGAAGCTCGGTGAGGCCCGATGGAAGGCCATCATCGACCTGTTCGTGGGGCAAGTGCGCCGCGGGCGGGTGGTGGAGGGGTTCGTCGACGCGATCGGCACCTGCGGCGCGGCCATGGCCGAGCACTATCCACCGGCTGCCGACGATGCGCACGCACTATCCGACGGGCTGATCGAGATCTAGCCGCGCCGCCGCTGCGCGGCGTCGTCGAACTCGGGCTTGTTTGTCCGTCGGGAGTTCGAATCACGGCGCCTCGTGGCTCGCGCCGAGCGATGGTTCTCAATCCGACCGATGGTGGCTCCCCGGGAGAGATTCGAACTCCCGACCAACGGATTAACAGTCCGTCGCTCTACCACTGAGCTACCGGGGAACAATTTGGAGGCGCGGATTGTCGGGGAAGCGTGGCTCTCAAGTCAAGGAATCGCCGCGGGCGGCGGGCGCGGTGCTGCGCAGCGGGCTCAAACGTGGCCGGCGAGCGGGTGCGGCACGTAGGGGGCTTCGAGGGTGGCGATTTGTGCGGCGTCGAGGCGCAAGGACAGCGCGGCAATCGCATCCTCGAGGTGCCGCGGTTTGGACGTACCGATGATCGGGGCCGTCACGTAGGGCTTTTGCGCTATCCAGGCGAGCGCGACTTGGGCCGGCGGTACGCCGTGCGCGGCGGCGATCGATGCGACGTTCGCGACGACCCGGCGGTCGGCCTCCGCCGTGGATTCGTACAATCGGTTGCCGAAGTGGTCCGTGCGGGTGCGCGGCGTCTCTTCGTTCCAGGGACGCGTCAGGCGGCCGCGGGCGAGCGGACTCCAGGGAATCACGCCGGTTCCCTGGTCGACGCACAGGGGCATCATCTCCCGCTCTTCTTCGCGATAGAGCAGGTTGTAGTGATTCTGCATCGACACGAAGCGCGTCCAGCCGTTGCGCTCGGCGATGTGCAGGGCCTTGCTGAATTGCCAGGCGTGCATCGACGAGGCGCCGATGTAGCGTGTCTTGCCGGCTTTGGCGACGTCGTGCAAGGCTTCGAGGGTCTCATCGATCGGTGTGGAATCGTCCCAGCGATGCACCTGGTAGAGGTCGACGTAGTCAGTGCCAAGACGGCGCAGGCTCGCGTCGATCGCGCCGAAGATCGCTTTGCGCGACAGACCGCGCTCGTTCGGCCCGGGTCCCATCGGGAAGAAGACCTTGGTCGCGATCACGCTCTCCTCGCGGCGCGAAAAATCGCGCAGCGCACGACCGAGAATCTCCTCCGAATTGCCGTCGGAATATACATCGGCGGTGTCGAAGAAGTTGATTCCCGCCTCGACGGCTCGCCGGATCAGCGGCCGGCTATGTTCCTCCGGCAATGTCCACGGGTGGTCGCCGCGCTCCGGCGCGCCGAAGCTCATGCAACCGAGACAGAGTTCGGAGACTTTCAGTCCCGTGCGGCCGAGGTTCCGGTACTGCATCGAGCGTCGTTCTGCGTTGCGGCGGCGTGCACTGCGGTGCCGCGGGCCCGTTCCACCAAGCGGCGCAAGGCCACCGACGCGCCGCCCGGTTGCGCGTTGAGCCATTCCCAGTCGGATGGGCGCAACGTGACTTCGCGCGCGACGACACCGAGCCGGGGGCGCCCGCGGCCGCGGGCGAATTCCGCACCCCTCGCCGGCGCTCTCAGGCGCTCGACGATCTCCTGATCGTTGCCGCGCAGATCGACCTCGAGGAGCCGCCCGGTCGCATCTTCGTAGATGCGGATCGGATCGGCGCCGCCGCGCGCGAGTTCCGCCCGGGCGGTGGCCGCGACCTCGTCCAGCGGGCCGTTCGCCACACGGCGCAGGCCGCAAAATGCGGTGCAGATCGGCAGCGTGGCTTGATCGTTCACGGCACCAGACTCGACCCTCGAATCGAAAAGAACTGCCCTTCCCGGGATTGCGCGTTCAAGCGCGCTTGGCCGCCGTGCCCGGGACGACACGCGCGATGCGCCGCAACGCGTCCTCCAAGGTCTGCAGTCCACAAGCAAAGGAAATGCGCATGTGGCCCGGTGCGCCGAAGCCGGTCCCCGGAACCACGGCGACTCCGGCCTCCACGAGCAGGTATTCGGCGAATGCGTTGTCGTCTTGCAGACCGAGCGCCCGCATCGCGCCCTCGACATTCGCGAACGCGTAGAAGGTGCCCGCGCCCGGCCGGCAGGAGATGCCCGGGATCGCATTGAGTCCGGCGACGACAAAGTCGTGCCGTTCCTTGAACGCCCGGTTCATGTCGGCGACGCAGGACTGATCGCCGTTCAGTGCGACGGTCGCGGCACGCTGGGAGATGCTCGAAGGGTTCGATGTCGATTGCCCTTGCACGATGCCCATCGCGGCAACCAACTCCCTGGGGCCGCCGCAATAGCCGATGCGCCACCCGGTCATCGCGTAGACCTTGGAGACGCCGTTGATCGTCACGGTGCGGTCGTAGAGCCGCGGATTTGCCTGCGCGAAACTCGCGAATGGCTCGTCGGCCCAATAGATGTGTTCGTACATTTCGTCCGCGGCGACGACGATCCCCGGGTGCTTCTCCAGCACGGCGCCGAGCCCCTGCAATTCGGTCTTCGTATAAGCGGCCCCGGTCGGATTGCTCGGACTGTTGAGAAACAGCAGTTTGCTGCGCGGGGTGATCGCTGCCGCGAGCTGCGCCGGCGTGATCTTATAGCCCTGTTCCGCGCCGGCGAAGACGCTGACGGGCACGCCGTCGGCGAGCAGCGCCATGTCGGGATACGAAACCCAGTACGGCGCTGGAATGATGCATTCGTCACCCGGATCGAGCACCGCCGCGCAGACGTTGAAACAGGTCTGTTTGGCGCCGGAGGAGACGATGATCTCGCCGCGGTCGTAGGTGAGGCCGTTGTCGCGCTTGAACTTCGCGATGATCGCGTCTTTCAGCTCCGTCGTGCCATCGACGGCGGTATAGCGGGTCAGGCCCTTGCGAATCGCCTCGACGCCCGCATCCGCGATGAACGTGGGCGTGTCGAAGTCAGGCTCGCCGGCCCCCAGACCGATGATGTCCTGGCCCTCGGCCTTGAGCCTCGCGGCTCGCGCGGTAACCGCGAGTGTCGGCGACGGTTTGACCTTTTGGACGCGCTTCGACAGGGACACGGTCAAGTTGAGGATTCCTTTTCCTGGAGTGGGCGCGGAAGTTTACGAAAATCGGCCGCTGTGCGCCAGATCGGCCGCCGCGGGCCCACGGACCGGGCGGCAGAGCCGACAGGAGGGGTAACGTGCGAGAATCGCCCTCATGAGCTTCCAATTGCATTCGGATTATCCGCCGGCGGGCGACCAGCCCCGGGCGATCGAAGAACTCATCGAAGGAATCGAGTCCGGCCTGGCGCATCAGACCCTGCTTGGCGTCACCGGTTCCGGCAAGACCTTCACGATCGCCAACGTGATTCAACGGCTGCAGCGGCCGACGCTGGTGCTCGCGCACAACAAGACGCTCGCCGCACAGCTGTACGGCGAGTTCAAGGGATTCTTTCCGAAGAATGCAGTCGAGTACTTCGTCTCCTATTACGATTACTATCAGCCGGAGGCCTACGTGCCGGCGTCCGACACGTTCATCGAGAAGGATGCGTCGATCAACGAACAGATCGAACAAATGCGCCTGTCGGCGACCAAGGCTTTGCTGGAGCGGCCGGATGCGATCATCGTCGCGACGGTGTCGGCGATCTATGGCTTGGGCGACCCCCAGGCGTATTTGAGCATGGTGCTGCACATGTCGCGCGGCGACCGGCTGGAGCAGCGCAAGCTCCTGAGGCGCCTCGCCGACATGCAGTACACGCGCAACGAGCTCGACCTGCAGCAGGGCACTTACCGGGTGCGCGGCGACGTGATCGACATCTTTCCGGCGGAGTCGGACCGCGAGGCGGTGCGGGTCGAGTTGTGCGACGACACGGTGGAGAACCTGAGCTTGTTCGATCCCTTGACTGGCGAAGTGCTGCGGCGCGTGCCGCGGCTGACGATCTACCCGTCGACGCACTACGTGACGCCGAAGGAGCGTGTTCAGCAAGCGGTCGAGGAGATCCGCGAGGAGTTGCGCGGGCGTCTGCTCGAACTGCAGGCTGCCGGCAAGCTCGTCGAGGCGCAGCGGCTGCAGCAGCGGACGACGTTCGATCTGGAGATGATGCACGAGGTCGGCTATTGCGCCGGCATCGAGAACTACTCGCGTTACCTCTCCGGCCGGGTCGCCGGGGAGCCGCCGCCTTGCTTGTTCGACTATCTTCCGCCGGACGCCTTGCTGGTGATCGACGAGAGCCATCAAACCGTTCCGCAGCTCGGTGCAATGTACAAGGGCGACCGCTCGCGCAAGGAAACCTTGGTCGAATACGGATTCCGCCTGCCGTCGGCGCTCGACAACCGACCGCTGCGCTTCGAGGAGTTCGAGAAGGCGGCCCCGCAGACGATCTACGTTTCGGCGACGCCGGCGCAGTACGAGCAGCGTCATTCGGGCCGTATCGTCGAACAGGTCGTTCGACCAACCGGGCTCGTCGATCCGCTCGTCGAGGTCCGCCCGGTCCGCGCCCAGGTGGACGATCTGCTTTCGGAGATCCGCCTGCGCGTGCAGCGCAATGAGCGCGTGCTCGTGACGACCCTGACGAAACGCATGGCCGAGGACTTGACCGAATATCTGAACGAGCACGGCGTCAAGGTTCGATACCTGCACTCGGACATCGAGACGGTCGAGCGCTCGGAGATCATCCGCGATCTGCGGCTCGGAAAGTTCGACGTGATCGTCGGAATCAATCTGCTGCGCGAAGGCCTCGACATGCCGGAAGTGTCGCTCGTCGCGATTCTGGACGCGGACAAGGAAGGCTTCCTTCGCTCGGAGGGTTCGCTGATTCAGACGATCGGCCGAGCCGCCCGCAACATCGAGGGCAAGGCGATTCTGTATGCCGATCGGCGCACTGGCTCGATCGAGCGGGCGATCGCGGAAACGGATCGGCGCCGTGCGCGGCAAATCGACTACAACCGAGTCCACGGCATCACGCCCCGCGGCATCGTCAAGGCGGTCGGCGATGCAATCGAAGGCGCGAGGAATGTCGAGGTGCGCGAAGGCGCGACGGAGCGCGCAGGGCGCGGCGCGCTCGGGCCCGAACAGGCTGCAAAGCGCATCAAGAAGCTCGAGGCCGAAATGTTGCGCCTGGCCCGTAATCTCGAGTTCGAACGGGCGGCACAGCTGCGCGATGAGATTCGGTTGCTGCGCCAGGCGGCGTTCGGCATTCCGGACAAGCTCGTCGGCTAGGCCTCTAGACATGCAGGACGAACGCGGCCGATCGCGGGAGTTCGCGGACCGGGACCAGACGGACCGCTTACCGGTGCTGAACGACGTTCAGGTCGACCCCGGTGCAGCGGCTGCGGCCGCTGCGGCGGCGGCAGACGAGCGCAATCGGCTGCCGGGGCCCCACGAGGATCACGCACCCGGCAGGCCGGCCCGGACCGACCTGCGGACACCGGCGACGGATCCCGCCGCGCAGCTCGCGCAGCTGCGCGCGCAAATCGCACTCGCCCACCACGAACTCGACGTGGTGCACGCACGGACGGCGGCTCATCGGGAAGTCCTGCAGACCCGCGAGTGGCGGCGCGCCTATCGCGCGAGCGTCGCCGTGGATCCACTCGACCGTGCGCAGAGCACGGGGGCGACGGCGACGGTGGCGGCGACTGGCGCGGTACTGCCGATCCTCATGCCGGAGGAATCCACCTCTCCACCGGGAGTGCCCTGCACCGCGCCCGCCGAGGGATGGTGGCAAGCGTCGGTCGAGGCCGATCATCAGCGCGCGCTCGCCGAGCGCGATGCACGCCTCGCCGAACAGTCGGCCCAGATCGAACAGTTGCGCGAGGCCTTGCGGCGAGCCGCTGTGCGCATCGCGACGCTCGAGGCCGGGCGCCCGTACCCCGACGCGCCACCGACGGCCGCCGCATCGGGGTGGAGCCTCGTCCGGCTCGATCTCGTCGATGAGCGCACGCTGGAACTCTCCGGCCGCACGCGCATCGGTCGCGGCGCCGGCTGTGAGATCGTCCTCGACTCTCTGTCGGTCAGCCGGCAGCACGCGCTGCTGCTCGTGGACGACCAAGGGGCGATCATCGAGGATCTGAACAGCACCAACGGGGTGCACGTCAACGGCCGAAAGATCAAGCGCAGCCGGCTGCGCGACGGCGATGCCGTGACGATCGGCGATGCGAAATTTCGGGTCGCGGGCCCGGGCGGGGCGCGGCCGGAGACGCAGAGGCGATGAGGGGTCAGTGCGGTCAGAGCGGACAGAGCGGACAGAGCGGCCAGGAAATCCCTGGTGAATCGACGGATATCGTCGCCGGCTCTTTCACGGCGCCGCCGAATCCGGTATCTTTCGCGCCCTCCGTGCGCGCTTAGCTCAGCGGTAGAGCATCACCTTGACATGGTGGGGGTCAGTGGTTCGATCCCACTAGCGCGCACCACCTCCTTAAATTGCGCGCGATCTCGAGGGGTGCGGACCGAAAGGCCGGCGGTTGCCGCGCATTTGATAGACTTGATGCCTATGCCAGAAATCACTCTTCCCGACGGCAATCGCCGGCATTTCGACCACGACGTGACCGTCGCCGAGATCGCCGCCGCGGTCGGTCCGGGGCTCGCGAAGGCCGCACTCGCGGGCCGAGTCGACGGGCGGCTCGTCGATCTGTCGTACCGCGTCGAGGGCGATGCCGGCGTCAGCATCGTCACCGACCGCGATCCGGACGGACTCGACATCATCCGGCATTCAACGGCGCATCTGCTGGCCAACGCGGTGCAGGAGTTGTTCCCACAGGCGCAGGTGACGATCGGGCCGGTGATCGAAGACGGCTTTTACTACGATTTCGCCTACGAACGGCCGTTCTCGACCGAGGATCTCGCGGCGATCGAGCAACGTATGGCGCAAATCGCCGCGCGCGACCTGCCGATCCACCGCCGGGTCCTGGAGCGCGATGCGGCCGTGCGGCACTTCGAATCCCTCGGCGAGCGCTACAAGGCGCAGATCATCGCCGCGATTCCCGTGGACCAGGCGATCAGCCTTTATGGCCAGGGTTCCTGGGAGGACCTGTGCCGCGGTCCGCACGTCCCTTCGACCGGCAAGCTGCGGGCTTTCAAGCTGACCAAGGTCTCCGGGGCCTACTGGAGGGGTGATTCGCGCAACGAAATGCTCCAGCGAATCTATGGTACGGCTTGGCCGAACGAGAAAGAGCTCAAGACCTACCTTACGCGGCTCGAGGAGGCGGAGAAGCGCGATCATCGGCGCATCGGCAAGGAACTCGACCTGTTCCATCTCCAGGAAGAGGCGCCGGGCGCGGTGTTTTGGCATCCGAAGGGCTGGACGTTGTTTCAATCGCTGATCGCTTACATGCGCGAGCGGCAGACGGCTGCCGGCTACGTCGAGATCAATACGCCGGAGATCATGGATCGGGAGCTCTGGGTCCAATCCGGGCACGTCGAGAAATTCGGCGATAGCATGTTCATGACGAAGACGCCGGACGAGCGCACGTTCGCGATCAAGCCGATGAATTGCCCGGGTCATGTGCAGGTGTTCAAGCAGGGTCTGCGCAGCTATCGCGAGCTGCCGTTGCGGCTCGCCGAATTCGGCAAGGTGCATCGCTACGAACCCTCGGGCGCGCTGCACGGCCTGATGCGGGTGCGCGCGTTCACGCAGGACGACGCGCACATCTTCTGCACGACCGGGCAGATCACCGAGGAATCGATCAAGGTCACCCAGCTGATCCTCGGCATTTACCGGGACTTCGGTTTCGAGGACGTGCGCATCAAATTCTCCGATCGGCCGGTCAAGCGCGTCGGTTCGGACGAGATCTGGGACCAGTCGGAGGCGGCGTTGCGACACGCGGCGTCGGTGGCCGGCATCGACACGACCTTGAATCCGGGCGAGGGCGCCTTTTACGGCCCGAAGCTCGAGTTCGTGCTGCGTGACGCGATCGGCCGGGATTGGCAGTGCGGTACGCTACAGGTCGACCTGAATCTGCCGGCCCGTCTCGGCGCAGCCTTCGTCGGCGAGGACGGCCAAAAGCACACGCCGGTGATGCTGCACCGCGCCATGTTCGGCTCGCTGGAGCGATTCATCGGCATTTTGCTCGAACACCATGCCGGCAAACTGCCAACCTGGCTCGCCCCGGTGCAGGCCGTGGTGCTCGGAATTACCGAGCGACAGGCCAAATATTGCATTGAGGTCGCGGAAAACCTGAAAAATCAGGGGGTTCGGGTCGAACTGGACTTGAGGAACGAGAAGGTAGGCTTTAAAATTCGCGAGCACACACTGAAGCGCGTCCCCTATCTCCTGGTTGCAGGCGACCGGGAAGTGGAGGCGCGTGCCCTGGCCGTGCGCACGCGCAACGGCAAGGACCTAGGGACCGTCGAGATCGACGCGCTCGCCGCGGGCCTTGCCGAGGAAGTCGCGAGCCACGGCCGTATTGTATTGGAGGATCGCGTATCGCAACTTCGAAGCGCGTAAGGCGCAATGAGGAGATCTCGGCCCCGTCCGTGCGAGTCATCGCCGCGGATGGGAGCCAAGCCGGGGTCATGTCGAGGGCGGAAGCTCTGCAAATGGCCGGTTCGCAGGCCCTTGATCTCGTCGAGGTCTCGCCGACGGCGGATCCGCCGGTGGTTCGGGTCATGGATTTCGGCAAATTCCTGTTCGAACAGAACAAGAAGGCGCACGCGGCGAAGCGCAAGCAGAAGCAGATTCAGGTCAAGGAAGTGAAGTTTCGTCCCGGGACGGAAGAGGCTGATTACCAGGTCAAGCTGCGTAACATCATCCGCTTCCTGACCGAGGGTGATAAGGCCAAGGTGACTTTGCGTTACCGCGGCCGCGAGCTCGTGCACCAAGACATCGGTCGCAAGCTCCTGATGCGGATTTCGGAGGATCTCGCGCCGCACTCGGTGGTCGAGCAGAATCCGCTGATGGAGGGCAGGCAGATGATCATGGTGTTCGGGCCAAAAAAGAAGTGAGCGGAGGGCCGTAAGGGCCTTCCACCCCGCCTGTAGCGGCGCGGATCGCGGCCCCCGGTCGCGGTCCGTCGCTTGTGAACAGGGCCAGAAAATTTAGGAGCGACAAATGCCCAAGATGAAGACGAACCGGGCTGCGTCGAAGCGTTTCCGTAAAACGGCAAACGGCTTCAAGCGCGGCCAATCCCACCGCCGTCATATTCTGACGAAGAAACCGAGCAAGCGTAAGCGGCAGTTGCGCCGGGAAATGCAGGTGCACGAGACCGATCAGAATCGGGTCAAGCAACTGCTGCCGTACGCTTGAGCTAGAAAGGAGTAACAGAATATGGCACGAGTCAAACGCGGCGTCATCGCCGGCCGCCGGCACAAGAAAGTCCTGAAAAAAGCCAAGGGTTACTTCAACGCGAGGCGCAAGGTGTTCCGCGCGGCGAAGCAGGCGGTCATCAAGGCGGGCCAATACGCCTACCGCGGCCGCCGGGAGAAAAAGCGCGAGTACCGCGCGTTATGGATCACGCGGATCAACGCGGCGGCACGCCTCTCCGGCCTGTCGTACAGCCGCTTGATCGACGGCTTGAACAAGGCCGGTCTCGCGATCGACCGTAAGGTGCTCGCGGATCTCGCGGTGCACGATCTGCCGGCGTTCGCGGCGATCGCGGATAAGGCCAAGGCGAGTCTTTCGGCCTGACGCACGCAGGCGGAGCGCGATCGGGCTTCGGTCACCGGGCCGAACGCCAAACGCCTCCGCCGCCCTGCCTGCCATGGCCGCAACCGAAACCTTGTCCTCTCTCGTCGAGCGGGCGCTCGGCGAAATCGGCGCGTGCACCGAACTTGCGACTCTCGACGAAGTGCGCGTCCGCTTGCTCGGCAAGAAGGGGCTGCTGACCGAGCGTCTCAAGGCTCTCGGTGCGCTGGCGGCCGCCGAGAGGCCGGCGGCCGGGCAGAAAATCAACGACGCGAAGCTTGCGATCCAGGCGGCGCTCGAAACTCGACGTAGCGCGCTCGAGGAGGCGGCGCTCGCCGCGACGCTCGCGGCGGGGCGCATCGACGTGAGTCTGCCGGGGCGCGGGCAGGCGCCGGGGAGCATGCATCCGGTGACGCGGACGCGCTTGCGCATTGAGCAGATCTTCACGCAAGCGGGCTTCCAGGTCGCGACCGGGCCGGAGGTGGAGGATGACTTCCACAACTTCGAGGCGCTGAACATCCCGCAAAACCACCCGGCGCGGGCGATGCACGACACGTTCTATTTTGGCGACGGCCGATTGCTGCGCACGCATACCTCGCCGGTGCAGATCCGCGCGATGCAGGTGGGCAAGCCGCCGCTCGCCCTGATCGCGCCGGGGCGCGTCTATCGGCGCGATTCGGACATGACGCACACCCCGATGTTCCATCAGGTCGAGGGCCTCGTCGTCGGCGAGACCGTTAGCTTCGCGAACCTGAAGTCGATGCTGCACGGTTTCGTCGAGCACTTCTTCGAGCAGGCGCTCGGCATGCGCCTTCGGCCCTCGTACTTTCCGTTCACCGAACCGTCGGCCGAGGTCGACATCGAGTGTGTCTTCTGCCACGGCGGCGGCTGCCGGGTGTGCAAGCAGACCGGCTGGCTCGAGATCCTGGGCTGCGGAATGATCCATCCGAACGTGCTCGCAGCGGCCGCAATCGACGCCGAGCGATGGCAGGGTTATGCGTTCGGCATGGGCATCGAGCGCCTCGCGATGCTGCGCTATGGAGTCGATGATTTGCGGCTGTTCTTCGAAAACGATCTACAGTTCCTGAAGCAGTTTCCGTGAAGATCACGCGTCGCTGGCTCGAGGAGTTCACGCAGGATGGCGCGGGGCCGGCCGATCTCGCGGCGCAGTTGACGAGCGCCGGCCTCGAAGTCGAGTCGCTCGAGCCGGCTGCGCCGCCGTTCAGCGGCGTCGTCGTCGGCGAGGTGCTGCAGTGCGCGCCGCATCCGGACGCTCAACGCTTGTTCATCTGCGAGGTGACGGCCGACGGCACGGACCGGCTGCAAATCGTCTGTGGTGCACCGAACGTGCGTTCGGGGCTGAAGGTCGCCGTCGCGCGGATCGGCGCTCATCTGCCCGGCGAAATCGTGATCAAGCGGGCGAAGCTGCGCGGCCTCGAATCCCAGGGGATGCTCTGTTCGGCGCGGGAACTTGGGCTCGGCAGCGAGCACGACGGGATCCTCGAACTGCCCGCGCAACTCGCGGTCGGCCGCGACCTGCGCGAGGCGCTCGATCTCGACGATACGATCCTCGAGGTCAACGCGACGCCGAATCGCGGCGATTGCATGAGCGTGTTCGGCATTGCGCGCGACCATGCCGCTGCGCGGCGCCGTCAGTACTTAAGCTACACGGCAACCCCGGTGGTCGCGCGTCACGAAGAAGTCGTACCGGTCGAGCTCGTGGCGACAGCCGCATGCCCGGTGTTCGCGGGGCGCCTGATTCGCGGCATCCGGCCCGGCATGCAGTCGCCGCTGTGGCTGCGCGAGCGCCTGCGGCGGGTCGGCGTGAGCGCCGTCTCGCCGGTCGTCGACGTCACGAACTACGTCATGATCGAACTCGGGCAGCCGATGCACGCCTATGACGCGGCGCGGCTCGCCGGTTCGATCACGGTGCGCTGGGCCGCCGAAGGTGAATGCATGGTCCTGCTCGATGACCAGGAATACGTGCTGGATCCAGGTTTTCTCGTCGTCGCCGACGCGCATGGCCCGGTCGGTCTCGCTGGAATCATGGGCGGACGGCGGACGGCGATCGCCGCGAGCACGTCCGAGGTGTTCTTCGAGGCCGCTCATTTCACGCCGCAGGCGCTCGCGGGCCGGGCGCGAGATCTCGGTCTCGTCACCGATGCGGCGCAACGATTCGAGCGCGGCGTCGACCCGCAGTTGCCGCTGCAGGCGATCGAACGCGCGACGGCGTTGCTCCTCGACATCGTCGGCGGCGAACCGGGCCCCGTCGACATTCGTGGTGGCGCCGGCACGACCGGTGAACGGCGGGTGCCACTGCGCCGAAGCCGTCTGGCGCGGATGCTCGGCGCGGCGGTGCCGGATGACGAGGTAGGCGAACTGCTGCGTGCGATCTCCCGGCGCGTCGAGGATCGCGTGGACGGTTGGGATGTGGTTTCGCCGCCGCACCGCTTCGACATCGCGATCGAAGCCGACTTGATCGAGGAAGTCGCGCGGCTGCGCGGCTTCGACAGCATCGCGGAAAGCCCGGCAATCGCCGCGCAGGTCGCAGGATTCGCCAGCGAGGCGCAGGTGCCGCACGACAGACTGCTCGCTGCCCTGATCGATCGCGGATACCACGAGGTGATCACCTACAGCTTTGTCGACCCGGCGCTGCAGCGCGCGGTGTTTGCGGATGCGCCGGCGCTCGTGATTGCGAATCCGATCTCGGCCGAACTCGGCGAGATGCGTGTCTCTCTCTGGCCGGGGCTGCTACAGGCGTGCCGCGAGAATCTCCGCCGGCAGCAATCCAGGCCACGGATGTTCGAGATCGGGCGCAAGTTTGTCCTCGCTGGCGCGCAACTGCGCGAGGTCGACACGGTCGCGGGGATCGTCGGCGGTGCGCGCTGGCCCGAGCAGTGGGGCGCTCCTCGCGAGAGCGCCGACTTCTACGACCTCAAGGCGGATCTCGGCGGCCTGTTCGCACTGACCGGGGATGCTGCCTCGATCCACTATTTGCCCGGCGAGCTCGCATGCCTGCGCCCCGGCCGTTGCGCACGGCTCTGGCGCGAGGGCCTGCCGATCGGCTGGCTCGGCGAGTTGCATCCGCGGCTCGCAAAGGTGTTCAACCTGTCGCCCGCACCCTGGTTATTTGAGATAGAAATAGAATCAGGATTATACACTAGTAAACTGTTATATAAGCCAATATCTAAATTTCCCCGCGTGCGACGAGATCTCGCGATCGTCGTCGATGAAAAGGTCTCGCTCGCCGAACTACAGGAAAATGTTAGTGTTACGGTTGCTGACCTGCTCAGCGATTTCATCGTCTTCGACATCTATCGTGGCCCTGGCATAGATTCAGGGCGAAAAAGTATCGCTTTAGGATTGATTTTGCAGGATTCTTCCCGCACTCTTACCGATGTCGATGCTGATGCCGTGGTGGCCGCAGTGGTTGCTCGGCTGCGGGATGTTTTCAGCGCCACGATAAGAGACCAATAAGACATGGCAGCCCTGACCAAGGCGGAAATGGCCGAGGCCCTGTTCGATCAACTGGGGCTGAACAAGCGCGAGGCGCGTGAGCTCGTGGACCTGTTTTTCGAGGAGATCCGCGCGGCGCTTTCCTCCGGCGAACAGGTCAAACTCTCCGGCTTCGGCAATTTCGATTTACGCGACAAGAACCGCCGGCCGGGGCGCAACCCGAAAACCGGTGAGGAGATTCCGATCAGCGCACGGCGGGTGGTGACGTTCCGTCCGGGCCAGAAATTGAAGGCGCGGGTCGAGGCATATGCTGGAACCAAGCAACAATAGCGAGCTGCCGGCGATCCCGGGCAAGCGCTACTTCACGATCGGCGAGGTCAGCGAACTGTGCGGTGTCAAGCCGCATGTGCTGCGGTATTGGGAACAGGAGTTTCCGCAGTTGAAGCCGGTGAAGCGGCGCGGCAACCGGCGCTACTACCAGCGTCAGGACGTGCTGGTGATCCGCCAGATCCGCGGGCTGCTCTACGAGCAGGGGTTCACGATCGGTGGCGCCCGCAACCGGCTCATGGGCAACGAGGCGCAAACGGACCTGAACCAAAGCCAGCAGCTGATCCACCAGATGCGGATCGAGCTCGAGGAACTCGTCAAGATCCTGCGCCGCTGAGTCCGCGATTGGCGGGCAACGAGAATCCCGCGGTCTTTTCGGCTATCATTCCCGCTCCGGTCGGGGCGTGGCGCAGCCTGGTAGCGCACTTGCATGGGGTGCAAGGGGTCGCAAGTTCGAATCTTGTCGCCCCGACCAGCTTTTCCTCGATGTTGACTTGGTGCTCTGTGTCCGTTTTTGTGTCCGCCTTTGTGTCCGCTCCTGATCGGGCGTGGCGCTAACCACATGTCAGATGAAGAACAACGGGTGCGCGCCCACCAGACCTACGAGCGGACCGCCACACAGTTCGTGAAGCTGCTCGCGACAGTCCTCGGCGGCCTTGGTGTCGTTCTTGCGGCGTGGCTCCAGCGGATCTTTGAGAAGCCCCAGGAAGCACTGCTGCATGCGCTGATGTGGTATTTGGCTTTCGCCCTCTTCGCCGTGGCGGGGGGCATTGTGCTGCTCGCTTCCACAGCCCTCCTCGACCAATGGCATGCGTCCCTGTCCGCGGCAGCAATCAACGCAGACGATGTGACGCGCGGCAAGACGTGCGCCAACAGACTCAAACCATGTTCGCACGTGGCTCGCATCGGTGCGCTGGCCTGTCTAGTCCTCGCGTTCGCGACGCTGGCGTGCGGCGTCCTTTCGACGGCCCGCGCCACGGGCAGCGGCTGTTCCGTCGAAGCTCACGACACTGTAAGGGGTGCGGGCACGGTTGTGGCCCATCCGAAACGTTGAGCGAGTATCTCGACGGACGCAACAACTCGACATTAGGAGGTAAGCGTGGCTTGGACAATCGCGGGACTTCTCGTTGTCTGCGCGTGGATGCTGGGGTCATGCGCAATTATATTGCATGAGATCGGTCAGAAAATTGATCGGCTTCCCCTGAACTTACAAGGTGCCGTACCCACTGAGGCGATCACCAAATACGGTACGATCTTTCGGTGATTGCGAAAGCGGTCTCGTGTTGGGATGAAGAAGAGTTAGGGAAACGAGCCGAACGAAAGCGCGCCGAAAACTACTGGAAGGTGGCGATGCCGTCCAAGGGGCACAGCGAAGACGCGGGATGAGGCTCTGAGGTACCTGGATGCCGAGTAACCTTCGCCCAGCGGCCTACCGATGCGAGGGCTTCTTCCGTTTTACGCCAAGCCAGCGCGCGTAGGTCGCGGAACTATCGCTCGAACAGGGTAATCATGCTGCTCGGGGCTGGCGTAATCGCTTTGGTCATTTGGTCCCCGCGTGATGCTTCGCCCACCATGCGGAAGCTTCTTGCTGGGCTTGGGCGATCTGCGCGTGCGTCATTGATTTTGCGAGCACGGTCAACGTCGTGTCTGAACTCTTATATGCGGCGGACCGAGCTGGAGCGCTCGCTTTCGACAATGCGCACCATTTGTACGCCTCGACGTAATTTCTAGGCACGCCTTCGCCTAAGCCATACATCCTGCCGAGATTGAACTGTGCGCGGGCGTCGCCCTGTTGGATGGCAAGCCGGTACCACTTCACGGCCTCGGCATAGTTCTGCGGCACGCCATGGCCTTGCGCGTACATAAAACCAACGTTAGCCTGTGCGTTGGCATTCCCTTGCTGTGCGGCAAGGCGATACCACTTGAGGGATTCGCTGTAATTCTTCGCCACGCCGTCGCCTTGCTCGTACGCCACTCCGAGGTTGTACTGTCCGTGGGCATTGCCCTGTTTCGCAGCAACCCGAAACCACTTGACGGCTTTGGCATAGTTCAGCGGTACGCCTTGGCCATTGGCGTACATCGCGCCGAGCTCGAGCTGTGCGCGAGCATCGCGCTGTTGTGCCGCCGACCGAAAATCCGCGAGCGCCGTCGAATAGTTCCCAGCGTCGTACGCGGCTAAGCCAGCGCTATAGGCATCTGGATGCCCGGCGAACGCCGGCACCGCAAGGCACAGCAGGTACGCTGCAAGGATCACGCGCTTCATCCGAATCGCCCCGGTGTTTTTTGCACAATGACACGATCCGGATCAGCGACGCAAGACGGCCGTCGCTATCCACGTTTTGCCGGCGCCTGACCCGCCGGGTGATCCGGCACCCGCGGCTCGCTGCGCCAACGTCGTCCGCCATTGCTTACGAAACTGCCGAACGCCGGACAGTCGTTGCCGGTCGCGCGGTGCGCACGGTGCGGGCGCGCATTGCACGCGCTCTCTTCGAACGCGAAGTCCTCGTGCGGATTGCGCGCCGTGATCCGCATCAAGCGAGCGCCGCCCGAGGGGCGCTCATACGCGAGGCGGTGTCGGGGTTGGAGCCGCTCGGCGGGCGCCGGCGTGCCGAGCCCAGGGGCTCAGGCGCAATGACGCCGGGCCGAATCCACGTCAGGCTCTCGCGGCGGCGATCAGGTTCAGGCGCTTCAGGCGGCGGGTGATCGTCGAATCCTCCGCCACGGGCTTGATCGGCCGGCGTGTGCCGAGCGCGGGAGGCGCCGTGTCGGGCCACCCGGCGATCAGGCGCTCAATCTGCGCCGGTGCGACCGGACCGCAGAACAGCCTGCCCTGGGCGCTGTCGAAGTGCGCCGACCTCACGAAGTCCAGCATGTCGCGAGTTTCGACGCCTTCGGCGCAAACCGTGATCTGCATGGTGTGTGCGAGCTGCGCGACGGCGCGCACGATCATCTCGGCGTCGCGTTCCGTCGCCACGTCGGCGAGCAGCGCGCGGTCGACCTTGATCTCCGAGAACGGCATCCGATACAGCTCGGTGAGCGATGACAGCCCGGTGCCGAAATCGTCGAGCGACAGACCGACGCCGAGTATCCGCAGACGCGTGAACACGTCGAGCAGCAGGTCGCGATCCGTCGCGCCGGCGGTTTCGCCGACGTCGAGAACCACTTGGTCCGCGGGCACCTCGTTTTCCTCGAGGAGCGAGGCGAGCCGATCGGGGAAGCCGCGATCCTTGACGAGGCGGGGGCTGAGATTCACCACGAGTTGCAGGCGCATGCCGGTGTGGCGCCAGACGCCGAGCTGCCGGATCGCTTCGGTGAGCACGAAGTCGGTCAGTTCGCCGACGAGGCCGTGTGTATCGACGCTCGGCAGGAAATGTCTTGGTGCGAGTTCGCCGCGCCGCGGATGCTGCCAGCGTATCAGCGCCTCCACGCCTTGAATGCGCAGTTCGTCGTCGCCGAGCGCGATCTTCGGCTGATAGGACAGCGTGAACTGCTGTTCGGCGAGCGCCGTGAGAATCTCCTCGCGCGTCGCCGACGCCGGTGTGGCGAGATTCGCGGCCAGGATTCGTTCCAGGGCATTTTCGTCGAGCGGCCGGCTCAGCATGCCGATGATCGGCAATCCGCGCTTCTCGGCCGCTCGGCGCACGCTCGAAAGGACGCGAGCGTCGACCGTGCCGATCAACAGCGTGGCCGGCCGCGCGCCGTGTTGCGACAGGGCCTGCAGCACGCCATAGCCGTCCGTTTCCAGCCGATCGACCGCCAACACCGCGAGCGTCGGTCGGCGTACCGCGAGGATCGTCTCGAGTTCCTGAAGTCCGGCGAGCTCGATGCGATCACAGCCTATCCGTGCGGCGGTCGCGCGCAAGGTCTCGAGGGACGGACCGTCGCTGTCCATGATCAACATTAAATCGGTGCCGGCTTGCATTTGCCTCTCCATTGCGCGTCGGTGCTTCATCGACGACAACTGCGGCCGCAAGGGTCAGGCCACACGCCGCATCCGACTTCAGACAGGATAGCGGAAATAGCGGTTATTGGGGTAACGGTCGAGTGAGCGGCAGTCCACAGTCTGATGAAGTCGGCCCGCGCGCGCCGGAGCCCCGGCACATTATGTCAAAGACGGCGGCGATTTTTGCCCGTGCAAGCCGGTCGATGCCCGCAAAGCGATCGCGATCGTGCCAGTTAGTGCATCGAATCCCAAATGGCCGCCGCCCAGGTGTGCCAGATGGCCGGTGGCGCGAAGCATCAAGCGAGCCAGCGCGACGCCCGTGCGGTGACGCTCGACGTCGTGCTTGCCGAACAGGTCCCGGGCCGAATCGGCGAGGGTCGCGATGCGCAAGCCATCCACGGCGAGCGCCGCGCCACAGATGCCGCAGCGATCGATCGCGGCCGTCGCGCGTGAGACGGCGATCGTCGGTCGATCGCCGCCGCCCTTGAGGGCGGCGAATTCCAGCAGCGTCCACGCCGCGCGACGGATACTCTCCGGGTCGGCGTCGACGCGCGTCTCGGGATCGCATGCCCAGGTGATCTCGCCGACGGCGAGTTCGAGCCCGAGGCCGGGAACGGGATCCCGGGACGCAGGGCCGAGCAGGCACGCGCTGAGCGTGCACGAGGCCGCTTGTGCCTTGGTCTCGGCGAGCGACTCGAGCAGGGCCGCGAGCGCAATGATCCGGCGCACGCCGATCCGCAACTCGACGAGCCGCGTGTCGCCAGCAGTCCGGTCGTCGATCAACTCGAGGAAGCCGTAGAGCGAGGCGCCGACGTTGTTCAGTTCGTGCGCGACGTCCTGCGCCAACGCGGCCTCAGCCTGTCCGGGGCTGCGCAGCGTGGCCACCGGCTTCGCTACGCAGCGGCAGGCGACGGCGCGGCGGGCGCCGGCGCATCGAGGCCTAGTTCGTGTAGTAAGATTTCGGTGCTGGCCGTCTTCGACAGGCAGACATCCGCACCGGCCGCTTTTATCCGCTCGGCGTTCTCGACGGAGAGGAACCCGGACAGCGCGACGATGCGGGGCTTGCGCCCGCCGAACATGTCGCGGAGCAGGCGGCACACCGCGAAGCCGTCCATGTCGGGCATCTGCAGATCGAGCGTGACGACGTCGGGCCGCATCGATTCGCACTTGATCCCGGCGGTGAAGCCGGCGAGTGCGATGTCGACCGCGACCGTGGGCGCTCGCGAGGCGATCAAATTGGCCAGATATCGTGCGTATTGCGCATCGTCGTCGATGATCAACAGACGCGACGGCGGCCGCCCGTCGGCCGGCAGCAGCCGCTGTCTGGCGGCAACGAAATCCTCGACGTCCGCAACACGAAACCGGCGATGTCCGCCGGGAGTGCTCACCGAACGCAGCAATCCGCGACTCGCCCACAGCCGCACCGTCACCGGTGCGACCAGCAATCGATCGGCGACTTGGGTGGGCGTCAGGAACTCGTGTCGCCGACTCGGCGGGATCTTGCGGTCCTTACGTTCGGAATGCATGCACGCCGGTCCAACACTGCATCGTTCGCAGAATCAACAAGTTAACACAGTGGTACGAGCGAAACCAGCGCGTCCAGCGTAACGACCGGGCAGCCGTTCGAGAACACCGCGGCGGTGCACCGCGATCCCTCGCGAATGCAACCCACCACACAGTCACCATCCGGACGCGGATGTATAGTCGGGCTCGGCTCGACGAGGAGCCGCGGCGTGTTGCCAGGCGCAAGCCGGGCCGATCGTCCGGTTTGACCCGCAGACCACGGAGGGACTCGTGCATGACTCGCGCCTGTTGATTCTGGATGACGATGCCCAGATCGGCAAACTCATCCAAGTGATCGCCGAATCGGCGGGCGTTGCGGCGCGGTTCCTGACGCACACCGACGAGTTCTTCGAGGCGGTCGAGGCGTGGCGTCCGACGCACATCGCGATCGATCTGGTCATGCCCGAAATGGACGGCGTCGAGGTGCTGGTCAAGCTCGCCGAGCGCGGCTGCACCGCCAAAATCATCATCACGAGCGGCGTCGGTACGCGCGTGCTCGACGCGGCCGGGCGCTCCGCCAACGAGCACGGCTTGATCATCGCCGGCGTGATGTCGAAGCCGTTTTCCCCGAGCACGCTGCGTGGCTTGCTGACCGGCGATTCGGTCGACGGCAACGACGATAGCAGTTCGCGATATTCCCCGATGCGCGATGCCGGCGAGACGCTGCCAATCGCTGTCGCGGATCTCGAGCGCGCGCTCGCGAATCGCGAATTCGTCGTCGCATATCAGCCGCAGGTCCAATGCGTCAACGGCGAATTGGCCGGATTCGAGGCGCTGGTACGCTGGCGTCATCCCGTGCACGGAATCCTCGCGCCGGGTCGCTTCATCCTGGCCGCGGAAACGAACGGTTTGATCGAGCCGCTCACCGATCAGGTTCTGGACATGGCGCTCGTCTGGTTCGCGTCGCGGTTCGCCGGCACCGAACTGACCATCTCCGTGAATCTGTCGGCCCGCGGCACTCTGGCGCCCGCGGCGCGCGACGTCGGCGGTGCAACGGGCATGGGCCATGCGACGGGCGCAGGCGGCGATTCGTTGGTCGACCGGGTCAAGGACCGCTGCCGCGCGAGCGGCCTGCGGCCCGAGAACGTGATCCTCGAACTGACCGAGACCGGCGCGATGGAGGATCCGGTGGCCTCGCTCGACCTGTTGACGCGGCTGCGCATGAAGGGCTTTCAGCTGTCGATCGACGACTTCGGCACCGGCTACTCCTCGATGTTGCAACTCGTGCGCCTGCCTTTCTCGGAGATCAAGGTGGACAAGTCCTTCGTCATGACCGCAACGCGCTCGATCGAGTCGCGTGCGGTCGTCGAGTCCATCATCAAGCTCGGCCACAGCCTCGGCCTGCGCGTCGTCGCCGAGGGCGTGGAGGATGCCGCCACGCTGGCGTATCTGCGCGATGCCGGATGCGACCTGGCGCAGGGATACTTCATCGCCATGCCGATGTACGCGGCGGATGCGACCGCGTGGCTCGAACAGGATGCAGGGCGCCTGCAACTCGGCGCAACACAGACACCGTTGCTATAGCGCACGGACGAAATACCTCGAGGAGTCGAACTTGTCGACGCATAGTTTGGAAACTGGCGGGGACGCGCAACGCGAGGCGGCGTCCTCGAGGACGATTCTGCAGAGCCTCCCCGGTATATTCTGCTTGTGCGACGCGCAGGGGCGGATGGTGCGCTGGAACGGCCACTTGGAGACCGTCTCCGGCTACACCGGCCGGGAGATCGAGGCGATGCATCCGCTCGATTTCATCGTCGCCGAGGATCGTGCGCTCGTCGAACGGCGCATCGGCGAGATCTTCGCCCGCGGCGCCGCCCAGGTCGAGGCGGGCCTCCTGTCGAAGAACAGGAGCGTCACGCCGTACTTGATGAGCGGCCGGCTGATTGCGATCGACGGCGGCGGCCATATGCTCGCCGTGGGTATCGACATCAGCGAACGCGAGCGTACCGAGGAGCAGATTCGCCGCCAACTGAGCGAGTTGCATCGTTGGCGCGAGGTGACCCTCGGGCGCGAGGAGCGCGTCAGCGTATTGAAGACCGAGGTCAACGCGCTGCTCGCCGCGGCCGGTCATCCGCCGCGCTACGCGGACGCGCCGGGCGGCGGGGTGGCCGGCGAATGAATGCATCGCCGGAAGGCGCCGAGGCGCACAGACTCGCGGCGCTTTCGAGCTACAACGTGCTCGACACCCCGCCGGAGGAGGATCTGAACGATCTCGTTCGGCTCGCCGCGCAGATCTGCGGCACGCCGATTGCGATGATTTCGCTGGTCGACGCGCAACGCCAGTGGTGCAAGGCGGCGTTCGGCGTCGATCTGCAGCAGATCGAGCGCGAACACTCGTTCTGCACGCACGCGATCCGCCGGGCCGGCGTTTACGTCGTGCCCGACACGAAGCAGGACGCGGCGTTCGTCGACAATCCCATGGTGGTCGGCGAGCCGAGGATCCGCTTCTACGCGGGCGCGCCGCTCCTCACGCCGGACGGCGCTGCGCTCGGCACGTTGTGCGTGCTCGATCGGCAGCCACGCCGGCTGATTCCGGACCAAACACGCGCTCTGACCTTGCTCAGCCGGCATGTGATGGCGCAATTCGAACTGCGGCGTCAGACACGCGAGCGGAGCCGCATGAATCACGCGCTGCTGAGCCTGCTCGAGGACGAACGCCAGGCGCAGGCCGCGGTGCGCGAGAGCGAGGTGCTGAATCGCGCGGTGCTCGACTCCATGCTCGCGCACATCGCGGTACTCGACCGCAACGGCAAATTGCTCGCCGTGAACGCGGCCTGGCGGCGGTTCGCGCGGGAGAACGCGGATCCGCGCAGCGCTGCGCTCGGCGGTACGGATCTTGGCACGAACTACCTCGAGGCCTGTCGCCCGGCGGTGGCCGACGGCGACGAGTACGCGACCCGCGTGTACACGCAGCTCGGCGCGTTGCTGCGCGGCGAGCGTGGCAGCTTCACGCTCGAATATCCCTGCCACAGCGGCGACCGGCCGCGCTGGTTCCTGCTCGGCGCGACGCCGCTCGGCACGAAGCAAGGCGGTGCCGTCGTTTCGCATGTCGACATCACCGAGCGCAAGCAGGCCGAGGATCTCCTGCGTGTGAGCAATGAGCGCTTCGAGATGCTCGCCCGCGCAACCAACGATGCGGTGCGCGACTGGGATTTGACGGGCGATACGGTTTGGTGGAACGAGGGGTTCGAAACCCTGTTCGGCTTGCGCCGCACGGAGGTGGCATCGCCGATCGATGCCTGGAGCGAACGGATTCATCCGGACGACCGCGCCCGCGTCCTCGGCGGCGTTCGGCAGGCGATCGACGCGGGCGCGCATTCCTGGACGGACCGCTACCGGATCGCGCGACGCGACGGCAGCTACGCGCACGTTGCCGATCGCGGACAGGTGGTTCGCGATGGCGCCGGCAAGCCGATCCGGATGCTGGCGGGGATGAACGACATCACCGAGTGGGTGGCGCTCGAGGAGCAGCTGCGTCAGTCGCACCGCCTCGAGGCGATCGGCCAGTTGACCGGCGGAGTTGCGCACGACTTCAACAACCTATTGACCGTGATCATGGGCAATGCGGAACTCATCCGTGAGGGATCGGGTCTGCCGGGGCCGCTGCGCGAGTCCGCCACGGTGATCGTCGAAGCAGCGCGCAGTGCCGCCGAACTCACCAAGAGGCTGCTCGCGTTCGCGCGCAAGCAGGCCCTGAACCCCTCGGCGGTGGATCCGAACGGCCTGATCTCGGCGATGCACGGGCTCCTGCGGCGCACCCTCGGCGCGCACATCGACATTCAATTCGCGTCGGTCGCGCGTCCGTGGCTTGCGCTGGTCGACGCGGCCCAGCTCGAGAACGCCGTGCTGAACTTGTGCATCAATTCGCGCGACGCGATGGCGGGCGGCGGCCGCCTGATGATCGAGACCGCGAACGCCCGGATCGACGAGGAGTACGCCGCGCGCCACATCGACGTGAAGGCCGGGGAATATGTGATGATCACGGTCACCGATTCCGGCTGCGGCATTCCGCCGCAGCTGCTGCCACACGTGTTTGAGCCGTTCTTCACGACCAAGGACAAGAGCGGCGGCACCGGTCTCGGCCTCGCGATGGTCTATGGTTTCATCAAGCAATCGGGCGGCCACATCGGCATCTACTCCGAAGCGGGCGAGGGAACGGCGGTGAAGATGTATTTGCCGCGAGCGGCTGAGGCCGGGATGCCGGCGGCCGCCGTGACGGGCACTTTTCCCGCGCTGCGCGGCAGCGAGACGATCCTTCTGGTCGAGGACAACGCCCAGGTGCGGCGCTTCGCACTCGATCAACTCGAGAGGGTTGGTTATGAAGTATTGCAGGCCGCCAATGGCGTCGAGGCGCTCGAGATCCTCGCGCGGCGCGACGACGTGCACTTGTTGTTCACCGACGTCGTGATGCCCGGCGGTCTGAGCGGCCGGCAGCTGGCCGATGAGGCGCTCGCGCGCCGGCCGGATCTGAAGGTGCTGTTCACCTCAGGGTATACCGAGGATGCGATCCTGCACCAGGGGCGGCTCGATCCGGGCGTGCAATTATTGTCGAAGCCCTACCGCCGTAACGAGCTGACGAGCCGGATACGCGCGATCCTGGACGCGCCCTAGCCGGCGAGTCCGGCGCCGTGCGCGGCTGCTCGAGAACGGACGCCCTGCGGGGCCCCGCTCTTCATCGCAGGCGCAGCGGGGTGCCGTATCCGGTGAGTTCCAGATAGCCGTGGCCGACGAGGCGGTGCTCGTCGAACGCGCGCACGGCCCCTTCCCAATAGATCGTGCCGCTCGAGGCGCGCGCGTCGTTCTCCTGGTCGTCGAGCAGGGGCCGCAGGCGCAGAATCCGGCGGCCGGCCCGTACGCGCCACTCGATCGGATAGCGGATCGCGGTGCGCGGCGATACCCATTGCCTGAGGGGCGTGAACCTGACATCCGCCGGTGATAGGATCTGCACGCGACCGTCGGCGCTGCGCACGGTGCCGCCGGCCCATCGGGTCAGGCCGTTCTTGCCGCGAATCCTAAAGGCCATCAATGCGCCGCCGTCCTCGAGGTTGATGCCGATCCAATCCCAGCCGACCGCGCCGCGCGCGAGGTACGCGCTCGACCACTCGTGATCGAGCCAGGCCGCGCCGGTGACCGGTTCGGCGCGGCCATCGCGCGTGATCCGACCGGCAACGCGCAGCTGCGGGATGCTGTAATACTCGCTCGCCGATCGCGGATCGGCGCTCTTGCGGCTGTAGCCGTCGACGCCGTTCAGCAGCGGCGGCTGCGTCGCCGTGAACGACAGGTCGACCGAGAAATCCCTGCCCGCGCAGCGGCCGCGGTAGACGCCACCGTTGCGGACCAGACGCCACCGGCCGACCCAGACATCGGTGTCACCGATCCCGGCCCCGGCGAGACCGAAGCCGGCGCGCTCGATCCGCTGCGCCCGCCAGAGGCGGCCGTGCTGCGGGTCGGCGAGCGCGCAGTGCGCGATCAGCAATTGACGCGGCGTGAAGGCGCTCGGATTGCCTCGCCAGATGTCGGGGCGGTTGCGAAAGAACGTGATCTGCACCCCGAGCGGGGCGCCACGCCGGGTTTTGAGCCAGCCCGTGAGGTACCACCACTCGATGCGGTAGGCCGGATGGCTGCCGAAGTCCGCGGGAAAGCGCACAGGGTGGCCCGGCTCGACCTTGGCGTAGCGGGTGTTCGCAGCGTAGTTCGCGTCCGGAGTGTGGCGCCGGACGCTCACGACGGTTCCCGGCCGCGCATCGGGGCCGATCACCGTCAGGCCGACCAGCAGTGCGAGGGTGGCTGCGGCGGCGGTGCGCCGTGCGATCGGGCGCCTCACCAGTCCTCCCGCACCGCGCGCACGGCATCCTCGCCGCCGGCGGCATGGCCGCTCAGGATCGCCGTGCCGGCCGCGGCGGCGACCAGGATCAGACCCAGTTCGAGCAGACGCAAGACGGGTATCGCGAGATCGATGCTCCAGTGGAACGACTGGCGATTGACGACGAAGACCAGCACCAGACTCAATAGTACCCCGAGCAGCAAGCCGTAGACGACGCCGATCGAGGTCAACACGACGCCTTCCTCGGTGAGCAGGGCGACGACGTCCCGGCGGCGCAAGCCGATGTGCCGCAGCATGCCGAATTCGGCGCGCCGTGCGAGCGCGGTGGAGCCGATGGCGAAGGCGACACCGACCAGACCGATCGCCACCGCGATGGCCTCGAGCGCATAGGTGATCGCGAATGCCCGGTCGAAGACACGCAAGGACCGTCTGCGCACCGCGGTCGATGTCATGATCTGCACCGCGTCGCCCGCGGCGAGGCGCGCGCGCACGGCCGCCGCCACCGATGCGGCGCCGAAACCGGGCGAGAGCCAGAGCGACGCCTGAGTCGCGTCGTGGTCGCCTGTTGCCGCCTCGTAAGCCGGGCGAGGCAGCACGATCGAACCGTCGCTGCGCGCGTAGTCGCGCCAGACGCCGGCGATTGCATAGCCGAGCAGGCGCCCGCCGAGCGGCAAGCGGATCGTTTGACCGGCGCGATAGCCGTACAGATCGGCGAGGCCCTCGGAGATCCACACCGGTTGCAGGCGCGCCGCGCGCGCAAGCGCAGCTTCGGCGACGATCGGCAGAACCTGCCGCGCGTCGGCCGCGTCGATGTCGCGCGCGATCAGCGTGATCGGCGGATGCCGCCGATCGAGCGCGATCCGCAGCGTGCGGCGGAACCGGATCTTCGCGATACCCGGCACCGCCGAGATTCGCGCCTGCTCGCCGGCCGACCAGAACGCGGTGTCGTTGCCCGGCGGCACGCGCATCTCGATGTCGGCGGGCAGCAATTTCACGAGCCAGTTCTCGAAGGAGGAGCGAAACGAATGCACCATGATCATCATCGCCACCATCAAACTGTAACTGACGATGATCGATGCGAGGCTCAAGGTCGACGGTCGCACGTTGTCGCGCAGCTGCGCGATCGCGGTGTCGAACACCGGACGGCCGGTATGCGGTGCCACGCGCAACAGCGCGACCGTCGCGGCGGGCACGGTGAGCACCGCGCCGAGCAGCAGCGCTGCGATCGAGAGGTAGCCAAAGAGCGCCAGGTGCGCGATCGGCGGCAGCCGGGCGAGCGCACCGCCGAGCGCGAGGAAGCCGGCGCCGAGGAGCCACGTGGACGGCGCGGTCGATTCGACGCCGAGGTTGCCGCCCTTCAACGCGGCGGCCGGCGGCCGGCGGGCGGCCGAGCGGGCCGGCAGCCAGGCGCCGATTGCGGCGACCAGTACGCCGATCGAGAAGAAGCCGACGATCGCCGCGGGCTGCGCCGGTAGCGCGGCGCCGACGGCCTGCAGGCGGCCGTCGCCCAGGCCGCCGGCAAATGTGCGCAGCATCGCATCGGCGAGCGCGACGGCGCCGGCGACGCCGAGCAAGGCGCCGGCGGCACCGAGCGCGGCGCCCTCGGCGGCCAGGGCGAGTTGCAGTTCGGCGCGCGTGACGCCGAGCGCACGCAGCAGCGCGAGCGAAGCGCGACGCCGCAACACGGACAAGGACTGGGTCGAGAAGACGAGGAACGCGCCGGTCCACAGCGCGACCAGCGCCAGCATGTTCAAGTTCACCCGGTAGGCGCGTGTCGCGGCGGCCGTCCGGTCGATCTGCGTGTGGGGCGCAAGCGCGAGGACCCCGACCGGCAGGCGACGGGAGAGTTCGGCGCGAAACGCCGCGGCGTCCACCCCGTCGGCGAGGCGAAGGTCGATCCGGTTCAGGCGACCGATACGCGCAAAGATCCACTGCGCGGAGGCGATGTCCATCAGGCCGAGAGGCTGCGAATAGGCGCGCGCCGGCAGGATGCCGATCACCCGCAGGCGTTCGGGCTGGTCGCCGACGACGACGTGCAGCGCATCGCCCGCGTGCAGCCCGAGGCGCGCGGCGGCCACGGCGCTCAGCAGGATCGCGTTGGTGCGAAACAGCGCCGGCAGCCGCGGGCCGATGCCGTCGACGAGCGCGCTCTGCAAGCGGCCGGCGCGAAACGGATCGATGCCGAGGATCGCGAGCGGTTCGCGCCGGCCGGGGACCGCCGCCTCGATCTCGAGAACTGGACTCGCGATGGCGACGCGCGGATCGCGCGCGAGTGCGCCGAACAGGGCTTCTGCGAAGCCCGCTCGGGGTCCGCGGACGATCACGTTCGCGCTGCCGACGAGACGGCGGCCCGCGTCGGTGAACTGCGCGAGCGCCGCTTGATTGACCAGGAAGATTGCGGCAGCGAGGCAGACGCCGAGCGCGATCGCGAGCACGCTGAGGATCAGCCGCGTCGGCTGCTCGCGCAGCTGCGAGCGCAGCAGCACGCCCCATACCCGCCAGGCGCCGCGCAGCGTGCGCCGGCCGCGCATTTCAGTCTCGCTCCGCGGTCGTCAGCCCCCGCGCGTCGAGGATGAGGATCCGATCGGCGGTCTGCGCCGCCGCGCGCGAGTGCGTGATCAGGATCCCCGCGCCCGCGTGGGCCTTGATCTGCGCGCGCAGCAGCGCGAGCATCTGCGCGGCGCTGCGCGGATCCAGGTTGCCGGTCGGTTCGTCGGCCAGCACGATGCGCGGCCGATGAATCAGGGCGCGGGCGATCGCGGTGCGCTGGAGTTCCCCGCCGGACAATTCGCGCGGCAGCCGGTCGGCGAGGGCGCCGATGCCGAGCGCAGCGAGCATCTGCTCGGTGCGCTCACGGCGCGCCCCGGCATCGACGCCCTGCAGTCGCAGCGGCAGATCGACGTTCTGGCGCACGCTCAAATAGGGCAGCACGTGAAATGCCTGGAAGACGAAGCCGACGGCGCGACGACGCAGGAGCGTCGTCGCGTCATCGTCGAGAGTCGACAGATCGACGCCATCGACCGTCACGCGGCCGGCGTCTGGCCGGTCGAGTCCCGCGAGCAAGTTCAGCAGCGTCGTCTTGCCGACGCCGGACTCGCCCATGACCGCGAGGTACTCCCCCTCGGCGACCTGCAGGTCGATCCCGTCGAGTACGGCGGGCCGGTCGGAGCGATAGCGCTTGTGCACCGCTTCGAGGCTGATGACCGCCCGAGCCGCCGCCGCTCCTTCAGCCACCGGCTCGCCCGCTCCTCAGGCGGCGTCGACGCCGATGACCGCTTTGGTTTCCAGGAAGTCGCGCAGACCGTACTCGCCGTATTCGCGACCGTTGCCGGACATCTTGAAGCCGCCGAAGGGCGTCTGCCAGTCGCCGGCGGCGCCGTTGATCGTGACCTGTCCGGCGCGAATGCGGTCGGCGACGCGTCGTGCGTGCGCGTTGTCGCGCGACCAGACGTAGCCAGACAGCCCGTAGGGCGTGTCATTGGCGATTCGGACCGCCTCGTCCTCGGTCTTATATGGCAGAATGCACAACACCGGCCCGAAAATTTCCTCGCGTGCGATCGACATGTCGTTGCGGACGTTCGAGAAGATCGTCGGCCGGATGTAGTAGCCCTTCTTGAGCCCATCCGGCAGGCCCAGACCGCCGATCAACACCTTCGCGCCCTCGGCGATGCCGCTCTTGATATGGTTCTGGACGCGGTCGAACTGGATCTTCGAGACGACCGGTCCCATCTGCGTCGCCGGCGAGGCCGGGTCGCCGACCACCACCGCAGAGGCGACGCGCTTCGCGAGTTCCTCGACCGCGGCCAGCTTCCCCTCCGGTACCAGCAGACGGGTCGGCGCGTTGCAGGACTGGCCGGTGTTCTGAAACACGTGGAGAACGCTGCGCTTGACGGCGCGCTCGAGATCCGCATCGTCGAGCAGGACGTTCGGCGACTTGCCGCCGAGTTCCTGCTGCACGCGTTTGACCGAGGCCGCGGCGCTCTTCGCGATCTCGGTGCCGGCGCGCGTCGAACCGGTGAATGCGACCATGTCGATGTCCGGGTGCGCCACGAGCGGCGCGCCGACGTGCAGCCCGTCGCCGTTGACGAGGTTGAACACGCCATGCGGCACACCGGCCTCATCCATGACCCTGGCCCAGAGGATCGCGCTGAAGGGCGAGAACTCGGACGGCTTGAGCACCATCGTGCACCCCGCGGCGAGCGCCGGCACCACCTTGGCGGCCACCTGATTGATCGGCCAGTTCCACGGCGTGATCAGCGCGCAGACACCGACCGGCTCGAGCACGATGCGGGTCGAGGCGCGGATCTGTTCGAACTTGAAGGACTTCATCACCTCGATCATCGCTTCGAGGTGGCCGGTGCCGCAGCCGGCCTGCGAGCCCTTGGCGAGCGAGATCGGCGCGCCCATCTCAGCCGAGATCGCCGCGCCGATCTCGTCGTAATGCGCCTGGTAGCGTTGCAGCATCCGCTCGAGCAGCGCGAGTCGCTGCGCGGGGGTGGTGCGCGAGAAATCGTCGAATGCACGCCGGGCCGCCGCCACCGCCCGGTCGACGTCCTTGGCACCGCCCATCGAGATCACCCCCGCGACGTCCTCGGTCGCCGGGTTGATCACCTGGAATTCCTTCGGCTCGGCCGGGTCGACCCAGCGACCGTCGATGTAGAATTTGCGCTCGTCGTACATGGGTGGTTCCGTCCCTCGGAAAACTCGACAAAATAACGGCGACATTGTACTCGATGGCGGCTGTCGCCGCTTGCCGACGGCGCGCATCGAGGCGAGCCGAATGCGCGCCGACCGTTTAAACTCGAGCGGTCGAAGCGAAGGCCAAGTAGAGAAACATAGGCGGTGCGGCTCCTGGGCCGCGGGGAGTGATTGCATGCGGCGTCCGGCATTCTGGCTGCTGGTCTTGACGGTGGTGGCGGGCGCGCCGATGGTGCACGCTGCGCAGCGCAATCCCGTGCGCGTGGCGCCGGTCGCGATCGGACCGGAGGCGAGCCGCATCATCGTCGGCTTCAAGACGAACCCGGCGAACGCGATGAGCACGATGATCGCCTCGCGGATGCAGGCGCAGAGCGTGCGCCTCGTCCAGGCGCGCACCAGCGCGCAGGACGTCGCCGCGCTCGCACAGCGCGTCGATCTCGCGCTCGCCGGATCCCGGCAGCTCACGCCGAGCATGCATCTGTTGTTTCTGCCGCAGACCCTGTACGGCGCGCAGGCGCTCGCCGCGCTCGCGAAGCTGCGCGCGGATCCGGCGGTCGCGTTCGCGCAGGTCGACCGACGGCGCTATCCGCTCGCGGCGAACCCGCCGAACGACCCGCTGTTCCCGGCGCCACCGACACCGACGCTGTGCACGGTCGCCGACGGCTGCAATCCGCCGCAATCCTATTACGGCGGCCAGTGGTATCTGCGCGCGCCGCCGGCAGTCGCGACATCGACCGATGACGATCTCGCGGCAACCGATGCCGTCGACGCCTGGGGAATCACGACCGGCAGCGCCGGTGTCGTGATCGCCGACGTCGATACCGGCGTGGTGTTCGATCACCCGGATCTGGGCCGTGCCGGGTTCGGCGGCCGCTTGCTGCCGGGTTACGACTTCGTCGGCCAGGACTACGATCCGGTCAACGGCAGCGCGCTCGGCACGTACAAAGTTGCCAACGACGGCGACGGCTGGGATCCGGATCCTTCCGATCCCGGGGACTGGGTCAGCAGCACCGATTTCGCCTACATGGACTCGTTCGGCAATGCATTGTTTCCGCAGGCGACCTGCGGCCAGCCGGGGCCGACCAGCGGCACCTACTTGCCGGTCGACAGTTCCTGGCACGGCACGCGGGTCGCGGGAATGCTCGGCGCGTTGACCGACAACGGCACCGGGATCGCCGGCATGACCTGGGGGCCCTACCTGCTGCCGGTCCGCGCGCTCGGCAAGTGTGGCGGCTACGACTCGGACATCATCACCGCCATCGAGTGGGCGGCGGGCATGCCGGTCACCGACTCATCGGGCAATGCGCTGCCGGACAATCCGTTTCCGGCGAACATCATCAACCTGAGCCTCGGCGGCGGCGGCAGCTGTCCGAGCGGCTACGAGGCGGCGCTGAAATCGGTGACCGGCCTGGGCGTGCTCGTCATCGCTTCCGCCGGCAACGGCGGCAACCCGGGCGCGACTGCGCCGGTCGACGCGCCGGCCAATTGCAGCGCGCTCGTCCCGGGCGTGGTGGCGGTCGCCGGCCTGCGCAACGTGGGCACGAAGGTCGGCTACAGCAGTTCCGGACCCGAGGTCACGCTGTCCGCGTCTGCCGGTAATTGTGTCGAGCTCTCCGGGCCCTGCCTGCGCACGCTCGACACGACGACCAACGAGGGCACGACGGTGCCCGGCGCGAACGGCTACACCGATCAAACGAATTCCAACCTCGGCACGAGTTTCTCCGCGCCGATCGTCGCCGGAATCGCGGCCCTGATGCGCTCGGCGAACGCGAATCTGACGCCCGCCGAGATCGCCGCGCGCCTCGCTGCGAGCGCCACGCCCTTCCCGGCAAACAGCGCGAATCTGCCGATCTGTCCGGCCTCGGATCCGGTGACCGGCGAGTGTTCCTGTCCGCCGAGCGGCCAGTGCGGCGCCGGCATGGTCGATGCGCTCGCCGCCGTCGAGTCGGCGCTGCGGCCCATTGCCGCGGTGGCGCTGCCCGCCACGGTCGCGAGCGGCCAGAATGCGACGTTCGACGCGAGCGGCAGTGCGGCCGCCTGCGACCCGACGGGAGGCGCGCCGAAGTCGATTGCCGCTTACGCATGGACCGCGACCGGCGGCGTGCAGATCGCCTCAGGCGCAAATGCGGCGCAGGTCAGCGCGATCCCGGGAACGACGGCCGGTACGCTGAGCCTGACGGTCACCGATTCGGCCGGGTTGAGCGATACGGCAACGATCCAGGTGCCCGCGAACGGCGCACCGAGCGCGCCGGGAGTGCCCATGTCCGCGGGCAGCGCGGCGACCGCCTGTCCGAAGCCGGTGGCATTCACGGCGGCACCGCCGACGGTCGCCGCGACGGTGTCGCCGGCGAGTGTCGCCGAGAACGTCGCGTCGACGCTGACCATCACGTTCGGCAACACCAATCCCTACGCGCTCACCCAGGCGGCGTTCAACTACGGGCTGCCGAGTAATCTCACCATTGCCTCGAGCCCGCAGACGACGACGAGTTGCACGGGCGGGGAACTCGCGGCGACCTATTCGACGACCAACGTCGCCATCACCGGTGCGGTGGTCCCTGCGAACGGCAGTTGTTCGGTCGTGATTCCGGTTGAGAGCGCGAGCGCGGGCACCTACACGATCGGGATCGCCGCCAATACGCTCGCCACCGGTCCGGCCGGCGCCAATACGGCCGCCGCGACCGCCAGCTTGACCGTCACGGCGCCGAGCAGCGGCGGCGGCGCGATCGGCTGGCCGGAGCTGCTGGTCGGCGCTGGACTTCTCGCCGCCTCGCGGCGCCGCGCCGCGAGGCGCAGGTGAATCGGACCCGGCTCGTCGCGCCTCAGGGACCGCCCGGCGCGATCGGCGGCAGGCTGATCTTGAAACGCGTGTCGCGACCCGACTCGCTCGCCAGGGCGATCGTGCCGCCGGCCTCATCGACGTAGCGGCGCACGAGCGTCAAGCCGCCACCGTGCGCCGGCCCGCCGCCTTCCGGGCACAGCGTGGTGAATCCGGCCTTGAAGATCAACTTGATCGCCTGTCGGTCCGAAAGCGCTGCGGCCTGTTCCGGGCGCAGCAAGCCCTTCGCGATCGCGGTTCGGCGTACCAATTGCGGATCGATGCCGCGCCCGTCGTCCTCAAAGCGCATCTCGAAACCGCCCTCGGGCGGTCGCTTGAATTCGAGCCGCAGCGTGGAGGAGGGCGGCTTGGCGGCACGGCTGCGCTCTATCGGCGACTCGAGCCCATGGACGATCGCATTGCGGATCAATTGGATCGCGACGTTCTTGACCGTCGTCTGATAGCCCGCGGGAACGCTCTCGAGACCGACGCAGACCAGGGCCACCTTCTTGCCGTGCTCTTCGGCGATGAGTTCGGCGAGGCTCGTGAGCGTGCTTTCGAGGCTGCCGACCGCACGCGGACGAGGTAGCCTATCCGAACCGGCGAGGCGCATCTGGTCGATGAATTGCGGCGCATCGATGATCTGCGTGCCGTTGGCCGTGATCGGCTGGGCATCCGCCGGTCCCGGCTGTGGTAGGGCGCTTCTGGTCAGGCTGCGCAGCATCGTGAACTGGCCGAAGAGACCGTCGAGCTTCACCGCGAGCGGCAGGAAATCGCCGCCGCTTAGTTTCGGCCGGCCGCGCAGATCGTGCAGCGCGTCCTCGAACGAGCGTGCGGCGCTCTCGAGCGAGCTGAGCTTGAGGGCGGCACCCTCGCGGCGTATGCGATCGACCTGGTCGAGAGTTTCCTCGAGTTTTCGGCGGAATGCGGCCTGTTCGCGTGCCGGCTTGCGCAGGATCGCGTCGATCTGCGACATCGCCGCGTCGGTCTTCTGCACCGATGAGACGAATCGGCCGCGGCCGAGACGCAGCACGCCGCGCAGGATTTCCGTCTGCGCCTGGCGTTCATGCCGCAGTTCCGCAAGCTCCCGCGCCTGCTGCACGAGCGCGGTTGCGTCCGTGATCACCACCACGCATCGACCGCGTTGCGCAGCGGCGGGCGCGGCGTGAAACTCGAGCCGGTAATAGGCCCTCTGCACGGCGCCGTCGGGCCCGGGCAGGCGCAACTCGATCTCCTCCAGGATTTTGGGTTCCTCGCCGGCCTGCGCGCTCGTCTCGCGCCACGCCGCGAGCGCAGCGAGCACCGCGGCGAGGACCTTGTCGCCGGCGAGCGGTTTGAGAACCTCGGCGAAATGGGCGCCGGCGAGATCGGGACATCGCAGGAGCGTCGCCGCGGCGCGGGATCCGGCGCCGACGATGACGTCCTGCGCGTCGAGGATCAGGACCCCTGGGGCAAGCACATCCAAGATCGGTTCGAGCGCGGACGCTTGAGCGGACGGGGACGGCGGCGGCGCGGGCGAGCCGATCGGCGTCACCGTTGCGATCGGTGTGATAGGCGCGGGGTGCATCAGGCTCCTCACGCGACCGCGCGGATCGCCGGATCGAGTTCGGCGAGCAACTCGTCGGCCGAGGCGAAGCGGTCGTCCGCCCGCTTCGCCATCAAGCGGTTGAGGATCGCCTGTTGCGCGGCGGCCGTGTCGGGCAACTGCGGAACCGGCGAGTTCGTTTGCTGCGACATGATCTCGACGGCGCTGCGGCCGAGGTAGGGCTTGCGGCCCGTCAGCATCTCGAAGAACATCACGCCGAGGCTGTACAGATCGGTGCGCGCGTCGACCCGCTGGCCTTGCGCCTGCTCGGGGCTGATGTAGTAGGGCGACCCGAGGATCTGGCCCACCCCGGTCATCGAGACTTCGTCGAGCGAGCGCCGGGCGAGACCGAAGTCGATCAGCACCGGCGCATTGTCCTCGCGCAGCATTACGTTCGCCGGTTTGAGATCGCGGTGCAGAATGCCGAAGACGTGGATCACGCGCAGCGCCTCGGCGATCGAGCGCAGGTAATACAGGCTCTCCTCGGTGCTCAAGGGATTGCGCAGGCGGTCGCGCAGATCCCCGCACGGGAAATATTCCATCGCCAGGTACAGATGGTGCGGCAGGCTGCCGAAATCGTAGATCTCGGCGATCGCCCGGTGCGCGATGCTCGAGATGATCTCGTGTTCCCGCTGGAAGCGCTCCGCGTCCTCGAGTTCCCGCGGGCTCGAGCCTCGGTGCATCACCTTCAGCACGACGTTGCGCCGCAAGCGCTCGGCGCGCGCGAGGTAGACCGAGGAGAAATTGCTGGTCGCGAGCCCCTTGATGATCGAATAGTGCGGCACCTCGACCGGCGGACCCTCGTCCGGGACGGCACCGATGATCGAGGCTTCCCGCACCGCCTCGTCGCGCTGCGCGCGTGCCTCGGCGACGGCCGCAAGCAGGCTCTCGCGGCACAGACCGCTGACGGGCAGATAATCCCTGGCGCCGCTCTTGAGCGCGCGCACCGCCGAGAGCTCGCCGCCGTTCTCCGCGAGCACGATGCAGTAGAGCGTCGGACGGATCCGCAGCCATTCGAGCATCGAGGCGATCCCGTGGGCGGCGGCACCGTCGCTGCCGAAATCGATCTGCAGGATCAGTGCATCCGGTTCGCGGGCCTCGAGCAGGCTCGTGAGAGAGGCCGAATCGCCGGCCGGCACGATGATCGCGCTCGCGGCCGGCCAGTGGCTGGTCACGTGATGCGTGAGCCACTGCAGGCGCTTGGCGTCGCTGCCGACGACCAGCAAATTCGGAGCGGGCGGAATCTCGGTCATTGGCGACTTCTAGACGTGGCGTTCGATACCCGGGGGCGGCACCGGCTCCCCAAAAGGGGGGCGCGAAGCACAATCTAACCGCGGTTTCGGCAAAAAAATGCGTCGAGAGTCGCGAAAATTTGAAACCAAACGCCGGTTTGGCCGGTCAGTAGGGGGTGTTGTCCGCAATACCTTGAGGAAGGGGCGTATACGCATGGGCAGTCTCAGAATATGGTCGCTCGCCGCCGCGGCGGGCCTTTTGGTCGCCGTGGTGACGCAACAGCGTTCCCTGGCGCTTGCCGGTACGCTGCAGAGCAATGCGCCCTCGGCGGCGGTGAGACAATCGGCCCCGGCGACGCCCGTCGGCGCCGACCGCGCCGCGGCACCGGAAGTCACCGGGCTTCCCGATTTTTCGGCGCTGGTCGAGCGCAACGGCCCGTCGGTCGTCAACATCAGTGTGATCGAGAAGCCGCGCCAATCCGATGCGGTGCAATGGGGCAACAACGATGACAATCCGCTGTCGCAGTTCTTCCGCCAGTTTCAGTTGCCGCAGCAGAACATGCCGCCCGAGCGCGCGATCGGCTCCGGGTTCATCATCAGTTCGGACGGCTACATCCTGACGAACGCGCACGTGGTGAATGGCGCGGCTCACGTGACCGTGAAGCTCACGGACCGGCGGGAGTTTTCGGCGAAGGTGATCGGCATGGACAAGCGCAGCGACGTCGCGTTGCTGAAGATCGCCGCCGTCGGCCTGCCGGCGGTGCGATTCGGCGATCCGTCGAAAATCAAGCCGGGCCAGTGGGTCGTCGCGATCGGCTCGCCGTTCGGCTTCGACAACACCGTGACCGCCGGCGTGATCAGCGCGACTGCGCGGGCGTTGCCGGGCGAGGAAAACTACGTTCCGTTCATCCAGACCGATGCCGCGGTGAATCCGGGCAATTCGGGCGGCCCGCTGTTCAACATGCAAGGACAGGTCATCGGCATCAATTCGCAGATCTACAGCCGAACCGGCGGCTTCATGGGCATGTCGTTCGCGATTCCGATCGACATCGCACTCAACGTCAAGGATCAACTGCTGCGCAACGGCACGGTGCGACGCAGCCGCATCGGCGTCGAAGTGCAGGACGTGAACCAGCAGCTCGCGGAGTCGTTCGGCCTCGGCCTGCCGCGCGGCGCATTGATCAGCGGTGTCGATCCCAAGGGTCCGGCGCACCTGGCGGGCCTGCGGCCCGGCGACGTGATACTCAGCGTCAATGGCCGCAAGATCGATCGATCGATCGATCTGCCGTCGATCGTCGCGGTCTTGCAGCCGGGATCTCTCGTGCATCTCGGCATCTGGCGCAACCACAAGCGGATCGGCGTCGACGTGCGCACCGTGTTGCTGGTCGACCAGGGCGCGCAGCTCGCGCGCAACGGCACGACCCACAGCGGCGGCAAGCTTGGCATCGCGGTGCGCGAGTTGAATCCGGACGAGCGGCGCGAGCTGCATACCCGGGGGCATCTGGTCATCGAGGCGGTCTCGGGCCCTGCGCTGACCGCGGGCCTGCAGGCCGGCGACGTCGTGCTTGGCGTGAACGGCGCGAGCGTCGACACGGTCGAACAGTTGACGCGCGCGGTCGACCGATCCGGACACGACGTTGCGCTGCTGATCCAGCGGCACAATGCCCAGATCTACGTCCCGATCGACATCGGGTGAAGTGGCCCCGGCATCGCGCCGGTGTACTTGATCCGGGTAATAGGCTCTAATCGCGGGCGTGCAAACCGCTTCACCGCTCTTTTCCCCTGCGGACCCACCGGCCGGCTCCGGGCGCGCGTGCGCGCCGTTCCTGCCGATGAACCGCGCCGAAATGGCCGCGCTCGGCTGGGATCGGTGCGACGTGATCATCGTCAGCGGCGATGCGTACGTCGACCATCCGAGCTTCGGCATGGCGATCGTCGGTCGGGTGCTGGAGGCGGCTGGATTTCGGGTCGGCATCATTGCGCAGCCGGACTGGCGCGGTGTCGAGGATTTCCGGGCGCTCGGCGAACCGCGCCTGTTTTTCGGGGTCACCGGCGGCAACATGGATTCGATGGTCAACCGCTACACGTCGGAGCGGCGGGTGCGCAGCGACGATGCCTACACGCCCGGGGGGTGGGGTGGCAGGCGGCCGGACCGCTGCGTGATCGTGTACTCGCAGAGACTGCATGAGGCGTACCACGACGCGCCGATCGTGATCGGCGGCATCGAGGCGAGCCTGCGGCGCATCGCGCATTTCGACTACTGGTCGGAAAGGGTCCGCCGCTCCGTGATCGTCGATGCGCAGGCGGACCTGCTGGTCTACGGCAATGGCGAGCGGCAAATCGTCGAGATCGCACGGCGCCTCGACGCGGGCGAGTCGATCCGCGAGATCACCGGCCTGCGTGGAACGGCGCTATTGCGCCGCGCCAATCCGGACGGCTGGGTCGAAATCGACTCCTCCGAGATCGACGAGCCGGGGGGCCTCAATCCGCCGACGAATCCCTATGCGGCCGGCGAGGGCAGAGGCGGTGCGCCGGGTGCGGCGCTCGTCAAGCACGGTCGTGCGGTGCCGAACGCTTGGCGCGATCGCAGCGTGATCCGTATACCGTCGTTCGAGGCGGTTAGTCGGGACCCGGTGCTCTACGCGCACGCGTCACGCGTGCTGCACCTGGAGGCGAATCCCGGCAATGCCCGCGCCCTGGTGCAGCGTCACGGTGCCGATGACGTCTGGCTGAATCCGCCCCCTTTGCCGCTATCGACCGGGGACATGGACGCCGTGTACGAACTCCCCTATGCGCGGCGGCCGCATCCTGCCTACGGCGCGGCGAGGATTCCGGCCTACGAGATGATCCGCTTCTCGGTCGCGATTCAGCGCGGTTGCTTCGGCGGCTGCACGTTCTGTTCGATCACGGAGCACGAGGGACGCATCATCCAGAGCCGCTCGGAGGAATCGGTGATCCGCGAGATCGAGACCATCCGCGACCGCGTGCCGGGTTTCACCGGCGTGATTTCCGATCTCGGCGGCCCGACCGCGAATATGTACCGCCTGCATTGCAAGAGTCCGGCGATCGAATCGGCTTGTCGGCGCCCCTCGTGCGTCTACCCGGGCGTATGTCCGAACCTGAACACCGATCACGCTCCCCTGATTCGCCTGTATCGTCGGGCCCGCGCGGTCGCCGGGGTGAAGAAGGTGCTGATCGCCTCGGGCGTGCGCTACGACCTCGCGATCGAGTCACCGGATTACGTCAAGGAACTCGCCACGCATCACACCGGCGGGTATTTGAAGATCGCGCCGGAAGCGATCGGCGAGGGGCCGCTGTCGAAGATGATGAAACCCGGCGTCGGCGCCTACTATCGCTTCAAGGAGTTGTTCGACCGCTACTCGCGCGAGGCCGGCAAGGAGCAGTATCTCATTCCGTACTTCATTGCCGCGCACCCGGGGACACGCGACGAGGACATGCTGGAACTCGCGCTGTGGCTGAAGAAGAACGGCTTTCGCGCCGATCAGGTGCAGGCGTTCCTGCCCTCGCCGATGGCGACCGCCACCGCGATGTACCACAGCGGCAAAAATCCTTTGAAACGCGTCTCCCGCGCGGGTGGGAACGTGGTCGTGCCGAAGGGCCTGAAAGTGCGCCGCCTGCACAAGGCGTTCCTGCGTTATCACGATCCCTTGAACTGGCCCTTGCTGCGCGATGCCTTGAAGCGCATGGGTCGGGCCGACCTGATCGGCAACGGCAAGCAACACCTCGTGCCCGCGTATCAGCCGCAACGCGGTCATCGCGTCGCATTGAGCGCCGTGCCGTCGCGCCTGCGCTTTCGGACCCAACACAGCGGACTGCCCGACGCAGCGGCGCCGCGCCGCGCTGGCGCGAAGCGCCGCGGCGGCTGATTCCCCGGCCGAGGGGTCCTCAGCCGAAGCGTCCGCCGCAGCGGCCTGCGAGCACCGCCTGGATCTGTGCGACGATCGACAGCGCGATCGCCGCCGACGAGGTGGCGCCGATGTCGAGTCCGGCCGGCCCATGCACGCGGTCGGCGATGGGGCTGAGCGCCGCGCCGAGTTCGAGCAACAGGCGCGCGCGGCGGGCGGGCGGTCCGAGCAGACCGATGTATCGCGGTGGTTCGCGGGCGAGCCAGCGCAGGTATTCGCCGTCGGCCGCCAGTTGGTGGCTCATCACGACGGCGGCGTCGAAGCGCATGCCTGCGAGCCGCCCGGCCGCCTCCTCGGGGCGCCCGCAGAGGACGCGGACGGCCTGCGCGAATGAGGCGGGCGAGGCGAACGCCGGGCGATGATCGTAGATCGTGACCCGCCAGCCGAGATCCGCCGCGAAGTCGTGGAGCGGAATCGCGTCGAGGCCCGCGCCGAGAACGAGCAAGCTCGTCGGCAGTGCGACCGGGGCGACGAAGATCTCGATTTCCCGGCCGCCGAACGCGAACCGCCGCAGGTGGGGCGGGCGGGACACGGCGGCGGCGGCGGCGGCCGCGAGCATGGCGCCGAGGCCATCGGCGGACGGCGAATCGGCGTGCGCATGCGCGCCGAGTTCGGTCGCCGTTGCGTCGCCACCGACGACGGTCGCGATGGCTCCGGGTGCGTCGCGTTCGAGGCAGGCATTCAAATAGGAGACCGCGGGATACAGCGGTGCGGTCACTGGTTCGAGCCAGACCTCCATCGCCCCCTCGCACCCCGAACCCATGCCCCAGATTGGGTCGTCGTCGATGCGCGAATCGAAGCGCACGCGCTGCGGACGCCCTAGTGCCAGCACTCGGCCGGCGCGTTCCCGCAGATCCGCTTCCAGGCATCCGCCGCTCAACATACCGCTCGCCGACCCGTCCGGCGCGAGCAGAATGCGCGCGCCCGCCTTCGCGTAGGTCGATCCGGTGGTCGCGAGCACCGTGGCCATGACCAGCGGCTCCTGCAGGGCCCGTGCCGCGGCGAAAAAATTCGCCAGCCCGCTCAAGTGATCATCCATGCCCCACAGTCTAGCGGAATCGCTTGCCTGGCTCCGCTCGGTACGATTAGAGTTCCCGGCTGGCCAACATGGTCCGGCCGCCAAGCATCACGGTCGAACGAAATCCAGGGAGTGCCGCGTCCGCCGGCCGGGCGGGCGGGCGCGGGCGAGTTATGAGTCAATGGATCGTGCACAAATTCGGCGGATCGAGCGTGGCCGACGCCGCGTGTTTTCGGCGCGTCGCCGACATCGTCGAATCCTCGGGCAATCCGCGCGAAGCGGTCGTGCTATCCGCGTGCCGCGGTGTCACCGACGCACTGCTCGGTTCGATCGCCCTCGCCGAACGCGCGCAGGGCGATGATCCGGCCGCGCTTGCCGCCCTCGAGGCTCGCCACGTCGAGCTCGCCACCGCGTTGCTGTCGGCAGTCCCGCGCGACGCCTACATCGCGGATTTGCGGCGCGACGTCGCCGACGTCGCGGGCATGCTGCAGACCATTCGCCTGATCAAGGCGGCGCCACACGCGCTGCGGGACGTGATCGCCGGCTATGGAGAGATCTGGTCGACGCGGCTGTTTGCGCCCTTCCTGCGGGAGCGCGCGCGCATCGCCGGCGAAGTGCTCTGGATCGACGCGCGCCGCGTCGTCGTGGTCGAGTGGGGCCCGCTCGGTCCGGGCGTCGACTGGCAGGAGAGCGAACGGCGCATGGCCGCGGTCGTGCCGGCGGATTTCCGCGGGCGGCTGATCGTCACCGGATTCATCGCGACGACCAAGAAGGGCGTGCCGACGACGCTCGGCCGCAACGGCAGCGACTATTCCGGATCGATCTTCGGCGCGCTGCTGAACGCGGCGCAGATCCATATCTGGACCGACGTCGACGGCGTGTTGTCCGCCGATCCGCGTCTCGTGCCGAACGCCCGGGTCATCGACCAGCTGTCGTACAACGAGGCGATGGAGCTCGCCTATTTCGGCGCCAAAGTCATTCACCCGCGGACGATGGAACCGGCGATCGCCCGCGACATCCCGATCTACATCCGCAACAGCTTCGCGCCGGCGAAGCCCGGCACGCTGATCTGCGCCAAGGCGGTTTCTGCGCACACCGTCAAGGGCATCACGACGATCGAGCCGGTCGCGCTCGTGAACCTCGAAGGCGCCGGCATGATCGGCGTGCCGGGCACCGCCAACCGCTTGTTCGGCGCATTGCGCGATGCGGAGATCTCCGTGATCCTGATCTCCCAGGGCAGTTCCGAACATTCGATCTGTTTCGCGATTCCGGCCGACCAGGCGGCCCGTGCCGAGGAGGCCGTGCGGCGCGCGTTCGACACGGAGCTGCGCGCCGGACACATCCAGAGCGTCGACGTCGAAGCCGGGATGGCCATTCTCGCAGTCGTCGGTGACGGCATGGCCGGGGCGCACGGGGTCGCCGCCAGGGTCTTCGATTCGCTCGCTCGCGCGGCGATCAACGTGCATGCGATCGCTCAGGGTGCCTCGGAACGCAACATCTCGGTCGTCGTCGACGGCAAGGCCGCGGCGAAGGCGCTGCGTGCCGTGCACGCCGGCTTCTATCTGTCGCCGAACACGCTTTCCATCGGTCTGATCGGCCCCGGCACCGTCGGCCGCGAACTGCTCGCGCAAATCGCGGGCCAGATCGGCCGGCTGCGCGCCCTGAACATCGATCTGCGGCTGCGCGGCATCGCCGGGTCGAAGAAAATGTTGCTGGCGCAGGACGAGATCGACCTCGCGGACTGGCCACAGCGCTTCGAGCAGGCGGGCGAACCGGTCGATCTGCGCAAGTTCGCCGACGCGATGCAACCGGATTACATTCCGCATGCCTTGATCATCGACTGCACCGCGAGCGCGCAGATCGCGGGGCACTATCGGGAATGGCTCGCCCGCGGCATCCACGTCGTCACGCCGAACAAGAAGGCGAACAGCGACTCGATGATCTACCATCGGCAGTGCCAGGAGGCGGCGCGCGCGGCAGGCACGCACTATCTGTACGAGGCGACGGTCGGAGCGGGGCTGCCGATCATCCAGACGCTGCGCGACCTGCGCGAGACCGGCGATGAGGTGTCCAGCATCGAAGGCATATTCTCCGGCACGCTCGCCTATCTTTTCAACATTTTCGACGGCCGGCAGCCATTCTCCTCGATCGTGCGCGCCGCGAAGCAGAAAGGATATACGGAGCCCGATCCGCGCGACGATCTGTCGGGCGTGGATGTCGCGAGAAAGCTGATCATTCTCGCGCGGGAGATGGGCCTCACTCTCGAAATGCGCGACGTGCGGATCGAAGGACTCGTACCGCGGCAACTGACGGACTGCACAGTCGCGCAATTCATGGAGCGGCTCGCGGAATTCGACGCGGCCATGGCCGCGCGCTACGCCGAGGCGCGGTCGGCAGGCGAGGTGCTGCGCTACGTCGGGCGGATCGACGCCTCGGGGGCGGCGACCGTCGGCCTGACGCGGGTCGAGGCGGGACATGCCTTCGCCAATATTGCGCTGACCGACAACATCGTCCGCTTCGCGACCCGCCGCTACTGCGACAATCCCCTGATCGTGCAGGGACCCGGCGCGGGGCCGGCGGTGACCGCCGGCGGCGTCTTCGCCGACGTCCTGCGTCTCGCCGCGTATCTCGGCGCGCATTTGTAGCCGACAGGGTCGAGGAACCAGTCCCGTGCTCACCGACGTCACCGCCTTCGCTCCGGCCACGGTCGCCAATGTGGGAATCGGCTTCGACATCCTCGGCCACACGGTCGAGGCGCTCGGCGACCGTGTGCGGGTGCGCCGGATCGGGGAGCGCGGCGTGCGCATCGCCGGGGTCACCGGCATCGCCGGCGCGTTGCCGATCGAGCCCGAGCGCAACACCGCCGGCCGCGCGGTACAGGCGATGATCGAGGATCTCGACCTCGGCCACGGATTCGAGATGCAGATCGACAAGGGCATCCCGCTCGCCTCGGGACTCGGCGGCTCGGCCGCGTCCGCGGTCGCCGCGGTCGTTGCCGCGAACGCGCTGCTCGCCGCGCCCTTGCCGCCCCTGCGTCTGCTGAAGTACGCGATGCAGGGCGAGATCGTCGCGAGCGGTTCGGCGCATCTGGACAATATTGCGCCGAGCCTGTTTGGCGGCCTCGTGCTCACGGTCGGCATCGATCATCCGCGGGTGAAAAAGATTCCGGTACCACCGACGCTGCGCTGTGTGATCGTGCATCCTCACATGCACCTCGGTACCCGCGAGGCGCGCGCGATGCTCAAGGCCGACGTCAGCCGCTCGGATTTCGTCTGGCAGACGGCGAACCTCGCCGGTTTCATCAGCGGCTGCTATTCGGACGATCTGGACATGATCCGCGAATCGTTCAACGACGTGATCATCGAGCCGCAGCGCTCGTCCCTGATACCGGGCTTCGCCGACGTCAAGCATGCCGCGATGTCGGCCGGGGCGCTCGGTTGCTCGATTTCCGGCGCCGGGCCGACCGTGTTCGCGTGGTCCGAGATTCCGTATGTCGAGGCGGTGCGCGGCGGGATGGTCGCGGCGTTCGCCGCGCACGATTTGGCGGCGGACGCCTGGATATCGACGATCGAAAATCACGGCGCACGCTTGGTGAGCGGCTGATGGGCGACCTATGCTATGTCAGCACGCGCGGCGTCGCGCCGCCGCTGTCCTTGAGCGATGCGATGGCGCGCGGTCTCGCGCCCGACGGCGGTCTGTACGTGCCCAACCGGCTGCCGCAAGTCGAGGCCGGCCCGCTCGCGGCATTGCGCGGGCTGCCGACGCTCGCCCGCGTCGCGCTGCGCGGCTTCTTCGCGGGCGATCGCTTGTTGCCCCGCCTCGGCGAGATCGCGGATGCGGCCCTCGACCTGCCGGCGCCCACGACCCCGGTCGAAGGCAGCGCCGATCCACTGTACGTGCTGGAACTGTTTCACGGGCCGACCGCGGCGTTCAAGGACTTCGGCGCCCGTTTTCTCGCCGAGAGCCTGCAGCGGCTGCGCGCGCCAGGGGAGCCGCCGCTCACGATTCTCGTCGCGACCTCGGGCGACACGGGAGGTGCCGTGGCCGCGGCATTCCACCGCCGCGCCTGGGCGCGCGTCGTGGTCCTCTACCCGCGGGGCCTCGTCAGCCCGCGTCAGGAACAACAGCTCACGTGTTGGGGCGAGAACGTCACGTCGCTGCGGGTCGACGGCACGTTCGACGATTGCCAGCGCCTCGTCAAGGAGGCCTTCGTCGATCCACGGTTGTCCGGCCGCCATCGCTTCAGTTCGGCAAACAGCATCAACATCGGCCGGCTGCTGCCGCAAATGGTGTATTACGTGGCGTCGAGCCTCGAGATCCACGCGCAGACCGGGCAACCCGCCAACTTCGTGATCCCGGCCGGCAACCTCGGCAACGGCTTCGCGGCGGTCTGGGCGCGCGCGATCGGCATGCCGATCGATCGCATCGTGCTCGCGCACAATGCGAACCGCACGGTCCCCGACTATCTTCGCACCGGCGAATGGCGGCCGCGGCCGAGCGTGCGGACCCTCGCCACGGCGATGGACGTCGGCAATCCGAGCAACATGGAGCGGCTGCGCACGCTGTACCCGACCTGGCAACAATTGCGCGGCCAGATCACCGCCCACGCCGTCGACGATGCGGCGATTTGCGAGCGGATCCGCGCCGGTCACCGACTGTTCGGCCGCGCGTGGTGCCCGCACACTGCGACGGCCGCCGAGGTTTACGAGCGGCTGCCTGTGGCCGAACGGGCCGGGCGCCCGTGGGTGCTGGTCGCAACCGCGCATCCGGCGAAATTCAACGAAGTCGTCGAGCCGTTGCTCGGCACCGCCGTCGAGGTTCCCGAGAGCCTGGCGCGCTTGTTGAGCCTGCCGCGGCAACTGACGGACGTGGCGCCGAGGCTCGACTCTGTGGCCGCGGCGATCGAATGACGATTCCGGAATCTCCAGCGTGGTGGATCGGGGCGGTCGCGGCGGTGCTCGCACTCGCCGCCGCAGGCACCATGCTGCTGCGCAGGCACCGCCGGCGCGCGCGGCGGCGGGCACTGCTCGCGCGCCTCGAACGCATAGCGGTCGAGGCCGTGCACCGGGTGCAAGTTCCCGACGGCATGGGAGGCACCATTCACGTCGATCACCTCTTGTTGACGCCGCGCGGGGTGCTGATCCTCGATACACGCCGCGTCCCGGGGCTGATATTCGGCGGCGACCAGATGAATGAGTGGACCGTGATGGCGCGGGGTACCCGCTATACCTTCGACAACCCGCAGCCGGCGCTGTACGACCGGATCGCGGCGGTCAAGGCAATCGTCGGCGAGGTTCCGGTCGAAGGTCTCGTGGTGTTCTCGAATGTCGGCAGATTCGCCAAGGGCGTGCCGAAATGCGTGACCATGCTCGACGGCCTGGATCTCGAGTGCGCGGCGAGCGAACCGGCGGGTGAGCAGAGCGCGCAGTTCGCCGGCTATCGCGCAGCTTGGTCGACCCTGGTCGCACAACTGCGCCAGAGTCCGCACGACATCACGAATCTTTAGGCGGCGGCCAGGCCGAACAGCCGGCGGGCGTTGCGCGTCGTCGTCGCGGCCAGGTCCTCGAGCCGCTCGCCGCGCAGGGCGGCCACTGCGCGGGCGATGTGCGGCAGAAACGCGGGCTCGTTGCGGCGCGAGGAGGGCCGCGGTGCCAGGTCGCGCGCCAACAGATACGGCGCGTCGGTCTCCAGCATCAACCGATCAGCCGGGATGAGCGGCACCGCCTCGCGCAGCGCGGCGCCGCGCCGCTCGTCGCAGACCCAGCCCGTGACGCCGATCGCCAGGCCGAGCGACAGGTACCGGTCGAGTTCGCGCGGGCCGCCCGTGAAACAATGCGCGACGCCGCCCGGGAGGCGGGGCGCGAAATCGGCGAGAATTGCCGCGAAGTCCTCATGCGCGTCGCGCTGGTGAAGAAATGCCGGCTTGTGCGTCTCGACGGCGATCTGCAGTTGCGCGACGAATGCCGTGCGTTGCGCCGCGCGCGGCGACAGGTCGCGGAAATAGTCCAGGCCGCATTCGCCGATCGCTACCATCTGCGGCAGGGCCGCGAGGGCGAGAAATTCGTCCCGCTGAGCGCTCGCATAGCCGGCGGCATGATGCGGATGGACGCCGGCGGTTGCGTGCAGCACCCACGGGTGCGCGGCCGCGAGCCGCGCGGCGTGGCGCGAACTCGCCAGATCCGCGCCGGTGACGAGCTGCTGGACGACGCCGGCGGCAGCGGCCCGCGCGAGAACCTCATCGAGGTCCCGCGCGAAGCTCTCGTGCGTGAGGTTCGCGCCGATGTCGATCAGGGTGAGCATCGCAATGGATCGGACTGTGATAGGTTTGCGCCGCATTGTAAACCTCTGGAGTCGCGCGATGCGGACATTCTCCGGCTTGTTGCTGTGCGCGCTCGCGCTTCCGGCCCTTGCCCAGCGCGGCGGCGACCTGCAGGCGCGCATCGTCTACGCCTACCAGACCGAGGATCTGAACGCGCTGCGCGACCTGCGCCAGACCCTCGGGGCCAAATTGGCGGCCGGTGCGGACGGCGCGGCATTGCGCTATTACCTCGCCCAGGCCGACTACCGCTACGCGCAACTCGACGGCCGCGCGGCGCAGCGCGGCGCGGCGGCCGCGGCGGCGGACTGCGTCGCGCAACTGGGCGTCTTGCTCAAGCGCCGCCCGCGATCCGCCGAGGCGCTCACCTTGCAAGGTGCCTGCGACGGCGAGCTCGCCGCATCGAGTCGATTCGAGGGACCTTTGCTGCGCGCGCGTGCCGATCGGCGCCTGCGAGAGGCCCTGCGGATCGATCCGCACAATCCGCGGGCGCTGTACCTGAAGGCGCAATTTGCGCTTGCACGATCCAAGCCTGGCTCGGCCGCCGCCGCGCGGGCGTTGCTGCGTCTGCGACGCGCGGTCCGTTCGTTCGAGCATACGTCGGCGACGAGCCCCGACGCGCCGGGGTGGGGGCACGCGGAGGCGTACCTCGCCCTTGGTCACCAACTGCGCTTGCGCGGCGACGTGCTCGGTGCGAGGAACTGGATCGAGCGCGCGCTGCTCGCGGCACCGGCCTACAAAGCGGCGCGGCGGGAACTCGCGATCCTGGAAACACGATGAGCGCGGCGGCCCGGCGGCGCAGCCGAACCTGGTATCATGCGCGCCGTCGGAGTACCGGCGCGTGAATGGTTCAGGCATGCAATTATCTTTGTTCGAATCGCGGGCCGCGTCGGCAGCCTTCGCGGTGCGCGTCAGCGCGCGCGCCCGACGCCTGACGGCGCGTGTGCACGTCGGCGGCCGCGTCGAGATCGTGGTGCCCGTCGGGGTCGGGCCGCAGACGGTGCGCGAGTTCGTGCGGCGATTCACCCCCTGGATCGACCGCAAGGTCGCGACGATGCAAGCGGCGGCGCGCCCGGACGAGCCGGTCCCGGGGCAGATCCATCTCGGACTGAGCGGCGAGCGCTTCGCGGTCGAGTGGCGGGCGCAGTCCTCACGGGAACTGCGCGTGCTCGGCGATCGGCTGTTCGTCCGGGCCGCGGACGCGCAGGCTGCACGGTTGCTGCTGCGCGCCTGGTTGAAACGCGCGGCCGAGACGCGGCTGGTACCGCGCCTGGAAGCGCTAATCCAGCAACTGGGGTTCGACGTGACGCGGGTCGCGATCCGCTGCCAGCGCACGCGCTGGGGCAGTTGCTCGACGCGCGGCACGATCAGCTTGAACGCCTGCTTGCTGTTCCTGCACGAACCGGTCGTGCGCTATCTGTTCGTTCACGAACTGGCGCATACGCGCCAGATGAATCACTCGCGGCGCTTCTGGCGGCTGGTCGAGTCCCTCGAGCCGGACTATCGGCGCCTCGATCGCGAACTGCTCGCAGGCTGGCGCACCGTGCCGGCCTGGGTCTTCGACGCTTGAGCGGCGCCGTGAGCGAGACGGACCCGCCGGTCAAGCCGTTCGTCGATCTGAGCGACGAGCCGGTCCATTGGGACCTGGGCGAATCCCTGAGCTATGGCCAGTACCTGCGGCTCGACAAGCTGCTCGATGCACAGCGCCCCTTGTCGTACCAGCACGACGAGATGCTGTTCATCATGATCCATCAGGTCTCCGAGCTTTGGATGAAGCTGTGCCTGCATGAACTGACGGCGACGATCGATTGCGTGCGGCGCGATGACCTCGGCCCGACCTTCAAGATGCTGGCCCGCGTGTCGACGATCCAGCAGCAGCTGCTCCAGTCGTGGGACGTGCTGGCGACGATCACGCCGTCGGACTACTCGGCCTTCCGCAATTCACTCGGCAAGGCATCGGGTTTCCAATCGTGCCAGTACCGGCTGCTCGAATTCCTGTTCGGCAACAAGAACGCGGAGATGATCAAGGTCTTCGGCAACGACCCCGTGAGCCATGAGATGCTCGAAAGAGCTCTGCACGCGCCGGGTCTGTATGACGAAGTCCTGCGTCTGCTCAGCCGGCGCGGCTTCGATTTGCCCCCGGAAACGCTCGACCGCGATTTCTCGCTGCCCTATCGCGCGAGCAAGCAGGTCGCCGCGGCGTGGCTCGGCGTCTACCACAACGCCGACGAGGAATGGGAGCTGTACCAGCTTGCCGAGCGCCTGACGGATCTGGACTACAAGTTCCAGCTCTGGCGTTTCGCGCACGTCAAGACGGTCGAGCGGATCATCGGCTACAAGCGCGGCACCGGCGGGACCGGCGGCGTGTCCTACCTCACCAAGGCGCTCGAGCTGAAATTCTTCCCCGAACTCTGGACCATCAGAACATCGATGTAGGCGCAACGGTGAACATCCAAGATCAACTGCAGAACGTCAACGTCCTCTCCAGCGAGCTGCTCGCGACGCCCGAGGAGGTGAAGCGGCGCCTGCCGATGACGGAGCGGGCGGCGGCCAACGTGTTCAAGTTCCGCAATGTCGTCCGCGCCATTCTCGAGCGGACCGATCCGCGCCTGTTCGTCGTCGTCGGTCCATGCTCGATCCATGACGTGGCGGCCGCGCGGGAATACGCGAACCGGCTCAAGGAGCTGTCGCTGCTCGTCGAGTCCACGGTGTTGCCGATCATGCGGGTCTATTTCGAGAAGCCGCGCACGACCGTCGGCTGGAAGGGTTTGATCAACGATCCGGACCTGGACGACTCGTTCCGCATCGAGAAGGGGATATTGCTCGCGCGCGAGCTGTTGCTGTACATCGCCGAACTTGGTCTGCCGGCGGGCACGGAGGCGCTCGATCCGATCATGCCGCAGTACCTGTCGGAGCTCGTGACCTGGACGGCGATCGGCGCGCGCACGACCGAGTCGCAGACGCATCGGGAGATGGCGAGCGGGCTGTCGACGCCGGTCGGCGTCAAGAACGGCACCGACGGCAACCTCGCGGCCTCGATCAACGCACTGCAGACCGTGCGCCTGCCGCACCATTTCCTCGGGATCACGCAGCAGGGCCAGTCGGCGGTGTTCCGCACGCGGGGCAACCCGCACGCCCACATCGTCCTGCGCGGCGGGGGCGGCCGCGTCAACTACGACGCCGTCAGCATCGCCGTCGCCGAGCGGGAACTGCGATCGGCGAATCTGCCGGAGAACATCGTCGTCGATTGCAGCCACGGCAACTCGAACAAGGATCCGGCGCTGCAGCCGCTGGTCGCCGAAAATTGTGTCACGCAGATCGTCGACGGCAATCGGTCGATCCTCGGGCTGATGCTCGAGAGCCACTTGAAGGGCGGCAGTCAGGCGATTCCGCAGGATCTCGCGAACCTCGAGTACGGCGTGTCGATCACCGATCCTTGCATCGATTGGCCCACCACCGAGCGCCTGTTGCTCAAACTGCATCGGTCGCTGCAAACCCTGCGGCGCTGAGCCGCCGTGGCGTGCCGCGGCGGTCAGTGCCAGTCATCGACCGCGATTCCCTGGGCGCGCGCCGCCCGCCGTGCCTTGCGGCCGGCGTTGACCAGCACGCCATGGTCCGCCCGGCGCAGATGCACGAGGTCCGATCGGGCGTTGCCATAAGCGATGAATCTGCGGCCCGGAAAAGCGCGGCGCAGTGATTCCAGGCGATGCAGCTTTTCTGCGCCGCGGCAATTGCTGTTTACGAGGGCGCCGTCGAGCCGGTCGCCGCGCCACAGGATCTCGGTGCAGATCGTCTGCGCAAATCCCAGCGCCGCGCCGATTCGCGGCACGTACAGGTCCGGGCTCGCCGACAGTAGAATCAAGAGTTCGCCCGCTTCGCGGTGCCGTGCCAGGCGCCCGAGCGCTTGGGCGCGGAACGCGCCGCGCGAGCAGAGGGAGCGGACATAGTCGTCGGCCCAGCGCCCCACGGCCTCGCGGCGGTCGCCGCCCATGGCGATCCGGATCAGGCGTGATTTGAACCTGCCGCGGTCACGGTGCAGGACGAGATACTCGGCGAATGCCAGAGGCGCGAGCGCGAGGCGCCACCAGCGGCGTGGCCGCCGGCCGACGTAGCCGAGCAGAAACGGCATGAGGGTGTCGCGCCGGCTCAGGGTGCCGTCGAGGTCGAAGATCGCGACTCCCGGTGCTGCGGTGTTCGCGGCGGGCGTCATGGGCCGGCGTCGCGGTGGGACTCGAACTGTGGAGGAAAAACGGCGACACTAGCCGCGGGCGGTGTCGATTCCAACCGCGACGCAGGAGTTGCAAAAATGTCCGAAGCCACGCCGTTACGCGACATGGACGCCGAAGAGTGGCGTTTGCGCCGTGAACTCGCCGATTTCTACCACGTCGTCGATTACCTCGGCTGGACCGAGCTGATCTTCAACCACATCTCGGTGCGCGTGCCGGGACCGCAGCATCAATATCTGGTCAATCCGTTCGGCCTGAATTATAGCGAAGTCACGCCCGCCAATCTGCTCAAGGTCGGCGTCGACGGTCGCCTGATCGAACCCTCGCGGTACCCGGCGAATCCGGCGGGGTTCGCGCTGCATGGCGCGATCCACGAGAGCCGCGCCGACGTGACCTGCATCGCGCACACCCACACGACCGCCGTGTCGGCGATCGCGATGAAGCGCGGCGGGATCGATCACAACAACTTCTACGGCGCGCAACTCGACGGCCGGGTCGCCTACCACGATTTCGAGGGCATCACCCTGTTCGCCGACGAACGGCCGCGGATGGTCGCGAGCCTCGGCGACAAGCACGTGCTCGTCCTGCGCAACCATGGCGTCGCGGTGTGCGAGCGCGACATCCCCTGGACCTTCGCCCTGCTGTGGACCGTGCAGCGTGCGGCGGAAATCCAATGTCAGGCGGCGGCGATTTCCGGCGAGAACGTCGAGCTCGGCGACGCCGTGCGCAGCCGGTGCCGGGCATCGGCGGTGGATTTCGCGGCCTCCGCGAACCTCGTGCGCCTGATGTTCGATGCAACCGTGCGGCGCATGCGAGCCGCGCGCGACCGGGCGCCGCCAGCCGGCTAGGCGGACCGTCTTGCAGCTATAGTGCCGGAATTTCCCACCTCGCAGGCGGCTTCCATGCGACATCGACGAGCATGCCTTCTCGCGCTTTGCTTCTGCCTCGCCGCGTCCGGCGCAGCCGCCGGACGCGTGGCATCCGGCAAGGTGCTGCCGCCGTCGCCGCCGGTCTACGGAGTGCGCCTCGTCAAGACCTGGATCCCGATGCGCGACGGCGTACGGCTCGCGGTGACGTTGTACATGCCGGCCGGTGCGCCGGCCGGTGCGCGATTCCCGGCGCTGCTCGAGTATCTGCCGTATCGCAAGGACGACGACGAGGCGGTCCGCGACTACGCGGATCACAGCTACTTCGCGCAGCGCGGCTTCGTCGGTGCGCGCGTCGATATTCGCGGCTTCGGCAACAGTGAAGGCACGCCGCCGAATCGGGAGTATTCCGCCGAGGAATTGCGTGACGGCGATCAAGTGATCGCCTGGCTCGCGCGCCAGCCGTGGTCGAACGGCAAGGTCGGCATGCTCGGGATTTCCTGGGGTGGATTCAATTCGATTCAGATGGCCTTGCGCCGGCCGCCGGCGTTGAAGGCCATTCTCGCGGTGGACGCGACCGAGGCGCTGTTCAACGAGGACGTGCACTACATCGACGGCGTGTTCCACGTCGATGAGTTCGAATTGACGATGGATCTGGACGAGGGGCGCAGCGGGGCGCCGGATTTCAGTCTCGATCCGCGGGTGATCGGCCCGCGCATGAACGCGCCGCCGTGGTCCTTGTTGTACCTGGAACATCAGCGTGACGGCTCGTTCTGGCACGCGCCTTTTGCACGTCCGATCGACCAACTTAGCGTGCCGACCTTCCTGATCGGCGGATTGCAAGACGGCTACCGCGACAGCGTTGCGCGCATGCTCGAGCGCGTCAAGGCGCCGATCAAGGCATGGATCGGACCCTGGAATCACGCGTTTGCGAACGAGAGTGACTACGGGCCCCGGTACGAATGGCGCAACCAGGCGGTGCGCTGGTTCGATTATTGGCTGAAGGGCCGCGATACGGGGGTGATGCAGGATCCGCGCCTGCTCATTTATTTGCAGCACTGGCATCCGCCGACCGCCGTGCCGCAGAACCTGCCCGGCGAATGGCGAGCCGACACCTGGCCGCCGGCGGGGTTGCGGCCGACCACGCTGTATTTGCAGCCGAATCACGAGCTCGGCGCCGCGATAGCTGCGGCGGGCGTCGATGAGCTGCGCTACGTGCCGTCGGCCGGCGCGGAGGCCGGATTCTGGTGGGGCGATCTGCTGACCGATCAACGCCCCGTCGACGCCTATAGCCTGGTGTACGACTCGGCGCCACTGGCGAAGCACGTGGCGATCATCGGCCGCCCGCGCATCGTGCTGCACGTCTCGGCGAGCGCGCCGCAGGCCGACTGGTTCGTGCGCCTGTCGGACGTCGCACCGGACGGCCGCGTGACCATGGTCACCGGCGCCGGGATCAATGGCGCGATGCGCCGCTCGATGAGCGACCCGAAGGCCTTGCAGCCGGGCAACGTCTATCGCATTCCGATCGATCTGCACCTGGCGAGCTGGATGTTTCCGAAGGGAGATCGAATTCGCATCGCGGTGTCGAACGCCTTGTGGCCGATGATGTGGCCGACACCGTATCCGATGACGACATCGCTGCATTTCGGCGGCGCGGACGGCTCGCGCCTGATCCTGCCGCAGGTCCCCGCGCATGGACGGCCGGTGCCACCGGGGCTGTTGACGCCGCCCGAACCGCTCGCGAGTGCGCCGGGGATCCACGCGATCGGCGGCGAAACCTGGCCCGGCGGCTGGACGGTGACGCGCGACGAAGTGCACCAAAGCAGCACCGTCGTCTGGACGGGCAAGACCGCGGTGTCGTATCCCTGGGGTCGCTTCGATCATGCGGAACGCCTGACCTATCACGTCGATGACGCCCGCCCGCAAGATGCGCGGGTCGAAGGGGATTCGGTCTACCATCAAGCGGTGCGCGGGCATATGCTCACCTGGCGCGGCAAGCTCGTGATCTCGAGCGACGCGCACACGTTCTTCTACCGTTACACGCGCACGCTGCTGCGCGACGGCAAGGTGCTGATCACCAGGACGTGGAAGCGCCCGGTCCCGCGGGATCACCAGTGATGCGCCCGCAGCGCGACGCAGGCTCGTGAAGGCGATTAGCAGGAGAGTACTCGATGCTCAAATTCTTGCTCTGGCTGCTGTTGCTGGTGTTGTGCTGGCCGCTCGCGGTTTTCGCGCTCGTGCTGTGGCCGTTCGTCTGGTTGCTGTCGTTGCCGTTGCGGGTCGTGGGGATCGCCGTCGACGGGGTGTTCGCGTTGTTGCGGGCGGTGGTGATGCTGCCGGCGAAGGTATTGGGATTGAAATAGGCGGACATTGCCAGGCACAAGAGGCGTGCCGTCGCGTCGCGGATGCCGCATTCACGCCCCGATCTGCACGACGATTTTGCCCATCGTCTCGCGTTTGCTGAGCCGTGCGATCGCCTGCGCGGCCTGATCGAGCGACAGCTGTTCGGTGATCTCCGGGCGCAACTTGCCGGCAGCAAACCATTGGAGCAATTGCCGCACATTGACGGCATGCTGGCGGGGGTCGCGCCGCACCGCCTCGCCCAAGTAGACGCCGAGGATCTGCCGCTCCTTGAGCAGCGCGAGGTTGAGCGCGATGCGCGGGATCTCACCGGCCGCGAAGCCGACGACCAGGAATCGGCCGCGCCAGGCGGTGGCGCGCAGTGCGGCTTCGGCGTAGACACCGCCCACCGGGTCGAGAACGACGTCGGCCCCTTTGCCGGCGGTCAGCTCGAGCAGTCCTTGGCGCAGGTCTGCCGCGGCGTAGTCGAGCAGCGCGTCGGCACCATGTTCCTGTGCGAGCTGCAGCTTGGCCTTGCTGGATGCCGCGGCGATCACCCGCAACCCCATCGCCTTGGCGACGTCCACCGCGGCCAGGCCAACACCGCCGCCGGCCCCGAGCACAGCCAGCGTTTCGCCCGGCCGCACCTGCCCCACGTCCTGCAGCGCGTGGATGGCGGTGCCGTAGGTCAGCATGAACGCGGCGCCTTGCTCGAAGCTCATGCCGGCAGGCAAGGGCATCACACGGCGCGCATCCACCGCGCAGCGTTCGGCGAGGCCGCCGTGGCCGGGCATGGCGATGACGGCGTCGCCCGTCGCGTAGGCGGTCACGCCTGCGCCCATGTGCAGGATGGTCCCGGCAATCTCGGCGCCGGGCGCAAAGGGCAGCGGCGGCTTGTTTTGGTACAGGCCTTGGACGATGAGCGCATCGGGAAAGTTCAGCGCACATGCGCGCACGGCGATGACCACCTCACCGGCAGCAGCCGTCGGTTCGGCCGCCTCTTGCAGTCGCAGCGCGTCGATCGGGCCGTAGGCCGTGCACAGCAGGGCTTTCATCGGGGTACCTCGGTTGCGGCGGGCGGCGCGGATCAGGCCGCGATCAGGCCGCGCGCGACTTGTTGCAAATGGGTGTCGCTGTCGCCCAGCCAGAGTTCGATGACGGTCAGGCGTTTGAACCAGTGACTCACCTGCATCTCGTCCGTCATGCCCATCCCGCCGTGCAGTTGCACGGCTTGCTGCGAGACGAAGCGGCAAGCCTGGCCGACGCGCGCTTTGGCGGCGGCGAGCAGGCAGGCGCCGTGCCGCTCATCGACGCGGGTGGACGCATCGGCGGCGAGCAAAGCCATGGACCGCGCCTGCTCGATCTCCAGCCACATGTCCACGGCACGGTGCTGTAGCACCTGCAAGCGGCCGATCGGCTGGCCGAATTGCCGGCGAGTGTTCAGATAAGCCACGGTGGCATCCAGGGTTGCCTGCAAAAGACCCACGCCCTCGGCGCACAGCGCCGCCAGCCACAACGCGCGCAGGTCTTCGAGCAACGCCCCGCCGTGACCGGCTGTGTCGATGCGGGCGTCGGCCGCAAGGTGCACGCCAGCCAGTGTCACGTCGGCGGCGCGCTGGCCGTCGAGCAGGGCATAGGGGCGCAGGCTGACGCCGGGAGCGCCCGCAGAGACGGCAAACCAGGCGACCGCCGCATCATCGATGCGTGCCGACACCAGCAGGACATCGGCGAATTGCGCTTGCAGCACCAGGGCCTTGGCGCCGTCGAGCCGCCAGCCATCGGCATGCCGGGTGGCCGTGGTGCCGGGGTGCCCGGCATCGAAGCCCTCGCCCGCCTCGAACACCGCCGGTGTGGCGATCGCCCGGCCTCGAGCCATTCGCGGCAGCCAGGTTTGCGCGGCCGCGCTCGCCTCGCTGGCGGCGAGCAGTCGTGTCGCCAGCAGACTGCTTGCCAACACCGGCTCGAGCGGCAGCGCAGGGGCCAGGGCCTGTAGGGCTTGCAGGCCGTCCTGCACACTCGCGTTCAGACCGCCGTGGGCTTCGGGTACGAGCAGGGCGGTGATGCCGAGTTCGGTCAGTGTGGCCCAGGCCTTCGGGCTGAAACCCTCGGCGGCGGCCAGCGCGCGCCGCTGCTCGAAGCCATAGTCGCGCTGAATGAAGCGGCGCAGCGCATCGGCGAGCTGGCTCTGTTCATCGCTCGGTAGCCATTGCATGAGGTTTTCCTTCACAAACCCAAAGCGCGGGCGAGGATGTTTTTCTGGATTTCGTTGCTGCCGCCGAAAATGGAGAGCTTTCGCCGGTTGGCGTACTGGGCGCCGAGCAGCTGGTCTTCCTGGTGGAGAGTCGCCGGCGCGCCGGCAGCTCCGACCGCAAGCCCGAAGGGCAGGGCGCGCTCGCCCGCGGCGTGCATCAGCAGTTCCGACAAGCGCTGCTGCAACTCGCTGCCGAGCACCTTGAGCATGGAGCTTTCGGGCCCCGGCGGTCCGGCGTGTTGCAGCATGCGCAGTTGCGTCGCCTCCAGGGCCAGCAAATCGATCTCGAGCTGAGCGACGCGCACCGCGAACAGCGCATCCGCCCGCAGTCGCCGGCCGCCGGCGTCGGCCCGGGCGACGATGTCCTTGAGGCGCGCCATGTCCCGCTTGACGATGCCGACGCCCGCAATGCCGCTGCGTTCGTGACCGAGCAGATATTTGGCGACGGTCCAGCCCTGGTTCTCCTCGCCCACGCGATTGACCACGGGCACGCGCACCGCGTCGAACCAGATTTCGTTTACCTCGTGTTCACCGTCCAGCGTGATGATGGGGCGCACCGTGATGCCGGGCGAGCGCATGTCGATGAGCAGGAAGGAGATGCCTTGCTGTGGCTTGGCGGTGACGTCGGTTCGCACCAGGCAAAAAATCCAATCGGCATATTGGCCGAGCGTGGTCCAGGTCTTCTGGCCGGTGACGATGTAGTCGTCGCCGTCGCGCAGCGCCCGGGTCTTGAGCGAGGCGAGGTCCGATCCGGAACCGGGCTCGGAATAGCCCTGACACCACCAAGCCGCGCCACTCGCAATGTCCGGCAGCAGGGTCCGGCGCTGCGCTTCGCTGCCGAAACGCATCAGCACCGGGGCCAGCATCTTCAAGCCGAAGGGTAGCTGCGGTGGCGCGCCGGCGCGAGCGCATTCCTCATCGAACAGAACTTGCTGCACGGGGCTCCAGCCGGTGCCGCCGTAGTCTTGCGACCAATTCGGCGCGCCCCAGCCATGGGCGTGCAGGATTCGTTGCCAGCCCGCCAGATCCTCCTTCTCGAGACGCGAACCGCACAACATCTTGCGGCGAATTTGCGCCGGTAACGCCGCGGCCAAAAAGGCCCGCACCTCGGTGCGGAAAGCCGCGTGCTCGGGAGCCAGGTCGATATCCATGCGCGAATTGCCTGTTGCAGGAGTCGGATTGGCGAACGTCGATCGGCCGAAAAACCGCATTGCGGAATTTCGTTCCGTGCAATAAGGTGGTGATTGTTTGGCGTGCTCGGTGGACTGTCAAGCATCGGGACTTCGACCGACCATGAAAGCGACCAAATCCAAACCGTCACGACGCGTGCCGATCGGCAAGCCCGGCGCCGATGTGCAAGACGAGCGCCAATTCGTCAACGCGCTGGCGCGGGGTCTGGAGGTGTTGTCCAGCTTTCGCTCGCGCGACAAGTCCTTGGGGAATATGCAAATCGCCGAACGCTGCCAACTGCCGAAGTCGACCGTCTCGCGCCTGACCCACACGCTGACGCGCCTCGGCTATCTCGCGCAGGACGAGGACAGCGGCAAGTACCGATTGGGCATGGCCACCTTGTCGCTGGGAAGCAAAGTGCTGGCGCGCATGGATGTGCGCCGGACGGCGAGGCCCTTGATGCAAGAGCTGGCTGACGCCTCCAAAGCGGTGGTGGCGCTGGGCGCGCGCGACCGCCTGTCGCTGATCTATGTGGAGAACTGCCGCAGCGCATCGGCGCTGACCCTGAGCCTGGACGTGGGTTCGCGCATCCCCATTGCGACCACCGCCATGGGCCGCGCCTACCTCGGCGTGATCGGCGAGCGCGAGCGCACCGCGATTTGCGAGGATTTGGCCGCGCTCGACGCCCTTGCTTGGCCTGCCCTCAAGCGCGGCATCGACAAGGCGCTCGGCGACTACCGCAGTTTGGGCGTGGCTTGTTCCTTCGGTGACTGGCAACCGGATGTGAACGCCATTGCCGTCGGCTTCCACGCGGGCGACGGCCTTGCGCCGATGGCCATCAGTTGCGGCGGTCCCGCGTTCCATTTGTCCCGCAAGTTCCTGCTCGACGAGGTGAGGCCGAAGCTGCTGGCGATGGTGCGGCAATTGACATCGCTGACCACGCGCTGAACGCCGTCCTGCGGTCCGCGCCCGCAAGGAGGTGAGTCTTCCGGTGATTTAGCGCCGGTGCCACGCCGGCGGTCGGCGCCTTTACAAGCGAAGACGGGCACGCTAGCATCCAATGCATCCAAAATGGAGTTCTGCGTAGCGGAATCGCACGGCCGCCATTGCGCGCCGCGCTCGTTCACATTCCAGGAGACAGCATGAGCGGCGTCACGACATCGCTCCTCGGCGACATCGCCGTCCTCACTCTCGATAATCCCCCGGTCAACGGTTTTGGCAGGCAGCAGCGGCGAGCGCTCGTCGAGTCGATCGACGCGGCCGCCGCCGATCCTGCCGTGCGGGGCATCGTCGTCACCGGTGCCGGGGCGATATTTTCCGGCGGCGCGGACATTCGTGAATTCGGCAAGCCCGAGGCGCTGGCCTCACCGAATCTGCGCGACGTGATCGCCGTGGCGGAGAGCAGCGGCAAACCGCTGGTGGCGGCCGTCAACGGCACCTGCATGGGCGGCGGGCTGGAATTCGCGCTCGGCTGTCATGGCCGCGTCGCCCTGGCGTCTGCCTTGATCGCGCTGCCCGAGGTCAAGCTCGGCCTGCTGCCGGGTGCCGGCGGCACCCAGCGTCTGCCGCGGGCCGTGGGGCTCGAGCATGCCATGAACATGATCGTTTCCGGCGAACCGGTGGCGGCCAAGATGCTGGCGCAAACCGCTTTGTTCGACGCCGTCGTCGAGCAGGACGTGGTAGCGGCGGCCGCTGAAGTCGCGCGCGTTCTCGCGGCCTCGCCTCTACCCACGCCCAAGCTGCGCGAGCTTGCGCTGGATAAGACCGACGCCGAAGCCTTCATCCAGTTCACCCGCACCGTGGTGCAGGCGCAGTTTCCCCGTGAGCCGGCTCGTCTGCAATGCGTCGAGGCGGTGGCGGGCTCGCTCGAGCCGTTCGACGAGGGCTTGCTGCGGGAGCGTGGACTGTTCGCGATGCTGATGGCCGGCGCCGAATCGCAGGCGCTGCGCCATGCCTTTTTCGCCGAACGCGCAGCGTCCAAAATTCCCGACGTGCCTGCCGGCACGCCAACACGCCCGATCGCCAGGGTTGGTGTGATCGGCGCCGGCACCATGGGCGGCGGCATCAGCATGAATTTTCTGAATGCCGGCATTCCCATCACGCTGCTCGAAGCCAAGCAAGAAGCCCTGGAGCGTGGCGTGGCCGCGATTCGCAAGAATTACGAGAGTTCGGCCAGCAAGGGCAAACTCAAGCCGGAGCGCGTGGCGCAGTGCATGGACCTGCTGCACCCCACCCTGGACATCACGGAACTGGCCGAAAGCGATCTCGTCGTCGAAGCGGTGTTCGAGACCATGGAGGTCAAACGCGACGTGTTTCTGCGTCTGGATGCCGTGGCCAAACCGGGTGCGATTCTTGCCTCCAACACCTCGACGCTCAATCTGGACGCGATCGCCGGCTTCACCAAGCGACCGCAAGACGTCATCGGCATGCATTTTTTCAGCCCGGCCAACGTCATGAGGCTGCTCGAGGTGGTGCGCGGCAGGGCGACTGCGACGGACGTGCTCGCGACCGTGATGCAACTCGCCAAGACCATCCGCAAGACCGCGGTGGTGTCCGGCGTGTGCGACGGCTTCATCGGCAATCGCATGATCGAACATTATGGCCGCATGGCCAACTTCCTGGTGGAGGAAGGCGCGAGCCCGCAGCAGGTGGACCGCGCGCTCGAAACCTGGGGCATGGCGATGGGGCCGTACCGCATGGGCGACCTGGCGGGCAACGACATCGGTTGGGCGATTCGCCAACGGCGTTACGTCGAGAAGCCGAAGGTGCGGTATTCGGCTTTGGGCGACCGCCTGTGCGAGCGTGGCCGCTTCGGCCAGAAGACGGGCGCGGGTTGGTATCGCTACGAACCGGGCAAACGCATTGCGCTGCCGGATCCCGAAGTGGACGCGTTGATTCTGGACTACCGCAAGGAGATCGGCGTCACGCCGCGCCGGATCGGCGATGACGAGATCGTCGAACGTTGCATCTACGCCCTGGTGAACGAAGGCGCACGGCTGCTCGCCGAAGGCATCGCGCAACGTGCCTCGGACATCGACCTGGTTTACTTGGCCGGCTACGGCTTTCCGGCCTGGCGCGGAGGACCGATGGGATATGCCGACCGCGTCGGCCTCGCCATGGTGGCGCGGCGCATGCGCCAGTTCGCGACTCAGCCTGGAGGCGACGCCGAGTTCTGGCAACCTGCGCCGTTGCTTGCGGAACTGGCGGCGCAGGGCAACACCTTCAACGGCGCCGCATAGGCGCGCGTAAGCGCTCAAATCGGAGTTGCCCATGACCGACGCCGTCATCGTCTCCACTGCGCGCACGGCGCTCGCAAAATCCTGGCGTGGGGCGCTCAATCTCACCCACGGCGCCACTCTCGGCGGCCATGTCGTGCAAGCCGCGGTGCGGCGCGCGGGCATCGACCCCGCCGAGGTGGAGGACTGCATCTTCGGTTGTGCCCTGCCCGAGGGGGCAGCCGGCGGTAATATCGCGCGGCAGATCGCGCTGCGCGCCGGACTTCCCGTCACGACCGCGGGTGTGACCGTCAATCGCTTCTGCTCGTCGGGTTTGCAGGCCATCGCGATCGCCGCGCAACGCGTCATCGTCGATCAGGTGCCGGTGCTCATCGCCGGTGGCGTCGAGTCCCTCTCCTGCGTGCAGAACGACCGCGCCAACAAGCACATGTTGCGCGAATCCTGGCTGCTGCGGCACAAGCCCGAGATTTACTGGAGCATGCTGCAAACCGCCGAAACCGTGGCCAAGCGCTACGGCATCTCGCGCGAACGGCAGGACGAATACGGCGCGCGAAGCCAGCAACGCGCCGCTGCCGCGCGGGCGGCGGGCAAATTCACGGACGAGATCGTGCCCATCACCGTGCGCGCCGGCGTGGCCGACAAGGCGACGGGCCGACTGCTCACGCGCGAGATCACCCTCGATGCCGACGAAGGCATCCGCGCCGACACCACGTATGCGGCGGTGGCGCAGATCCGCCCGGCGCTGCCCGGCGGCGTCATAGCTGCCGGTAACGCCAGCCAGTTCTCCGACGGTGCTTCGGCCTGCGTGGTGATGAACGCCAAGCTCGCGGAGCAGCGCGGGCTCGAACCGCTGGGCGCGTTCCGCGGTTTTGCCGCGGCCGGATGCGAGCCCGATGAAATGGGCATCGGCCCCGTGTTCGCCATCCCCCGCCTGCTGCAGCGCACGGGGCTGACAATCGCCGACATCGGCCTGTGGGAGTTGAACGAGGCATTCGCCGTGCAGGTCATTTACTGCAGGGACAGGCTTGGCATCCCCGACGATCGCCTGAACGTCGACGGCGGCGCCATTGCCGTCGGCCATCCCTATGGCGTGACCGGCGCGCGCCTGGTGGGCCACGCGCTGATCGAGGGCAAGCGCCGCGGCGTGAAATACGTGGTGGTCACCATGTGCATCGGCGGCGGCCAGGGCGCGGCGGGCTTGTTCGAAGTGCTGTGACCGATCATGACGTCCACGGTGCAGGATCTTTTCAATTTGAGCGGCCGTTGTGCGCTGGTCACCGGCGGTTCGCGCGGGCTCGGACTGCAAATGGCGCAGTCGCTGGGGGAAGCGGGGGCCAAGCTCGCCCTCGTCGCACGCAATGTCGGCGAACTGCAGCAGGCGCGCGAACATCTGCATGGCCTCGGGCTGCACGCGCAGATTTTTCCGGCCGATCTTTCGCACCGCGAGGCCATCGCTCCGCTGGTGCAGAGCGTGCAGGCCGCGCTCGGCCGCATCGACATCCTGCTCAACAATGCCGGCGCCACCTGGGGCGCGCCGGCCGAGGATTACCCCGACGAAGCCTGGGACAAGGTCATGCGCTTGAACGTCGACGCCGTGTTCGTCCTGAGCCGCGAGGTCGGCAAGCGCTGCATGATTGCGCAGGGGCGCGGCAGCATCGTCAACATCGCCTCCGTCGCCGGTCTGCGCGGCAACCCGCTCGCCATGCGCACCATCGCTTACAACACGTCGAAGGGAGCGGTGATCAATTTCACCCGTGCGCTGGCTGCCGAATGGGGCCAGTATGGCATTCGCGTCAATGCCATCCTGCCGGGCTTTTTCCCGTCCAAAATGACCGCCGGCTTGCTGGCAAAGATGCGTGACCAGGTCATTCAGAAAACTCCGCTCGCGCGCATCGGCGGCGAGCAAGATCTGATGGGCGCGGCGGTGTTCTTCGCGAGCGATGCATCACGCCACGTCACCGGTCAGTGTCTGGCGGTGGACGGCGGCGCAAGCAGCATCTAACGGCGCGGGCTGCGAACCCGTACGGCAAGCGCGCGACGAACCCGCGTGTACGCCGGCGAACGCGTCGCGGCGCATTATCTGGAGGACACCGATGAGCGAACAAAATTTGCAATTCGTCCTCGCCGAGCGGCCGAGCGGCTGGGTGGAGGAGCATCACTTGCGGCTCGAACGGCGCGCGCTGCCCGAGCCTCGCGACGGCGAAGTGCTGGTGCGCAATCACTGGCTGTCGCTCGATCCGTATATGCGCGGGCGCATGTCCGACGCGAAGTCCTACGCCGAGCCGGTGGCACTCGGCGCGGTGATGGTGGGCGGCACGGCGGGCGAGGTCGTGCTGTCGCGCGATCCGCAATTCAAACCCGGCGACCCGGTGGTGGGCATGCTCGGATGGCAGTTGTATGGCGTCGCTGCCGCAAGCGCGCTGCGCAAGGTGGATGTGACGCGCGTGCCCCTGGCCGCTTACCTCGGCCCGGTGGGGATGCCGGGCGTCACTGCCTGGTACGGGCTGAATGTCATCTGCGCGCCGAAGGCGGGCGAGACCGTGGTGGTGACTGCCGCGTCCGGCGCGGTGGGGAGTGTCGTCGGCCAACTGGCCAAGGCCAAGGGCTGCCGCACGGTGGGCGTCGCGGGTGGTGCGCAGAAATGCCGCTATGTGCGGGAAGAGCTCGGCTTGGACGCCTGCGTCGACTACAAGGCCGGCAAGCTCAAGGACGATCTGCGCGCGGCGCTGCCGGGCGGGGTGGACTGTGTGTTCGAGAACGTCGGCGGCGAGATTTTCGACACCCTGCTCACGTGCACCAACGCCTTCGGCCGCATTGCGCTCTGCGGCATGATCGCCGATTACAACACCACGGAGCCATACCGCATGCGCAACGTTCGCACGGTGTTGATCAATCGTCTGAAACTCCAGGGCTTCATCGTCTCCGAACACATGGACCAGTGGCCCGCTGCGCTCGGCGAGCTCGGCGCCCTGGTGGCCGGCGGCAGCTTGCAATGGCGGGAGTCCGTGGCACAGGGGCTCGAACAGGCGCCGGCCGCATTCATCGGCATGCTAAAGGGCCGCAACTTCGGCAAACAGTTGGTCAAGCTGATCTGAGCCGAATCGAGCTGCGCCAAGGGCACGCGATGCACAACGATACGCGCGAAGTGACCCCCGCATTGGCGTTCGATGGGCGGGCCCTCGCCGATTACTTGCGCCGGCACGTGCCGGATGTGCCCGGGCCCCTGCAGGTGGCGCAGTTCAAGGGCGGCCAGTCGAACCCCACGTACCTGCTGACGGCGGCGGACGGCGGGCGTGTCGTGCTGCGGCGCAAGCCGCCCGGCAAGCTGCTGCCTTCGGCTCACGCGGTGGAGCGCGAGTTTCGCGTCATGCAGGCGTTGCGGCAAAGCCCGGTCCCGGTGCCGCACATGCGGCTGTTGTGCATGGATGAGAACGTCATCGGCACTGCGTTTTACCTCATGGACTTCGTCGAGGGCCGCATTCTCTGGAATCCGCTGCTGCCCGGCATGGAGCCTGCCGGGCGCGCGGCAATTTTCGACGAGATGAACCGCGTAATCGCCGCCCTGCACAGCGTCGATCACGCCGCGCTCGGTCTGCGCGACTATGGGAAGCCGGGGCGGTACATCGCCCGCCAGGTGAGCCGCTGGACCGAGCAATACCGCGCCAGTGAAACCGAGCGCATCGAGGCAATGGACAAGCTCATCGCCTGGTTGCCCGCGCATATTCCCGCGGGCGAGGAAATCACGGTTGTGCATGGCGACTTTCGCCTCGACAATCTCGTCTTTCACCCGACCGAACCGCGCATCCTCGCGGTGCTCGACTGGGAGCTGTCCACGCTCGGCCATCCACTCGCGGACTTCGCCTATCACTGCATGGCGTGGCGACTGCAACCCGCGCAGTTTCGCGGCCTGGTCGGCGGCGATCTGGCCGCACTCGGTATACCGGGCGAGGCCGCCTACGTCGCGCGTTACTGCGAGCGCACCGGGCGCGCACCGGTCTCGCCGAGCGACTGGGAATTCTACGTCGCCTTCAATATGTTCCGCCTTGCCGGCATTCTGCAGGGGGTGCTGGCGCGTGCGTTGCAGGGCAATGCGTCCAGCGCGCAAGCGCTCGAAGCCGGCCGTCGCGCGCGACCCTTGGCCGAAGCCGCCTGGGCGCAAGTCGAGCGTGTGTTCCGTCATTGAGAGGCCATCGGGCCCGTAACCCGAACACCAAGGAATCCACATGGAATTCAGTCATAGTGACAAGGTCGGTGCCCTGCAAGAGCGTGTCGGCGCCTTCATGGAGGCACGTATCTACCCGAACGAGGCGCGGTTTTTTGCCGAGGTCGAGGCGAACCGCAAAGCCGGCAATGCCTGGCAGCCGACCCGGGTGATCGAGGAACTGAAAGCCGAGGCGCGCAAGGCGGGCTTGTGGAACCTGTTCCTCCCAAATTCCGAGCGCGGCGCGGGTTTGAGCAACCTGGAGTACGCGCCGCTCTGCGAGATCATGGGCCGCTCGCCGATCGCGCCGGAGGCCTGCAACTGTTCGGCGCCCGACACCGGCAACATGGAGGTGCTGGAACGCTACGGCACTGCGGCGCAAAAGGCACAGTGGCTCGAGCCGCTGCTGCGCGGCGAGATTCGCTCGGCCTTCGCCATGACCGAGCCGGGGGTGGCCTCGAGCGACGCCACGAACATTCAGGCGAGCATCCGCCGCGACGGCGATCATTACATCGTCAACGGCCGCAAGTGGTGGACCTCGGGTGCCAACGATTCGCGGTGCCGGGTGCTGATCTTCATGGGCAAGACCGATTCCGGCCAGCCGGACCGTCACCGTCAGCAGTCGATGATTCTGCTGCCGATGGATGCCCCCGGCGTGCGGGTGCTGCGACACCTGCCCGTGTTCGGCTATGACGGCGCGCCGCACGGCCACGCTGAAATCCAATTCACCGACGTACGCGTCCCGGTCGGCAACATCCTGCTCGGCGAGGGCAGGGGATTCGAGATCGCGCAAGGGCGCCTCGGGCCGGGACGCATCCACCACTGCATGCGGCTCATCGGCCTTGCGGAACGGGCCTTGGAGGCGATGTGCAGGCGAGCGCTCGCGCGCACCGCGTTCGGCCGGCCGGTTGCCGACCAGGGAGTGACGCGCGAGCGCATCGCCAACGCCCGTCTGCTGATCGACCAGGCGCGCCTGCTCGTGTTCAAAGCCGCCGACATGATGGATCGCACCGGCAACAAGACGGCGCGCAAGGAGATCGCGATGATCAAGGTCGCCGCGCCGAACATGGCCTGCCAGGTGATCGACTGGGCGATGCAGGTTCACGGCGGCGGCGGCGTCAGCGACGACTTCGGCCTCGCCTACGCCTACGCCAACGCCCGCAGCCTGCGCTTTGCCGATGGTCCCGATGAGGTACACCGCGATCAGATCGCGCGGCTGGAACTGGAGCGTTATCGTCCGCGGCATTGACGGGCCGGCAAGACCCAAGGAGCAGCCATGAACTCGCGCCATTTCAAATTCTGGCCCAAGGCAGTGCCGCATCACCTCACCATCCCCAACACCCACCTGTTCGCCAATGCCGAGATCTCGGCGGCGCGCTACCCGGACAAGCCCTACCTCGTCTTCTACGACCGAGCCTTGAGCTTTGGCGAGTTCAAGCGCCAAGCCGAGGCGATCGCGGGGTTCCTGCAGCAACGCTGCGGCGTGCAGATGGGTGACCGGGTGCTGCTCGACATGCAAAATTGCCCGCAATTCGCGCTCGCCTACTACGGAATATTGCGAGCCGGCGCGATCGTGGTGCCGATCAACCCGATGAACCTGACCGAGGAACTCGCGCACTATGGTGCGGACAGCGGCGCGACCGTCGCTTTCACCGGCCAGGAATTGTTCGCGCAGATGCGCCCGCTCCTTGGTGAATTCCTGGGCCACATCATCGTCGCAGCCTACAGCGACTATATCTCGCCGGAAGCGCGCATCACCGTGCCGCCGTTCGCCGCGGCGCCACGCGAGAGCCTCGCCGAGCCCGGCGTGACCCTCTGGGCCGACATGCTCGCCCAAGAGCTCGCGCCCGCGCCGCTGACGACCGGGCCCGACGACTTGTGCGTCATGCCCTACACCTCGGGGACCACCGGCAAGCCCAAGGGCTGCATGCACACCCACCGCAGCGTGATGTGCACACTGGTCGGCGGCGCCGAATGGTTGCGCATGCCCAAGGACACCGTGGCGCTCGCAGTGCTGCCGTTCTTTCACGTCACTGCGATGCAGGGCGCGATGAACGGGGCGCTGTATAACGGCAACACCGTGGTGGTGCTGCCCCGTTGGGACCGGGACGCCGCGGCCGAATGCGTGCAGCGCTACAAGGTGGGAACGTGGCAGGCGATTGCGCCGATGGTGGTGGATTTCCTGATGAATCCGCGCATCGGGGAGTACGACCTCTCCAGCGTGTGGAACATGAGCGGCGGTGGCGCCGCGATGCCCGAGGCGGTGGCGCAGAAGTTGCTCGACCTCTGCGGCATCACCTATATCGAGGGCTACGGCATGACCGAGACCATGGCGCCCACCCACGTGAATCCGGTGCAGCGGCCCAAACAACAATGTCTCGGTGTGCCGATTTTCGATGTCGATGCGCGCGTCATCGACCCCCGCACACTGCGCGAACTGCCGCCGGATGAGGTGGGCGAAATCATCGTTGACGGGCCGCAAGTGATGCAGAGCTACTGGCGACAGCCCAAAGCCACCGAAGAGGCGTTCATCGTGCTCGACGGCCGGCGATTTCTGCGCACCGGCGATCTCGGGCGCGTGGACGAGGACGGCTATTTTTTCATGGTCGACAGGCTCAAGCGCATGATCAACGCCTCGGGCTACAAGGTCTGGCCGGCCGAAGTCGAGGCCATGATGTACCGACATCCGGAAATCGCCGAGGCCTGCGTGGTGGGCGCTCTGGACCACAAGCGCGGCGAAACGGTGAAGGCCTATGTCGTGCTCAAGCCCGATGCACGTGGCCGCGTGAGCGAGCAGGCAATCATCGACTGGGCGCATGCGCAGATGGCCTCGTACAAGAGCCCGCGGATCGTGGAGTTCGTCGACAGCCTGCCCAAGTCCGGCACGGGCAAGGTGCAATGGCGCGCTCTGCAGGAACGCGAGGCCGCGCTGCGGCCGAAGGCAACGGTCTAAAGCCCGCCCCGTACCCGCGCGCCGGAAGCTGCGCCTGTGGTCCCCGACACGGCGGGTGGATTTGGGCTGCGCCCACGTGGTATTGCTATAAAATCCGTTCGCCCTTGGACACTCTCGATCCAGAGGCTAGCGGATCGCGGGAGCTTGGAGAGTCATGGGGTCTGTCGTCGGCAATTGCGCAGTCCTGGCGAGTAGGCCGCTTTGACCGGCGCTTTCGACGTGATTGGCGACGTGCACGGCTACTGCGACAAGCTGATCGCGCTGCTTTCACGCCTGGGCTATGCCGAATCCGGCTCGGTGTGGCGTCATCCGGGCCGCACCGCGGTGTTCGTCGGCGACCTGATCGATCGCGGACCGAAGCAATTGGCGACCGTGGATCTCGTGCGGCGGATGGTGGATGGCGGGGCGGCGAAATGCATCATGGGAAACCACGAGTTCAACGCGATCGCGTGGGTCACGCGCGATCCCGGGCGTCCGCAGCGCTTTCTGCGGCCGCACGGCAAACGCGCGAATCGAAAACAGCATCATGCGTTCCTGAAGGAAGTCGAGGGGAGTCACCGGCACGCGCAGACGATCGCGTGGTTTCGCACGCTGCCGCTGTGGCTGGATCTCGGCGGATTGCGGGTCGTGCATGCGTGCTGGCATCAGGCATCGATGGATCCGCTGCAGGCGCTGCTGGGTCCCGGCAACACGATCACCGATGAGTTGGTATTGCTCGGCAATCAACCGGGCCACTGGGCGTACGAGGCAATCGAGGTCGTGTGCAAGGGGCCGGATATCGCGTTGCCGGGAGCCTCGTCCTTCAAGGACAAAGAGGGCAAGGTGCGTCGGCACGTGCGGGTGCGGTGGTGGGAGGAGGACGTAACGACATACCGTGACGCGGCGATCGTTGCGCAGGGTGAGGAGCAATTCGTTCCGGATGTGCCGTTGCCGGCGCAATGGACGGGGCATCCGTATTCGGGTCCGCCGGTGCTCTTCGGGCATTATTGGTTCAGCGGCGTCCCCGCGGTGATTTCGCATCGGTTTGCGTGCCTGGATTTCAGTGTCGCGAAAGGCGGCCCGCTGGTCGCGTACCGGTGGGACGGGGAGCGGGAACTGAGCTCGGAGAAACTGGTTTGGGTGTAGCCGCGCTCGAAGTCGTGATCCGCGAAGCCACGACAGCGGATTTTCCCGAGATACTGCGGCTCAATCTCGAGTCGGAGCGCTTGCTCAGCCCGCTGTCCTTGGAACGGCTGCAATGGCTGCATTCGGCGGCGTGGTACTGCAGGATCATCGGCTCCGGGAGCTCGGTCCAAGGGTTTCTAATCGCGCTGCGCGAGGGCCTTGCCTACGACAGCCTCAACTATCGGTGGTTCATCGGCCGTTACAGTGAGTTCCTCTATGTCGATCGTGTCGTCATCGATGCGGCGGCTCGCGGGCGGCAATTGGGCGTGCGCCTGTACGAAGACTTGTTCGAGCGGGCGCAGCGGGCGCAAGTACGGCGGATTACCTGTGAATTCGACATTGAGCCGCCCAATGAGGCGTCGCGCCGATTTCATGAACGCTTTGGTTTTCATGAGGTCGGCCGTCAGCGCGTAGCCGGGGGTCAGAAGGCAGTTTCTCTGCAGGAAGTGACGCTGTGAGATGCCGCCCTGCAACTCGATCGCGAGGCCGAGCCGTCAAGCGACGGCGTTGCGGTGCAGGACCCGGCTAACGGCTACGCGGCCGTGGCGAGGGTGCGCAGCACGTACTTCAGGATGCCGCCATGCCGGTAATATTCGAGTTCCTTTGGCGTATCGATGCGCACGCGGACCTCGAAGATGCCGACCTTACCTTCGCCGGCGGTCGCCGTCACGCGCACCGATTTTGCGGCGCCTGCCTGCAGTCCGGTGATCTCGAACACTTCCCGTCCGTCGAGGCCGAGGCTCTGCGCGTTTTGTCCGCCCTGGAATTGCAGCGGCAGCACGCCCATGCCGATCAGATTCGAGCGGTGGATGCGCTCGAAGCTCTCGGCGAGCACGGCCTTCACACCCAGCAGCATCGTGCCCTTCGCCGCCCAGTCGCGCGAGCTGCCGGCGCCGTACTCCTTGCCGGCGAGGATCACGAGCGGCGTTCCGTCCGCCTGGTACTTCATTGCCGCGTCGAAGATCGACAGCTGCTCGCCGGTGGGCAGATATGCGGTCACGCCGCCTTCGGTGCCGGGCAGCAGCAGATTGTGCAGGCGGATGTTGGCGAACGTGCCGCGCATCATGACCTCATGATTGCCGCGTCGCGCGCCGTACGAGTTGAAGTCGGTGGGGGCGACGCCCTGCGCGAGCAAATACCTGGCCGCGGGACTCGTCTTGGCGATGTCACCGGCGGGCGATATGTGATCGGTGGTCACCGAATCGCCGAGCACGGCGAGTGCGCGTGCGCCGTGGATGTCGGCTATGGGCGCCGGCGCCATCGTCATGCCGTCGAAGTACGGCGGGCTCTTCACGTAAGTCGACGCGGTGTCCCAAGCGTAGATCTTGCCGGCCGGCGTCTTGATGCCGCGCCAGTCCGCGTCGCCCTCGAAGACGTGCGCATAGCCTTGCTTGAACATGGACGAATCGATCGTCGCCTCGATCGTGCGCGCCACGTCGGTCGCGCTCGGCCAGAGGTCCCGCAAATACACCGGCTTGCCGTCGGTGCCGACACCGAGCGCCTCGGTCGTCACGTCGACATCCATGCTGCCGGCGAGGGCGTAGGCGACGACGAGCGGCGGCGAGGCGAGAAAGTTCATCTTGATTTCGGGGTGCACACGTCCCTCGAAGTTCCGGTTGCCGGACAGCACCGCCGCGGCGATCACCTCCCCCTTGCGCACGGCCGCGGAAATCTCCGGCTTCAGCGGACCGGAGTTGCCGATACACGTCGTGCAACCATAACCGACCGTATAGAAGCCCAGCGCCTCGAGATCCTTCAGCAGTCCCGCCTTCATCAGGTATTCGGTGACGACGCGCGATCCGGGTGCCAGGGAGGTCTTCACCCATGGCTTTGACCGGAGGCCGCGCGCGGCGGCGTTGCGCGCGAGCAAGCCGGCGGCGATCAGCACCGCCGGGTTCGACGTGTTCGTGCAGCTCGTGATCGCCGCGATCAGTACGGCGCCGTCCTCTACGACGAATGTTTCGCCGCCGACCCTGGCCGTCGCCGCGCCGCCGGCCGGCGCGGCCCGCTTGGTGCGATCCTCGGCCATTTTCGCGACGCTCGATCGGTAGACGCTCTTCGCCGAGCGCAGCGGCACGCGGTCCTGCGGCCGCTTCGGTCCGGCGAGCGAGGGCTCGATGGTCGACAGATCGAGCGCGACGACATCGCTGTAGTCGGCCGCCGCGGCGCCGTCGATGCGCCAGAGTCCCTGGGCGCGCGCATAGGCCTCGACCAAGGCGAGCTCGTCGACGGAGCGTCCGGTCAGCGCGAGATAGCGGATGGTCTCCTCGTCGATCGGGAAGATCGCGCAGGTCGAACCGAACTCGGGCGACATGTTGGCGATCGTCGCACGGTCCGCGAGCGGCATGCTTTTGAGGCCGTCGCCGAAGAATTCGACGAACTTGTCGACGACGCCCTTCTTGCGCAGGATTTCGGTGATCGTCAGCACGAGATCGGTTGCCGTGGTGCCGGGCGGCAGCGAACCATCGAGCTTGAAGCCGATGACCTGCGGGATCAACATCGTCACCGGCTGGCCGAGCATCGCGGCCTCCGCCTCGATCCCTCCCACCCCCCAGCCGAGCACGCCGAGAGAATTGACCATCGTCGTATGCGAGTCGGTGCCGACAAGCGTGTCGGGATAGGCGCACAGCCGACCGCCGCGTTCGTCCGCGAACACCACGCGAGCGAGATGCTCGATGTTGACCTGATGGACGATGCCGGTGTTCGGCGGCACGACCTTGAAGTTGCTGAAGGCGCTCTGACCCCAGCGCAGGAACATGTAGCGCTCGCCGTTGCGTGCAAACTCGATCGCATTGTTGTGCCGGAGCGAATCCGCGGCGCCATACTCGTCCACCTGGACGGAATGATCGATCACGAGTTCGGCGGGCACGAGCGGGTTGACACGCTGCGCGTCGCCGCCGAGCCGCACGATCGCCTCGCGCATCGCCGCGAGATCGACGACACATGGCACTCCGGTGAAGTCTTGCATGATCACGCGGGCCGGCGTAAAGGCGATTTCATGGTTCGGCCGCGCCTGCGGATTCCAGTCGAGCAGCGCGTCGATGTCGTGCTTCGCGACGTCGACGCCATTCTCGAAGCGCAACAGATTCTCCAGCAGGATCTTCAGCGCGAACGGCAGGCGCTGCACCTTGCGCCCCTGCAATGCGGTCAAGCCGAAGATTTCGTACCGACGAGAGCCGACCTCGAGCGTCGTGCGCGTTTTGAAACTGTCCGTCATGATCCCTCCAGCGCCATGCTCCCATTATACGTGATCGGCCCGGCGGCCGGGACGCAGCCCGAGTCGTGGCGGCGCTCGATCACTCCGCCGCCGAGGCAGGTGTCACCGTCGTAGAAAACCGCGTACTGGCCCGGCGTGACGGCCCGCGCCGGTTCACGCAGGGAAACTTGCGCGTGACCATGCGCGCCGATGCGCAGGCGGCAGGCGAGATCCCGCTGGCGGTATCGCGTCTTAACCGCGCAGGCGAACTCGCCCTGCGCATCCTGCGGGGCGAACCAGTTCGCCTCCGCGATCTCGAACGCCTCGGTGAGGAGCAGGGGATGATCCAGCGACTGCACGACGATCAGTGCGTTGCGTGCGAGGTCTTTCGCGGCGACGTACCAGGGCGCCGCGAGCGCGCCCGACCGGCCGCCGATCCGCAGGCCGCCGCGCTGCCCGAGCGTGTAGAACGGCAAACCGCGATGTTCGCCGAGGACGCGGCCGTCCTCGGTCTCGATCGGCCCCGGAGGCGCCTGCAAGTGGCGGCTCAGAAAGTCGGCGAACGGGCGTTCGCCGATGAAGCAAATGCCGGTGCTGTCCGGCTTGTCGTGCACCGGCAGGCCGGCGGCGTGGGCGCGCCGGCGCACCTCGGCCTTCGTCAGATCGCCGATCGGGAACAACAGCCGGGCGAGCGCCGCGGGTTCAACGGCGTGCAGGAAATAACTCTGGTCCTTCGCTGCATCGGCGCCCTTGGACAGGCGGCTGCCGCCGCTCCCGTGCTCGATGCGCGCATAGTGCCCGGTCGCGACCCACGCCGCCCCAAGGCGCCGCATGTACTCGAGGCAGACGCCGAACTTGATCTCGCGATTGCAGAGCACGTCGGGATTCGGTGTCAGACCTGCCGCGTAGGCGCGCAGGAATTGCGCAAACACGCGCTGCCGATACTGCTCGGCGAAATTCGCGCGGTGCAGCGGTATGCCGAGGATCTCGCAGACGCGGCGCGCATCCTGGTAGTCGGCTGCCGCGGTGCAGTAGGTGTCGCCTTCGTCCCAATTGGACATGAACAGGCCTTGGACCGCGAAACCGTGTTCCGCGAGGCGCAGCGCCGCGACCGCGGAGTCGACGCCGCCGGACATGGCGACCATGACCATGCCGGCCGATCTCGGGTCTTCGGGGAACACGCGCATGCGCCGATTATACGGGCGCGGCGTAAAAGCGGGTCGGCGGGCGGCCGACCCCGCCGAATTTACATGAGCATCTGCCGCATCTGGGATTCTTGCATGCTCATGTTCCAGACTTCGTCGAAGAACGTGAGGTAGCGCCGCACGACCAACGGGTCGTTCATGTCCGAGATCCCGTCCCAGCGGTCCGTCTGCAGCCGGTAAACGAGGGCCTTGTCGTCGGCGATGATGAACGCGCCGGCCGTCGCCGGGTACTCCTGCCCCATCGTGCGCAGGTCGATGCAACTGGTCAGGCGGCGGGCGAGGGAGAGAAAGCGGTTGTTGTCGAACATCGCGCGCGACGGATCGGAGAGCAGGACGCGCACCTTGGCGTACGATCGAGCCAGCACCAGCCGCTTGATCGCCTCGAGGAATGGCTCCTCACCATAGATCATCGGCTCGAGGTCCTGCGTGAAGATCGACAGCAAGCGCTGTGCGGATTTGGCAACCCGGAGGCTCGCCTCGCGCACCTCGGGCATCGTGCTCAAGATCGTGCGCGTGCTGCCGTCCGCGCTGCCGCCGGCGCCATTGACCACAGGACCCTCGTTCGCGCTTCCGGACATATTTCGCTGAGCCTCGTTAAGATGGGCGGACCATCGATCTTCGCCGGGCAAACGACCGAGTGAATCCTACCGTTTGCGATGCCGGGCGGGTGCCGACTGCGTCACGTTTCGCCCCCTTCGCGCGCAGCGACGGCGGCCGGGCGCCGGCGGGTCAGCGGCGACGGCGCGCGAGCGTGGGCGCAAGTCCGAGATAGCTTGCCGGCTCCATGCGCAGCAGGCGCTCCTTTTCCGCCGCCGGCAATTCGAGGGAGGCGACGAATTCGCGCATTGCTGTCCGATCGACCGCGCGGCCGCGCGTGAACGCCTTGAGCCGATCGTAGGCGTCGGGCAAGCCGTTTGCCCGCATTACGGTCTGAATGGCCTCGGCGAGCACCTCCCAGGCGCCGTCGAGATCCTCACGCACCCGCGCCTCGTCGAGTTCCAGTTTGCCCAAACCGGCGCGAAGCGCTGCATAGGCGAGTGCGGCGTGGCCGAGTGCAACGCCAAAATTGCGCAGCACCGTTGAATCCGTCAGATCCCGCTGCCAGCGCGACACCGGCAGCTTCTCCGCAAAATGTCCGAGCAGGGCGTTGGCGATGCCGAGATTGCCCTCGGCGTTCTCGAAATCGATCGGATTGACCTTGTGCGGCATCGTCGAGGAGCCCACCTCGCCGGCGACGACGCGCTGCCGGAAATAACCGATCGAAATGTAGCTCCACATGTCGCGCGCCAGAGCGAGGAGCACCGTATCGGCGCGGATCACCGCGTGCGCATACTCGGCGATCCAATCGTGCGGTTCGATTTGCGTCGTGTACTCGTTCGCTTCGAGCGCCAGCGAGCCGATGAATGCGGCGCTAAGGGCGGGCCAGTCGACCGCCGGCAGCGCCGCGATGTGCGCATTGAAATTGCCGACCGCACCGTTCATCTTGCCGAGGATGCGGATGCGTGCGATGCCGTCGCGCTGCTCCTGCAGACGTGCGGCGAAGTTGGCAAACTCCTTGCCGACCGTTGTCGGCGTCGCGGCTTGTCCGTGCGTGCGGCCGAGCATTCCCGTCGCCGCATGCCGTTCGGCGAGCGCATCGAGCGTCGCCCCGATCTCCTCGAGCATCGGCAGCAGCACCCGGGACCGCGCCGCCTTCAGCATCGAAGCGTAGGCGAGGTTGTTGACGTCCTCCGACGTGCAGCCGAAGTGCACCCACTCCAGCTGCGCCGGCGTCGCGCCGCGGGCGGCCATGCCGTCGCGCAACCAGAGCTCGACCGCCTTGACGTCGTGGTTCGTGCGGGATTCGATCTGCTTGATTGCCGCGACGTCGGTCGCGATCGGGTCGTGCGCCAGGGCGGCGAGCCATTCGCCGCAGCCGGGCGGCAGGTCGGCGAGCGCCATCCGCGCGGGGCCGCCGGCGAGAGCGAGCAGCCACGCGCACTCGACGCGCACCCGCTCGCGCATCAATCCGGCCTCGCTGAATATCTCACGCAGCGTTGCGAGCTTCGTCGCGTAGCGTCCGTCCAATGGCGAGAGGGCATCGATGGGCCGGTTCGACATCGTCGTGGGGTGCCGTCGAATGTTAGAATGCGAACATACTACCGCAATCGACGAATGCCCGCGGAGAAGCGCTTGAATGCCAGATGCGAACGGGTCGCGGCCGATGCCGATGCAGCCGCCTGAAGGCGGGCGGGGCAAATCGCGCTACGACCGGGTGATCGTCCGGCAGGCGCTGCGGCCCCGGCCATCGGGCGCCGACGAGGACATGGAGTGGCTGCCCGGCTCGACGATGGAATTGCGCGCGCGCATCCGCAGCGCGCTGCCGCAGTTGCGGACCGCCGCGGCCGTGCTGGTGCCCTTGATCGAGCGCGATGGTGCATTCTCGGTGCTGCTCACACAGCGTGCTGCGACGCTGCGCGATCACGCCGGCCAGATCGCCTTTCCGGGCGGGCGCATCGAACCGCAGGATGCCGATCCCTGGAGCGCCGCGCTGCGCGAAGCGCAGGAGGAGATCGGTCTGGATCCGGCGGGTGTCGAGTTCGCCGGCTACCTGCCGGACCACCTGATCGTTACCGGCTATCGCGTCACACCGGTGGTCGGATTCGTCGACGGCGGCTACACGCTGCGCGTCGACGCCTCGGAAGTCGAGGACGCGTTCGAGGTGCCGCTGGATTTCCTGTTCGACGAGGCCAACCATAAGACGCGCGTGCGCATGCTTGGCGACGTCAACTTGACGGTGTACGACATTGCCTACGGCGGGCGGCGGATCTGGGGTGCGACCGCCGGCATGCTGATGACCTTGCGCCGGATGCTCGAGCGGCGCGCCGCCGGCTCCGGTTGAGCGCGCCCCGGCGCGCTTGCTGTCGATCGTGGCGCGTCTGCGCTCGGCCCGAGGACGGGGCATGGCTCAGACCTTGAAGCGGATTCCCTGCGCGAGCGGCAGCTCCGTGCTCCAATTGATCGTGGTGGTCTGGCGGCGCATGTAAGCCTTCCAGGCATCGGAGCCGGCTTCACGTCCGCCGCCGGTGTCCTTCTCGCCGCCGAACGCGCCGCCGATTTCCGCGCCGGAGGTGCCGAGATTGACGTTGGCGATGCCGCAATCGCTGCCCTCCGCCGACAGAAAGTGTTCGGCGGCCTGCAGCCGGTCGGTGAAGATCGCGGAGGACAGGCCGTATGCGACCGCGTTGTGCGCCGCCAGCGCCTGCTCCAGCCGCTCGTAGCGCATGAGATACAGGATCGGCGCGAATGTCTCGGTTTGCACGATCGGCATCGACGCGCAGGCGCGCACGATGGTCGGCTCGACGAAATGACCCTGCCGGCTCAGCGCGCGACCGCCGCAGAGCAAGGTGCCGCCCTGCGACTGCGCCGCGGCGACCGACGCGAGGAAACGCTGCACGGCCGAAGCGTCGATCAGCGGCCCCATCAAAGTCGCCGGGTCGAGAGGATCGCCGACGCGCACCTGTCCATACGCGGCCACCAGGCGTCGCTCGAGCTGCGCGTGCACGCTCGCGTCGGCGTACACCCGGCGCGTCGATGTGCAGCGTTGGCCGGCGGTGCCGACGGCGCCGAAGACGATCGCCGGCACGGCCAGATCGAGGTTCGCGCCCGCCTCGACGATGATTGCATTGTTGCCGCCGAGTTCCAGCAGGCTCTTTCCCAGGCGGCCGGCGACACGCATGCCGACGCGGCGGCCGACTTCGGTCGAGCCGGTGAACGACAGCAGCGCCACGCGCCGGTCGTCGGCGAATCTCTCGGCGAGTTCGGTGCCGGCGTCGATGAACATCTGGAAGATCGGCGGCAGGGATTGCCGCTCGAGCACCCGGTTGCAGATCTTTTGCACGGCGATCGCGCACAACGCCACCTTCGGCGAAGGCTTCCATACGGTCGCGTTGCCGCAGATCGCCGCGAGAAACGCGTTCCACGACCAGACGGCGACCGGAAAATTGAACGCCGAGATCACCCCGACGACGCCGAGTGGATGCCATTGCTCGTACATGCGATGTTCGCGGCGTTCCGAGTGCATCGAGGAGCCATAGAGCATGCGCGACTGGCCGACGGCGAAGTCTGCGATGTCGATCATCTCCTGCACCTCGCCGTCGCCTTCGGCCTTGATCTTGCCGTTTTCCAGCGACACCAAGCTGCCCAGCGCGCCCTTGAACCGGCGCAGCTCCTCGGCCATCAGGCGCACCGCCTCGCCGCGCTTCGGCGCCGGCACGCGGCGCCACTGCTGCGCCGCCTCGAGCGCAGCGGCCATGATCTGCTCGTAATCCGCCGCGGTGGCCGCGCGCACGCTGGCGATGCGCCGGCCGGTCGAGGGGTTCATCGACTCGATCCACGCGCCTTCGCCGCGATCGTTCCAGCCGTGCGTGCCGCTCCATGCGCCGCCGTTCTCGGCGCCGATGCCGAGTGTGTGCAGCGCATCGCCGGCCGTCTGCGGCGGCCGCCGGTCCTCGTTGTCGTTCGGCAGGCTCATGGTTCGACACTCCCAGCTAGCGAATCTCGCGCTTCGATGCGGCGGCATTGTGGCGCGCCGCGCCGCGCAACGCCAACCCGCGGCGCAGGATGTGCGCTTTGCGCAGCGGCCGGCGGCTGTGTAGGATCGGCGTCCCATGTCGAAAAGCCCCTTGATGACGAACTGGCATCCCGCGAGCTGGCAGGGCCGGCAGGCAGCGCAGCAGCCGCAGTACCCGAATGCGGCGGCGCTCGCCGTTGCGATCGCGGCGCTCGGCCGGCTGCCGCCGCTGGTCGTCTCCTGGGAGATCGAGGCGCTGCGCTCGAAGCTCGCCGCGGCTGAGCGGGGCGAGCAGTTCCTGCTGCAGGGTGGCGATTGCGCGGAGAGTTTCGAGGACTGTGAATCGGACAATATCGCCCGGCGCTTGAAGATACTGCTGCAGATGAGTCTCGTGCTGCTGCAGGGGCTTAAGAAGCCGGTGATTCGCGTCGGCCGCTTCGCCGGCCAATATGCCAAACCGCGATCGGCCGACACCGAGACCCGCGACGGCATGACGCTGCCCTGCTATCGCGGGGACAACGTCAATCGTCCGGGGTTCAGCCGCGAAGATCGCGAACCGGATCCGGAACTGCTGCTGCGCGGCTACGAGCGTGCCTCGCTCACGCTGAATTTCGTGCGCGCGCTGATCGATGGCGGCTTCGCCGATCTGCATCATCCGGAATACTGGGACCTCGGATTCCTGCGCCACACGCCCCTGCGCGAGGCGTACCAGGGGATCGTCGACTCGATCGCCGAATCGCTCGAGTTTTTCGAGTCGATGAGCGGCCAGCGCGTCCACGCGGCGACGCGCTGCGACTTCTACACGAGCCACGAGGGATTGCACCTGCTGTCCGAACAGGCGCAAACGCGCTACATCGCGCGCCGGCAGTGTTGGTACAACCTGTCGACGCACATGCCGTGGATCGGCATGCGCACCGCGAACCTCGATGGCGCGCACGTCGAGTACTTCCGCGGCATCGCCAATCCGATCGGCGTCAAGGTCGGCGCGGGAATGAGCGCCGAATGGTTGCAGCAACTCGTGCAGGTCCTGAACCCTCAGGGGCTGCCGGGCCGATTGACGCTGATCCACCGCTTCGGCAGCCGGGAAATCGAGCAGCGGCTGCCGGAGATGATCAATGCGGTGCGGGGCTGCGGCGCGCGCGTGCTCTGGGTCTGCGATCCGATGCACGGCAACACCGAGACGACGGCCGGTGGAATCAAGACGCGGCGTTTCGAGAACATTCTCGCCGAGGTCGAGGCCGCGTTCCGCATCCACGAGGAAGGCGGGTCGATGCTTGGCGGCGTGCACATCGAATTGACCGGCGACGACGTCACGGAGTGCATCGGCGGAGCACGCGGGCTGGCAGAGGCGGATCTGGCGAGAGCCTACAAATCGGCGGTGGATCCGCGGCTGAATGCGGAGCAGTCGCTCGAGCTCGCGATGCGGATCGCGCAGCGGGCCCGCTCCGACCGCCGCACGGCCGCCCGGGGCGCGAAACCGGCACCTCGAGGGCGCGCCTGAGTCGCGCTGTTGATAGAAATAATAGTATATATATCAATTATTTAAGTTAATATCCTCGATTTCACTGAAATCAATGGCCGGCGATTTTTGAATTCGCGGCTTGCCTCGATGCCCGCAGGTGTTATCCTGCCGGCGTACCGCTCCCGCCCGCTGAACTTTGCAGCGCCGAGTTGACCCGGGACCTCTTTGCGAGACCCCGCGCAACCGCCCTCGACGCGCAGTGAGTTTCGGGCTGACGCCATGGAATTTTTGCCTCACGGGCTTGTCTCACGAGGTCTGCGAGGGGCAAGAAACGGTCAGCGAGGCTCAGCTGGAGTCATTGAGCCGAGGTTGGATTGCGCTCGGGTTAGTCCAAAGTCCAGGCGCGATCGATGGCGGGCTACGCGGCATCCCCGCGTAGCCCGTTTTTTCTCGTCAGCAACGCTTCACTCGATGAACATCGCCTACGACCCTGCCTGCCGCCGGTGTCCGCGACTCGCAGGCTTCCTCGACGAGGTCAAACGTGAGCGGGCCGACTATTTCTGCAAGCCCGTACCGCCTTTCGGCGACCCGCGCGCCCGCTTGCTGATCGTCGGGCTCGCACCGGGCAAGCACGGCGCGAACCGCACGGGGCGGCCCTTCACCGGCGACCATGCGGGTATCCTGCTGTACGCGACGCTGCACCGCTTCGGATTCGCCACCGCGCCGCAGTCCGTGCGTCACGACGACCGTCTCGAATTGCACGGCGCCCGCATCACCAACGCCGTCAAGTGCCTGCCGCCGCAGAACAAGCCGCGCCCGGCGGAAGTGGCGACCTGCAACGCGTTTCTGCGCGCGGAGCTCGCGGCGAGCGGCGAGGCGCGCGTCATTCTCGCGCTCGGTGCAATCGCGCACGGGGCCGTGCTGCGCGCGTGCGGCCTGAAGGCCGGAGCCCACCGGTTCGCGCACGGCGCATTGCACCGGCTGGGCGAACGGCTGTTGCTGGATTCGTATCATTGCAGCCGCTACAACACCCAGACCCGCCGTTTGACCCCCGAGATGTTCGACGCCGTCGTCGCGCGGGCCGCGCAGCTCGCCGCATGAACGCGGACTCGATGCCGGCCGGCCGGCCGCCTTTCGACGCGAAGTCGTTCGTCGAGGCACTGCCGGGCAGGCCGGGCGTGTACCGGATGCTCGACGAAGCCGGCACGATCCTCTACGTCGGCAAGGCACGCAACCTCAAGAACCGCGTGGGCTCGTACTTCCAACCGAGCAACGTCCAGCCGAAAGTGCAGGCGCTGCTCGGCAAAACCGCCGCGATGGAGGTGACGATCACGAACTCGGACACAGAGGCGCTGCTGCTCGAGCTCAACCTGATCAAGCGACACCGGCCACGCTTCAACGTGATTCTGCGCGACGACAAGAGCTTCCCATACCTGCGCTTCTCGACCGATCATGCGTTCGCGCGGCTCTCCTTGTACCGCGGGTCGCGCAAGGAGCCGGGCCGGTATTTCGGGCCCTACCCGTCGGCCGGCGCGGTGCGTGAGACCCTGAACCAGCTGCAGAAGCTCTTTCGCCTGCGCAACTGTGAGGACGGGATGTTCGCAAACCGTTCGCGGCCCTGCCTGCAGTACCAGATTCGGCGCTGCACCGGACCCTGCGTCGGCCTGGTGTCGAAGGAGGGCTACGCCGCGGACGTGCAGGCGGCGATCAAGGTGCTCGAGGGGCGCAACGAAGAGGTCAACCGCGACCTGGCGGGCCGCATGGAGGCAGCCGCGCAGCGCATGGACTACGAGGAAGCGGCGAAGGTTCGCGATCAGCTCGCGGACCTGCGCAGCACGCAGGCGCGACAGATCGTGACCGCGGATCCGCACCATGACGCCGACGTGATTGCGCTCGCACCCGGCAACGGCGAGTTCTGCATCGCGCTGATGTTCATCCGCGCCGGCCGCAGCCTCGGCAGCACGACCTTCTTCGCGCGCGCACCGCTCGCCGAGCCCCCGGAGGTGCTGGCGGCGTTCATCGCCCAATACTACGCGGAGCGCGAGCCGCCCGCGGAAATCATCGTCGAACAAGCGGTCGAGGAGCGGGGCGTCCTCGAGGCGAGTCTCGGCGCGCGCGCCGGACATCGCGTGCGGATTGCCTCGAAGGTGCGCGGGATCCGCGCGCGCTGGCTGGCGATGATGCGCGAGAACGCCGCGCAGGCGGTGAAGATGCGCGGCCTCGCGCGCGCGAGCATCGAGGCGAACCTGGAGTCCTTGCGCGAGGTGTTCGGCCTCGAGCGCACGCCGCAGCGGCTCGAGTGTTTCGACATCAGCCATACGGGCGGCAGCGACACCGTCGCCTCCTGCGTCGTGTTCGGTGTCGACGGACCGCGCAAGAGCGAGTACCGCCGGTTCAACGTGAGCGAGATCCAGCCGGGCGACGATTACGCGGCGATGTACCAGGCGCTGACGCGTCGCTACAAACGCGTGCACAGCGGCGAGGTGCCGGCGCCGGACGTGCTGTTGATCGACGGTGGCAAGGGGCAGCTCGCCCAGGCGGCGCGCGTGCTCGCCGAACTCGACGTGCGCGGCATCACGCTGATCGGCGTTGCGAAGGGGCCCGACAGGCGGGCCGGGCAGGAACAGCTGTTCTTGTTGGGCCGCGATTCGCCGACTATACTTGCGCCGGACTGCGGTGCGCTGCACTTGATCCAGCGCGTGCGCGACGAGGCACACCGGTTCGCGATCGCGGGTCACCGCCGCAAGCGCGCCAAGCGTCACAGCGAATCGATCCTCGAAACGATTCCGGGTTTGGGACCGGTCAAGCGTCGCGAGCTACTGAAGCAATTCGGTGGGCTGCAGGGGGTGCTGCGTGCCGGTGTCGAGGACTTCTTGCGGATACGCGGTCTCGGCCGGCATCTCGCCGAGGTAATCTATGAGCACCTCCACCCCGGCGGCTGACCGCAGACGCTGGATGCACCTGCCGAATGCGCTGACCTGGCTGCGCATTCTGATGGTCCCGGCGATCGTGGCGCTGTTCTATCTGCCGTACTGGTGGGCGGATCCCGCGGCCTGCGCCGGCTTCGCGTGCGCCGGCATCACCGATTCCCTCGACGGCTACTACGCGCGCAAGCTCGGCCTGACCTCCCGCCTCGGCGCGTTTCTCGATCCCGTCGCGGACAAGCTGATCGTCGTCTGCGCCTTGGTGCTGATCGTCAGCCGCGATCCACGCTGGTACCTGGTGATCGTCGCGATCGTGATCATCGGCCGGGAGATCGCGGTCTCGGCGCTGCGCGAATGGATGGCGGAGATCGGCGCACGCGGCCGGGTGGCGGTCTCCGCCTGGGGCAAGACCAAGACGATCATGCAGATCGTCGGCCTGTCGTTCCTGCTCTTCCGGCGCGATCTGTTCGGTATCCCGATCTACCAGATCGGCGTCATTCTGACGGTGATCGCCGCGGTCCTGACGCTCTGGTCGATGATCTTGTACCTGCGCCTCGCATGGCCGGAACTGCGCGACAGCTCCAGGCGCTAGCGGTTCGCGGGCACGCCGCCGTTCTTGACTACTGCCGACGCGGCCCTACAATTGCCGGTCTGTTCAGGGCGGGAATAGCTCAGTTGGTAGAGCGCAACCTTGCCAAGGTTGAGGTCGCGAGTTCGAGCCTCGTTTCCCGCTCCAGATTCGCGCAATAGAACCCCGGCTCGGCCCGGGGTTCGACGTTTTGAGACCCGGGCTAGGTGGCAGAATGGTCATGCAGCGGCCTGCAAAGCCGCGTACGCCGGTTCGATTCCGACCCTAGCCTCCACACCCGTTCGCCGCGTTGCTGAGCGATGCGTCGTACGCGATCCATCGGCCGACGCCGTGGTGCCCCGGGCCGGAGTCGAACCGGCACAGCCTTGCGGCCAACGGATTTTCTGCTCCTCGACGGCTTTCGCCGCCGCGCATCGCGCGTTCGAGGCCCGGAGTGCGCCACGGCCGTGACGGCCGAATCCCGACCGCTTTAGGCCCCCGCCGTCCACTCTCTACACCTGCCGGTGCGAACTGCGGCGCACCGGATTGGCTCGGCGTTGCCGCGGGCTTCGGCCCAGGGGGTTCGCCGACTTTGACGGGATCCAGCGGGGCGTTTCCCTCCCCGCCGCTCAATTTCAATCCAAGTCCGTTGCGTCTACCAATTTCGCCACCGGGGCGCGTCGCTAGTCTACCGGGTGCGGCGGCCCGGATCCTAGCGGGATCGGCGGGCGCGACATCGTCGATCGTCGTGGTGGCCTCAACTGATTGATTTCGCTAAGCTCGCCGCCACATGAACGGCAGCCCTGACGATGCATGATCCGCGCTGCGCATTGGCCGCGGAAACGATCCACGTCTGGCGCGGCGAGCGCCACGTGTTGCGCGGCGTGAGTTTCGCCGTCGAACCCGGGCAATTGCTGCATGTGTTCGGCCCGAACGGCGCCGGAAAGACGACGCTCCTGCGTGTGGTTTGCGGCTTGCTGCGTCCCGAGCAAGGCCGAATCCTGTGGGCGGCGCGGCCGATTCAGACCGTCCAGGCCGAGTACCAAGCGGCGATGGCCTACGCTTCGCACGAGGCGGCGCTGAAGGCGGATCTGACTGCGCTCGAGAATCTGCGCTATGCGGTCGGTTTGAAGCGGCGCGTGCAGGACGGGGAATTGCGCACGGCTCTCGAGCGGACCGGCGTCGGCGCTTGCGCGGATTTGCCGGCGCGCGTGCTGTCCGCCGGACAGCGGCGGCGGGTTGCGCTGGCGAGGGTGCTGGCGGTGCGCGCCCGGCTATGGCTGCTCGACGAGCCGTTCGCGAATCTCGACACCAAAGGCACGGAACTCATGGGCGGGTTGCTCGAGCAGCACATCGCCGCGGGCGGCTCGGCGCTTGTAGTCGCGCACCATGCGCTGCAACTCGGCTGCGCGATCGGGCGGCTGGGGCTGTCGTCATGAGCGTCGGCGTGTTCCGGGCCATGGCCTTGATCCTGCGGCGTGAACTGCGTCTCAGTTTTCGCCGCCCGGACCAACTGTTGCAGCCGCTCGTGTTCTTCCTGATCGTGACGACCCTATTTCCCCTCGCATTGAGTCCGCTGCTGTCGCTGCTCAGAGACATGGCGCCGGGCGTACTTTGGGTCGCCGCGCTGCTATCCTCGCTGCTGTCGATCGAAAGCCTGTTCAAGGCGGACGCGGATGATGGAACCTTGGAGCAGTTGGCGTTGTCTGGACAACCGTTGGAGGCCATCGTGATCGCGAAGACCCTCGCGCACTGGTTGCTGAGCGGCGCCGCCTTGGTCGCGATCTCGCCGCTGGTCGCGACCGCCCTCGCGATACCGGCAGCCGCGTTCGGCACGATGCTCGCAAGTCTCGCGTTGGGTACGCTCACGCTCAGCTGGCTCGGTGCGATCGGCGCGGGGTTGACCGTCGGCCTGCGCCGCGGCAGCGTGTTGCTGTCGCTGATCGTGCTGCCGCTCGCGATGCCGTTGTTGATCTTCGGCGCGAGCGCGACCGATCGCGCGATCGGCGGCGAGAATCCGGCTGGAGCCATGTTGTTTCTCGCAGCCTTGTGCCTGTTCACGTGCAGTCTCGCGCCGTTGGCGGCGTCTGCTGCATTGCGCATCACGCTGGAATGACCGAGGGCGGCTCGCGGATCAACATGTGGACGTGGTTTTACAAGCTCGCCTCGCCGCCATACGCGTACCGGACCGCCGAGGCGCTGATGCCATGGTTCTTCGCGGTCGCGGCGGGTATGATCGGCTATGGCCTCATCGACGGGCTGGTCTTCGCGCCACCGGATTATCAGCAAGGGGATGCCTTCCGCATCATCTACGTGCACGCACCGAGCGCGTGGCTGTCGCTGTTCGCCTACTCGACGATGGCGATCGCCGGCGCGATCGCCTTGATCTGGCGGATCAAGGTGGGTCATGCGGTCGCCGCTGCCGCCGCGCCGATCGGCGCCTCGTTCACGCTGGCCGCGCTCGTCACCGGCTCGCTCTGGGGACGGCCGATGTGGGGTACGTACTGGGTTTGGGATCCGCGACTGACCTCCGAGTTGATCCTGCTGTTCCTCTATTTCGGTGTGATCTCGTTGCGCCAGGCGTTCGAGGATCCCGTCCGCGGCGACCGCGCGGCGGCCTTGCTCGGGATCGTCGGCTTCGTCAACGTCCCAATCGTGCACTTCTCCGTTTATTGGTGGAATTCGCTGCACCAGGGCGGCACCGTCATGCGGCTCGGCAAGCCGGAGATGCCGGGCAGCATGCTGTGGCCCCTGCTCGCGATGCTCTGCGGATTCATGTGCTTCTTCGGCGCCGTGCTGTGCATGCGGCTGCGCGGCGAGATCCTCGGTCGCGAACGCCAGTCCGCCTGGGTGCGTGAGGCGGTCAAGGCATGATGCGCACGAATTTTTGGCAGATGGGCGGTTACGCGCGCTTCGTCTGGCCGAGCATCGGCTTCGCGCTGTGCATGTTGTTATGGAACGTTTGGTCCGCGCGGCGCCATTACGCGCGGGCGCTGCTGCGAGTGCGGCGCGCGTTGGCGATGGCGAGGAGCGAGGAGTGATGACACCGCGCCGCAAGCGCCTGCTGGTCGTTCTGGGGATCCTCGGCGGCGTCTCGGCGTCGGTCGCACTCGCGGTCGTCGCCGGGCGCCAGAACATCAGCTTCTACTACGATCCGACGCAGGTCGTGCTCGGCAAGGCGCCGGCCGCCAAGCGCTTCCGCATCGGCGGCCTGGTGATGAAGGGCAGCGTCGAGCGCAAGCCCGGGGACTTGACGGTACACTTCGTCCTGACGGATTACGCCCATCAGGTCCCGGTCAAGTACACCGGCGTGTTGCCGGACTTGTTTCGCGAGGGGCAGGGCATTATCGCGCAAGGCCAGATGGGACCCAACGGCGTGTTCGTCGCGGACCAGGTGCTCGCGAAGCACGACTCGAAATACATGCCGCCCGAGGTGGCGGCCTCTCTGAAGCGCAAGGGCGCACCGAGCCCGCCGGGCTGACGGTCCGGCGCGAGGAATTGCGGCGATGATTCCAGAACTCGGCATGTTCGCATTGATTCTCGCGCTGCTGCTCAGCACGGCGCAGGCCTTCTTCGGCCTGGTCGGCGCGTGGCTCGAGAGGCCCGCGTGGATGGCCGTCGCGCGACCTGCGGTCGCGGGCCAGTTCGTATTCGTCGCGATGAGCTTCGGTTGCCTGGTCCATTCGTTCGTGGTCAATGATTTCTCGGTCCTTTACGTCGCGAACAACTCCAATACGGATCTGCCGCTCTTTTATCGGGTCACGGCGGTGTGGGGGGCGCACGAGGGCTCCTTGCTGCTGTGGATCATGATCCTGTCGATCTGGAACCTCGCCGTGGCGGCGTTCAGTCGCGGATTGCCCGCGCGGTTCGCGAGCCGTGTCCTCGGCGTGCTCGGCACGGTGAGCAGCGGCTTCATGTTGTTCACACTGTGGACGTCGAATCCGTTCAAGCGCCTGCTGCCGGCGGCGCCGAACGGCGCGAGCCTGAATCCGATCCTGCAGGACGTTGCGCTGTCGATTCATCCGCCGATGCTCTATATGGGCTATGTCGGCTTCTCGGTCGCGTTCGCCTTCGCGATCGCGGCGATGCTCGAAGGACACTTGGATCAGGCCTGGGCGAAATGGACTCGTCCTTGGACGATCGCCGCCTGGATCTTCCAGACCATCGGCATCACGCTCGGCAGTTGGTGGGCCTACTACGAGCTCGGCTGGGGTGGCTGGTGGTTCTGGGACCCGGTCGAGAACGCCTCCTTCATGCCGTGGCTGGTCGGCACGGCCTTGATTCACTCCTTGAGCGTTACCGAGAAGCGCGGGATCTTCAAGAGCTGGACGCTGCTGCTGGCGATTTTTGCGTTCTCGCTGAGCTTGATCGGCACCTTCCTGGTGCGTTCCGGCGTGCTCGTCTCGGTGCACTCGTTCGCGACCGATCCGAAGCGCGGCATGTTCATCCTCGCGGGCCTCGTGGTCACGATCGGCACTTCGCTCGCGCTGTATGCCTGGCGCGCGCCCAAGCTGTACGCGCCCGGCGGATTCGAGCTCTTCTCGCGCGAATTCTTCCTGCTGGTCAACAACGTCCTGCTGGTTTGTGCGGCGGGTCTGGTGCTCTGGGGCACGCTCGCACCGCTGTTCTACCAGCTGCTCGGCATCGGCAGGATCTCCGTCGGTCGCCCGGTCTTCAATCTGATGTTCCTGGTGCCGATTTTGCCGATGCTCGCCTTCCTCGCCGTCGGCATGCACGCCGCATGGCGCCGCGGCAAGCTCACCGTCGCGGCCAAACCCCTCTGGTGGCTGCTCGCGGCAGGTGTGTTGCTCGCGCTCGCGATCGAACGTCTTGGCTACGGCTCCGTCCACTGGGTCTCCCTGATTGGTTTCGCCTTCGGCTTCTGGATCATTTTCTCCGCGCTGCTCGAGCCTCTGCAGCGCTGGCGCCAGGGTCAGAAGCTCACCGTCGCGCTCGTCGGCATGACGATTGCGCACATCGGCGTCGGCATGTTCGCGATCGGGGTGAGCGGCGCCTCGACCTACAAGATCGAGAAGGACGTCGCGTTGCACCCCGGGCAGACCTTCTCGATCGCCGGCTACGACTTCAAGTTCGTTTCGACGAGCAACGTGTTCGGGCCGAACTATGAGGCCGTGCAGGGTCTGATCCGCGTCACGCGTGACGGACGGCCGGTGGTGACGCTGCGGCCGCAGAAGCGGCACTTCGCTGTGCAACAGGTGGACAACAGCCATGCGGCAATCTCCTTCAACTTGACCCGTGACCTGTTCGTCGCGATGGGTAATTCGCTCGGCGGCGGTGCCTGGAGCCTGCGCATTCAGTACAAGCCGCTCGTGCGCTACGTCTGGCTCGGCGCACTCGTGATGGCGGTCGGCGGCATCGTCGCGGCGAGCGACCGGCGGTATCGCCTCAGGGCCCACGCGGGGGCCACCGTGCAGGTCGGCGCACCGCCGAATCCCGATCCGAAGCCGACGCCGGGTGTCGCCTGATGTGGAAGTACCTGCTGCCGTCGGTCGCGTTCCTCGGCTTGATCGTGCTGTTCGCGCTCGGCTTGAACCAGAAGCGCGACATCAATTACCTGCCCTCGCCGCTGATCGGCAAACCGGCGCCGCAGTTCACGCTGTCCGACGTCCTCGAGCCGAATCGCACTGTCAGCAACCGCGCATTGCGCGGCCACGTGTACCTGTTCAACGTCTGGGCGACCTGGTGTGCGGCCTGCCGCGAGGAGCAGCACGCACTGCTCGAGATCGCCCAACAGCACGTCGTGCCGATACTCGGGCTCGACTGGAACGACCAGCGCAGCCGAGCGCAGGAGTGGCTGCGGGATCTCGGCAATCCCTATCAGGGGGTCGGTTTCGACGAGAACGGTCGCGTAGCGATCAACTGGGGCGTCTACGGCGCGCCCGAGACTTATCTCATCGACCGGCAGGGTCGTATTTTGTTCAAGCACATCGCGCCCATGACGATGCAAGTTTGGAACAAGCAATTCCTGCCGCGGATCGCGGCGGCGCGGCGGGGCGGAGCGTGATCCGGTGGTCGCCCGCGATTCGCGGCACATGCATCGCCGTGGTGCTCGCCGCGGGAATCTGTCTCGGCGGGCAGGCGCGGGCGGCGGGCCTGTACGAGCACGGCGAACTGGCGAATCCGGCGCTGGAGACGCGCTACGAACACATCACGCGACGCTTGCGCTGCCTGGTCTGCCAGGACGAGACCGTGGCGGACTCGGATGCGCAACTCGCGGCGGAGTTGCGCGCCGAAGTCCGGCAGATGCTCCTCGCCGGTCGCAGCGATGCGCAGATCTACGGCTTCATGAAGGCCCGCTATGGCGAGTTCGTGCTCTATGATCCGCCGGTCGATGCGCGCACGATCTTCATCTGGGGCGCCCCGTTCGCCCTGTTGCTCATCGGCGCCGTGGTGATCTACCGGGTCGTGCGCGTCAGATCGCAGATGCCCCTCGACGACGAGCCCGCAGCGGGACCCACATAGCATGCTGCCATTTCTGTTCATCGCGGCCGCGATGACCGCGATCGCGGTCGCTGCGGTCGCCGTTCCGCTCCTCCAGGACCGGCGCAATCGCATCATCGCCGCGGTGGCGGCGCTGATCCTGGTCGGCGCGGCCGGCGGGTTGTACGCGTCATGGTCGACCTGGAACTGGAGCGCGCCGGCGCAACCGGCCTCCATGCCGATGAGCCCGCAGATCGCGGCGATGATTGCCAAGCTCGAGAAGCACATGCACGAGCATCCCGACGATCGGCGGGGCTGGGTGATGCTCGGCCGTTCCTATGTAGCCACGGGACGGCTGGATGAGGCGATCCTCGCGTTCGACCGGGCGCTCACTTTGAGTCAGGGCAAGAGTCTCGAGGCGACCATCGGTTACGGCGAGGCCCTGAGTCTGCAGGCCGGCGGCGAGATCACGCCGCAGGCCGCGCAGCTGTTCGAGCAGGCCGTGACGATGGCGCCGACCAATCCGCAGGCGCTGCTGTATGGCGGCTTTGCCGCCGCCGTCCGCGGCGACGACGCGCTCGCCCGCAGTCGCTGGCAGGCGCTGATCGCGATGAATCCGCCGGCGCCCGTCGTCAAGCTGCTGAACGCCCGAATCGCCGATCTCGGACCGTCGCCGCCGACACCGCCATCGCAGGAATCGCCGACGGCGACCGCGGCTGGCGCCGCGACGGCTGCAGCCCCTGCGTCGGTGACGATCCGGTTGGCGATCACGCCCGCCCTGCGGCGTCGCCTCAAGGCGCACGCGACGCTGTTCGTGTTCGCCGCGGAACCCGGCGTGCAAGGACCGCCGCTCGCGGTCAAGCGCCTGAGCACCGCGGCGATCGGTAAGACGGTGGAACTGTCGAGCGCCGATTCGCTGGTTCCCGGCCGTGTGCTCGCGGTCGGCGAGCATGTGCTGTTGACGGCGCGCGTGAGCTTCGACGGCCGAGCGCTGCCCGCCGCCGGCGACCTGTACGGCGAGCTGCGGTACGAGGTCGAACCGCATGGCAGCGCGCGGCTCCTCATCGACCGCATCGAACCATAGGCGACGGCCATGAGCACGGTAAAGGGACTCTTCTGCGGGCGGATCAGCGCGGAAAACCTGTTGCCGTATCCGCGCTTGCCGGACAAGGATCGCGAAGCGCTCGGCTTGATGGTCGAGGCGATCGACCAGTTCCTCGCGCCGAGGCATGCCGATTTCAAGCTCTGGGACCGCGAGGGGGCACAGCCGGCGCAGTTCATCCAGGGACTGCGGGATCTGGGTATGTTCGGTTTGATCATTCCGGAGGAATTCGGCGGCGTCGGCTTGTCGAACGCCGGCTATGCGCGCGTCCTCTCCCAGAGTAGCCGTCACGACAGCTCGGTGTCGCTCACCATCGGCGCGCATAGCTCGATCGGCATGAAGGGGATCCTGCTGTTCGGCACGGCCGAACAGCAGGCGCGCTACCTGCCGAAGCTCGCGAGCGGCGAGATGGTCGCGGCGTTCTGCCTGACCGAGTCCGCGGCGGGCTCCGACGCGGCCTCGATTCACACGCAGGCGCAAAGGAGCGAGGATGGCAGTTGGCTGCTGAACGGGGAGAAAATCTGGATCACGAACGGCGGGATCGCCGATCTGTACACGGTGTTCGCGCGCACGTCGTCGGCCGCCGGCAAGATCACCGCCTTCATCGTCGAGGCCCGGTGGCCCGGAGTCAGCCACGGGCGCCACGAGGACAAGATGGGTATTCGCGCCTCCTCGACGACGACGGTGAGCTTCGAGAACGTGCGCGTGCCGCCGGAGAACGTGCTCGGCGAGGAGGGCATGGGCTTCAAGGTGGCCATGGCGATCCTGAACAGCGGACGCACGGGCCTCGGCGGCGGCACGGTCGGCGGCATGAAGGCGCTGCTCGCGCTCGCGGCCGAACAGGCCAAGACGCGCACGCAGTTCGGCCATCCGATCGCGCAGTACGATCTGATCCGGGAGAAGCTCGCGCAGATGACCCTCGACTGCTTCGCTGCGGAGAGCGTCGTCTGGATGGTCGCGCACTACATCGATTCCGGGGACGACGACTATTCGATCGAGGCGGCGATCAGCAAGGTGTTCGCCAGCGAGGCGATGCAACGCACAGCCTACGAGGCCTTGCAGATCGCCGGTGGCGGCGGGTTCATGCGCGATTACCCCTACGAGCAGGCCGTTCGCGACAGCCGCATACTGACGATCTTCGAGGGCACCAATGAGGTCCTGCGGCTGTACATCGCGCTGTCCGGCCTGAAGGAACTCGGCCGCTCCTTCGGCGACCTGCGATCGGCGCTCGACGACATCTTCAATCATCCGATCAAGGGCTTCGGCCTGCTCGGCGATTACGCCGAAAAGCGCCTGACGCAGGCGACCGGAATCGGCCGCGACCGGATCTCGGCGCAGGTGCCGGCGTCGCTGCGTGGTGCCAGCGAAATCTACGAGAGGTACACGCTGGAACTCGCGAAAGCCGCCGATTTCGTCCTGCGCAAGCACGGCAGGGGAATTGCCGACCGGCAGTTCGAATTGAAGCGCATCGCCGATCTGGCGATCGATCTGTTCGTCGGTCTTTGCGTCCTCGCCCGCGCCGCCGCGCTCGATGGCGAGGCAGGCCGCGGGCCGCAGGCGGCCGCGATCGCCGGCATGTTCGCGGAACAGGCCAAGCGACGCATGGCGGCGACGATACGGCGAATCACGCGCAACGAGGATGCGGCGGTGCGCGCCCTGGCTGACTACGTGCTGGATGAGGGTGGCTACCCCTGGGACGTGCTTTGAGGGCCATGCGCGCGGTCGCGCCGTCCGAGGCGCGGCGGCGCGTGGCTGCTCACCGCAACCGCCGATGACCCGGTCAGGTGCGCTTCGACGCCGGCGAGAAGCTGCTCGAGCAACTCCGTCGCGATTTGTAGCTTCACAGGCTCGACGCTCGCGAGGATCTCGCGGCGAAACGCTTCGGCCTCCGCGTGCAGTTTGGCGTAGAGGCGGCGGCCGGACTCGGTCAGGGCGACGCGCTTGATCCGCCGATCCGTTGCCGAGGGCTCGCGCAGGACCAGTTGCGCCGTCACCAGCCGGTCGATCATCGCGACCACCGTCGCGGCCTCCACGCCGAGTTTGTCGGCGATTGCCGATTGCGACGGAGGAGTCCTGGCCTTGGCGACGACGGCGATCGCCATCCAGCCCGCCTGGCTGATGCCGAGGTGTTTGAGGCGCCGGTTGAGCGCCTGGCGCCATGCTCTGGCCGTGCCGTGCAGCGCCGCCGCGAATCGCTCTTCGGTGCCGCTCATGATCTTTGCCAGGCCGACAAATAGTTAGAAGTCTAATGAATATACCATGGATCGACCGCCCGGGGGGAACGCGCGCGCACGCGCGTTGTCCACCCAGCAACGACGCCAAGGACAATGGGAGCCTTCTCGATGGACACGATTTCCCTGACGCCCTGGAAAATCGACGGTGAAGGCGTTCTGCCGCAGCGCTCGGCAACGGACGGCGAATCGATCGGCCACGACGATCCAGCCGTTCTCGCGATCACCGACTTCACCCGCGAGGCGCCGATAACCGTCGAGGACGAGCGGCCGATCGACACGGCGCTCGAAGACATGGCGCGCTTCGGCGTGCGCGCGCTGCTCGTCGTGCGCGAGCGACGCATCGTCGGCATGATCACCTCGTACGACATACAGGGCGAACGGCCGCTGCAGTTCCTGCAGAATTCCAATTACAATCATCACCGCGACATCCGGGTCGGGCACATCATGACGTCGTGGTCGGAGCTTCTCGCCCTTCGATGGAGCGACGTGCAGGCGGCGCGTGCCGGCGATCTGCTCGAGTTGCTGCGGCATGCAGGCTTGACCCATCTGCTGGTCGTCGAACGGCGAGCGGACCGCAAGGTGGTCGTGCGCGGTTTGGCCTCGCGCGCACGGCTCGAGCGCCAGCTGCGCGCCCAGGGCCCCGGCATGGTGCCGCAATCCCTCAGCGCGCAGACCGGCTCCTGACCCGGTAGTAGAGCGGCAATCCGGCGACGAACAACGCGCAACCCCAAAGGTTCGCGGCCCGGCCGGCCCCGGCAATCGCCCACAGCGAATAGATCGTCGCGGCGATCCCGAGCGCCGTCAACGGTCCCCGGCGGAGGCGCGCACCGGCCATTCTGCCGGTCCACGTCAGGCGCAGCAGCGCGAGCGCGCAAACTCCGTACATCACGACGCATGCGCTGGTCGACAGCAGGATCATGAACGTGAAGACGTCGACCATGGAGCCGCGATCGTTCATCAGCAACAAGGCGCTCACCAGCGCGCTGCCGAACAGCAACGCGCGGACGGGTGTGCCGCGCGCCGATTCGCGCGCGAAGAATTGCGGAAAGGCGTGGTTGCGTGCCATCGCGTACGGCAGCTCGCCCTGCAGCAGGATCCAGCCGTTCAGCGCACCGATCGCACTGACGGCCGCGAACGCGCTCACCAGCGGCGCGCTCCATCCGCCCCAGAGCGCGCCCGCCAAATCGGCGAACGGCGCGTTCGAGCGGGCGAGAACCGCCGCGGGCTCGAGCAACAGCACCGCCCCGGAGGCCGCGGCGCACAGGAGCGCGGTCGCCACGGCGCCGATCCAAGTCGCGGCCGGAATGGTGCGCGCCGGATCGCGGACCTTGTCGGCCGGCACGGTTGCCGATTCCAAGCCGAGCAGTGCGAACAGCACCATCGTCGCCGCGGTGGTGACGGCACCGAAGGAAAGCGGCGCCGTGGCGGCTGTGGCCGCGAGATCATGCCGGCGCAGGACGAACGGCGCGGCGGCGGCCACGGCGATCAAGGGCAGCACTTTGAGCACGGTCGTCACCGATTGCACCCATCCCGCGGCCTTGATCCCGTAGCAGTTCACCCAGGTCAGCGACCACAGAATCGACAGCGTGAGGACCAGCGGCGCTCCTCGCACCGTGCCGATCCACGGCAACAAGGACATGAGATAGCTGACCGCGCCGACGGCGATCGCGGCGTTGCCGACCCAGATCGAGACCCAGTAGCCCCAGGCGACCAGGAACGCGATCAAGGGTCCGAACGCCTCATGGGTGTAAGCGTAGGGTCCGCCGGCATCGGGATGCGCGCGGCTCAATTGCACGTACATCAGCGCGAGCAGGATCGCGCCGCAGGCTGCGAGTGCCCACGCAATCAGGCTGTTCAAGCCGTAGGGTGCGAGCGAGGCGGGGAGCAGGAACACCCCGCCGCCGATCGAGTTGCCGATGACGAGGGCGACGCACGCCCATAGACCGAGCCGTTGCCGGCGCGCGCCGGATTCCAGGCGCATCGGCGATCCGTCGCTGTGGGGGTCGTTGACGGATCGCACTGCGCAAGCCTAGACGAGAACCGCGGTCAAATCAAAAGCGGGGTGAGGCGGTGTATCATTTCCCGGCGATGGCCCGCTGATCCTTCAGGAACGCCGGTGAAGAATGCAAGAATCATAACGCCCTTGCCGGGGCCGCTCGCCCGGGAGTTGATCGCGCGCGACGCCGCGGTCGTGTCGCCGGCGTATTCACGCGATTATCCGTTCGTGATGGCGCACGGCCGGGGTGCCGAGGTGTGGGACGTCGACGGCAACCGCTTCCTCGACTTCGCGGCCGGGATCGCGGTTTGCAGCACGGGTCACAGCCATCCGGCGGTGGTGCAGGCGGTCAAGGACGCCGCGGACCGGTTCCTGCACATCTCCTCGGACTTCTGGCACGAGGGCCAGGTACGCCTCGCGGAGCGGATGGCGCAACTCGCGCCGATGAAGGAGCCGGTCATGAGCTTCTTCGCACAGTCCGGCACCGAGAGCGTCGAGGCGGCCCTGAAGCTCGCCCGGCACGCGACGGGCAGACCGCGGTTCATCGCCTTTCTCGGCGGCTTCCATGGGCGGACGATGGGTTCGCTCGCCTTCACCGCGAGCAAGTACACTCAGCAGAAGGGCTTCTTCCCGACGATGCCGGGCGTCACGCACGTACCCTATCCGAACCCCTACCGGCCGCTGTTCGCGGGCGACGAGTCGGGGGAAGCGACTCTGCACTACGTCGAACGGACGCTCTTCGCGAGCAACCTGCCGCCCGGCGAGATCGCCGCCGTGCTCGTCGAGCCGATCCAGGGGGAAGGCGGCTACATCGTGCCGCCTGACGGCTTCCTCGCCGGACTGCGGGCGCTGTGCGACCGGCACGGAATCCTGCTGATATTCGACGAGGTGCAGTGCGGCGTCGGGCGCACGGGCCGGATGTTCGCCAGCGAGCACTGGGGGGTCGCGCCCGACATCGTCACGCTCGCCAAGGGACTCGGCTCGGGGCTGCCGATCGGCCTGATGCTCGCGAAGCGCTCGATCATGGAGCGTTGGCCGCGGGGTGCGCACGGCAACACCTTCGGCGGCAATCCCCTGTGCTGCGCGGCGGCGCTCGCGACCCTGGATCTGGTAGAGGCGCAATATCGCGAAAACGCGGCGCGCGTCGGCCGGCACTTCATGCAGCGCCTGCGCGATCTCGCCGCGAGACACGCGGTGATCGGCGAGGTGCGGGGCAAGGGGCTGATGATCGGCATGGAACTGGTGACCGACCGCGGGAGCCGGACGCCGGCGACGGCGTTGTGCGAGGCGGTGGTCACGCGCGCATTCCACAACGGCTTGCTGCTGCTCGCCTGCGGCACGAGCACCGTGCGCTTCATGCCGCCGTTGATGATCGGCGAGGC